>Ga0209790_1000128_pt1 | contig 14775 bp, 14 predicted proteins | sample WorMetG1aBELIZE2_FD_187420 | JGI IMG/M metagenome (GOLD analysis project Ga0209790, IMG submission 187420) | Marine gutless worms symbiont microbial communities from Max Planck institute for Marine Microbiology, Germany - Inanidrilus... ... | reverse complement strand
TAACAGGGCATCAGCTAAGCTATATTGGGATTGATTCTTCCAGGACATATTGTTCCTACACTTTGGTTAACTTGCGGGTAATTTTAACATTTGTCCATATTTGGAGGGGGAGTTATGCAAAGGTCTCTTACAAAATTAATATATATCAAAATGGGTATATAGAAGTGTTTTTATACTTACCTATGGGCAGTTTTCTTAATGCGCCATTCAATATATCTTATGCGCACTATCGAGCTTGACTAAGTTGAGCAAATTGTAATATTATTAAGTTCTAACACTTAATCTTGAATGTTGCGAGGAATACATGACTGAAAAGACCAAATTAAATGCCAATCGTCCAGATATTGATTTAAATACTCCTAATCTGGATGATTTGGAAACCGGCCCTTGGCCAAGTTTTGTCTCCGGACTTAAACGTCTGGCGGCAGGTGATCATAAATTTGCCAGTATGGCGCGTGGAGTTATCGGTACTCTTGAACAGTCATATATAACCAAAAAAGGCTACTGGAAAGGTGGCACAGTTGGGGTAATCGGTTATGGTGGCGGAATTATCCCGCGCTTTTCTGAGCTAAAAGATGAAAATGGTGAAACCATGTATCCGGATGCTTTGGAATTTCATACCTTACGGATAATGCCGCCAGCTGGAAATCATTACAACACGGATATTATGCGTAAGCTATGTGACGTGTGGGAAAAGCATGGAACCGGCCTTGCAGCATTTCACGGTCAATCCGGCGATATTATGTTTCAGGGCACTTCCACTCAGGGCGTGCAGGAATCTTTCGACGAATTCAACGAAATGGGCTTTGACCTGGGTGGCGCCGGACCTGCGGTCAGAACCGGCATGTCATGTGTCGGCGCAGCACGCTGCGAACAGTCATGTTTCGACGAGCAAAGAGCACATCGGGATCTGGTAAATGAATTTTTGGATGACATGCATCGTCCGGCTTTGCCGTATAAGTTCAAGTTTAAAGTATCCGGCTGTCCGAACGACTGTATGAACTCAGTGCAAAGAGCGGACATGGCGACAATCGGTACCTGGCGCGATGATATTAAAGTAAATCAGGAAGCCTGGAAGAAGATGGTTGCGGACCGCGGGGTTAAAGATACGGTGGATAACATTATCAGCCGTTGCCCAACCAACTGCATGAGCCTGGCGGATGATAATAGTATTGAGATTGACAACCGCAATTGTGTGAAGTGTATGCACTGTATAAATGTCACTTCGCCTTTAAGTGAGAAATATGCTGGAATAGATGGTGAGCCAATCCTGGCCCAGGGCGATGATAAAGGCGTAACCGTGCTTATCGGCGGTAAGCGTACTTTGAAGATCGGCGACTTGATGGGGACTGTAGTAGTGCCATTTATGAAGCTGGAGTCTGATGAAGACTATGAGCGCCTGGTAGAGATTGCGGGCGATACCATTGACTTTTTCGCGGAAAATGCTCTGGAGCATGAAAGGACCGGGGAAATGATTGAGCGTATAGGTTTGGTAAATTTTCTGGAAGGTATCGGCCTTGAGGTTGACCCGAACATGATTAACCATCCGCGTACTTCGTCTTATGTCCGTGCTGACGGCTGGGATGACGAGGCACAGAAATGGTTCGAGCGTAAATCCGCGTAAAACTTAATTTAATTTAGCTAAACAGGGCATTTGTAATGCCCTGTTTTTGAAATGAACTAATACCCTTACAAATTTTGGGAGATTAAAATATGGCAGAAGCACCTAGAATGCCGATAGAGTCCGGAGTTCCGGAACCTTTTCAATATATGCATCCGGTTATGAAGGAAAACTTCGGTAACTGGAAATTCCATAATCGTCCACGCCCCGGCGTACTGAAGCATGTGGCCAAATCTGGCGATGTTATGTATTCAGTCCGAGCCGGCACCCAAAGGCAGATGGATCTGCATACAATCCGTTTGCTGTGCGATATTGCCGATGAACAGGGCGAAGGTTATTTTAGATTTACTATGCGCTCAAATATTGAGTTTTTAGTAGCAGATGAGGCTAAAGTTCAGCCAATAATTGATCGCCTGGGCGAAGAAGGTTTCCCGGTTGGCGGTACCGGCAATTCGGTTTCGATGATTTCACATACCCAGGGCTGGTTGCATTGTGATATTCCAGGTACTGATGCCTCGGGTGCGGTTAAGGCTTTGATGGACGACTTGCATGATGAGTTCATTAATGAAGAAATGCCGAATCGGGTACATATGACTGCTTCCTGTTGTCAGATAAATTGTGGTGGTCAAGGTGATATTGCAATTAATATTCAGCACACCAAACCGCCTAAGATTAATCATGATCTGGTTGGCAATGTGTGTGAGCGCCCATCGGTTGTGGCGCGTTGCCCAGTAGCGGCAATCAGACCGGCGATGGTAAACGGCAAACCGTCGCTGGAGGTAGATGAGAAAAAATGTATTTGCTGCGGTGCCTGTTATCCTCCATGCCCGCCAATGCAGATTAATGACCCTGAGCATTCCAAGCTTGCGATATGGGTTGGCGGCAAAAACTCTAATGCCAGAAGCAAGCCGACTTTCCATAAGCTGGTCGCTGCCGGCATTCCAAATAATCCACCGCGCTGGTCAGAGGTTTCAGAAATCGTTACCAAGATTTTAAAAACTTACAAGGAAGATGCTAAAGATTGGGAAAGGGTTGGCGAATGGGCCGAAAGAATTGGTTGGCCTAGATTCTTTGAACTTACCGGCCTGCCATTTACCAAATATCACATTGATGATTGGCGTGGTGCCCGTGCAAGTTTGAATGCATCAACCCATATTCGTTTCTAGTTTGAGTTGAGGCTTAAGGCATGAAAATATCAGTTCAAATTAACGTGGGACCTTATCAGCACCAGGCATCTGACAGCGCTTATCATTTTACCAAAGCGGCGCTAGAGGCCGGGCATGAGATATTCCGGGTGTTTTTCTATCATGATGGGGTGAATAACGGCACCCGTTTATCTACACCGCCACAGGATGATCGACATATCCAGCAGCGCTGGACTGATCTTAGTGAAAAGCACGAACTGGATTTGGTGGTTTGTGTAGCGGCTGCGCAAAGACGCGGTATAGTAGATGATGGCGAGGCTGAACGTAACGGCAAGGATGCAACTAACATAGCGCCTGGATTTAGAATTTCAGGACTAGGTCAGTTGATTGAAGCTGGTATTCAGTCAGACCGCTTAGTGGTCTTTGGCGACTAGGAGAAATAAATGAGCGAAACTATCAAGAAGTTTTTATACGTAAATCGCCGGGCGCCTTACGGCACGATCTATGCCTGGGAATCTTTAGAAGTAGTCTTAATTGGCGCGGCTTTCGACCAGGATGTGTCTTTGTTGTTTGTGGATGACGGGGTATTTCAGTTGAAAAAAGGCCAGGATACCCAAAATGCTGACATGAAGAATTTCTCCCCGACTTATAAAGCTTTGGGTGATTATGATATTAAAAAGATTTATGTTTCTGAGGAGTCGATGAAGGCTCGCGGTTTAACCGAAGACGATTTATTCCCATTAACTTATGAAGATGAGGATGATGACTGGGCTGAAAAGTCTTCGATAAATATTGTTTCTGCCGATGAAATCACCAAGATGATGGAAGGGCAGGATGTTATTTTAAGTTTTTAGGGAGCCTTGCATGTTACACATAATTAACAAATCTCCTTTTGAAAGAGATTCATTTAAATCTTGTATCAAGCATGCGGCGGACGGCAGCTCGTTTCTTTTGATTGAAGATGGCGTTTATGCAGCAATGGCTGGTACTGAATGCAGCGAACAATTATCCAAGGCGCAAGCTATAGGTAAAGTTGTGGCCTTAAAGAGCGATATAGAAACCAGAGGTTTGCAGGAAAAAATTGCAGATGGGGTCGAGCTGGTTGAATATGCAGATTTTGTAAACCTGGTTGTGGAAAATGACCGGGTGCAATCATGGTTGTAATGGTAAATTTTAGATAATTTAAGGAGTTTTAACATGGGGTCTATTGAAGTAAACGGTAAGAATATTGAAGTTGATGAAGAAGGTTATCTGACCAATCTTAATGACTGGGACGAGGAAGTGGCCGGTTGGTTGGCTCAATCTGAAGAAGTTGAGATGACTGATAATCACTGGGAAGTAATTAATTTCTTGCGTGAATATTATGATGAATTTCAAATCGCGCCGGCGGTTAGGGTTTTAACCAAGGCTATCGGCAAGAAATATGGCAAGGAAAAGGGCAACAGTAAATATTTATACGAGTTGTTTCCTTATGGTCCGGCCAAGCAGGCATGTAAAATTGCCGGATTGCCAAAACCTACTGGTTGTATCTAAGTTTTGATTGCTGTCAGATAAATCTGACAGATTTTTACCTGGAGAGGGGCTAATTGCCCCCCGACCAGCTTTTAAGGGAAACATACAGCTTTTGAGTAATTTGGCATGTTGAGTGCGATTTATGCGGTACTGTTTTATCTGGCTACTATAGTGCTGGTAGTTGGAGTGGTGCTGAAAGTTAAAACCTACTGGCAGATACCGGCGCCGATGAAAATTCCTACGATGCCGGCTCCGCGCAGCAAAAGCGGGGTGCTGTTTCGTATCTTCAAGGAAATAACCTTGTTTGAAAGTCTGTTCCGATCTAATAAATGGATATGGATTTTTGGCTGGGCATTTCATTTCGGCCTGCTTTTGGTGTTATTAAGGCATTTTAGATATTTTCAAGAACCGGTCTGGTTCTGGGTAAACTGGGTACAGCCTTTTGGTATTTATGCCGGATTTGCCATGGTCCTGGGTCTTGTAGGTTTATTGGGCCGCAGATTTTTTGTCGAAAGAATAAGGTATATATCCACTCCATCAGATTACCTGATCTTATTGCTGTTGATTTTAATAGGCGTAAGCGGCCTTATTATGAAGTTTGTTGTGCACACCGATATTATCAAGGTTAAGGAATATATGCTGGGCATTATGACTTTTAACTGGGAGACACAGCTGCCGAATGATCCGGTGCTGTTAGTCCATCTGGGATTGGTAATTATTTTGATGGTGATTTTCCCGATAAGTAAACTTATGCATGCCCCTGGTATATTTTTCAGCCCAACCCGTAATCAGGCGGATGATTCCAGAGAAAAACGCCATGTTGCCAAATGGGCTAAAGCTTTGGATCGAGTATAAGGAAGGCTAGTGGCAAAGGTAGAAATAGAAATCCCCAAAATTGGCGAATATGTAGAAATTCCTGTACTTGACCAGGGAAAAATGGCGCACTTAAGCCCGTTTGTCGCCAAGCCTGAACACCAGGAGCCTTTAGGATTTCCTGGAGAACTGGTTGACGACTGGCAAGATAAGGTCATAGACAAGATAGGGGATCTTGCAGACAGGTTCTTAAGCTTTAGGCTTTTTATGGATATCTGTGTGCATTGCGGCGCCTGTACCGATAAATGCCACTATTTTCTTGGTACCTCTGATCCCAATAATATGCCGGTGCAGCGCCAGGAGCTTTTGCGCAGCGTTTACCGGCGCTATCACACATTTGCTGGTAAATGGTTTCCTAAACTGGTCGGCGCCAAAGATTTGACCCGTGAGACTCTGGATGAATGGCATAGTTATTTTCATCAATGTTCCGAATGCCGGCGCTGTTCGGTATTCTGTCCTTATGGCATTGACACCGCGGAAATCACCATGGCCGGGCGTGAAATCTTAGATAGTGTCGGCTATGGACAAAAATATGATAATGAAATTTTGGGCAAGGTTTTAAAGATAGGTAATAATTTAGGCCTGCCCGGTCCGGCACTGGAAGCAACTTTAGAGGATTTTGAGGAAGAAGTAAAAGAAGATACTGGGGTTGATGTAAAAATACCACTTGATCAAAAAGGCGCTGATGTTTTATTAATTACCCCGTCAGCTGACTTTTTTGCTGAACCGCATATTGACGGACTAATGGGCTATGCCAAGGTGTTTCATCAGGCAGGCATTAGCTGGACTTTAAGTTCATATGCCTCAGAGGGTGCTAATTTCGGCATGTTCATCGGTAGTTATGAAACTACTAAAAGAGTTGCCGAAAGAATTAGAACTGCGGCTTTGGAACTAGGCGTTAAAAGAGTTATTGTCGGCGAATGTGGCCATGCCTGGCGGGTTGCCTATAGTTTTTGGAATACTTTAGCGGCGGTTGGTCATGGTGCTGACGCTGATGATAAATATGCCAAGATGCTGCAGAATCAGTTAGATCCCAGATACCCAGCCCCACAACATATTATTGAATTTACCTACGATTTAATTCAAAACAATGCCCTTAAAATTGATAAAGAAGCGAATGACTGGCGCACTATAACTTTTCATGATTCATGCAATGTGGCACGTGGTGCTGGCATGGGTGGAATTAAGGGCGGCCAGTTTGTTTTGCCGCGGGAGGTAATTAAGGCCGTGGCCAATAACTATGTGGATATGGCGCCGGATACTATTCATGACAGTACATTCTGTTGTGGTGGTGGCGGCGGCCTTTTGACCGATGATTTAATGGAAATTAGAGTTAAAGGCGCTATGCCGAGGATGCATGCGCTAAAACGAGTAGTGGAACATGACGGAGTTGATACCCTGGCGGCAATTTGCGCAATATGCAAGAGCCAGTTTACCAAGATATTGCCGTTTTATGAGTTCCCAATGGATATGATTGTCAGCGTACACCAGTTGGTTGGTGACGCCTTGGTAATGGGCAATAACGATTAATGCGAGCTTTAACCGGCTCTTACCCAGGATTTGTAAGGAGTTAAGATATGGCTACCCCATCCGATGAAATGAAAAATAAACTTACCTTTCGTATATATGAAGACGGCCCGCGTGAAGCACAGGCTGGGCACTATGACTGGGACGAATATATATGGCAGTCTAGTTGGTCGCACAAATGCCCAACTTATGTGCATCAGACTCCACCATGCCAGGGAAGCTGTCCGGCAGGAGAAGATATCCGCGGCTGGCTGGATATAGTCCGTGGTCTGGATGCGCCGCCCGAAGGTATGGAAATGGAAGAATACGCCTTTAGGCGTTCTACCGATGCTAACCCGTTTCCATCGGTAATGGGCAGGGTATGCCCAGCGCCATGTGAAGATGGTTGTAACCGCAATGAGGTCGAAGACCACGTTGGAATCAACTCGGTAGAACAGTTTATCGGCGATACTGCACTTGACAAAGGTTTTACCTTTGAAGCAGCCGCCAAAGATACCGGCAAAAAAGTGGCTATTATTGGCGGTGGACCTGCAGGTCTGGCGGCAGCTTATCAGCTAAGACGTTTGGGTCATGGTTGTACGGTGTTTGATGATCATGCTGAGCTTGGCGGTATGATGAAATACGGAATTCCCGGCTATCGTACTCCGCGTAACGTATTGGACGGTGAAATCGACCGTATTACCGATATGGGAGTAGAAATAAAGCTTAATACCAAAGTTGGGCGTGACATAAGCGTTCAGGACCTGGAAAAAGACTATGATGCTATATTGTGGGCTATTGGCGCGCAGCATGGACGTCTTTTGCCGATACCAGGCGGTGATGCCGAGAACTGCGTAAGCGGCGTGGCGTTTTTAAGAGCGTTTAACGAAGGGCGCTTGCAGCATGTAAACGGCAAGATAGTCGTTGTCGGTGGTGGTGATACATCGATTGACGTAGCATCGGTTGCCAGACGAATTGGTAATATTACAACTGAAAATGAAAAAGATCGCCCAGAGCGAGTTATTTTTGATGACACCGCACATGATGTGGCAACTACTGCAGCTCGGGAAGGCGCGGAAGTGGCCTTAATTTCCAGGCATTCTCTGGAAGATATGCCGGCGGCTCAGCATGAAATTGATGATGCTACTCGCGAAGGCATTGAAATTATCGATTCGGTAAATCCGGTTGAGGTGATTCTGGATGAAAACGGCCGGGCTAAAGCCTTAAAACTTGAAAAATTAAGCTGGGAAAACGGTAAATCTGAAGGTACCGGCGAGTTTATGGAAATTGAATGCAGTCTTATTTCTTCTGCTATTGGTCAGGTTGGTGATTTTGAAGGTTTTGAAGATTTGAAGAATGAGCGCAATTTGATGGATTCTACTCCTAACTACGAGCTTAAAGGTAAAGAGGGGCATTTTGTTGCCGGGGATATTATTCGTCCACATTTACTAACTACTGCTATTGGCCATGCTTCGGTAGCTGTTGAATCAATTGATAGTTATTTGATGGGGCAGGAATTAAAACGCCGGCCCAAAGTTGATGTGCACCATTTTGATTTATTGGAAGAGTTAAAAGAAGTAGGCAAGTTGCCAGAGAACAAATCTTTCGGTCCGCATATCGAAGATGGAGAGCGCGGCACTTCCGATAGTGATTATGCGGTGCACAATTATGAAGACCGTTCATTTGCCGAGATTATCCCGCATAATGAATTGTTTTTAGGACACTTTGACTACACTCCGCGGATAGTTCGGGATCACAAGGAAGTTTCCAGCGAAGATGTATTGCAGAATTTTGAAGAACGTATGGTTGGTCTTAACCAGGAACAGGCGGTGGAAGAAGCCAAGCGTTGCATGAGTTGCGGAATGTGTTTTGAGTGTGATAATTGTATCGTTTATTGTCCACAGGATGCGGTACGAAAGGCTACCAAGGATGAATACGCATTTGGGCGGTATGTGGTAACCGAATATGATAAGTGTGTAGGCTGTCATATATGTGCCGATGTCTGCCCGACCGGTTATATCCAGATGGGATTGGGTGAATAAACGTCAGGCTTGATTAATGAAATCAATTTACTTTTTATTCGGCCTGTTGTTTGCTCTGCTATCCTGGCAAGTAACAGCACATACTGAAGAGTCTGCTGAAAAATTTCATGGCAAGATCTGTGCTGATGATAAAGAATCTGCAGAATGCGCGCAGGCTAAGGAATGGATTCGCCGCTACCATATGGATTTGCTATTGCATGACCGGGATCGCACCATGCATCAAGGCATAAGATTTCAAAATGCCGAGAAAAAGCCGATACATGGCAGTATTAGAGCCTGTGTGTCCTGTCACGTAGAGAAAGACGAAAAGACCGGAGCATACCCGGCAATTGACACTAGGGATCATCACTGTGCTGGCTGCCATCTAAAAGCTGCGGTAAAACTGGATTGTTTCGAATGTCATTCCAGCAAACCCGATAAGGTTACTTTACAGCGTTTAGGATTGGACAGGGAAGAGTAATATGCAAGAGAAAAAGACATCGCATTCTAACTCCAGACGTAACTTTCTTAAAGCTGCTGCTGGCGGTATTACGGCGGTCGCCCCCGGCGTAAGCCTGATTTCTATTGCCAGTGCTGACAGTGGCTCAGCCACAGAACCAGTAACATCCAAAGTGCGCTGGGGCATGTTAATAGATGCTAATAAATGCGCAGCTGGTTGTGATGATTGTGTAACAGCCTGTCAGGACGAACATGGCTGGGGCGCAGGCTCTAAAGATGAGCAAAACTCAAATCAATTGCAAAAAGCCCAGTGGGTGCGGATTGTAAAAGTCAAGGATAAAAGCACTCAGCATGAAGTACAACTGCCTTTGATGTGCCAGCATTGTGAAGCCCCGCCCTGTGCTGATGTATGTCCGACCGGTGCTTCATTTAAGCGAGCCGATGGCATAGTGCTGGTTGATAAGCATTTATGTATTGGCTGCCGCTACTGCATGATGGCCTGTCCGTATAAAGCCAGGTCGTTTATCCATGAATCTTTGCACGACCAACAAGCACATACTCCGCGTGGTAAGGGTACGGTGGAGTCATGTAATTTCTGCGTGCATAGAGTAGATAGCGGAGAGATTCCGGCTTGTGTCGAAAGTTGTCAGCATGGAGCTATGACTTTTGGTGACCTTAATGATACAGCCAGTGAAATATCACAAAAGCTAAAAGAATACGGTGGCACCCAGATTCGCGCAGATTTTGGGCTTAATGTAGGTGTGCGTTATCGTGGAATATAGAGGATAAAGCCATGCAACCAACAGTATTTAAGGAACTACAGTCAAGTAAGGGTTTTTGGTCGATAATGGCTATTTTAGCCCTGGTTATTTTGCTTGCGGCTATGGCTTTTTATTATATGGAGCACAGCGGCCATTGGGTGACCGGCATGAACAATCAGGTCGTTTGGGGTACGCCGCATGTTTTTGCCATATTCCTGATAGTTTCAGCTTCTGGTGCATTGAATATAGCATCCATATCTTCAGTGTTTGACCGTAAGGTTTATAAGCCGTTGTCACGTATGTCGGCGGTGTTGGCTATTTCCCTGTTAGCGGGAGGCCTTGCGGTATTGGTATTGGATCTTGGACGGCCAGACCGGTTAATTGTGGCGATGACTGAATATAACTTTAAGTCTATTTTTGCCTGGAATATCTATTTATACACAGGGTTTTTTGTAATAGTTTTGGCCTATCTATGGGTAATGATGGAACCGGCGATGAACAAATACAGTAAGTTTGCCGGAACTTTTGCTTTTATCTGGCGTTTGGCGCTTACTACCGGTACCGGCGCGATTTTTGGCTTTATTGTCGCCCGTCAGGCATTTGATGCAGCCTTAATGGCACCGATGTTTATTATTATGTCGTTTGCATTTGGTCAGGCCATTTTCATGTTGTTGTTATACGGAATTTATAAGGCCTGTAACCGTGAACTGGACGAAAATCTTACCCGCCGCTTACGTCGCTTGTTTGGGGTATTAATTGCCGCAGTGTTTTATTTTAATCTGGTGTTTCATTTGACTAATTTATATGCCACTGAACATCATGGGATAGAGCGCTTTATCTTGCTTGAAGGCGGGCGTTATACCGCTATATTCTGGATTGGGCAGATTTTAATCGGTACGGTTATTCCACTTATTCTGGTGTATGGCCCAAAATGCCGGCATAGCATTAAGGCATTATTAACAGCCTCCACCTTAGTGATAATTGGAGGTTTAAGTCAGATTTATGTGTTGTTAATAGGCGGCCAGGCTTATCCTTTGGTACTGTTTCCGGGTAAGGAAGTTTCAAGCACCTTTAGTGATGGTGTGGTTAATAGTTATACTCCCAGTATTCCTGAGGTTACCTTAGGCATTGGTGGTATTGCTCTGGCACTGGCTATATTCATCTTTGCCGCGTTCGTACTGCGGATAGCCCCAGAGAAAATTAGTTTCAGCAACGGCGAAGCTAAATAAAATTGCTTTTTCCTGTTTGATTGATGACAGGGATCTATCTAGCAGCTGCGCATAAATCTTCCGGTAAAACTACGCTGGCGATTGGTTTAAGCGCTGCATTCCGGGCCCTGAACAAATCCATTCAGACCTTTAAAAAAGGCCCGGACTATATAGACCCATTGTGGCTTGCCAAAGCCTCCGGCACTGCCTGTTATAATCTTGATTTTTATGTTGATAGCAAGCAGGAAATCTTAAGTAATTTCTATTCGCATTCAGTATCTAAAGATATAAGCCTGATAGAGGGCAACAAGGGCTTATATGATGGTTTAACGCTAGATGGGACGGATAGTAACGCAGCGTTGGCCAATCTTTTAAATTTGCCTGTATTACTGGTAATTGACTGCACCGGAATTACCCGCGGCATCGCGCCGCTATTATTGGGTTACCAACAATTCCAAAAGCCTGAGGTGAGTTTTGCCGGGGTGATTTTAAATAAAGTTGGCGGTTCCCGGCATGAGACAAAGCTTATAAATGCATGTAAAGAATATACAGGTTTTAAAGTATTTGGTGCTTTGGGCAAGTCAAAGGACCTGATTATAGAAGAACGGCACTTAGGTTTGGTTCCGAGTAATGAAAACCAAAAGGCACAAAAAATAATTGACAATCTGGCAGCTAAAATCAGTGAATCTATAGATTTAAAATCAATTTTAAATTCGGCAGCTAAAATTAAAGAGCCTGCCGAGCTGAATGCAACTGCGCCGGCAAAATCTGAATATCAAGGTCTTAGTATAGGCATTGTCCGCGATGCGGCTTTCGGCTTTTACTATCAATCTGACATTGACAGGCTAAAATCCCGTGGGGTGATAATTAAATATTTCAGTATTATTCAGGATGAAAATATTCCTGAGGTTGATGGAATTTTTTTAGGCGGAGGCTTTCCTGAAACTCATATGGCTGCAATTTCAGCTAATACTAAAATACTAAAAGAGCTGTCTGCCAGGATTAACGATGGTCGGCCGGTATATGCTGAGTGCGGCGGAATGATGATTCTGGCCAGGAGTTTAACCTGGAAGGAAAAAAAACTGCCAATGGCTAATGTTATTCAGGCAGATTGCATTATGCACGAAAAACCCTTTGGCCGCGGTTATGTAACAGTTAAGGTAAATTCCGGCCATCCGTGGAAAATACAGCCAGATAAGGAGATTAAAGCCCATGAATTTCATTATTCCAGACTCTGCAATTTTAGCGAAAATTATAATTATGCCTACACGGTAGAAAGAGGTACCGGTATCAAGGATAAACAGGATGGTTTGATTTATAAAAATCTGCTTGCCAGTTATGCGCATTTTAAAGATGGCGCAAATTTTCATTGGATAGATGAATTTCTTGAATTCTGCCTGCAACTGAAAAAATCCTGATACTTGGTATAATTTCTTGAGTCGCGGACTAAGAAATGAATGATAAAGTTAAATCCATTTTCTCCCATCGTAAGTTCTGGGCTGCACGCTTTGGTCCTGGTAAATTCCTGCCTATGTCACTACGGGAAATGGATGAGCTTGGCTGGGACAGCTGCGATGTAATACTGGTTACAGGTGATGCCTATGTGGATCACCCAAGTTTTGGCGCGGCGCTTATCGGCAGGTTATTGGAGGCTCAGGGTTTTAGGGTAGGCATTATTGCTCAGCCTGGCTGGAAAGACACTAAAGATTTTAAACGCCTGGGGCGGCCTAATCTGTTCTTTGGAGTAACTGCCGGCAATATGGATTCAATGGTAAACCGTTATACTGCCGACAGAAAAATCAGAAAGGATGATGCATATTCGCCAAACGGCATAGCCGGTAAGAGACCGGATCGCTCGTCCCTGGTTTATGCGCAAAGATGTAAAGAAGCTTATAAAAAAGTTCCGGTAATCCTGGGTGGAATTGAGGCCAGCCTCAGACGTCTTGCGCATTATGATTATTGGCAGGATAAAGTCCGCCGCTCCATATTGCTGGATGCTAAAGCCGATATGTTACTGTATGGCAATGCCGAGCGGGCAATAGTTGAGTTGGCGCACCAGCTTGCCAGGGGTAAAAAAATTAACCAAATAAAGGAGCTGCGTGGCAGCCTCTGGTGCGGTACCTTAAGCCAGGAGCAGCTGGAAAGTGAGGGTTTTAGCATTATTGATAAAACTAGGCTTGAAGATGGTTTAACAGCTAAGGTCAAATCTCATGCAAAAACCCTGATTAAAATCCCCGGCTTTCCTGAAATAAAGCAAGATAAACTTTTGTATGCGCATGCATCAAGAGTATTTCACCATGAGACCAATCCGTTTAATGCCAGGACAATAATACAGCAGTATGGCTCACGTACGCTATGGGTGAATCCCCCGCCGTTACCTTTATCCACCAGGGATCTTGATAAGATTTACGAGCTGCCTTATTCCCGGGCGCCACACCCGGTTTATAAAGATAGCAAAATCCCGGCATTTGAAATGATAAAACACTCGGTTAATATTATGCGCGGCTGTTTTGGCGGCTGTACTTTCTGTTCGATTACCGAGCATGAAGGCAGGATTATTCAAAACCGCTCTGAAGAATCGGTATTAAGAGAAATAGAGACTATCCGTGATACCGATACAAATTTCACCGGGCAGGTTTCAGATCTGGGTGGTCCAACCGCCAATATGTACCGTTTAAAGTGTAAGTCGGAAAAAATTGAAAAAGCCTGCCGCCGCTTATCTTGCGTATATCCGGTAATTTGTAAGAACCTGGATACTAATCATAAATATCTTGTGAACCTGTATAAAAAGGCGCGTAAATTACCTGGAATAAAAAAGATCAGCATTGCCTCTGGAGTTCGCTACGACCTGGCGTTAACCAGTCCCGAGTATGTTAAAGAACTTGTGCAGCATCATGTGGGAGGCTATTTGAAAATAGCTCCGGAGCATACCGAGGCTAAACCCTTGGCTTTAATGATGAAACCCAGGATAGACAGTTTTTTTAAATTCAAACAATTGTTTGACAGGTTTTCCAGGCAGGCGGGGAAAGAGCAGTATTTAATTCCATATTTTATTGCCGCCCATCCGGGTTCGACAGATGAGGATATGCTTAATTTAAGCTTGTGGCTGAAAGAGAATAACTTTAGATTGGATCAGGTACAGACTTTCTTGCCGACCCCGATGGCGTTGGCTACTGTGATGTATCACAGCGAATTAAATCCTCTTAAACAAATAAAATCTAGATCAGAAAAAGTATATGTGGCGAAAGGACTTAAGGCCAGGCAACTGCAAAAGGCTTTTATCCGTTATCATGCACGGGAAAATGCGCCGATATTGGCTAAAGCACTAACCAACATGGGCCACAGAAAACTTATAGGATACGGTAAAAAGCACCTGGTAAAGCCAACGTGATATTATGCAATTTACCTGCTGTCACGGCCAGATGGCAAGACTACGGGGTTATGAATTTAATTCGTTGTTTGAATTAAGTTTCGTGTCCCCGGAATTTACGGAATTTAGTCAAGTAATTTTCTAGCCAATATATAGTGATAATTAATTAGAAGAGACTTTTGCATAACACCTAAAAAATTTGCCGGCCAAACGGAGCCTTCAATTTTTTTGGCAAAATCCACAAAAATCTGTTCAATAATTGCCATATTTTCAATATTAACACCCATTCATCCTAAAAT
>Ga0209790_1000126_pt1 | contig 14825 bp, 12 predicted proteins | sample WorMetG1aBELIZE2_FD_187420 | JGI IMG/M metagenome (GOLD analysis project Ga0209790, IMG submission 187420) | Marine gutless worms symbiont microbial communities from Max Planck institute for Marine Microbiology, Germany - Inanidrilus... ... | reverse complement strand
GCCTTCTGGGACATCCTCGGGGGGGCCGCCAACCTCTCGGTTGCCCGCCTCCTGGGCGGCGAGGACCGGCCGATCCCCGCCTACGACAGCCACGGCGTGCTCGATCCCGAGCGTGACGCGTCGCTCCTCGAACGCTCCCTCGCGCAGGGCTTCGAAGCGATCAAGATCAAGATCGGCGGCGGCGCCGTGGAGGACGACCTCCGCGCCGTCGCCGCCGTCCGTCGCATCATCGGCGACGGCGTCCGCCTGATGGTCGACTACAACCAGTCGCTGACCGTGCCCGAGGCCAAACGGCGCATTGGCCGCCTTGCTGAATTCGATCTGCAATGGGTCGAAGAGCCGGTGCCGGCCGAAGACCTGGCCGGGCACGCGACCATCCGCGCCGCCTGCCGAACGCCGATCCAGACGGGGGAGAACTGGTGGTTTCCCGAGGACGTCGCCCGGGCCGTTGACGCCGACGCCAGCGACTTCGCCATGCTCGACCTGATGAAGATCGGCGGCATCACCTGCTGGCTGCGCGCCGCCGGGCAGGCCGAGGGCGCCTCGCTGCCGGTTTCCAGCCACATCTTCGTCGAGGCCAGCGCGCACGCGCTCGCGGTCACACCCACCGCCCACTACCTCGAATACCTCGACAGCGCCGGCGCCATTCTCCGCGACCCGCCGACGATCGAAAACGGCGCCCTTCGCCCGCGTGGCCCCGGCCTGGGGATCGACTGGGACGAGGGCGTGGTGGCGCGGTATGCCATCTGACACGCCTCGCGCCGCCGGCCTGCGGGCTTATCCCCTTGACGCACGTCCCTCCTTAGCGACATTTTAGCCCTCTGAAAACAAGGCACATTCTTGTAGAGCGATTTGTTTTGTGGTACGCCTTCCCGTAGACGACAAATCAGTCGAGGGGAGAGGCCCCATGACAGACACATTCGACCCCGCGATCACGGCCCTTGAGCGACGCCTTCAGGACTACGAACGCAAGGCGAACGAAATCAAGCGAACCATCAACGTCCTATGCGAAGAAGCTGGCAAGCCGCCGCGTTACCCGGATGATCCCGGCGACAGTGGCGGCTCGACAGTCACTCAGATTCGCGACGACACTTTCTACGGCAAGAAGCAGCAAACGGCGGTTCGTGAGTACCTTGAGATGCGTAAGGTCCAGGACCTTGGTCCCGCCAAGCCGCGAGAAATCTACGACGCTCTTGTGAGCGGCGGGTTCCAGTTTGAGGCCAAGGAGGAGAACGTCCGCTTGATTGGCCTCCGGGCAATGCTCCGCAAGCGGACGAACATGTTCCACAGGTTGCCGACCGGCAGCTATGGCCTCTTGTCATGGTATTCGGACATCAAGTCTCCAAAAGCGGCATCTACCGCCGATGAAGATGACGACGATGACGACGACAAGACTGTCACGACGGAATCCACCGCCGATTCGTTGGGCAAAGAGACAGCCTCGGAGAAGGAGGCTGAAACCAACGATGAAGCCGAATCAGAAACGGCAGAGGCCGAAGACGATGCTCGAACCTCTGCCGCCTGAATTTCCTAGCGCGCCGCAACTTGCTTGCCGGCACAGCGGCGCCCAACACCGTGCAAAGGAGGCCGCAATGGACGGACACCCGCCAGTATTAGCCTAAGATCGGGGCCGGTCTATGGATAGCGCTAGCGTCCTGACTGGCCCCACTTCCCCCGGCCCCCTTCCAGAAGGGGTGCGGAGCGACGGCGTCATTCGGTTCCACCCGGTGGCGCCGTCGTACATTCTGTATTATACACGTGGGAGGCGAATCCGTCAACCGACTCAAAGGTTTAGCGTGTCTGACCGGCTATCCTTAGCGAAAGCATTGGAAACAAACCGTTTGGAGGAGTTCATCCGCCAGCAAGAGGCCGCGGGCGTCGGCCCAGCCGACGATAGCGATCTCGCCGCCGCTATCGAGGCCGCTCTTAAACAGCTCCAATCAAAAGATCAAACATCGCGTTCTGCATCTCGCGGTGGTTCGCCCGAAAACTGAATTCATCCAGATACCGCTGCATGTACTTCGGCGAGACGTGAACGTGCGTCGAGCGGACGGCGTATTTGAACTGCCGCCAGAAGTTCTCAACGCTGTTCGTGTGGTGCATCACGTCCTGATCGCGGCGTACGAACTGCTTAGTCGTGTGCCGAACCACGCCATGCCGGTAGCCGTCATCGTTTAGTAAGCCATACGACAGCAGTTCATCGGTCGAGACGGTCGAGCCCTTCTCGACGTTTCGCAGGGTCGCTTCGCGAAGCGTCGCCTTCTTGACGTTCGGGATGATCTCAGTGGCCATGCGACCACCCCGCTCTTTCATTCCGAACACGATGGTCTTGCCGGCAGCGCCACGGCCCCGCTTACCGGGCCGGTGGCCACCAACGTAGGCTTCGTCCAGTTCGACGTGCCCGCGAAGCTTCTCGAAATCAAAGTCGTCCGCTTCGCTCATAAGTGTACGAATCTGTTGCCCCATCCGCCATGCGGTCTTATAGGTGACGCCAAGCGCCCGCTCTAGCTCCTTGCCAGAGACACCGTGGCGTGTCGTAACGAACAGGAAGATCGCATAGAACCAGATCTGAAGACTGGTCCGCGAATCCTGGAAAATGGTGCCTGCACAGGGATAGACGTGTGCGCCGCAGTTGGCGCAGGAGTACGCTTTGCGATTGGCGAGCCTGTGAAACGTCGCGTTGACACCGCAATGCTGGCACTCATGCCGCAGCCCATAGCGGACTTCCATTACGTGATGCAGGCACGCATCATCGTTCGGAAACCGTTGAAAAAATTCACGAACTGTGAGCTTCGACATCTTTGCCTCCTGTAGTAAGGCAATAGTATCAAGCTCTCATACGTGCTTCAAGGGGATAAACTCGTAACCTTATGCCCCATCCAGAGACACTCCGCTAGGCATGACCCAAAGGTTCTGATCGGTCTCGTCGCGGTGGTCGTCGGCATCGTTGCCGCGCTGCTCATCGCTCCCAGCTTCATCGATTGGAACCAATACAAGGGCGAGATCACCGCCCAGGCCAAGGCGTTCACCGGCCGCGACCTGGCCATCGATGGCGATCTGAAAGCGACAATCCTTCCGGCTCCGGCGGTCGTTGTCGAAGGACTACGTTTGGCCAATGCCGACGGCGCGGGCGCTGCCGACATGGTGCAACTGAAGTCCGTCGAGGTCCGCGTCGCGCTTAGCCCCCTGCTCGGCGGGCGGGTCCAGGTTGAGAGTGTCACGCTGGTCGATCCCGTGATCGAGATCGAGAAGCTTGCGGACGGGCGGTGGAACTTCGAACTCGCAACGGAACCGGACGCGGCACCAGTCCCATCCGCACCCGAAGCCGCGGCGGAAAGCGGCACCGCCGAGTCGCCCGTCGCGTTGCAGCTCGACCGGCTGCTCATCGAGAACGGTGTCTTCGTCTATCGCGACGCCGCGGCCGGCGTCGAGGAACGGATCGACGACCTCGATGCCCGTTTTGCGGTGGCGTCGCTGGAGGGGCCCTTCGAGGCCGAGGGGACGTTGACCGCGCGGGGCATTCCGCTGCGGTTCGATATTGCCGTCGGAAAGATCATCGAATGGCGGACGATGCCGTTCAAGACTGCGATCTCCACCGAGCGCGGCGCATCGCGGTTGGCGGCACGCTCAGCGGCCTGGCCGACGAGCCCCGGTTCAATGGGAAGTTCGAGGTCGAAGCCGACAACCTGGCCGGACTGATCCAGGCGGTCGCGAAGGGACCAATGCCCGGGATCGTTGGACAGGCATTCTCGATGAAGGGTGCGGTATCCGCATCCACGACGGCGGCGGAGACCGAAGAATTCGAGCTTCAGTTCGGCGATGCGACGGGCACCGCAAGGGCTTCGGCGACCTACGGGGACGAAGTCTCGGCGTCGGTCGAGATCGCACTCAACCGTATCGATGTCGATTCGTGGCTGGCTTTGGCGCCCGTCGGCACGGGAAATGCGCCGCCGGCACAGTCCGATGGATCGACGCCCGCGGCGGCGAGCGGACCGGCGCCCGATGGCGGGGCATTCGAGATTCCCTCCGACATCGCCATCTCGGTCGGTGTCACGGTGGAGGCAGCGACCTTCCGCGGCGGCGTCATTCGACAGGCTCGGGCGACGGCCGATTTGGCGGCAGGCGAGATCACCATCAGCCAGATTGCCGCGCAGTTGCCGGGCGGTTCCGAATTCGCTGTTTTCGGATTCGTCACCGCGGCAGATGGAGCGCCCCGTTTCGACGGCGAAATCGAAGCCTCGGTGTCGGACCTGCGCAGCGTCTTGCAGTGGCTGCAGGTCGAGGTTCCCGAGGTCCGTGCCGACCGCCTCCGCAAACTGGCTTTGAAAGCCAAGTTGGCGGGAACGCCCGAGGCCATGCAAGTCCGCGACGTGGACTTGCAGCTCGATTCCTCCAGGGCGACCGGTGGCGTCACCATTGCGGCGACAGAGCGATTGTCGTTCGGCGCCGACGTCACCGTCGACCAGATCAATCTGGATGCCTATTTGCCGAAATCCGATACGCCAGCCGAAGGCAATGACACCGCCCAGGCGTCCGCCGATGCGGCCCAGGAAGGGGGCCCTTCCAACGAACCCGGCGATCCATTTGCTGCGCTGGCGGCGCTTGGAAGCTTTGACGCCAACATCAAGGCGAGGGTCAAGGCAGCGACCTACAGCGGCGTACCCATCAAGGAACTTGTGATCGACGCGACCATCTTCGATGGCGCGTTGGACATCCGCCGGGCCAGTGTCGGCGATGTTGCCGGTGCTTCGGCCAATGTGGCCGGCAAGCTGAAGGGGTTCGGTTCGGTGCCGTCCGCGGAAGCGTTGACCGCGACATTTAAGGCCGCCGATCCATCACGTCTGTTCGAGCTGGCCGGAACCACGCCGCCGCCGCAGCTCGCGAACATCGGCGCCGTCAGCGGCACCGTGCGCCTCGACGGGGCGATCCTGGGACCGAACGTCGATGCCGCCGTGAAGGCCGCGGGAGGGGACATCGGTGCCAAAGGTGCGGTGAAACTGCTGCCGGCACCTGCGTTCGACGGCCGCGCCCGTATCCGGCAACCCGATCTCAATCGCTTGCTTCGGACGCTCGCCATCGGCTATCGGCCATCGGGAAATATCGGCGCCATTGACATTCAAGCCAATGTGGTCGGCGACGCGTCGGCGGTGTCGCTGACGGACATTGAAGGGAACCTCGGAAACGTTTCGGTTGCCGGTGCGGCGGCAGTGACGTTGGCCGGAGAACGTCCGAAGATCGCCGCAGATCTCGTCACCGGCGCCCTGATCGTCGATCCATTTCTGCCGGCCGAGCAGACAGCGGGGCTCAGCCCTTACGTTACGCCTGTCGCTTGGCGAGTTCCCGTCCAGCCCGAACGGGTTCCTTCCGCCCTGCTGCGCCGGGTCGCGGTATCCCAACGCTGGTCCCGCGAGCCGGTCGATCTTTCGGCGCTGCAGGCTCTGGACGCCACGGTCAAGCTGCGCTCCGACGCCGTCACCTATCAGGCGTATACGGTGGAGAACGCCGATATCCAGGCCAACCTCTCCGGCGGGGTACTGACCGCCGAACGAGTGGCGGGAGCGCTGTTCGGCGGACCGCTGATCGCCGCGGCCCGCGTCGACGCGACCGCCGTACCCCGAATCAGCGCAAACGTGAAGCTCGATGGCGCGGATGTCCGCCGGGCGACAATTGCTGCGACCGGAGAGCCGATGGCCAGCGGGCGCATGGCGCTCAATACCGAGATCACCACGGTCGGCGGAAGCGTCGCCGACTGGGTCTCATCGCTCAATGGGAAGGGGTCAGTGGCATTGACCCAGGTCGACGTCGCTGCGGCGGCGCGCGGCTCGGCCTTGGCGCCGTTGCTGGGTCTGTTCCAGGGCCTCGGACAACTGGGGTCGGTGCTTGCCGGAGGCACGTCCAGCAAGCGCGCCGACATCACCGGCAGCTATCAGATCACCAACGGCGTCGCACGGTCCAATGACCTGCGGCTCGCCTACTATCTGGGCAACGGCGCGGCGACCGGGACCGTCGACCTGCCGGCGTGGCAGCTCGATGTCGCCGGCGAAGTCAAGCTGGCCCAGAACGTCCTGACCGGATTGCTCGGCCGGGCGACGGGCGGAGGGGTGCCGGACACGGTTCCGTTCCAGATCCGGGGTCCACTGGATGCCCCCAACGTCAACATCGACACCAAGGGCCTGGCTTCGGGCGGGTTGCCGATTCCCGGACTCGATAAACTGGGCGAGAAGACGGGCCTTGGCGGCGTTCTCAACAAACTGATCCCCGGGACGGGTGGAAGTGGAGGAACGTCGCCATCCTCCCAGCCACAGACCGCGCCGGCGCCGGGCACCCAGTTGCCGCCGCCGCCGTCGACCCAGCAGCAACAGCAGAAGACGCTGACGCCGCAGGACCTGCTCAAGGGCCTGTTCAAGCGATAGGTCCGGCGGTTTCCTTCGCGTTCGAAAGCACGAACACGCGAATCGCGCTCGACAGGTTGCCGTCGCGGCGCTGATCGATCTCGGTCACCATCTGATTGACGGACGTTCCGCGCGCCTGCGCGATCTCCGCCAGGGCATCCCAGAACGCGTCTTCCAGCGACACGCTGGTCGCGTGTCCGGCGATCAGCACCGAGCGCTTGCGGAGACCCGTAGGCATCTGCCAAGTCTATCAACGCCCACCCGAATCGTCACCGATGGGCGATTCCTGTTGCCGAAATGACCCATGTCGGAAGTGAATTGCTGCATTGCAGCAGTCGCGCTTCAAGATCGGCGATGACCGGACTATCTCTGGTCCCGACGGTCGCGTGTATCTGCGGGGGACGCGCGCCGCAATGTGAAAAGAAACCGGGAGGATCCGCCGCGATAGCTCGTTCAACCGCTTTTGCGAAGGATTTCGACCATGAAAACGACAAAACACGAAGCATCTACCCCGACAATCTACGACGGACGGCTACGCCCTTCGGAGATTTCGCCGGAACAGGTCCAGGCCCTCATCCGCGAGGCTCATCGGCAGCGCGCTGAGTACATCGGCAATGGGCTTGTCGGTTTCTTCCGCACCCTGGCCAGCGTGTTCCGCCGGCCCGGGCGGATCATCGAAGGTTCACACGGCCGACTGCAGCCGCACGCGCACTGAATGTGCGGCCTCTCGGGGCCCTTCAACAGGTTAGGCCTTCTTCGAGTGGCCTTTCTTGCGGCCTGAGGCCGATTTGGCGCGCCGCGCCGCCTCCCAGGCGGCGCGGCCCCACGCGCTGAGCTGTTCCGCGTCGTCCAGCATGTCGGGCGGCACCTCGTGGTAGGGCATGACCATCCGTCCGTCTTCGAACGGCACGAAAGGACCCATGCCGGAGGCCTCGAAATCACCCCGATTCGCATCGTCCGTTCGCATGTACAGGACGTCCGAACGGGTGATCAGCGCGAACATGGTACCGTCCAGATACAAACCCACGCCGCCGAACATCGACTTGGCGGTGACCGTCCCCAACAGCTCCAGCATTTCAAGAACATGATCACGGAATTCCGGGCTGAGAAGCATGCGCGACTTCTGGTACCTACTCCTCAGGTCAGGTGCTCGTACAGCATGAGCACGGCGAATCCGATCAGGATCGCCCCGGTCCCCCGCGACACGGCCCGACCGACGGACGGCTTGCCGAGCCAGCGGCGCACACCTTCCGCGGCCCAGGCCAACGGCGCCTGCCAAGCAATGTTGATGACGATCAGGGTTGCCGACAGCACCAGCAACTGCGCCGTCACGTCGCCGCGCCCGACGACGACGAAGTTGGGAAACAGCGCCAAAAAAAGCAGGATGACCTTGGGGTTGAGCACGTTGGTCAGCACAGCGTCGCGGCAGGCCTTGGCGAGCCCGACGGCCTGTGTCCCGCCGCCGAGGCCCAACCCGCCGCCGTCGCGGAAACCCTGGATACCGAGCCACGCCAGATAGGCGGCGCCGATCACCGCGACTCCCTTGAACGCGGTCGGCGACGAGGCAATCAGTAATGAAAGCCCCGTGATGGCAAGGGTCGTATGGACGACCAAGCCGATCTGCACGCCGGCGACGGCCGCGAACCCGGCCCGCTGTCCGGAGGTCAGCGTGTAGCGCAGGATCAGCAGCGTATCAGGCCCGGGCGAGATCACCACCGCCAGGACCGCAAGCGAGAACGCCGCTAGGGTTGTCAGTTCGACGGGCATGGCGGCTTGTATCACGGCCCAATGACTTGCCGCCAGGAACACGCGCGGCGGAGGCGGTGGCCGCGTTCACGAAGGTTCAAAAATCCGATGGTAGAGTGAAAAACCGTTGACGGCCAGTTCGTTTGTTCTATTTTTGTTCGCGATCTTTCGATCCGCCGCGGCGGAAACCGGGCGGGGCAGGGGCCGCCACCCATCCGAACGGCCGAAAAGGGCCGACTCCAGGGAGAAAGAGGACCACTTCGATGACCACATCCGTCAATCCCATCCCCGACGGCTACACCGCCGTGACCCCTTATCTCATCATCGACGGCTGCGCCGAGGCGATCGAGTTCTACAAGAAGGCCTTCGGCGCCGAGGAGGTCATGCGCCTTCCCATGCCCGACGGCAGCGGGGTCATGCACGCCGAGATCCAGATCGGCGGCGCGCGGGTCATGATGGGGGAAGCTTCGCCTGAGCAGGGTTTCGAGTCGCCCAAGGCTCTGGGGCACTCGCCTGTCGCGATCCACATCTACACCGAAGATGCCGATGCCCTGTTCGCGCAGGCCGTTGGCGCCGGTGCCGAGGCGACGATGCCCGTCACCGAGATGTTCTGGGGCGATCGCTTCGGCAAAGTGAAGGACCCCTACGGCCACATCTGGTCAGTGGCGACCCATGTCGCCGACCCGACGCCGGAAGAGATGCAGGCCGGCTTCGAGAAGGCGCTGGCCGAGGGCTGAGGGTGACGCTTTCGTGACCGCCCGCCGGGCCCGGAGCGGCGGCTATTCCCCCTTGGGTCCGGTCATCGTCTCGGGCCGGACCCAGGCGTCGAAGTCCTCGGCCGACACCAGGCCGAGGACGATCGCCGCCTCCTTTAGGGTCGTGCCCTCGGCGTGGGCCGTCTTGGCGATGCGCGCGGCGGCGTCGTAGCCGATGTGCGGGGCCAGGGCCGTCACCATCATCAGCGAGCGGCGCATGAGATCGTCGATACGGTTGCGGTCGATGTCGAGACCGGCAACGCACCGATCGGTAAAACTCATGCAAGCGTCGACCAGCAGCCGCACCGACTGCAGCAACGCATCAATGATCACCGGCTTGTAGACGTTGAGCTCCAGGTGGCCGGAGGCGCCGGCGACGGTGATCGTTACGTGGTTGCCGATCACCCGAGCGCAGACCTGGGTCAGCGCCTCGCACTGGGTCGGGTTGACCTTGCCGGGCATGATCGACGAACCGGGCTCGTTGGCCGGCAGGATCAATTCGCCGAGGCCGCTGCGCGGCCCCGAGCCGAGCAGACGAACGTCGTTGGCGATCTTGGTCAGCGACGCGGCGAGCACGTTGAGCGCCCCCGATGCCTCGACGATGGCGTCGTGGGCGGCGAGGGCTTCGAAGGGGTTTTCGGCGGCGACGAACGGCATGCCGGTCAGCCGCGCCACCTCGGCGGCAAAGGCCTCGGCGAATCCGGCCGGGGCGTTTACGCCGGTACCGACGGCGGTGCCGCCCTGGGCCAATTCCAAGAGTCTCGGCAAGGTTCCCTGGACCCGAACGATGCCTCTTTCGACCTGGGCCACCCAACCCGAAACCTCCTGGCCGAGGGTCAACGGCGTGGCGTCCTGAAGGTGCGTGCGGCCGACCTTGACGATGTCGGCGAAGGCGCGAGCCTTGGCGTCGAGCGCCGCGTGAAGGTGGCGCAGCGCCGGCAGCAAACGGCTGTTGAGCTCGGTCGCCGCGGCGATGTGCATGGCCGTCGGGATGCTGTCGTTGGACGACTGGCTGGCATTGACGTGATCGTTGGGATGAACCGGCGTCTTCGAGCCGATGGTGCCGCCCAACCGCTCGATGGCCCGGTTGGCGACGACCTCGTTGGCGTTCATGTTGGTCTGGGTGCCCGAACCCGTCTGCCAAACGACCAGCGGAAATTGGTCGGCGAGGGTTCCGTCGATGACCTCGTCGGCGGCGGCGACAATGGCCTCACCAATCCTCTGGTCGAGCACACCGAGCGCCATGTTGACCGTGGCAGCCGCCTTCTTCTGTAGCCCGAGGGCACGAATCAGCGGCTCGGGCATGCGTTCCGTGCCGATGGGGAAGTTCATCAGCGAGCGCTGGGTCTGCGCCCCCCAGTAGCGGTCGGCCGGCACCTCGACGGCGCCCATCGTGTCGGTCTCGGTGCGCGTGCGATCCGTTTCGGTCATCCGTCCAGTCCTCCTCCGATCTCCCCGAGGAAGTTTGTGACCACGTCGATGCCCTCGGCCCAGTTCTCCGCTTCGGTGCGCCCCGACGCGGCGCGCGGCTTGAAACCGTGATCGCCGTCGGCGAGCCAGTGCACACGCACCGCCGGTGCCAGGTCGTATCCGGGGACCTCGTCCGTGTTGCCGAAAGGATCGCGCTCGCCCTGCAGGATCAGCGTCGGGGTGCTGATCGCTCGCAGGTGGTCGATGCGTTCGCCGACCGGCTTGCCAGGGGGGTGGAACGGATAGCCGAAGCAGACCAAGCCGCGGACACCCGTCTCGTCGGCGATCATCGAGGCGATGCGGCCGCCCAGGGACTTGCCGCCGATGACCAGCGATGCCGCCCCGAGGTCGGCGATCACGCCCCGCCAGCAGTCGAGCAGGACCGGTGCCCGGTCCGGCGGCTTCCGGGAGCCGGTCTTCCGGCGCGCCGCCATGTAGGGGAACTCGAACCGACAGACCCGAAAGCCCTCGGCCGCCAGCCCTTCGGCGAAGGCGGCCATGAACGGACTGTCCGTCGGCGCCCCGGCCCCGTGGGCCAGCGCCACCGTCAGCGCCGCGCCCTCCGGGCCGTCGAACAGATTCGCCGCCGCCACCCGGTCCCTACTTGCGGAACTCGGCGAAGAAGTCGTTGCCCTTGTCGTCGACGACGATGAACGCCGGGAAGTCCTCGACCTCGATCTTCCAGATCGCTTCCATGCCGAGCTCCGGATACTCGACCACGTCGACCTGCTTGATGCAGTCCTGGGCCAGGCGCGCCGCCGGGCCGCCGATGGAGCCGAGGTAGAACCCGCCGTGGGTCTTGCAGGCGTCGGTCACCGCCTGGCTGCGGTTGCCCTTGGCCAGCATCACCATCGAGCCGCCAGCGGCCTGGAACTCGTCGACGTAGGAGTCCATCCGTCCGGCGGTCGTCGGGCCGAACGACCCGGAGGCATACCCCTCCGGCGTCTTCGCCGGGCCCGCATAGTAGACCGCAAGGTCCTTGAAGTACTGCGGCAGGCCTTCGCCGGAATCGATCCGTTGCTTGAGCTTGGCGTGGGCGATGTCGCGAGCGACGATCAGCGGACCCGAGAGCGACAGACGCGTCTTGATCGGATAGCCGCTCAGCGTTTTCCGCACCTCGTCCATCGGCTGATTGAGGTCGACGCTCACCACGTCGTCGCCCAGATCAGCGTGTGTGACCTCGGGCATGTACTTGGCCGGGTTGGTCTCCAGCTCCTCAAGATAGACACCCTCGGCGGTGATCTTGGCGAGGATCTGGCGGTCGGCCGAGCACGAGACGCCGATGCCCACCGGACACGAGGCGCCGTGACGGGGCAGCCGGATGACGCGGACGTCGTGACAGAAGTACTTGCCGCCGAACTGGGCGCCGATGCCCATCTTCTGGGTCATCGCATGGACGGCGGCTTCCATCTCGACGTCGCGGAACGCCTGACCGAACTCGCCGCCCTGGGTCGGCAGGCCGTCGAGGTAACGGGCCGAGGCCAGTTTCACCGTCTTCAGCGTGAGTTCCGCCGACGTGCCGCCAATGACGATGGCGAGGTGATAGGGCGGGCAGGCTGCGGTGCCGAGGGTGCGGATCTTCTCGTCGAAGAACGACATCAGCCGCTCTGGAGTCAGCAGCGCCTTGGTTTCCTGGTAGAGGAAGGTCTTGTTGGCCGACCCGCCGCCCTTGGCCATGAACATGAACTTGTAGGCAGCGCCAGGCGTCGAGAACAGGTCGATCTGGGCGGGCAGGTTATTGCCGGTGTTGGTTTCGTCGTACATGGTCACCGGCGACACTTGGCTGTAGCGCAGGTTGGCCTCCAGATAGGCCTTGAGGATTCCCTGCGACAGCGCCGCCTCGTCATTGCCGTTGGTCCACACGTCTTGGCCCTTCTTGCCCATGACGATGGCGGTGCCGGTGTCCTGGCACATGGGCAGGATGCCAGAGGCGGAGATGTTGGCGTTCTTCAGCATCTCCAAGGCGACGAAGCGGTCGTTGTCGGAGGATTCGGGGTCGTCGAGGATCTTGCGAAGCTGGGCGAGGTGCCCGGGACGCAGCAGGTACGACGTGTCGCGCATGGCCTGATCGGCCAGAAGGCTCAGTGCCTGCACGTCCACTTTCAATACCTCGCGTCCTTCAAACTTGGCAGTAGAGACATGATCGCGCGTCAGTAGGCGGTAAGGGGTTGCGTCCTCACCCAGCGGGAACATTTCGTGGTGCAGGTAGTTGCTCATTGTCTCTCCCCTCGATCGTTTCCTGACCGGGCGCCTCGACGCCCATGCACCGGGATCCGCGTCCCGGCAAAGACCATCGGTGTCGTGGAGCCGACTCCCGACGCGCTTATTTCTTGCGGAAGGTATCCAACGCGATGACTTCCCCCGTTGCTCCCCCGCCGACGTCCGCGTCCTTGCCCTCGGCTTCGGCCTGTTCGCCATCCCCATCGGCCGCGTCGGGCTGGGCCGGCACCATCTTGAGCTGAAGCCCGAAGTTCACCGATGGATCGGCGAACGCGGTGATCGCCGACAGCGGGACTCTGAGCCGCTCGCGCCGGCCAAGAAACTTTAACGTGACCTCGAAAGACTCGTCGTCGATGCCGAGATCCCAGAACTGATGCTGGAGCACGATGGTCATCTCGTCGGGATGTTGCTCCAGAAGCCTTGGTGCGGCCTCGATGCCCTCCGCATCCGTGCGGAAGGTGATGTAGTAGTGGTGCTCGCCGGGCAGCCCGTGTTCAGCGACATGGTCGAGGGCGCGGCGGATGACTCCACGCAGCGCCTCCTCGATCCAGCGGTCGTAGCGGATGGGCTCTTCGTCCATGGTGCCCGTTTGCGCGCCTTGCCCAGGGTCCGGGCGGGAAAACGAGTGGGAGGCTTCTGTTGCCAGGTGCCTCCCGAACCCCGCTCAGGCCTTAAGCGGCCAAAGCAAATGCCTCATTATCGTTGGCATCTGTGTGTTTGGCCCGATAACGGTGGTACCATACCGGGCAAAAACCCTACCTTTACCACGCGCGTCGATCCTGTTTCGCCCCCGCAAAACCGAACACCCGAACCGCCGGATGCCGGAAAAGGGTTGGTGGAGGCGCCGGGCACTGCCCCCGGGTCCGCAACGCTTATTCCGTAAGGCGTTTATCGCCATAGTCGGTTTCCCGACACCTTCAATATAGGCCCGCCACCGGGCGAGGGGCAAGGCCGGGCCGGGGTCCGGCGGGCCGTTTCACGCTTCTTCTTCATGGCGTCACACGGCCGCAACAGAGTGCACGTGTCGCTGTCGCCGTACGCCTTTTCCATTGGACGGCGATTTCGGGCCGAGCGCCGCAACGGGCTTCAGACGTTGCGCTACAAAGGTTCTGCCGGGATAATTGCTTGCAACAAACGATCGATTTTTCGCCTGCGACGCGGAAGATCGTTTCGTTGCGCAAGAGGCGGTACCGATCGCCACGAGCCAGGCATCGATTTCCGCTGTAACGAAAGAGTACGGCAGGAGCGGTTTGCGGTCGAGTACAGCGAGATGCCGGAGAAGCCGTCGGGCGCCCTGGTGTGGCCGGCTGGGGTTGGTGTTGTCGCTGCTGACGTTCCTGCTGTCGGCCGCGGCTGCGAGCGCCACTGACGCGACATCGGGCGCCGACGCCAATCGCCCCCTCGTCATCGCCATGGGGCAGGATTTCCGCCCCTTCCAATTCGTCGATGCGGCCGGAAAGCCGTCTGGTCTGATCGCCGATTTCTGGCGTTTGTGGTCGGAGAAGACCGGGACCCCGATCGAACTGAAAACCGCGCCATGGGCTGAGACCCTGGCAATGGTCCGCGACGGGCGGGCCGACGTCCATGCCGGCCTCAATCTCACCGAGGAGCGCAAGACGTTTCTGGACTATGGCGATCCTCTTCTCGGCACCGACAGCCACGTCTTCTCCCCGGTCGGGATCGAGTTGAAGGGCGGGCCGAAGGAACTGGTCGGATTCCGCGTTGGCGTTCTCGCCGGTAGCCTCGAGGAGTCGTTGCTCCACGAGCGGGTCCCGGGTGCTGAACTGCTTCGGTTCGATACAGTCGACGCGCTCTACGACGCCGTTGCCGCCAACCGCGTACGTCTGTTCGCCGACGTCGAACAGACGGCGTTCTTCTTCCTCCAGCAGAGAGAGATCGCCAAGCGTTTCCGCTTCGATCCAACGGCACCGCTCGACTCCAACTATCTGTTTGCCGCCGTCGCCAAGGGCAACTCGGCGTTGCTGGAGTCGATCAACTCGGGACTCCGGACGATCACCGCAAGCGAACGGGCGAAGATCACCCGGCGGTGGTTGGCGCCGGTCGGCAAGGGGGCGGAAGAGACCCTGATTGTCGCCGTGCCACGGAACTACCCGCCGTTCAGCTTGATGGACTCGGCTGGGCAGCCGGCCGGTATGTTGATCGACATCTGGCGTCTGTGGTCACAGAAGACCGGTCGGAGTATCAAGTTCCGGGCGAGCGGCTGGGCCGACACCCTCTACGC
>Ga0209790_1000125_pt1 | contig 14996 bp, 15 predicted proteins | sample WorMetG1aBELIZE2_FD_187420 | JGI IMG/M metagenome (GOLD analysis project Ga0209790, IMG submission 187420) | Marine gutless worms symbiont microbial communities from Max Planck institute for Marine Microbiology, Germany - Inanidrilus... ... | reverse complement strand
ATTTTAGGATGAATGGGTGTTAATATTGAAAATATGGCAATTATTGAACAGATTTTTGTGGATTTTGCCAAAAAAATTGAAGGCTCCGTTTGGCCGGCAAATTTTTTAGGTGTTATGCAAAAGTCTCTTACAGTATAATCGAGCCTTAAATTAAAACTATATGCATCACTATTTGAAATTATGAACTTTAAACCTAAAGAATTATTTGATTCGGAACCCAAATCACCTTTGTATGTTGCAATTAACCGGGTAAAGGTTAAAAATGATCCTGAGCTTTTGCAGATGATGAAACAGGCCAGCTCCAAAATGTGCCTTGCCACCGCCCTGACCCCAGGCTTTATGGGATTTGATCTTTTAAAACAGCTGGGAACCTGTCCGATGGGTCTGCGTTGGGATGCTGCCAGTGATATGGGTAATCGCTTGTCGCATATATGGATTGACCAATTCACATACTGGGACTCCTGGCAAGCACATGAGAATTTTCATGAAACCTTTGAAGATGTAGTGGTGGATACCTGCGCCAAATGCTCCGATGTACTGCTGGAAGGACCTGAAGAACCCATATACCGCATAGTCCATAGCGACTTGCCCAAACTCGTTTCATTCAATCAATGGAATAAAAAATCTTCTAAGGAACAAAAGCAAATGTACGCGGTAGATTCCGGTGAAACTGTGCTGGTGCTGGCTAAACATAAGGTACGCCCCGGCAAGGAAGCCGAATTTGAAAAAGGTGAAATCAAAACTATGCAAATGTTAAAAGAATCAACCGGCATGTTGGGTTTTCAAATATTAAAAAGAATCGGCTTGTCCACCCTGGGCAGTGCCCATGCTACGGTTTCTTCTATGCTGGAAGATTTAAAAGACTCATCCGGCAGCAAGCTTAAACGCACCGCCGAGGTGTGGGAAGCTTACAGCATCCCATATGAATATTTGGTACTGGTTGAATGGGAAAGCCTGGCGTTTGCCCAAAACAATATGCCGCATGTAAATGTAAAACCTGAAATTTTAGCGGTTCACGGGCCTAAAGTGCTGGATAACTGCCTGCATCTGCCTAATGTTCAAATAAGTGATTCGATGTTTAGAGAGCAAACTTACCGAGAGGTGTTGCAAAAGTAAGTTATTTGCCGAAGACCCAAACAAATGTCAATCTTATTCGATACTAATCTTGACCGCAGCAGCGGTGGCCAGTGGCGCCAGACTCAAAGCCAGAACTAAAATTGCGCCTAATACGTAATAATAGCCAACTACCGGCAAACCGGCGCCCGCATCGTGAATTGCCATAGTGCCAACAATAAGCACCGGCACATATAAAGGTAAAATCAGCAGCGATAATAAAACCCCGGAGCGCTTTAAACCAACGGTTAGTCCTGCGCCTATTGCACCGATAAGGCTTAAAGTGGGTGTGCCCAAAGCTAAAGTAACAATCAAGGTTATCTGGGCGTTAGACGGCAAAAACAACAACACCCCCAGAAGTGGCGCTACTAGAATTAACGGCACCCCGGCCACCAGCCAATGGGCTATGGTCTTGCCTAAAATCAAAAGGTTAAAATCCCGCGGGCTTAGGATTATCTGCTCCAGGGAACCATCGTCATAGTCTGAGCGAAAAATTTTATCCAATGATAATAAAGTTGAAAGCAAAGCCGCCACCCAAATTATCCCGGGAGATATTTTGCCCAAAATACTGCTCTCCGGCCCAATGCCTAATGGGAACATCGACACAACCACTATAAAAAACAAGACGGGATTTACCAGTTCATTAAGGTTACGAAAACTTAAAATAAGGTCGCGTTTTATAATGAAAAGCAAAGTTTGCATCTTATTCTTTACAAAAATCTAAAGGATTAATTTCCTTTAAATGCTCTTTAAGACTTTGTAATGGCTGGTGCGTAGTAAGAATAATAATTCCGTTGTTCTCAAGATGCTGCAAAAACTCATGCTCAAGCTTCTTTATGCCTTTAACATCAAGCGCAGTAAAAGGCTCATCCAGAATCCATAACTGACAATCACTTACAAATAATCTGGCTAAAGCCACCCTTCTTTTCTGCCCGGCTGATAAATTAGCACAAGGCAGATCCTCAAAGCCCCTTAAACCTAAAGCTGCAAGCACTTGATAAAAATCCGCAGAATTAGCACCCTTAAGATTTCTGGCAAAATTTAAATTCTCCAGAGCAGTAAGATCAGATTTAATTCCTGCCTGGTGCCCTATGTATTGCATTTGACTGTAAAAGCATTCAGACTTTTTAATAGGCTCATCATTCCACAATGCCTGGCCGGATTCAGCCTGTACAAGACCTGCGATAATTCTAATCAGGCTGGTTTTGCCAGAGCCATTATGACCCTTAATCTGTAAAATTTCCCCACTTTCAAGTTTAAACTCAAGATCGGCGAATAGTTCTCTTTCCCCGCGCACGCAGGTTATCGCATCAGCAATTAAAGAGGAGTTATCTTTATAGATCAAATTTGGCTCTATTAAGGAAATGCATTGTAGAAAAAATTCAGGTGATTATAAGGGTTTGGCGCTGCAGGCAAAACCCCAAGCTTTTTATTTTTTTGTTTTCAATCAAAACTCTAATGGCTTTTGTAAACATATTTGGGATAAACAATAAATAATAAATAAAATTATTATTTTTTTTTACACAATTGTATACAATTATTAATGTAAACTTATTTAGCCAAAATATTTTTAAAATCATATAATTATATTTTTCAGGTCTTTATGTTTGAAATAATAGCAACAAAATATTTACGGTTTATAAGTAAATGCTGTTTGTTTTCTTAAAATTATTTTGTGATAATCCAGCAAGTTTTACCCTAAATTTAACAAAGCTGAGGAGGAATGTATGAGTGACAGAAACTCGTATTGGCAGGAAAATTTAAAACTGATAACCCTGTGTCTGGTTATATGGTTCATAGTTTCCTATTTATTTGGAATCCTGTTGGTTGATGTGTTAAATACCATCCAGATAGGTGGATATAAACTTGGATTCTGGTTTGCCCAGCAAGGCTCAATGTATGTATTTGTCGCCTTGATTTTCTTTTATGCATCACGCATGAGGAAACTTGACAAAAAATACGACGTTCACGAATAAGGAGGCGATAAATGGATTTACAAACTCTTACTTATATTGTAGTTGGCTTTACCTTTGCCCTGTATATCGGCATTGCGATCTGGGCCAAGGCCTCCACTACAGGAGATTTTTATGTTGCCGGTAAAGGTATACCACCGGTATTAAACGGAATGGCCACTGCGGCTGACTGGATGTCGGCTGCATCTTTCATCTCTATGGCGGGACTAATCGCCTTTTTAGGTTACGGCGGCTCGGTATTCCTTATGGGATGGACCGGCGGCTATGTATTGATGGCTATGCTGCTGGCACCATACTTGCGTAAGTTCGGCAAGTTCACCGTACCTGAGTTTATTGGCGATCGCTATTATTCTAACGGCGCCCGTGTGGTAGCGGTTATCTGTCTTATTATCGCCTCGGTTACTTATGTAATCGGTCAGATGAAAGGCATCGGTGTGGCCTTCTCAAGATTCCTTGAGGTTGATTACGGCACCGGCTTGCTGGTTGGCATGGGTATCGTATTTATCTACGCGGTATTAGGCGGCATGAAAGGTATTACCTATACCCAGATTGCACAATACTGCGTTTTAATTCTGGCCTACACTATACCGGCAATATTTATTTCTTTGCAGATTACCGGCAATCCTCTGCCGCAATTGGGGCTTGGCAGCACTATCAGCGGCACCGAGACCTATCTCTTGGATAAACTGGATCAGGTAGTGACGGAACTCGGGTTTGCCGAATATACGACAGCCAAACGACTGAGTATGACCAATATGTTTGTTTATACTCTATCGCTGATGATAGGTACTGCAGGTTTGCCGCACGTTATTATCAGGTTCTTTACTGTGCCTAAAGTAGCTGACGCCAGAACATCTGCCGGTTGGGCTTTGGTATTTATTGCTATTCTTTACACTACGGCACCGGGCGTAGCAGCCATGGCGCGGTTAAATCTTATGCAGACCATTGAACCTGCCAAGGGGGAAAATCTAGTGTATGACGAAAGGCCTGACTGGTTCAAGAACTGGGAAAAGACCGGCCTTTTAAAATTTGAAGATAAAAATGGCGATGGCAAAATCCAGTATGTAGCTGATAAGGCTAAAAATGAAATGGTTAAGGTTGACCGTGACATTATGGTATTGGCTAATCCTGAGATTGCCAAACTGCCTAACTGGGTAATCGCTCTGGTAGCAGCCGGTGGTCTGGCCGCCGCACTATCCACCGCGGCAGGACTGTTGCTGGCAATCGCCTCATCAATCTCGCACGATTTATTAAAAGGCATATGGGCGCCAAATATATCAGAGAAGCAGGAACTGATGGCAAGTCGGCTGGCGATGATAGGTGCAATTCTGCTCGCCGGTTACTTTGGATTTAATCCACCGGACTTTGCCGCCGGCACCGTGGCGCTGGCATTCGGTCTGGCTGCATCATCCCTGTTCCCGGCCTTAATGATGGGCATATTCTCGGCCCACATAGGTAAAAAAGCTGCGATTGCCGGTATGTTATCCGGTATTGGTGTTACTCTTTTATACGTATTCCAGCACAAGGGAATCATGTTTGTTAAGAGTACTGCTTATTTAGGAGATATACCGGCTAACTGGTTCTTTGGCATCGAGCCTAACGCTTTTGGGGCAATTGGCGCTATCGTTAATTTTGCGGTAGCATTCGCAGTACATGCGGCAACCAAGGAAGAACCACCAGAGCATATTCAGAATTTGGTGGAAGATATTCGAGTGCCTGCAGGTGCCGGATCTGCCAGTGGCCACTAAGTAAAAACTTAGGGAAAAAGGCTCCGCAAGGAGCCTTTTTTTTGTAACTTTTGTACCTTATAAGATTATGTTTTTCAAAAATAAACATGTAATCATCGCGATGATAGTCGCCCCTATTCTGGCGATTATTGCCTATTTTGCCGTTGACTATATGGTAGCCGAAAAACCGCATAAAGCTGTTTCCGGCGCCAGTTATGAGCTGATAGCCAAACCGAATTGCCGTTACACTAGCGGCCTTTGTAGTCTGGTAAATGGTGATTTTGAAATCGACCTGACTGCAGAATATAAAAATTCAAATAAGATAAAAATTAATCTTAAATCCAGATTTCCCCTGGAGACCGCAAGTATAGCGATTGTTAATCCTCCTGAGAATGAGCCGCGGCCTACAGCAATGCAGCTTCTTGATGAGCTTAAAAAAAACTGGACTGTAATATTGCAGATACCAAAATCCGCGGCCAGCCGCTTAAGGCTTGTAGTAAGCAGTCAGCAAGTTAAGTATTATACCGAAACCAGTATGGAATTTACCAGGGTTGACAGTGTCCTGCCAAACTTTGAAGAGCTTAAGGATGGAAATTGAACAGCTTGAAATAAAGGATTTTCTAAGAGTACAACAACCTCTGGACAGCCTGAATGACAAGTATTTGGATTATCTGACCAATAACCTGGAGATTGAATATATAAGAAAAAACCGCACGATCCTCAAGCCGGACAGTATCAGCTCCTATGCTTATCTTATTCGCAGCGGTGCTGTGGATATATTTGATACCAATGATGAACTATATGCCAGGCGACACGACGGTGAGTGGTTTGGTTACAATTCAGTGTTAAATGAGACCACGCAGGACCTTACAGTCAAATCGATTGAAGATACCCTGGTGTATGCAATACCGGCCAAAGTCTTTCGTAATCTGGCGGATAATAATTTACAAATTAGTTATTTTTTTCATAAGAAAAAATCCAAAAGAATCCGCAGCGCTATAGATAATCTACGCGCCGCCGGCAAAAATGTTCTGTTGACTCAAAATATATTGGAATTAAATAGCTCGGCGCCACTGACTATAGATAAGAATGCCAGCATTCAAAAAGCGGCACAGAAGATGCATGATACAGACTCGACCGCTATTTTGGTAACCGATAAAGATGAACTTTGCGGCATAGTTACCGATAGAAATTTCTGCACCAGAGTCGCGGCCAATGCTCTGAATGTAAATAAACCAATTGCCGATATAATGACGGAAAATCTAATAACCGCCAAACACACCACGATGGGCTCAGAGGCCCTGCTATTAATGACCCACAATAATATAAATCACCTGCCGGTAATGAAAAATGACAAGCTTGCCGGTATCTTGAATGCCGCAGATTTAATCCGTAGCCAAAGCAATAATGCAGTGTTTTTGGTAAATGAAATATTTAATGCTAAAACCCTGAACCAATTGAAGACCTTAAGCTCACAACTGCCGCAGATTTTACAAAGCCTGGTAGATAGCGGTTTAAGGCCGTATGATGTAACTCATGCTATAAGCTCTATCGGCCGGGCAATAAATAAGCAATTGCTGGTTATGGCCGAGGCTGAATATGGACCGCCACCTATTGCCTATTCCTGGGTGGTGGCCGGCTCACTGGCCCGCAATGAGCAAACCGCACATTCGGATCAGGATAATTTAATGATTCTGGATGACGGTTACGATGCAGCAAAACATGGTGAGTATTTTGCCAAACTTGCCAACTTTGTATGCGACGGCTTAAACGAATGCGGCTATATATATTGTCCGGGTGAGGTTATGGCCAGTAATCAGAAATGGCGCCAGCCGCAAGCCGTGTGGCATAAATACTTTTCTGACTGGATTATGCGGCCTGAACCCAAGGCTTTGATGTACGCCAGCATATTTTTTGACTTACGCAGCATTCACGGCCAGTCTAAGCTTTTAAATCAAATTCAGAAAAAGTTTTTAAAAAAATCTAAAAACAATACTATTTTCCTGTCATATATGGCGGCAAATGCTTTGCAATATCAACCCCCGCTTGGACTGTTCCGCGGCTTTGTTTTAGAAAAGACTGGCACTGAGAAAAAGGCGCTAAACATGAAAAAACGTGGCGTAGTGCCGATAATAGACCTGGCGCGGGTATATGCCTTAACCGCAGGCATATTTGAGATAAATACCGAAGACCGCTTGCGCCAGGCACGCAATACCAAAGTTTTAAGCAAAGCCGGCATGAATGATCTCCTGGATGCTTTTGAGTTCATCAGCACCTTGCGCCTTGAGCATCAGGCCAAACGGGTGCATCTTGGACAAACTCCTGATAATTTTGTGCCACCAGGCAGTATTTCCTCTTTGGAACGTAAACACCTTAAAGATGCATTTGAAGTTGTAAGAACCATGCAAGCCGCCATGGAATCTACCTACACTTAAATTCACTATAATGTTCAGTGCTACTTACTTTTTCCAGGAAAGATACCGAAAAAAACTCCTTAATAAAAAACTTGGCGGGCCAATAGGCGACTACGTCAAAACCCCTCTAGTAAAAAACAATAGCAAAATATCCGCTATTGAATTTTTAAGTCTGGATTTTGAAACTACCGGCCTTAATACCAGCTCAGACGCAATATTAAGCGTAGGCTGTACGGTAATTAAAAACTTAAGGGTTATGCTGCACGAAAACATGCATAAAATTATCAAGATCAATATGCCCTTGCCTAAAGAAAGTGTAATTATTCACAAAATAACGGATGATAGAGTTACTCAGGGAGAACACCTACACAAAGTAATGGAAAGTCTGTTAAAAAAAATTAAAGGCAGGGTTTTACTAGTGCATTTTGCCGATATTGAAAGGAATTTTATTAATATGGCATGCAAGGAGCTTTACGGGCACAAGCTGCCGATGCTGGTAGTTGACACTCTGAAAATTGAAAAACGACGACTGCAAAAGAAAAATACCCTGGTCTCCCCCAGGCAATTAAGATTATTCAATATCAGAGCAGACTATGGGCTGCCAAGATACTATGCACACAGCGCGCTTGAAGATGCAATTGCAACTGCTGAGTTATTCCTGAGCCAATTAAGTACTTTGTACCAACAGGAAGATACCAGGCTTAGCAGTATAATCTAACAAATCCAGAATCACTTCAAAATGCCAGCTAGAATTTATTCGGACAATGGCTAAATGATTAATTTACACCTAGCTTTTACAAGGCCACTACATTAGATGATTTTAAAGTATGAACAAGGAAAAAATCGCTAATGCATTGGCCTTACATTCGGTTGCGCCCTGCAATCAACTAACAATTCAGGCAGTTAAACTCACTACCAACGAGGACGTTGGGAGATGAACTGTGTTGCTAATTAAGTATCGTGTCCCCGGAATTTCCCAAACTCACTACCAACGAGGACGTTGGGAGATGAACTGTGTTGCTAATTAAGTATCGTGTCCCCGGAATTTTTGCGTGAATTATTAACCCTGTCGCGTAAATCCTTGCCTGGCTTGAAATGCGCCACATATCTTTCTGGCAACGCTACTGATTCACCGGTCTTGGGGTTACGGCCGATTCTGGACTTCATTTTGTTTAATTTAAAACTGCCAAAACCGCGGATTTCAATCCTCTCGCCATTTGCCAGGGCATTTGACATCCTGCCAAGAATTGATTTAATCGCCTGTTCCACATCTGTAAAACTTAAATGCTCACTTTGTTTATATAAGTTCTCAATCAATTCAGATTTTGTCATTTCCTTGTCCCAATATATTTAAATCAAGGTGCTTGAAGCCTGCAAGTTTTTAAATTATATACAAATTTAAGTCAAAATGTTTATTACATTTCTTCCATTTTCTCTTTAATCAAGTCGCCAATAGTAGCGCTTTTCGAACCATTGGCAGATTCATTAAAATCAGCAATGGCCTGTTTCTCTTCTTTAATATCTTTAGCCTTAATAGAAAGATTAACACTACGATTTTTTCTATCAACACCGGTTACTAAAGCCGAGATTTCATCTCCAACATTAAGCGCATCGCTGGCAGCGGCTACCCGCTCACGTGATATTTCAGAAACTTTAACAGTACCCGCAACTTCTTCTGCCAGATCAATTTTGGCCAGCTTATCGCTCACTTCAGATATAACTCCAGATACGATGCTGCCTTTGGGGTGCTCGGCCACATAAACCGAGAATGGGTCTTGATCAAGCTGTTTGATGCCTAAGGAAATACGCTCACGTTCCGGATCAATACTCAAGATTGCTGCGGAAACGTCCTGGTCTTTTTTATAATTAAGAATAGCCTTTTCTCCGGGCTCGTTCCAGGAAATATCAGATAAATGCACCAGGCCGTCCACTCCGCCATCTAGACCTATGAAGATCCCAAAGTCGGTAATAGAGCGAATTTTGCCGGATATTTTTTCACCCTTTTTATGAGTAGCTGAAAACAGTTCCCACGGGTTGGCAGTACATTGCTTCATCCCCAGGGAAATCCTGCGTCTTTCCTCATCAATATCCAGAATCATTACTTCAACTTCATCCCCCAGAGATACCACTTTTGACGGATGCACATTTTTATTGGCCCAGTCCATTTCCGAAGTGTGCACCAAACCTTCGATGCCATCTTCAATTTCCACAAAGGCGCCATAGTCAGCCATATTGGTAACCGTGCCAAATGCCCTGGTACCGGAAGGATAGCGGCGCACAATATTGGACCACGGATCCTCTCCCATTTGTTTCATACCTAAAGATACCCGGTTTTTCTCTTTATCAAAGCTTAAAACCTTAACCTTAACCTCATCCCCCACGTTGAGAATTTCCGACGGATGATTTACCCGCTTCCAGGCCATATCAGTAATGTGCAGCAAACCATCTATGCCGCCAAGGTCAACAAACGCACCGTAGTCGGTAAGGTTTTTAACAATACCGGTAACTTCCGAACCCTTGCTCAAGTTTTTCAGAAGTTCTTCGCGCTCTTCACTGAATTCTTCTTCCAGCACCGCCCGGCGTGACAGCACTACATTATTGCGTTCCTGGTCAATTTTTATTACTTTAAATTCAAGCTCTTTATTCTCTAGATAAGTGAAGTCTCGTACCGGCCGCAAATCCACTAGAGAACCTGGTAAAAAAGCCTGAATTGTTTCAAGTTCTACGGTTAAACCACCACGCACTTTACCGTTTATGTAACCGGTAATGGTTTCATTGTTATCCATTGCCACTTCTAAATCTCTCCAGGCCTGCTGGCGTTTGGCTTTCTCACGCGATAAAATAGTTTCACCGTAGCCATCGGCAACTGATTCAAGTTCAACTTCAATTTGATCGCCAACCTTAACCTCAACTTCACCAACCTGATTTTGAAACTGCTCTATCGGGATCATTGATTCGGTCTTAAGACCGGCATTAACTAATACATATTCATCGGTAACCTCTAACACTGTGCTGGTTAGAATAGAACCGGTGTTCATTTGTGAATGTTGTAAACTTTCCTCAAAAATTTCTGCAAAAGATTCAGACATATAAACTCATAAATAAAGGATTAGACAAGATTTCAGTAATTGCCCATTCCTTGTTCCAGGGGGATTAAAATCCCGTTAAAAAATAAAACCTGCCATGCTGACAGGTTTTGCCAATAAAAAACTACTTAATGATACCCAACATTATCGTTAGTACCTCATCGATACTCAAATCACTTGTATCAATAATTATGCTGTCAGTTGCTGCTTTCAGGGGAGCAACCTCCCGTGTCCTGTCTCTTAGGTCACGGTCTTCTATCTCAGCTTTTAGGGCGCGGATTCTAGCACCATCTTGCTTAATATTCAACTGTTTAGCCCGCCGCAACGCCCTTTGTTCCGGGCTTGCATCGAGAAAAAATTTATAGGTGGCATCCGGGAAGACCACTGTACCCATATCACGTCCGTCCGCCACCAGGCCTTTTTCTCCGGCAAAATCTCTCTGTTTTTGCAATAAGGCAGCTCTGACCTTTGGTAAAGCCGCTATCTTAGAGGCAGCCGCTGCAGTTTTTTCCGTGCGGATTTCTCTGGTTACATCCACCCCGGACAATAATACCCTAGCTCCTTTTTGCGGCTCATCAGCTACAAATTTAATATCCAGGGTTAGCGCAAGATCGGCTAATTTTTTCTCATTTGCAAGATCAATAGCATTATTAAGCGCAGCCAGGGCAAGCAGGCGGTACAAAGCGCCGCTATCCAGAAAGTCCAGCCCCAGTTTTTCTGCCAGCAGTAAGGCCATTGTGCCCTTTCCTGTACCACTCAGCCCATCAATTGTGATAATCATTTTAAAAAATTTATGAAAAAACTATTTGAAGAAACCAATAATTCACAAACACAATAACTCATATAGTAACATATAGTTATATAATTATTTTAATGTTATTTATTAGGCTTGAACTTAACTTCCTGATTTTCATCATCTGTTTTTTGGTGAATGACGCAGTCCTCAAGACAGTCATCTTCACATTCACTGGCTTTAACCGCACAGGCAACTTCCAGTTCCGGCATCTCGGATAGGTCCACCTCGCCACCAATGGCTTTTATAGCCTCGCACATTTTTTCCATCTGCTGATCCATGGCGTGGATATGATCCAGCATGCAATCAATCGCATTTACCACCGGATCAGGCATATCTTTAGCAACTCCATAGGCATCAAAACCTATTTTTTCGGCAAAGTCTTTGATATGCGGTTTCACCTCAGTCGGAGCTTTTGAGACCACCCGGCCCGGAATTCCAACCACAGTTGCACCGGCCGGCACATTCTTAACCACCACTGCATTTGAACCTACTCTGACCCCGGAACCAAGCACTACCGGCCCAATAATTTTAGCGCCAGCACCGATTACCACATTATCTTCCAAAGTTGGGTGGCGCTTGCCTTGATTCCAACTGGTGCCGCCCAGGGTAACTCCATGATATATTGAGCAATCATCACCAATTTCAGTCGTTTCGCCGATAACCACGCCCATACCGTGATCAATAAAAAATCTCTCGCCGACCGTAGCGCCTGGATGAATTTCTATACCGGTAAGCCAGCGGGCTATAGTGGACAACCAGCGCCCTAGCCATTTAAGCTTATGAGTCCATAACCAGTGATTGCCTCTATGCATTATTACCGCCCATACCCCAGGACAGGTGGTTAAGACTTCAAATACATTACGTGCGGCCGGATCACGCTCCAGAACACACTCTACATCCTGTTTTATCCTGTTAAACATCTATAGTAAAAATTTCCATTACTGCAGCAACCGTATAAAAGGATCCGAATACCACAATCCGGTCATGTTGTTTGCTAAATTCAATTATCTTATTTATCGCCTGGGGCGCATTATTATAAACATTAACTTTCGGGGATACTATCTTATTAAGTTTGGACTTAATAATATTTGCTGATAATGCTCTTGGGGTGTCTAGTTGGAGCACACACCAAATATCAATTTCCCGCTGCATAATATCTATAACCTTATCTATATCCTTTTCATCTAACATGGCAAACAAGCCTAGCGTTTTACCTTTAGGTTTGGTTTTATTAAGGTAGTCGGCTAATACTTTAGCCGAATCTGGATTGTGTGCCACATCCAATAACCAGTTACGTTCAGCATATTTAATATTTTGCAACCTGCCTGCCAGCTGAACACTTTTAAGAGATTGATTTATATGTTCTTTTTTTATGTTAAGTTTTAATCCTAAAACGGCCACAATCGCACAGGCAGAATTTATAAACTGCTTTTCTCCCGCAAGATTCGGAAAATTAAGCCCTGACAAACTCTTATCTTCAAACTTCAAATTCCAGCTCGTCTTATTTTTGATGATTGAGAAATCTCGCTCCAGGATTTTTAAATTCGCTTTTACTTCATGCGCCCTTTGAAGAAGGTTTGCCGGAGGATATTTTTCACCAATAACGGCTAATTTGTTTTTTTTGAAAATTCCGGCCTTTTCCCTGGATATCTGTTCTACAGTTTCGCCGAGCCACTTTTGATGATCGAGGCCAATATTGGTAACGATTGCGACATCTGCAGGCCAGATATTAGTTGCATCCAGCCGCCCGCCCATGCCGACTTCCAATATTGCTACCTGCACTCTGTGCTTTACAAAACTTAGCATGGCGCTAAGTGCGGAAAATTCAAAAAAGGTTATCTTGGTCTGGCCCCTGACACTTTCAATTAATTCAAAATTTTTGATTACTTCATTTTCCGCAATTTCCCGATTATTTATTTTTATTCTTTCGGTATATTTTAAAAAATGCGGAGAACTGAAAAGGCCGGTTTTATAGCCGGCACTTTGCAGTATGCTCTCGGCCAAAGCTGCAGTTGAGCCTTTGCCGTTGGTGCCGCCCACCAAAATAATTTTCATATCAGGGTTTAAAATGCCAAGCTGGCCAGCAACCTTAGCTACCCGCTCTAGCCCAAGATCAATTTCTTCCTTATATAAGCCAAGTTGATAATCCAGCCAGGCATCCAGGTTTTTGTAAATCAGAGCTTCCTTAAAGTTTAAGCAGGGTTTTTAACACCGAATGGATTTTATCGCGCATTTGCTTACGACCTACTATCATATCAATCGCACCGTGCTCTAATAAGAATTCACTGCGCTGAAAGCCTTCCGGTAATTTCTCACGCACTGTCTGCTCTATAACCCGTGGACCCGCAAAACCAATCAAGGCATTAGGCTCAGCAATATGCACATCACCCAGCATAGCCAGGCTTGCAGACACGCCCCCCATAGTCGGGTCAGTTAAAACCGAAATAAACGGCATTTTGGCTTCTGATAATTTGTTCAAGGCAGCTGAAGTTTTAGCCATTTGCACTAAAGAAATAAGGCCTTCCTGCATCCTGGCACCGCCGCTGGCAGAAAAGCAGATCAAAGGCATTTTTTGTTCTATACAATGATTTACCGCTCGGACAAATTTCTCTCCTACCATTGATGCCATAGAGCCGCCCATGAAATTAAATTCAAAGGCCACAGCCACCAGATTCAGGCCTTTAAGTTTACCCCGCATGCTGATTAGAGCTTCTTTTTCTCCACTGGATTTTTTCGCTTGTGACAAGCGATCCTTATATTTTTTCAGGTCCTTGAATTTAAGTATATCAACCGGCCCTAAATTAGCATCTAATTCTTTATTCTCATTCTTATCCAGGAAAAAATTCAGACGGTCACGAGCATTGATCCGGTGGTGGTAATCACAATTGGTGCATACATATAAATTTCGCGCCAATTCCGCACTGTAAACTACCGCCTCACATTCCGGGCATTTATTCCATATGCCTTCAGGAATATTGCGTTTGGCTTTGTCGTTTGAGGTAACTTTGGGTAATATTTTTTCTAACCAGGACATAAATTATCAATTGCACACTGGCTATGATTATACAGCCTTATAATATAACGAATATGCAATATTTATATATTCAAAATTCAAACTTATAAAGCTTGCTTCACAGCGTCAGGTAAAAAAATTACATCTACCTGGATAAGCTGATTATGTTGTCTAACTTGATTATAAATATCCAGAAGCTCATACCCAAATGATGCAAGTAAGGATAAGTATTCATACAAAGCATGTTGTCCTTTGTAAGTTGGACAAATAATAATTTCTGTATATATTAAACCTATAGCGTTTCTGGTTAACATGTCTTTTGCGCCCTGGAAAACCTGGTATTCAGCTCCCTGGGTGTCAATTTTCAATATGTCAATACTGTCTATATTATTGTTCGTGCAAAAAGAATCAAGGCTAGTTGTTTCAACTTCAATCTGAGACTTAGTGTCCAGTACATCGTTGCCCCAGTATTCTGAGCCTTTCTCATCGGATGATAATAATGAATTTGCCGTCGATTGTGCATTTGAATTAAATAAGGCTTTACCGTCTTTATCTGAGATCGCTATATTATGAGCAAAGATGTTAGCTTTTCCTTCAATTTCACTTTGAAGTTTTCCATATGATTCCGGAAATGGCTCAAAACTGTGTATTCGTGCCTCAGGAAACATCTGTTTATATAGAGAAGAAATCATACCTCTATGTGCGCCTATATCGAAAATAACCGTTTACTAGCAGTTTTTGTATAAAGAGACTTTTGCATAACACCTAAAAAATTTGCCGGCCAAACGGAGCCTTCAATTTTTTTGGCAAAATCCACAAAAATCTGTTCAATAATTGCCATATTTTCAATATTAACACCCATTCATCCTAAAAT
>Ga0209790_1000124_pt1 | contig 14998 bp, 18 predicted proteins | sample WorMetG1aBELIZE2_FD_187420 | JGI IMG/M metagenome (GOLD analysis project Ga0209790, IMG submission 187420) | Marine gutless worms symbiont microbial communities from Max Planck institute for Marine Microbiology, Germany - Inanidrilus... ... | reverse complement strand
GAGTTCACTCTTCCACCTGGGCACTTTGATGCCGTCGGCCCGTGAGGGTCCACCTCAACCCTCCGCCGCCAGCTTCCAGTCCCGGGAGGCGTCCATTCCATTTCTCCCTAGACTCGACGCGTCTCGCGCCGAAAGATGCGTGGGGCCGGCCGGCTGACCGGCCCCACCAGTTGGGGGAGGTCGGACTACTTCGGATAGCCGGCCTTGCGCATGGCCCGGTGCGTCAGGGCCTGGGCGTTCTTCAGCGCCTGGTCGGCGGAGATGTTGCCCGCAAGGGCGGCCGCGAACTGCTGCCCCACCGCCGTGGCGATCCCCTGGAACTCGGGGATGGCGACGAACTGGATGCCGACGTAGGGAACCGGATCGACGGTCGGCTTGGTCGGATCGGCCGAGTTGATGCTCTTCAAAGTCATCTCGGCGAACGGCACCTTGGCGTACTCGGGGTCGGCGTAGAGCGACGCCCGGGTGCCCGGCGGCACGTTGGCCCAGCCTTCCTTCGACGCGACGAGGCCGAGGTAGTCCTTGGACGTCGCCCAGGCGATGAACTTCTTCGCGCTGTCGACCTTTTTCGAGCTGGCGGGAACCGCGAGGCTCCAAGCCCACAGCCAGTTGCCGCGCTTGCCGAGACCGGTATCGGGGGCCAAAGCGAAGCCGACCTGGTCAGCGACAACGCTGTCCTTCGGGTTGGTGACGAAGGAACCGGCGACGGTCGCATCGATCCACATGCCGCACTTGCCGGACTGGAACAGGGCGAGGTTCTCGTTGAAGCCGTTGGACGATGCCCCCGGAGGACCGGCGTCCTTCATCAGATCGAGATAGAAGGTCAGGGCCTTCTTCCACGCGGCGCTGTCGAACTGCGGCTTCCAGTCCATGTCGAACCACTTGGCGCCGAAGGAGTTCGCGGTGGCGGTCAGGAACGCCATGTCTTCGCCCCAACCGGCCTTGCCGCGCAGGCAAATGCCGAAAATCTCGTTTTCCTTGTCGGTCATCGCGCGGGCGGCCTGGCCGATGAAGTCCCAGGTCGGGGCCTCGGGCATCTTCAGCCCGGCCTTGGCCATCAGGTCCGTACGGTACATGACCATGGAGCTCTCGCCGTAGAACGGTGCCGCGAAGAGCTGGCCGTCGACGGTCAGTCCACCGCGGATGGCCGGCAGGATGTCGTCGACGTCATAGGAGGCGGGCAGATCGTTCAATGAGACCAGCCAGCCCCTGTCGGCCCAGATCGGCACCTCGTAGGTACCGATGGTCATGATGTCGTACTGGCCACCCTTGGTGGCGATGTCGGTGGTCACGCGCTGGCGGAGCACGTTCTCTTCGAGCACCACCCAGTCGAGCTCGATCTCCGGGTTCTTGGCAGTGAACTCGCCGGACAGCTTCTGCATCCGGATCATGTCGCCGTTGTTGACGGTGGCGATGGTCAACTTGGTGGCGGCCATGGCCGTGCCGGCGAGCGATGCCGCAAGTATCGCCCCGGTCAGCATTCCGAGCGTGGTCTTGAACATGTCGCTTCTCCCAATCTCGCTCATAGCGTATGTGAGCATTTGCTGCGTCGTTGAGCAAATGCTCACATATCGAAAATGGACTGTCAACGGCTTTTTTTCGCCGGGCCGAAACCACGCGCGGATTGCCTCATCCGGGGCGCGAAAAAACGTCAGGAAATCAAGAGGTAAGAACCGGAGCGGACGGAAAATCAGCCGGCCAGGGCTTCGGCCGTCCACTCGTCGGTTATGAGACCCGTAACCCAGCGACCGGCAAGCGCGCCCCGGATAGCCCGAAGCTTTTTCGGTCCACGCGCCACCCCGATGACGGGTCGCTCAGCGGGCTGATTGAGCGGAACGCTTGCCACGCGATCATTGGTCTCGCCGGCAATCAAAGTGCCCTGATCGTCATAGACCCATCCGACGATCTCCCCGGCGCCGCCGGCGGCAATCAGGTCGTCGAGTTCCCGTTGGGTAATGAATCCGTCGGTCAGCAGCGGCGGGACGTCGTCGATTTCGCCAATACCGACGAACGCGATATCCGCGGACCGTGCGAGAGCGATGTTGCTGCTGATCGGTTTCTGGGCGCACAGGATGTCGCGCTCTTCCCGCGATGTCGCAACGACAGGCACCGCCATCGGATAGTGGGGAGCCTGCGTGGCATCGCCGATCCTCATGATGACATCGTTGAAGCTCGCAGAGCCATCCGGCGCGAGATTGCCGACCAGCGATACCACCTTATGGTGAGGACAGTTCATCGCCGATATCTGCTCCACGGCACCCTTGATTTCACGACCGGTGCCCAGGGCCATGACGATGGGTCTTTCAGCGCTGAGCGCCTTCTCCATCTCGACCGCCGCAACCTGCGCGATGCCGAGCGCCGGATCGTCCGACGACGGGTCGGCCAACGTCACTTCGCAGAAGTCCAATCCGTACCGATCCTTGAGGCGTTGCGCCAAGGTCATGCATTGCGCAACGGGATGGTCCAGCCTGAACTTGATCAGGCGTTCGCGGGCGGCCAGGGCAACAAGACGCTGCGCGGATTGCCGGGAAATCCCCATCTTGTCGGCAATCTCGTCCTGGGTGTTCTCGGCGACGTAGTAGAGCCAGCCGGCACGTGCGGCATCGTCCAGGCGGGTGTGCTCGTTTTGGCCGTGTTTGGACATCGCGGACTGATATCGCTGTGGTCTCGGGTGCCCACCGAGCAACGTAGGCATTTGCTCAACGGAAAAGCAATTGCTCTAATATGTAGACGCGATCTCGGGCGTTTGGTCAACCCCGGACCCACACGGAAGCGGGAAATGAGGTCAACGACGAGCCACGGCCGCAATACCAACCTCAAATCACGCGATTCGCCAGGTTCTCGTCGTTCTTGAGCCGCCGGCAGGTGTCGACGGCGACGGCAACGTTGCGCTCCAGGGTCTCCCGCGTCAGCCAGGCGACGTGCGGGGAAACGACGACGTTGTCGAGCGCGAGGATCGGGTCGTCCTCGGGCAGGGGCTCGGCGGCAAACACGTCGAGGCCGGCGGCGCCCAGGTGCCCGGACATCAAAGCCTCGTACAGCGCTAGCGGTTCGACGACGCGGCCCCGCGCCGTGTTGATCAGGATGCTTCCCGGTTTCATCTTAGCGATCGCGTTCGCATCGATCAGGTTTTGGGTGTCCGGGGTGAGCGGGACATGCACCGAGACGATGTCCGCGGTCCTGAGCAGCGGATCGAGCTCCATCCACTCCGCGTCGGCGGAAGGTTTCTGGCTCGTCGCCGTGTAGAGAATGCGGGCGCCGAGGCACTTGAGGACGGGCGTCAACCTCGCCGGAATCTCCCCGAAACCGACGAACCCGACGGCCTTGCCGGAGATCTCGCCGAGGCTGTCCTGGACTTCGTCGGCGAACGCCCAGCCCCGCCCCATACGGATTTCGTGATCGAAGAACGTCAGGCGCCTGAGCGCCGACAGCATGAGCAGCAGGGTCATCTCGGCGACGGACTGTTGGTCCCCGGCATGTTGCAGACGCGGACCCCGTGGGCCCGGGCGGCGGCGAGATCAATGGTGTCGACACCGACGCCGAACTTGTGGATGAGCTTCAGGTTGCGGGCGCTGGCGATATGGTCGGCGGTGATCGGCTCCAGGACGTGCCAGAGGACCTCGCAGGTTTCGAGGGCAGCAACGAATCGGTGCCGATCCTTGACGGGGATGACTTGGACGTCGAGACCGCCGGCGGCGAGGGTCTGCAGGCTGGCGATCAGGCCCGGTCCGGCGTCGTAGTGAAAAACGACGTTCATCACGCCCACTCCGTCCTCACCGTCCCCACGGGAAGCTCCCGCGCGGGGCGAGGTGTCCGCCACCCTGTCCCAGACTCTCGGCGACGCGCAAGCCCTCGTTCCATTTGGCCATGCGCTCCGAGCGGGCGAACGAGCCGACCTTCAATTGCTTCACCCGCCATCCCACGGCGAGATGGACGATGGTGGTATCCTCGGTTTCGCCCGAGCGGGCCGAGACGATGGCCTCCCAGCCGGCCGCCCGCGCCGCCTCCAAAGCCTCCTGGGTTTCGGTGAGCGTGCCGGCTTGGTTGGGCTTGATCAGGGCGGTGTTGCACGCGCCCCTGGCCGCGGCCCCTTCGATCCGCGAAGCCGTGGTGCAGATGAAGTCATCGGCGACGACCTCGACCGCACCGCCGGCCGCAGCGGTGAACGACGCCATCGCTGCGGCATCGTCTTCGCCGAGGGGGTCCTCGATGGCGACGATGGGGTAGCGCTCGAGCCAGCCCAGCAGCATCCCGGCGAGGCCATCCGAGTCGACGGTCTTGCCGTCGGTCAACAGCTGGTAGCGTCCGCCGCTGCCGAAGTCCGTCGCCGCGATGTCGAGGGAAATGGCGACGTCGTCGCCCGGCGTGAACCCGGCCCCCTCGGTCGCCCGGACCAGGTAGTCGAGGGCCTGTTCGTTGGACTCGAAGGCAGGCCAGTAGCCGCCTTCGTCGGCGACGCCCTGAAAGAGGCCGGCGTCGGCCATGATCCTGCCGGCGGCCCGGTAGACCTCGGCGGTCCAGTCCAGGGCCTGCGCGTAAGACCCGGCGCCGACGGCGATGACCATGAAGTCCTGGACATCGACCCGCCGGCCCGCATGCGCGCCGCCGCCGAAGATCTGGATCTCCGGCAACGGCAGGAACGCATCCGCGCGGTCGCCCGCGAGGAACCGCCAGAGCGGTTGTCCCGCCGCCGCGGCCGCCGCGTGGGCGATGGCCATGGACGTGGCGATCAGCGCATTGCCGCCGAGCCGGCTCTTGTTGGGCGTCCCGTCGAGATCGATCAGAACGCGATCGGCGGGTTCCTGGTCGGCGGCATCGAGCCCGCGCAGGCTGGCGGCGATCTCGCCATTGACCGCGGCGACGCCGCCGGTCACGTCGTAGCCGCCAAACGCGGACCCGCCATCCCGCTTGTCGACCGCCTCGCCGCTGCCCGTCGAGGCGCCGGCCGGGGCGATTGCCCGTCCGACGGCACCGCCGGCCAGATGGATCTCGGTCTCGATGGTCGGACGCCCGCGGGAATCCCAGACACGCCGGCCGATGACGGAGACGATCTCGGTGCTCATTTCAACAGCTCCTCGGCCCAGGCATTGGCGACGTCGTTGAGCCGCGACGGCGGTTTGAACAGTAGCGCCCGCGCGCACTGGCGGACCTTCTCCTTGTCGGCTTCGTCGGTGACGTACTCGACCGGCGATTTGCCGTCGACCCGGGCGAGGAACAGGCCCGGCAACAGGCTGGCGGCCCGCGCCTCTATGGCGTCGCGGTCTTCCCAATCGACCTCCGCGAGATAGGCGGCCGACATCGTCTCGAAGCACGACAGGAAACCGTCCCTCGCCGAGGGCGTCCACAGGCACTTCAACAGGAAATGGTTGACGCAGAAGGCGATATCGAAGGCCGGATCGCCGATACAGGCGCATTCGGCGTCCAGGAACACCGGGCCGCCGGGACCGAGCAGGATGTTCTTCGGGCTGACGTCGCCATGGATCATCGCCCGGCGCGTCTCCGCGGTCCTTTGGCTGAGCCCGAACAACTGGTCTTTCAGGTCCGGGTGCCGGGCGGCCGTGGCTTCCAGGTAGGGCTCCAGCCGGATGTCGTAGAAGATGTCCGTCCGCGGGAAGCGGTCCCTGACGGCGTCATCGTTCGCTGTCCTCGCGTGAATGCGCCCGAGGCGTTCTCCGGCGAGCCGGGCCTGATCCGGGTCCGCCCGCCCGTCGCGAAGCTCGCTTTTCCAAAGTTTGTGGCTCTCGGGATCCAGGTATTCCATCGCGCAGAGCATGAGCGTTTCGTCGTGGGCGAGGATGCGCGGTGCCGAGCCGGGCACCTTCTCGTTGGCGGTCCGGTACCAGGCGACCTCATAGAGGTTCCGCTCGACCGGGGCCTGCCAGTCCGCTGCGACCTTCAGTTTCGACAACGCCCGCTTGACGCAGAAGACGCGGTCCCCGGCGGTCACCTTCCAGATGTCGGAGGAAACCCCGCCGGTCAGCGGCTCGAACGTCGCACCGCAATAATCTGGAAGCAGGCCGCGCTCCCGCAGGCTGCGCAGCGTTTGTTCGTCGAGCGTCGGCTGTTCGATCGGCGGCATTGGCGTCGCGCCTCTCTGGGTGATCTACCGCTTGCGCGGAGCATTTGAAAGTCTGCGGCCTACTCCCCTGGTCCCTCGGCGGGGGTGCCGGTCGCCGGCGGAGGGGCAGGCGGTGACGCGGCGGCGTCGCGGCGCTTATGCAGGACATATGCCCGGGCGCCGATGGGGATCGAGATGACGTAGGCGAGCGCGGTGACCGAAAGCGTGATCCACGGCGCGCTGACCAGGAACGCCAGATACAGGCCGATGCCGAGCATCGTTGGCAGCACGCCGCTGGGGGCGATACGGATCTTCTTGAACGAGTAGGTGCGGATGCGGCTGACCATAAGCCCCGACACCGTGACCATCACGATCGCGACGACGAACGGCTCGCGGAGGAATTCGGCGTCGGTCTGGAACCACAGCACCATCGGAATGAGCGCCAGTCCGCCGCCGGCAGGCGACGGCACGCCAGTGAAGAAGTTGCGGGTCCAGGCCGGCTGCTCGGTGTCGTCCAACGCCGTGTTGAACCGCGCCAGCCTGAGCGCGCAGCAGATGGCATAGAGCAGCACCAGCGACCATCCGAAACGCCCGGCGTCGGCGAGCGCCCAGATGTAGAGCACGACGGCGGGTGCGACGCCGAAGCACAGGAAATCGGAGAGCGAATCCAGCTCGGCGCCGAACTTGCTGGCGCCCTTGAGGATGCGGGCGATGCGCCCGTCCAGGCCATCGAGCACGGCGGCGACGACGACGGCGAGGACGGCCATTTCCCAGCGCTCCTGCAGGGCGAAGCGGATCGAGCTGAGTCCGAAGGCAAGCGCCAGCAGCGTCAGCACGTTGGGTATCATGCGGTTGATGTGCAGACCGCCAAGGCGTTCGCGCGGCGAACTCATCGGAGGATGCCCTCGCGCGCCGGTTCCTGGGCGCGCAGATCGGCGATCACCGTCTCGCCGGCGACGGCGCGCTGGCCGACGCAGACCAGCGGCGCGACGCCGTCTGGAAGGTAGACGTCGACGCGACTGCCGAAGCGGATTAGCCCGAACCGTTCGCCTGTCTTCACCGCCTGGCCCTCGGCGAGGGTGCACTTGATGCGCCGGGCGACCAGGCCGGCGATCTGCACGACACCGATGTCGCGACCGTCGGCGTCGATGACCAAGCCCTGGCGTTCGTTGTCCTCGCTGGCCTTGTCGAGGGACGCGTTGAAGAACTTGCCGGGCCGGTAGGCGAGGCGGGTCACGGCGCCCTCGATGGGGATGCGGTTCACATGCACGTCGAACACGTTCATGAACACCGAGACGCGATCGCGAAGCGCATCACCGAGGCCGAGCTCGGGCGGCGGCGCGGCCGGCGCCACCGACTGCACGACGCCGTCGGCGGGGCTGACCATCAGGCCCTGGCGGGCTGGCGTCACCCGAGTTGGATCGCGGAAGAAATAGGTGCACCACGCGGTCAGCACGACGCCGACGACGCCGAGCCACGGCGAAACGAGCGCCAGTCCCACCGTGGCGAGCGCAAACGCGCCGATGAACGGCCATCCCGCCCGGTTGATCGGCACCAGCACGGATGTCAGCGTCGACAAGCTCATGATCGTGCACCGCCCCTCCCGTCCATATTAGCGCAGCGACGGACTCCGGTTAAAGCGTTGATTCAAAAGGTCAGCGTGCGCCGTGCACGGTTCAGTTGGTCGCCGGCAGGGCGAACACCTGGCCGGGGAAGATGAGGTCCGGGTCGGCGATCTGATCGCGGTTGGCCGAGTAGATCACCGTGTACGCGAAGCCGTCGCCGTAGGTCCGTCGCGCGATCCGCCACAGGCTATTGCCTGGCTGCACGACAACAAAGGTGCCCTGCTGCATGGCCAGGAGCGGCTCGGCGCGGGAGAACGGGATCATCACCCTTGCGACCACCTTGCCCGAGGGATCGACGTGATCGGCGCGCAGCGTGTAGAGGCCCGGCGCAACAGGTTGCTCCGGTGCCACCCGCCACAGGCCCTCGGGGCCGGCGGTGGTCCGGCCGATGAAGTTGTCGCCGATGTAGAGCTGTACCGTGGCGCCTTCTGGCGCGCGGCCGCCGACATTGAGGCGGCCGTCAGAGTCGTAGTCGACCGTTTCGATCACCAGGGGCAGGCCGTCGGTCGACCCATCCGGCTGCTGCAACACCGTCGTCGGGCCGACGCCGCTGCGCGGCACCCGCAGCGCCAGCGCCTGCGATCCGCCCTCTGCCGCCCGTCCGGCGATGTCGCGGCCGCGTTCGGGAACCACCAGCACAACGAGGTCCTCGGACAACACCGGTTCCGCGCCCTCGACACGCATCTCCAGGCCCAGGCGGCGGTCGCCCGGGGGCAGCGGCTCGTCGGGCACGAACACCCATTCGCCGCGGGCGTCGGCCGTGACTTCGCCGATGACCGTGTCGCCGTCGAGGATCAGCACTCGGCTGCCGGGCGTGGCACGTCCGGCGATAACCGTTTCGCCGCGCGGATTCACGCGCACGACGTCGAAGGTCGCCGTCCTCGGCGCGTGCTGCTCAGCCATCGCCTCGGCGGTGGCCGGCGGTTCGGTTCCGAGGATGTCCTCCCAGGGGAGGTAGTTCAGTCCGATGGCGGCGAGGACGACGACCACGCCGACGGCGGCGATGAGAAGGGGCCGGTTCACCTTGCCAAGTCACTCCGTTGCGGACCGGTAGCACGCGCCCGCGGCTGAGGCGAAACACCGCTCAAGCGTAGTGCGTGCAGCGGTTTGGCGCAACTTTGGTAGGCGGGTCACTCGGCGTGGGCGGTGATTTCGACGCGGATGACGACGGCGTCGCCGACGACACCGTCCCCGGCCCATTGGCCACGGCCGACACCGAAATCGCCGCGGCTGATGGTCAACTCCCCCGCTATTTGGGCGGTTGTGCGCCCCTGGTCCTCGCGGATGCCGAGTGTGAACGGCAGCACCACGTCCCGGGTCTCGCCGCGGATCGTCAGCTTGGCGCGCGCCTCGTACCGGCCGTCGCCGGCGCCCGAGAACGACGTGGTCTCGAACACCGCCGTCGGGTGATTGGCCGAATCGAACCAGTCGGGCCCCAGCGCCGCGGTGTCGCGCTCGGCGTTACCCGTGTCGATGCTTGCGACGTCGATCTCGACCCGCACCCTGCTGGCGGGAAGGTCGTTTGGGTCGAAGGCGACGTCGGCGGCATACGATTTGAACGCACCGTCGAAGGGCGCGGAGAGCTGCGTTGCCTGGAAGGCTAGGCGGCTCGCGTCCTCGTCCACCGTCCACGAGCGTGGCTCGGCAAGCGCAGGAGCGGCGGAGAGGAAGACCAACGCCACAAGCGCAAGCGTCCGCCGCCTCATGGACCGCTGTCCCGCAGCCTACCGAACGGCAGCATGCGCCGGAGCGTGTCGTCGCGTAGGAGAACGTGGTGGCGGAGCGCGCCTGCGAGATGCAGGAGAAAAAGGCCGCCGAGGGTGCAGGCCATCCAGAAGTGGGCGGCCTTGGCCGCCTCTTCGAGCGCCTTGTCGGGGCCGACGAGGTTGGGCCGCGTGAACAGGCCGAACACGCTGACCGAAAAGTTGGCCGCCGACGACATGATCCAGCCGGCGAGCGGCATGGCGAACAGCACGGCGTACAGCAGGACGTGCACGGCCTTGGCGAGGGCGATCTCGGCGGCACCAGGGGCGGCGGCGCCGGATGGGTCAGCCGCCAGATCAGGCGCAGAGTCGTCAGCGCGAAAACGGTCACGCCGATGGACTTGTGCAGGCCGTAAAGTTCCAGCTTCCGCACGCCCAGCGGCATGTCGGCCATGATGATGCCGATCACCGCGAGCGCAATGACCAGCGCCGCCGTCAGCCAATGAAACAGCTTGGCGACGGCGCCCCAGCGGTCCGGCGGGGCGGCGGCGGACATGGCGGCGGCCGAGTTCCCTACTGACGGGCGCCTTCGACCTCGAGCACCACCTCGATCTCGTCGCCGAGGCCGGGAACGCCGTAGGTCATGCCGAAATCTGAGCGCTTGACCGTCCCGCGGGCCGAGAACCCGGCGTACCACTTTTTGTAAATGGGGTGGTTGCCGGCCTTGTTGAAAGTGACGTCCAGGGTCACCGGCTTGGTCACGCCGAGGAGGGTGAGGTTGCCGGTGATGCGCCCGGTGTTGTCGCCGGTTTTCTCCACACGGGTGCTGACGAAGATCATGGTCGGGTGGTTGGCGACGTCGAAGAAGTCGGCCGCGCGCAGGTGCGCGTTCAGCTTGTCGTGGTCCATGTCGACGCTGGCGGTCTCGATGGTCACCGACGCCGACGAGGCGCCGACATTGTCGGGATCGAATTCGAAGCCACCGTCGAAGGCCTTGAACTCGCCCTGCATCCGCGAGAATCCAAGATGCGAGACGAAGAACAGGATGTTGGTGTGCGCCTTGTCGAAGGCATAGCGCTCGGGCGCCGAGTGGGCCACGGGCGCAAAGCCGGCGACAGCGAAAATCAGGGCGAACAGGGCGGCGAATTTGCGCATCGGTCGGGACCTCCTCGAAAAGGACAAAATGGAATTGCGTCCTCTACGTGCGGACATGGACTCCGGGTGTCAAGGGAAGGCGGTAAGCACACGGGATCGTGAAGTCGCCGCCGGCGGAGGCGGCGCCGACGTTCTTGACCGTACCGGTGGGGATTGCGAGGCTGCGGCACCGCAATGGTCATCGGATAGGGCGCGATGAACCTCCACTCGCCGGCCGAAAGTACGAGAAATGACAGGGATTCCGGGCGCATCCGGGTGTGGGACCCGGCGACGCGGCTGTTCCACTGGCTGCTCGTCGCCCTGGTCATCGTCAACGTGTACACGGGCCTGACCGGGGGGCTGAACGAGATGAAGTATCACGTGCTCTCCGGCCAGGCGATCCTGGCGTTGGTGCTGTTCCGCCTCGCCTGGGGATTCGTCGGCAGCCGGCGGTCGCGGTTCTCGGATTTCGTGCGCGGGCCCAAGGCGGTGCTGGCCTACGCCCGCGGCCTCCTCGGCGGCGCCTACGCGGCGAGCATCGGCCACAATCCCATGGGCGGCTGGTCGGTGATGGCGATGCTGGCCTCGCTGCTCGTGCAGGCGGTGACCGGGCTCTACGCCAACGACGACATCTTCACCGAGGGGCCGCTGGCGCGGACCGTCACCAAGGCGACCAGCGATGCCCTGACCGTGGTCCACGACATCAACAGCAAGGTGCTGTTCGTGCTCATCGCCATCCACCTGATGGCGGTGTTCGGCTACCTGATCGTCAAGCACGAGAACCTCATCAAGCCGATGCTCACCGGCCGCAAACGGGTGCCGCCGGGCCTGCCGTCCGACGACGCGCCCCATCGCAGTCCGATCCTCGCGGCGGCGGTCGCCGCCGCCGCCGCGGTGTTCGTCTGGGCGCTGGTCACCCGCTGAGGGGCTACTTCTTCTTCCTGAAATCGTCGTGGCAGCCCTTGCAGGACTTGCCGAGGCCGCCCAGCGCGGCGCCGATCTGGCCCATGTCGCCGGTGTCGGCGGCCTTGGCCATGTTGTCGGCGGCGGCAACGAAGGCGCCATAGGACTTCTTGAAGGCGTCCGGCTTTTCCCAGATCACCGGCAGGGCACCGGTGTCGCCATCGTGCGATCCCTTGGGGAACACTTTGCCGGCGATCTTCGCCAGCTCGGCCAGGGCGTGGGCGTGGCCCTTGACGTCCTCCTTGAACGGCACTTCGCCCTTGACCACGCTGGCGATGGCCCCGGTGTGTCCACCGACGGCCTTCATCACCGCCTGACGGTGCTTGATCGCGCCGGCGTCGGCGATCGCTGAACCGGCGGTGGCGAGCGCCGCGAGAGCGACAAATGAGGGGGCGAGGACGCGGAGGAACTTCGGCATCGGTTGTCTCCCTGTGTTGAGCGGTCCCACGGACGCTTTCGACCTATTGAACACCGGAGGACAGGCGGTTATTCCCTCTCCGTCCGGCACGAGCGCCACGATACGTGTGTCGTTCGTGCGGAGCCTATCCTATGTTCATCACATCCGCGTGAACCCGCGGACGCCCCCAGACCCAGGAACCGCAAGGCCGATGACCCAGATCCGTTCGCTTGCCGTCCTCTGCGGCTCCCGCGAGGGTGCCGACCCGGCCTACCGCGCTTCGGCGGAACGGCTGGGCGCATTGATCGCCGAGCGGGGCGTGCGGCTGATCTACGGCGGCGGCTCCATCGGGCTGATGGGAGTGATCGCCGATGCGGTGCTGTCTCGGGGCGGTGAGGTCGTCGGCGTCATCCCCGATTTCCTCGTCCGCTACGAGGTCGGCCACGCCCGAGTGAGCGAGATGATCGTCACCGAAAGCATGCACGAGCGCAAACGCCGCATGTTCGAGATGGCCGACGGCATCGTCACCCTGCCGGGCGGGCTCGGCACCCTCGACGAGACCTTCGAGATCGTCACCTGGAAGCAACTCCGCCTTCACTCGAAGCCCATTGTCATCCTCGATACGGGTGGTTATTGGACGCCGCTAGATGCGCTCGTCCAGGCGACCATCGACGGCGGCTTCGCACACGGCGCGATCGCCGGCCTCTATACGGTCGTACGCAGCCCCGAAGATGTCTTCCCGGCCCTAGCCGCCGCGCCCGAGCCCGACGAACGGGTGCTGACCAGCCACCTGGAACGGGGCTGACCACCGGGCTTGATCGAAATCGCTCTAGGCGAAAGTGCGCCGGCTGTGGCAACCTTTTGTTCCAACCCCTCGGGCCAGGGGGGAGACGGGAGGACGCAGATGCAGGGACGCTATTCGTCGTTGGCGATGGCCATTGCGGTCGTCGCTACGGTTTTCCTCGCGGGGGCCGCGACGGCCGCCGAGGTCACGCTGAAGGCGGTCAGCGCCTTCGCCCAGGGCACCAACTTCTCGCGCAACTTCGAGAGCTTCATCGACCGGGTCAACGCCACCGGCAAGGGCGTCGTGCAGATCAACTACATCGGGGGCGGCGGCAAGGTGATGAGCCCGTTCGAGGTCGGCAACGCCGTGCGCACCCGCGTCATCGACATCGGCAACCTGCCGGGCGCCTTCTACACCAACCTGATGCCGGAGGCCGATGCGCTCAAGCTCACGTCCGACGCGGTCTACGAGATGAAGGCCAACGGTACCTTCGACTTCCTCAACAAGCTGCACAACGACAAGGTCAACGCCCACCTGCTCGGCCGCCACAAGGCCAAGGTGCCGTTCCACCTTTACCTCACCAAGCCGATCCAAGGCATGGATCTTAAAGGATTAAAGATCCGCGTGACGCCCATCTACCGGGCCTTCTTCGCGTCCATGGGAGCGAGCCTGATCCGCACCGCGCCGGGCGAAGTATTCACCGCGCTGGAGCGGGGCGTTGTCGACGGCTACGGCTGGCCGACTCAAGGTATCTTTGACCTCGGCTGGCACGAGGTCACCAAGTACCGCGTCGACCCGGGCTTCTATGCCGCGGCCGTTGAATTCCTGGTCAACAAGGATGCCTGGGACGAGCTCAATGCGGAGCAGAAAGCCGTCCTCGAAGCCGCGGCCAAGTGGATGGAGGAGACCGGCGACGCCGAGGACGCAGGGATCAACGCAAGCGAAATCGCCCGCCAGGAGAAGCAGGGCATCAAGACCATCGCCTTCACCGGCGCCGACGGCGAGACCTACCTCAAGCGGGCCATGGAGACGGCCTGGGAAGCAGTGAAGAAGGCCAGCCCCGAGCACGGCGACCAACTGGAGCGGCTGCTGGCCAGATAGACCGACCACCGGGCGGCGGACCGGCGGCTGACTTTAGGTCGGCCGCCCGGTAGCGCCGGGAGTAGGTACTAGTCCGATGCGGGTGGTCTGGCGCGTCTACGGGTTCGTTCTCGGCCTCTGTGGGCTGACGGCGGCGGTGATCTTCGCGGCGATGGCTGTGATGGTCACCGCCGACGTCCTCCTTCGCAACCTGCGCATCTACAACATGCCGTGGCTGATCGAGGTCGCCGAATATGGCCTCTACACCGCTACCTTCATCGCTGCCCCTTGGATCCTGCGCATGGGCGGCCACGTCCGCGTCGACGTTCTGGTGTCGGCCCTGCCGCGCGCTTGGGCGCGGTGGATCGACGTTGGCGTCGACGCCCTCGGCCTCGTCATCAGCCTGGTCCTGTTCTGGTTCGGCACGACGGCCGCCGCCGACGCTCATGCCATCGGCTCGATCATCATCAAGGAACTGGTGCTCCCCGAGTGGTGGCTGCTCTCGGTAATCCCGTTCTCCACCGCCTTGCTGGCCATCGAGTTCGGCCGCCGGCTGGCCGCCTTCGGCGGGTTTGAGGCCGACGCCGCCGACGAATTCCGGCGCGAGAGGTTTTGAGCCGTGGATTGGCTGTCGGCGCTGCTGATGCTGCTCGGCCTGCTGGTCGGGCTGATGGCGATGGGGGTGCCGGTGGCGTTCGCCTTCTTCGGCGTCAACATCGTCGGCGCCGTCGTTTTCCTCGGCGGCGAGGCCGGGCTCAACCAGCTCGCCCGCAACGCCATGGCCTCGGTGACCAGCTTCACCCTGGCGCCGATCCCGCTGTTCGTTGCCATGGGCGAGGTGCTGTTCCATATCGGCGTCGCCGCACGCGCCATCGAGGCCGTCGACCGGCTGATCTCGCGGGTGCCGGGCCGGCTTTCGGTGGTCTCGGTGCTCGGCGGCACGCTGTTCTCTTCGCTGTCCGGCTCGACCCTTGCCAACACCGCGGTGCTCGGCGGGCTCCTGCTTCCCGACATACTGCGTCGGGGATATCACCCGTCCATGGCCATGGGCCGATCATGGCCACCGGCGGCATCGCCATGCTGATCCCGCCATCGGCGCTTGCGGTGCTGCTCGGCAGCCTCGCCGGCATCTCCATCTCCTATGATGATTGTCCAGCGGGGATTGTTTCCCCGGCGATTTTGAAGGCCGGGAAGTCTTCGAAGACCCAGCCGTTTTTCAGCGTATCGTAGATGATCTTGAGCAACTTTCGGGCC
>Ga0209790_1000123_pt1 | contig 15004 bp, 13 predicted proteins | sample WorMetG1aBELIZE2_FD_187420 | JGI IMG/M metagenome (GOLD analysis project Ga0209790, IMG submission 187420) | Marine gutless worms symbiont microbial communities from Max Planck institute for Marine Microbiology, Germany - Inanidrilus... ... | reverse complement strand
GCATCATGAAGCCGGCGAGCTTTTGTTCCGGCGGGGCGAGGCGGCTGACCGATTCTTCGTCGTTATCGAGGGCCACGTCATCCTCTATCTGGACACCGGGGACGACCGGTCCAGCGTTGCCGACATCGTCGGCCCCGGCAGCGCCATCGGCGAGGGCGCGTACCCCATCACCGCGGAAACGCTGGATCGCACACGCGTCGCGGCGATCCCCGGAGACATGTTCCAGCAGATGCTCGAGAACCGCTTCGATCTCGTCCTCGCCCTGCTCGGCGAGATGTCGCTGAAGCTGCGAATCCTCGTGCGGCGGATCACCGACTTGAAGATGCGCACGACAGCGCAGCGGTTCGCTGCCTACTTGCTGACACTGACCGACGCCGAGGACGGCGAAGTCGACGTGCGCCTGCCGTTCGAAAAACGCATCGTCGCCGACACCCTGGGAATGAAGCCGGAAACCCTCTCGCGCGCGATCGCCAAGGTTCAGAACGTTGGGGTGCGGTATCACCGTGCAGCCGACGTGTTTCGCGTCCGCGATGTCCGCGCGCTCCGCACTTTCTGCGAGAGTACGGAGGCCGAAGCATGACGGCACCCGTCGCGACGGCACTCGCATCGATGGACGTCGACGTCGTCTGGCACACGCCGCTGTTCGCCGGCCTGCCCCGTGACGCCGTCGACGCGCTGCTGGCCGGGGCATCTGCGCGCACCTACGAGATCGACAGCCTTCTGTTCTCGGCCGGAGATGTCGCCGACCGGTTTTTTGTCGTTGTCGACGGATCGGTGCGCTTGTTCGCTCTCGACGACGACGGTAGCGAGACCATCATCGAGATCTTCAGTGCAGGCGAGTCGTTCGCCGAGGCGGCGATATTCGCGTCCGGCCGGTTCCCGGTGAACGCCGAGGCCATGGCCGGTTCACGCCTCGTGCGGATCGACGCCAAGCCGTTCCTTGCCCGGTTGGCCGAAAATCGTGCCCTGGCGCTCGAGATGATCGCTTCGATGGAACGGTGGCACCTTCGATTGATGGGCGAGATGTGGCAGTTGAAGGTTCGCTCGCCGGCGCAGCGCTTGGCGTGGTACATGCTCGGTCTGACCGATGTCGGCAGCGGCACCGCGACGGTGACCCTACCCTACCGCAAGGGAATCATCGCCCGCCGCATCGGCATTGCGCCCGAAAGCCTGTCACGGGCGCTGGCGCGCCTTGCCGAGTTGGGTGTCCAGACCGATGGCGATGAAGTCACCATCGGTGACGTCGAGAAGCTGCGGCGGTTCTCTGCGGGGTAGCTTTCCTGGAGTGAACTCCTTGATTTCGATCAATGCCGCCTGCGGCGGGGCCGGACAGGGTGTCCACGGACGTCATTCAGCTGGAGATCGGCAGGTTTGAGCACGCATGATGCGGACCCCGGCGGACAGCCTCGGAGCGGGCCGGACACCGGCGAAGCGGCTCCCGCACTGACAGCAGACACGCGGCTTGCCGACGTCATCGCCGGCGATCCCGGCGCTGTCGCTGTTCTGGCGGCGCTGCACCCCTTGTTCGGCCGCCTCGACGACGAGCAAGCAAGGAAGTCGATGGGTCAACTGGTCACACTCGGCGACGCCGCGGTCATGGCGGGCGTTCCCCTTGCCCAGGTCCTCGCCGCGTTGGGCGGCGGCGCCGCGCTGGAATGTGCCGGAGCTTCGGACAGTCCCGACAGCGATTCATCGGTCGAGCGGATCGAAAGCTTCGAAGACGACGATGCCGTCGTCATCGATGTGCGTCCAATCCTCTCGAGCGGCCGCGATCCCTTCGACGAGGTGATGACGGTCGCTAAGCCGATTCCGTCGGGCGGCGATCTCGTGATCCACGCGCCGTTCAACCCGCTGCCGCTCCGGCGTGTGCTCGGCCAGATGGGATTCGAGAGCTTCGGCGACGAGACGGGCGAGGCCCATTTTCGCGTCCGTTGCCGTCGGATGACATCCGGCCCTTCGTCGGGCGGAGACGAACGCACCGTGTTCGGCGCCCGCGTCTGGTCCGAAGACGATGGCGTCCACATCGACGTGCGTGGCATGACCGCGCCCGGACCGCTGACCGCTATCCTCTCGCTAATCGACGGCGGCGAGCATGCCGGGACCATTACTGTCCACCACGAGCGCGAGCCCGTATACCTGTTTCCGGAACTCGCCGAACGGGGCTGGACGGCGAGCCAGGTCCCGGGCGAGCCGGGCGAGGTCCGCTTCGTGTTGCGCCAGGAGGACCGTTAGTGTTCGCCGGCGTCAACATCGCCGGCGCGGGACAGCGCCTGCTCCACGAGCGTATTCCGATGCGGTTCTTTGGCATCGCCGTCACCGCGCACATCCTCGCGTGGGCTGCACTGGCGGGCGTCGCCCAGAACGCGCCCGGTTTCGCCGGTGGTATTGGACCCGAAATCGCCGCCGTCCACGTGCTGACCCTGGGCGTTCTCGTCGCAACGGCGATGGGCGCGTCTTTGCAGATGCTGCCGGTCGCGTTGTCCCGCCCGGCGCCCCCCGAGGCGGCCTGCGAAGCGGTTTTCTGGAGCTTTGCAGCCGGCGCGGTCCTGTTGATCGGCGGGTTCGCCGTCGCCGCGCCGACCTTCGTCGCCGCGGGTGCCGTTGTCGCCGCAATCGGCATCGGCATCTATGCCGTCCTCATCGGTCGCACGCTGATCGGTCATCGCGGCCAGCGGCTTGTCGCGCTTCATGTCTGGGCGGCGCAGGCGGCGGTGGCGGTGGCGGCGGTCCTGGCGGTCCTTCTGGCGGCCGATATCGACCACGGATTCCTGCCCGATCATGGCCGCACCGCCCTCGCCCACGCAGTGCTCGCCGGCTATGGTTTCATGGGGCTGCTGGCCCTAGGCTTCAGTCACATCATGATCCCCATGTTCGCGATCGCCCAACCGCCGCAGGGCCGCGCCCCCGAGGTTGCTTTCTGGCTTGTTGTTACGGCGCTGGTCGCCGGCGTCATTGGCGCGCTCCTCGGATCGACACCGGTTGTCGTCGTGGCGGTCGGGCTGGCCATCACCGGTGCCGGTCTGCACGTTCGCCACATGGTCACGATGTTGCGGAGCCGGATGCGCAAGCGATTGGGGCCGGAGTTTCTTTTGATCGGCGCCTCATGGGTGTTGTTGCTGGCGAGCCTGATCGCCGCTGGCACCGTCGCCATCGATTTCGCCCCCGATACCGGGCCTGCGCTGTTCGGATTTCTTCTGCTGTTCGGCTGGCTGCTGACCCTGCTGGTCGGCGTCCTCCAGCGCATCATGCCGTTCCTCGCGTCGATGCACACGGCCCGCGCTGGCAAGGCACCGGCGACGCCGTCGGCACTCACAAATGAAAAACCACTCGCGATCCACCGCATCTGCCATTTAAGCGCCGTCGCTGCCGTCGGCATCGGCATCGGCATCGATGCACCTTCTATCATCACGGCCGGCGCAATCGCCGGCACGATCGGCGCGATCTTCTTCGCCTGGTTTGCGCTCACTGTCGCGACCAGAGCAAAAGCCCACGTCAAGGGTCACGCCATGCAACAAGGGAGCCAGACATCATGATGGGACTGACCCAGCTCGGGCAAATGCTGCACGAGGAGCACCAGAGAACGCTCTCGCTGCTGAACAATCTCGAAAGCCGCATCCTCGGACCGGCGGCCAATGTTCCGATGAGCCCGGACTCCGACGACGACCGGCGGCAGCTGAAGACCGTGATCGACGTCGTCGACCAGGACGTCGACCGGCATTTCGGGTTCGAAGAGGAAGTGCTGTTCCCCCTCCTCGCCGAACATGGCGCGACCGACATGACCGAGATGCTGATGCAGGAGCACGAACTGATCCGTCCCCTCGCCACCCGCATCAAGGAGCTTGCGTTGCAGGCGCTCGACGGCGGCCTCGACGACGCCGCCTGGGGCGATTTCAAGACCCTCGGTATGGAACTGATCGAGCGCGAGATATTCCATATCCAGAAGGAAGAGATGGGCCTCGTCCAGGGGCTGAGCTATTTCCTCGATCCCGATACTGATCGGGAGCTGTCGCTGCGCTACGCCGACGTGCGGGGCTAGCCCAGTTCCGCGAATAGTGCGCCGTGGCCGGGCAAGTGCGCGATACCGCCCAGCAGTACTCCGTTCGGACCTAAGCCGTTTGTGAGCGTCGCGGCGCCGGCGCCGCCGACACGGGCGGCAACCGGGCTGTCGCCGAGATTGAAGGCACAGAGGAAACCCTGTCCCGCACTTCGCCGTTCGAAGGCCACCATCGGCTCCGGGACATCGAGAAATCGAATATCGCCGCGAATCAGTGCCGGTTGCTGTCGACGCCAGGCAAGGTAACGCCGGGTGAATGCCAGGACCGACTCGGGATCGGCGACTTGGTGGTCGACGGCGAACCCCAAATGGGACGAATCGACTGGCAGCCACGGCTCGTCACTGGAAAAACCACCATGAGGTTTATTTCCCTCCCAGACCATCGGCGTGCGGCCCCCATCCCGCCCCTTGTGGGCTGGCCAGAAGGTGCGTCCTTCCGGGTCCTGAAGACGCTCGAAGGGAACTTGGGCTTGCGGCAAACCGAGTTCTTCACCTTGGTAAAGGAACGTCGTTCCCCGCAGCGACGTCAGCAACGCGATCAGCATCTTGGCGAATGCGGCCCGATCACCCGTGCCGGCGCTCCACCGAGTCACCACCCGTTCGACGTCGTGATTGCTGAACGCCCATGACGGCCAGGCGTCGGGTGAGGCGTCCAACAGGTCTTCGACCGATCCACGGATATGCGCGGCGCCCTGGGACTGGCGGAGGAATACGAAGCTGTAGGCGGTGTGATAGCGCTCGGGCCCGTCGGTATAGGCGACCATGGTGCGGACGGGATCGTGGCTGGCGATTTCGGCCACCGCCATCGCCCCCGGGTATTCGTCCAGCAGCGCCCGGAACCGGGCGACGAACGCAAGGTTCTCCGGACGGGAGCGGTTATAGATCTGCTTTTGCAGCCAGTAGGGCTTGACCGGATTGGGATGGGCGAAGGGCGGATTGTCGCGAAGCGCCGGGTCGTGCATGAAGAAGTTCGCCACATCGAGACGAAAGCCGTCGACGCCGCGGTCGAGCCAGAAGCGCGCCGTCTCCAGCACCGCGTCCTGCACCGCCGGTTCATGGAAGTTGAGATCGGGCTGTTCGACCAGGAAGTTGTGCAGGTAGTACTGCCGGCGCCTGGGCTCCCAGGTCCAGGCCGGTCCGCCGAAGATGGCCAGCCAGTTGTTCGGCGGCATTCCGTCCGGCTTAGCGTCCGCCCAGACGTACCAGTCGGCGCGAGGACCATCCCGGCTGGCGCGGCTTTCGATGAACCACGGGTGCTGATCCGAGGTGTGGGAGTAGACCTGATCGATGATGATTTTCAGATCCCGCTCGTGCGCTTCGGCGAGCAGCCGGTCGAAGTCCTCCATTGTGCCGAACATCGGGTCGATGGCCCGGTAATCGGCGACGTCGTAGCCGAAATCCCTCATCGGCGAGGCGAAGAACGGCGAGATCCAGATGCCGTCCACGCCGAGCGCCTTTATGTAGTCCAGCTTCTCGATGATCCCCGGCAAATCGCCGATGCCGTCGCCGTTGGAGTCGCGGAAGCTGCGGGGATAGATCTGATAGATCACCGCCCCCCGCCACCACTCGGTGGCGGCGGGTGAAGGTCCTGCGCCGGAACCCGGGTCAGGCACGGGCGCCGTCGATCGCCGGATCGTAAAGTTTGGTCGTTCCCTTTCCCGACCGTTTGGCCCGGTACATGGCCCGGTCGGCGCGGACGACCAGTTCCTCGGCATCGGTTTCCGACCCGTCAAAGAAGGCAATGCCGATGCTGACGCCCACCGAGGCGACCTCGCCGTCCTTCTCGAACGGCGCAGACAGGCTGTCGACAACCTTGACGGCAACGGCCTCGGCAGCGGCGGTCGTGCCGATGTCTTCAAGAATCAGCGTGAACTCGTCGCCACCGACGCGGGAGGCCAGATCGCTTTCTCGAACGCACTTGCGCAACCGCATCGCCGTTTCCTCAAGCAGCCAGTCGCCGAACCGGTGGCCGTGCGAGTCGTTGACCGCCTTGAACCCATCGAGGTCGAAATACAGAAGAGCTCCCGACGTGGTGCCACGGCGTGCCCTCGCCAGCGCGTGGTGCATGCGGTCGAGGAACAGGCGCCGGTTGGCGAGCCCGGTGAGGATGTCGTGATTGGCGAGTTGGGCAAGCTGTTCGCGCGCCTGCTTCTGCTCGGTGATGTCGTAGGCCCACCACAATACCGCTTCCTCGTCCTCGAATTCGATGAGCTCCACCGACAGCAGATACCAGAAGCGCGTGCCGTTGGGCCGTCGCCGCTCGACCTCGACGTCACGGAGGTGTCCCTGCCGTTCCAGTGCGCGAAGGATGCCGATCCGCTCGGACATCTTGATCATGAACTCAGTAGTATCGCCGCCGACCAGATCGAGGTGGCCGACGCCGAACAGTTCGGCAAACCGAGAATTGCCGAAAATCGGCGTCGGGTCGGTGCGCCGGGTGATGCCGACGGCGATGGGGCTGGCTTCAAGGATATCGCGGAGCTGATCGGCGGCTCCGTGCAGTTTCTCCTCGGCCCGCTTGCGGTCGGTCACATCTTCCTGAACCGAAACGAAGTGGGTGATCTTGCCGTCGGGCCCGACGATCGGCGAGATCAGGGCGACCTCCCAATAGAGGTCACCATTCTTCCTTCGGTTCAGGAATTCGCCCTGCCATTCTTGACCGGACATCAGAGTCCGCCAGAGGTCGGTGTAGAAGCTCTCGGGCATCTCGCCCGACTTTGTGAGGCTGGCCTTTCGGCCGACGGCCTCTTCGACTTCGAAGCCGGTGTTCTGGACGAACCGGCGGTTCACGTAGAGGATCGTTCCTTCCGGATCGGTGATCAGCACCGCCGCTGGGCTCTGCTCGACGGCCCTTGACAGATTCCGCAACGATTCCTCGTCTTCCTTGCGGCGTGTGATGTCGGTGTAGGTGCCGACGGTGAGACCGCTCTCGGTGCGTCTTTCGCTGACCAGAAGCCAGCGGTTCCCGGTGAGCTTGACCTCGAATGTTTCGCCCGGACTGCGATGGCGGGAAACAGTCTCCATGATCCAGGCTTCGACCTCGGCCTGTGTATCGCCGATATCCGCGTAGACGCGGCGTTCCATGCCGATCCGCAACGCCTGTTCGAAGGTGAGTCCGCGTTCCTGGGCTTCGCCGAGGCCGGTGAAAATGGCCCTCAGCCGGCTATTTGTGAGGATGAGCCGGTCATGTTCGTCCCACAGAGCGAACCCGTCCGACACGCTCTCGACGGCGTCCAAGAGCCGCCGGTGGGCTGCCGCGGCCCTCTTTTCGGCTTCGGTCTCGGCCGTGATATCGGTGCCGGTGCCGCGATAGCCGAGGAAAGCACCGTCGTCACCAAACACCGGCGTTCCGCTGATCATCACCTCCCGCCGCTCGCCTTCGGCGCCTCGTAGGGTATAGGTGAAGTTCCGGAATGGCCGGTGGGCATTCAGATCGGCCAAGTGCCGCCGCCATTTCGCCGCTTCCGCTGGGTAGTCGGAATCGAGGGCGACCTCCTTGCGGGTCTTGCCGATCAGGTGCGCGACCGGCAACCCAAGAATCTCCTCGGCGCGGCCGGAGAAGCCGGTGAACCGGAGATCGGCCCCCATTTCCCAGAACCAGTCGGACGCCGACTCAGCGAAATCCTTGAGGCGCAGCTCGCTTTCGCGCACCGCCGCCTCGGTCCTGCGCGTTTCCGTGACGTCGATGGCGATGCCGACGATACCGCCCTCGGAGGTCTGCCGTTCCTCGACCTGAAGAACGCGGCCGTCCCCGAGGTGGCGCTCGATCGGACCAGACGGGTGGCGATGCTGGGCGACGCGGTCCCGGATCCACGCATCGACGTCGGCGCCAGGCGGCGGCACGATCACCCCGCGACGGACGCATTCGCGGAAGTTGTCCTCGAACCGGTGCCCGGGAACCAGCAGGTCCTCGGCTCCGGCGTACAGTTCACGGCTGCAGTCGTTAAAAGCGACCAGACGGTCATCGGCATCCCACAACAGGAAGCCCTCGGCGAGGCTGCGCATGGCATCTTCGAGGCGGCTGTCGGCCAAGGTGCGCTTCCGCGCCAAGTTTCCCGAACCACGCGACAGGAACCCAAGCGCCGCAAGAGAGGCGACAACGGCGATCGCTGTCGCCACACCGACGAACTGCCATCCCTCGGCCGCCGTGTAAGGAGCGACAGGACTGCCCATCCACGACGCGATCACGCCATGGCGGATGGCGAAGGCCCATACGGCCGCAAGGACGGTAACGATGACCGCCATCGTCCCGGTCAACCCAATGACCCGCCGGATATCCATAGGCGCGCGCCTCGCTAAAAATCACTCCGCCGGCAATGCCATGCCGGGGAGTCGACTCGTCGCCATTATTCCTTCCAGGTCAGCACCTTGGCAACCTCGGTTGGCGACGTCGCACACTTGTGAACGGCTTGGCGGGCGACGTCCATGACGTCTGTCACACTGCCCCGAACGATCCGTTGACAGTGCCGCGCGAGTGCCCGTTCGGTGATGAGTCCGACCGCCGGATCGAAAGTGACAGAAACGCGGCGGGCGCGAGAATGAGACGCGTTCCCTGCTTCCACGCCGTCAACTTTGCGTGTAAAAGGGAAAACAACGAACAAGGGATCGGGCCGTATAACAAGATCCCCGGTCGCGGAGGAGGCGGCCACTATCCAAACTAAATCGTGGGGAAAAACACCGGAGGAGGGAACGATCATGCGTTATCTGACAGCCGGACTTGTGTTGGCTGCGACGTTGATTGCTGCGCCTGTTGTTCAGGCGGGCGAGATCGTCATCAAGTTTTCGCACGTTGTTGCGGAGAACACGCCGAAGGGACAGGCGGCGAACAAGTTCCGTGACATTGTGAACGAGCGCCTGGCCGGCAAGGTCAAGGTCGAGGTTTACCCGAACTCGCAGCTTTACGGCGACAACAAGGTTCTGGAGGCAATGCTTCTGGGCGATGTCCAGTTGGCGGCGCCGTCTTTGTCGAAGTTCAAGAAGTACACGAAGAGCCTTCAGCTGTTTGACCTTCCGTTCCTGTTCAAGGACATCCACGCGGTGGAGCGGTTCCAGAACAGCCCTGCGGGCCAGAAGCTTCTGCTGTCGATGCAGAAGAAGGGGATCATCGGTCTCGGCTATCTTCACAACGGCATGAAGCAGATTTCGGCGTCGAAGCCGTTGCAGGTCCCGGCGGATGCCTCGGGCCTGAAGTTCCGGATCATGACGTCGGACGTTCTGGCGGCGCAGTTCCAGGCGTTGGACGCGTTGCCGGTGAAGAAGCCGTTCTCGGAAGTGTTCACGCTGCTGCAGACCAAGGCCATCGACGGCCAGGAGAACACCTGGTCGAACATCTTCTCGAAGAAGTTCTTCGAGGTTCAGCCGTACATCACCCATTCCGACCACGGCGTCATCGACTACCTGGTGGTGACCTCGTCGGAGTTCTGGAACGGCCTGCCGGATGACCTGCGTGGCGAGGTGAAGAAGGCCTTGGATGAGGCCATCAAGTTCGGCAACGACGTGGCCTTGCAGAAGGCCGAGGGCGACATGAAGAAGATCGCTGATTCGGGCCGCAGCAAGATCCTCAAGCTGAGCGCCGACGAGCGCCAGAAGTGGGTCGATGCGATGAAGCCGGTGTGGAAGAAGTTCGAATCCGAAATCGGTAAGGATCTCATCGACGCCGCCGTCGCCTCGAACGCCGCCAGCTAAGGCGGAACGCTCAACCCCTAGTCACGGGGCAAAAGCCAAAACCCATGCTCGGAAATATCGTGAACAAACTGGAGGAGGGATTCATTACCCTCCTCCTCGTTTGCATGACTCTCCTGGTCTTTATGGAAGTCGTGCTTCGGTTTGGATTCAGCCACGGCTACCTGTGGGTCGAAGAACTGACACTTCACATGTCGGGGTGGATGGTGCTGTTTGGCGCGTCCTACGGCGTGAAGGTCGGTTCCCACATCGGCGTCGACGCGGTTGTCCGCCTGTTGTCGCCGGGTGCCCGCAGGATGGTGACGCTGTTCGCGCTCGGCCTGTGCCTGATCTACTGCTGGCTGTTCATCGAGGGGGCGTGGGTCTACCTCAACAAGGTTTACACGATTGAGATCGAGCTCGAAGACCTGCCGATCCAGAAGTACGTCGCGCACTCGATCCTTCTCTTCGGTTTCATTCTTTTGGGAATCCGGTTCATCGAGCTCGGGTGGAAGGTGTTCAAGGGCGAGGTCGACGGCTTCCGCTTGGTCGACGAAGCCAAGGACGCGCTGAAGGAACACGAGCAGGACGGCGGCGATCTGATTGGCGGATCTGACAGTGCCGAAGCCACCGGTGGCGGGGAGGCCAAGCCATGACCACAGCCGCTCTGTTCATCATGCTCTTCGGCTTCATGTTCATGGGCATGCCCATCGCCATCGCGCTCGGCTTCTCCAGCGTGACGACGATCCTGATCTTCTCCAACGACTCCATCGCCTCGGTCGCGCTGAAGCTGTTCGAGGCCGTGTCCGAGCACTACACGCTGCTCGCCATCCCGTTCTTCATCCTGTCGTCGGCGTTCCTCTCGACCGGCGGCGTCGCCCGCCGGCTGATCCGTTTCGCCGTCTCGGTCGTCGGCTTCATCCGCGGCGGCCTGGCAATGGCCTCGGTCGTGGCCTGTATGCTGTTCGCAGCGGTGTCCGGCTCCTCGCCGGCAACGGTGGCGGCCATCGGCTCCATCGTCATTGCCGGTATGGTCCGCCAGGGCTATCCGGAAAACATGGCCGCCGGCGTCATCGCCAATGCCGGCACCCTTGGCATCCTCATCCCGCCCTCCATCGTCATGCTGGTCTACGCGGCGGCGACCGAGGTCTCCGCGGCGCGCATGTTCATGGCCGGGTTCCTGCCGGGAATCCTCATGGGCCTCATGTTGATGATCGTCATCTACTTCGTCGCCCGGTCCAAGGGTCTGCCGGCGGAGCCCTTCGTCGGCATCAAGGAGGTCTTCGCGTCGGCTTGGAGCGCGACGGGCGGCATCCTGCTCATCGTCATCGTGCTGGGCTCGATCTACGGCGGCATCGCCAGTCCGACCGAGGCGGCGTCCGTGTCCGCGGTCTATGCGTTCCTCGTCGCGGTGTTCGGCTACCGGGACATGGGCCCCCTCAAGGGCGATCCGTGGCGCCACGAGGGTGAGAACTTCGTCACCATGATCGGTCGCAACCTCATCCAGTGCACTGCCGCCTTCCCACGGGCCGTCGCAGACGAGCACGTCCGCAAGGTCGTGCTGGACGCCTCCAAGGTGGCGATCATGCTGCTGTTCATCATTGCCAACGCGATGCTGTTCGCCCACGTGCTGACCACCGAGAGAATCCCGCACACGATCGCCGAGGCGATCACCGAATGGGGCCTGCCGTGGTGGGGCTTCCTGATCGTCGTCAACGTTCTGCTGCTGATCGCCGGCAACTTCATGGAGCCGTCGGCGATCGTGCTGATCATGGCGCCGATCCTGTTCCCCATCGCCTTGCAGCTGGGGATCGATCCGATCCACCTCGGTATCATCATGGTGGTGAACATGGAGATTGGGATGATCACGCCGCCGGTGGGGCTGAACCTGTTCGTCATCGCCGGCATAACGGGGCACAGTATCCTCTGGGCCGTCCGCGCGGCGCTGCCGTGGCTGATGGTCCTGCTCTGCTTCCTGGTCGTGATCACCTACGTGCCACAGGTGTCGCTGTTCCTGCCGGAGCTGATCGACACCCTGAAGGGCTACAAGTGAGGGACTGCCGCGTCGGCGTGCTGACACGTTTGCTTAGATCGTAGGCGCAGGGTCGCCGATCGCGGCGGAGTGAGGAGACACGATTATGTCCATTCGTCACGCTGTGATGGCGGCCCTTTGCCTTCTGGTTCTGAGTGCGGTGTCGGCCCGGGCCGACGACCCGATCCTGATCCGCTTCTCGCACGTCGTCGGAGAGCAGACGCCGAAGGGCATTGGCGCACGCCTGTTCAAGGAACGGGCCGAGAAGCGATTGCCGGGTCGGGTTCGCGTCGAGGTCCACCCGCGCTCGCAACGGTTCACCGACGACGAGGTCCTATTGGCCCTGCTGTTCGGCGACGTCGAGCTGGCGGCGCCGTCGCTGGCCAAGTTCCGGGCCTATTCCCGACCGATGCAGGTCTTCGATCTGCCGTTCCTGTTCAACGACGTTGCCCATGTCCAGCGCTTCCAGAGAAGCTCGGCCGGCCGCAAGCTCCTCGATTCCATGCTTCCGCGCGGGATCAAGGGCCTCGCCTACTGGGACAACGGCATGCGGGCGATCTCGGCGAACAGGCCGCTCCGCGTCCCGGCCGACGCCAGCGGGCTCGTGTTCCGGATCGAACCCTCGAGCGTGTTCCGCGAGCAATGGTCGGCGGTCGGCGTGGTCGGGATCCCGATGCCGTTCAGCCGCGTCACCGACGCCATCCGCGAGGGTCTCGTCGAAGGCCAGGAAAATGCTTGGTCGAACATCTACTCGCGCAAGATTCACACGCTGCACAAGAACTTCACCGAGCTCGGGTACAGCTTTCTCGGCTACATGGTGGTGACCAGCGCCGAGTTTTGGGACGGCCTGCCGGACGACGTGCGTCCTGTCCTGGAAGAAGTCTTGGCCGAGGTCACGGTCGAGGTGAATCGTCTGGCGCGTGAGAAAGCCAGTAGCGACCGCGAGCGTGCCAAGTCGGAAGGCGATATCCAGATCATCGTGCCGTCCAGCGCCGAACGCCAGCAATGGATCGACGCGATGAAGCCGGTATGGAAACGGTTCGAGGCTCAAATCGGCAAGGACGTCATCGACGCCGCCGTCACCGCCGGCCAGGGGTCCTGAGCCGGTCGCCGGAAAGCTGCGATCCCTACCAGCTTCACCCGACCATTGGTCACGATGGACACGGGGTTGGGGGGACCACTACGATGACCTCAGCAATCCTCGGTTGATTATTCCTTTGTGGTGTTGCCGTATTTGACGCCAGCGTCATCCGAACCGGAGGCAGCCATGTACAAGAAGATCCTTTTGCCGCTCGATCTTCACGAGGAGTCCTCGTGGAAAAAGGCCCTACCGACAGCGGTCGAGCTATGCACAGCCTTCGGTGCTGAGCTTCACGTGCTCACCGTCTTCCCCGACCTGCCCGTAGGGATGTACCGCCTGCATCTTCCCGAGGACACCGAACACCGGCTCGCAGAAGCCGCAGTGGACGGTCTCGACGCCTTCGCTGCCGAACACATCCCGGACGGGGTTCACGTCGTCAAGCATGTCCGGACAGGCGGGATCTATCGGTCGATCCTGGGCGCCGCCGAGGAAATCGCTGCCGACCTGATTATGATGGCGTCTCACCGGCCCGAGATGGGCGATTACCTCATCGGCCCGAACGCCGCCCGGGTGGTCCGCCACTCGAACATTTCAGTGCTCGTGGTGCGATGACCTGGACGCTCAGCCTTTCTTGGCGCGGTGACGCCACCAGGCGGTTTGATTGATCGAGAAAACCGGTTTGTAGTGACGCACGGTTTCGGTCTCGACGACCCACTTGATTTGGTTGTCGAGGAGCCACGTTTTGCCGCCGTGCCAGACGATCAGGATGGCGTGCCCGACCTTGAGGTTGAGGTCCTTGACCGCGGCGAGCCGCATCTCGTCGTCGGTGAACCCGAGCTGCTTGAGCGACGCGTACTTGGAGATCGAGTAGTCCTCGCAATCGCCGAACCGCTTCATGAACTCGATCGGCGTCGCCCAGTAGTCCTTCTGACCCCAGTTGCGCGGGTCGGTGATGTAGCGGCGGCTGTTCATGAACCGGTTGACCGAGAGGATCTGGTCCCACTTGTCCTTCCCCTCGAGGCCGGCGAGGAACTTCTGCCACTCCTGGTAATGGCAGTAGTTGAACGCGGTGGATTCGCAGCTACCCTGTTCTTCCTTGGCCTTTTCGGCGGTGAATCGTTTGAGCGCCCCCGTCCACTTCTTGAACGGCTTCATGTTCTTCGACCGCGTCTCGGTGCTGTTGAAGAAGCTCGGCTGGGCGCGCTTGCGCGCATCGGCGTCGCCGGCAAAGACGCCGACGCCGATAACCGCCGCGCACACCAGCGCCGCTCCTTTCCGGAGCCAAGCGCGCCGGCGCACTTCCGAGGGATTCGTCATCACGTTCGTTCGCTCCATCCTGCCCAGGAAGCCCTGGAATGATACGTGTTCGCGGACCTCACCGACAACCCGCCGCCGGCGGTTTCACGGCCCTGTGACCGATCGGCATGTCGGTCGATCTGCGCGGAATCGGTCAATCGGATTTTCCCTTGCGTCAACGGGGCGTTCCCTTACGATCCTTGAAAATCAGGGGTTTTCCAGCCGGTAACGGAGATCGCGAGCATGGCTGAGGGGTCGGAAAGCGAACCGCGCAGACGGGTCAACACTACGGTTGCCGCGATCGGCGCCGGCTTGATTGTCGTCATCGTCCTCGCCGTCGTGTTCGCCTTCAAATTCGTCGAAGACGAGCGTGAACGGAATCTGCAGGCATGGCAGATCCGGCTGGGCATTGTCGCCGACAGCCGCACCGCCGCGGTCAACGAATAGGTCGATCAGAATTTCGCGGTCATGCGCGAGTTGGCCGAGAACGAATCCCTGCAGCTCTACATGACCGAGTTGGCGCTGGCCGAGGGCGACCGTTCGGAGGTGACCGACGAACCCGCCCAGGCCGGGTACCTGCGCAACCTCCTTGTGGCGACCGCCGACCGGGCCGGGTTCGTCCCGCCGCCATCGGCGGGGGAAGTCGCCGCCAATATCGAAAAGGTCGGTGTCGCCGGCATCGGCCTCGTCGACGCCAACGGCCTGCCGATCGTCTCCAGCCCGCAGATGCCGCCCATCGCCGGCCGCGTCCGCGAGGCCGTCGCCAAGGCGCTCTCCGGGGAACCGGCGATGATCGACATGTACGTAGACGCCAGCAACCTGCCGACGATCGGCTTCGTGCTGCCGGTCTTCGCCTTGCAGGACGACACCGCGCCGACAC
>Ga0209790_1000121_pt1 | contig 15050 bp, 17 predicted proteins | sample WorMetG1aBELIZE2_FD_187420 | JGI IMG/M metagenome (GOLD analysis project Ga0209790, IMG submission 187420) | Marine gutless worms symbiont microbial communities from Max Planck institute for Marine Microbiology, Germany - Inanidrilus... ... | reverse complement strand
ATGCGGGATGAATATTTTGAAACAGATGCGGCAAATACAGGTGAGTTGCGCCTGAAATATGCCAAAAGCAGCAAAATTAGCGCTAAAACATCCTGATTTTAGGATGAATGGGTGTTAATATTGAAAGTATGGCAATTATTGAACAGATTTTTGTGGATTTTGCCAAAAAAATTGAAGGCTCCGTTTGGCCGGCAAATTTTTTAGGTGTTATGCAAAAGTCTCTTATTATAAAAAACCTGATAGAGCTTACTGGCAGGCGCATACCTTAATGGAATATTAGCCAGGAAAGCCGCAATCCCGACTTTAAGGGTTGAAAACAAGGTAATTATTGCATCAAACTTTTCAGCTTTTAGTTTGGCCGCCAGTTGCCAGGCGCCTTTAAGACTATCCTGTTCCTCGTCAATAATTAATTTATCAATATACGGTACAAAAGTAGCCAGCTCTGCGGTGTACCGCGGCACAAGGGCATAAATCCTGGTATCCGGCAAGGTGGCTTTTAGCGTCGCAAAACTTGGTATTGAAAGAATAAAATCTCCCAGCTTGTCATTACGCACCACCAGGATTTTTTTTAAGGACTTATGTCTTATCCCCATAGTCTGTATAGGATTTTTCTTCAACAAGCTCCGAACCAAGCTTAAGGTTTATCTGTTTTTTTAAAGCTGCTCGCCTGTCATTTGTAAAGTAAACCGCACGCGCAAGCTCAATAAATTCATCATCAAATCTTTTCTTAGATTCCTTTAGGCGAATTGCATCCTCTATATCCCACAATTTTTGATTAACCTCTTTTAGACCATTAATTTCAGCCTGAATAATACTTATCTCAAGGCCGGACTGTTCCCAGGCCGACTGTAAAGTATTAAGTTCATGCCGGATATTTGATAATTTATCCTGATCAGCAATTTGCTCGGTTTTGATCTGTAAAATGGTAATTTTATCTATCAGTTCACCAAATGACACGCTTACCTTGATATCCATATATTTACTCGGTTAAAAAGTTTATCGACGCCTTAAAAACCATATTCGGCGAAATTGCACTTAAACCCTTCTGGGGATGTTTCGTTTGCTCAGCTTGTAATACAGCAAATTTATTCTCTGGCATATATGGTCCACAATCACTAGGCTTTAAATCAGCAAATAAAACTACCATTTTTGTTCCCAAAGCAGCCGCTAAATGCATAGGACCGGTATTTGAAGTAACTAATAAATTCATCCTTTTGATTAGAGCTTTATAACGCGAAAAGTTTGGCGGCTCCATAAAAACCTTAATGATACCTCCGGCCAGTTTGTTAATACTTTCCCCAAGTTCTTTTTCATCTGGTAACAAATCAATAATTATATGTATATTACGTTTATCGGTTTTTGCATAATTATTTAAAAGCCTGGCAAGTTCAGCAAAGTTTTCCTGAGGCCAGAGTCTTCTTTTTTTATCTAGCTGTTTACGTCCGGGAAGTTTGCTTACTCCGCTTGTGCTTGGGTGAAGACCTATAACAAAATCGTTTTGTTTAATTCCGGCATTTTCTAACATCGAGTTAGCCAGAATTTTACCCATTGCCTCCACCGGCAACCAGGCCCATTTAGGTTTAAGTTTAAAATCAATTGTCGTTTGTACTAAGTCAAAACAATGTTTGGAATAATGTACTTCATCCGAACCGGTTAATAATTTATGTACCTTAGCCTTTGTGCCATCAAAAAACTTATAGTAGCTTTTATTAATTTCAAAACAAAAAATATGCTTAAAGTTTTGCGCCCGAATCTTACGCCTGATTTTAGCTTTTTCCAAAAAGGAAAATATCTTTTTTCTGTCATATAGAATAAATTTTTTAATCTCAGGAATGAAGCTTGAAAAAACCCGCTTACCATCTGCGCTAGTTAATAAAGTAAATTCCGCTTTGGGAAAGGCATCGCCCAAAGCCTGTAAAGCCGGAGTTAACATAACCATATCGCCAATTCTGCCGGAACGGATAATTAATATTTGCAAAGCTTTTAAAAAACCTGGTAAGAGTCAAACACCGGGCCATCGACACAAACTCTACGCATTGCTGCCACGTTGCCTTCTTGCACCCTGACCACACAGCCGGCACAGCCACCTATCCCACAAGCCATATACTCTTCTAAAGATACCTGACAGGGCAAATCAAATTCTTTTGCAAGTTTATGAACCGCCTTAAGCATAGGCAGTGGACCGCAGGCATAAACCATAACTTGTGCCCGTTCGGACTCATCAAGCCCTTCAAGCCATAATTTTGCCAAGTCTGTAACATAACCCTTGTAGGTTCCAGGATAAGCTTGCTGACTAGCGCACCTGGCTGGTATTCCTAACTCTTCCAGCAGAGGCATAGTAGTATTTACACTATCCGGGATGTTAGTAGCTTTTAATTTTGAGATAACCGGGCTAAAGGGAAATTTTACTTCCGAGCCTAAAATCACCATTGGTTCCAGGCCTTGTTCCTTAAGGGTTTTAGCCATGAAAATCATGGGCGGCACGCCCACTCCACCACCGATCAGCATACCACGTGGCTGTTCTTTAGAAAAAGTAAAAGGCTTGCCGATCGGCCCTAATATATTCAAACTATCTCCGGCCTTAACCTTAGCCAGGCTGTTTGTGCCCGCGCCTACAACTTTAAACAGAATATCAAAGCTGCCGTTTTGTTTATTTGTCTGCATTATAGAAACAGGACGCCGCAGGCTATATTTTTCACCACATCTTATATGCACAAAACTGCCAGGCTGGGCACTGTTGGCGATTGACTGTGACTTAAACCGGATAATATGCTGCTTGGCCGGATGTTTTTCATGCACTACAACTTCTGCCTCATCCTGAAATATCAAAGATCGTGTTTCATTCATAGCTCTGTTCTGGCAAATACCAGTTTGCCTCCAATAATGTTATACACAACCTGGCCTGTAAGTTTTTCACCTATGTGTGGATTATTCTTACCTTTACTCAGTATATTGTTCTCTGTGAGCTGCCAGGTTTTTTCTGTATCTAAAATAAAGAAATTAGCTTTGTTACCGATGGCAATTTCATTCTCACTCTGGCCTAAAACTTTCGCAGGGTTTTGATTTAAGGCCGGCAGAATATCTTCAAGTTTAATATCTTCTTCTTTACATAGCTTTAAAACATCCGGTATAAAGCTGTCGAGAGTACTCATGCCTACGGACGAAACTGAAAATGGTGCTAGTTTACTATCAACATCATGTGGCTGATGATCTGAACATATCGCGTCCAGGGTGCCGTCAAGCAATCCCTGACGCAAAGCATGTTTATCAGCCTTGGTTCTAAGTGGTGGTATTACATGATAGTTTGGATCAAAACCGTATAAATCATCTTCGCTATAAAATAGCTGGGCTATTGCCACATCTGCCGTAACCTTAATCCCACGCTGTTTGGCTTCTCGGATAAGTTCTAATGAACGGGCACAGGATACCCGGCAAATATGCACTTTGGCCCCGGTTTCTTCTGCTAGCATTAATATTTCACTAAGAGCCGTGGTTTCTGCCGCCTGCGAAATGCCCGGGAGACCCAGATGATCTGCAACTTCACCCTGATGGGCGCTGCCTTCATCTGATAGAGCCTGGTTAATAGGATGCAGGTGCGCAGTCAAATTAAAACTTTTGGCATACTGCAAAGCTTTAAACAATACTTTGGTATTTGAAAAAGCAGCCAGGGCATTGCTAACCCCAACACAGCCTTCCTCCTTTAAGGTTCCAACCGCACCCAGGTGCTGGCCTTTCAAACCTTGAGTCATGGCCGCCAATGGCAAAATCTTAAGAGTTTTTGCTTGTTCCTGTCTTTGCTGGATAAGCTCCACCACCGCTGGATTGTCAATTACCGGTTCCGTATCCGGCGGCACACAAATTGTACTGAAGCCTGCTCCGGTTGCTGCCTTGCTCTCGCTTTTAATAGTGCCGCGTTTGCTGGGACCAGGTTCACGCAGCCTGGCTGCCAGATCAATAAACCCCGCAACCGCCTGTAAGCCTTGTGCATCTATAATTTTATCAGGGCTAAAATCACTGACTTTATCAATCTGAATAATTCGGCCTTTGGCAATCGCGATATCAACTGGATTTCCGCTAGAGGACCCAATGATATTTACACCTTTGATCAGAATTTTCATTTGGTCTTGCTCCCGCCGGCGCCAGCCAGCAGACTTAAAATAGCCATGCGCACCGATATACCAAAAGTGACCTGCTGCAAAATTACCGACTGTACGCTATCAGCAATATCACTGGCGATTTCCACTCCGCGGTTTATTGGCCCAGGGTGCATAACAATTGCATCTTTTTTCGCCAAGGCAAGCCGCTCTTGGTTAAGACCATAGTATTTAAAATACTCACGCTCACCCGGTAAATCTGCCCTTTGCATTCTTTCTTTTTGCAGACGCAACATGATTATCACATCGGCATCCACTACTCCTTCCTCAATTTTATTATATGGCTTCACTCCCAGGCTATGCACCGAAGCCGGCATTAGTGTATCTGGCGCCACCAGTCTTATATCTTTACAGCCTAAAATATTTAAGGCTTTGATCTGTGAGCGCGCTACCCGTGAATGCTCCAGATCGCCGATGATTGCGATGGATAAACCGGTAAAATCCTGTTTGTAATGGCGAATAGTGTACATGTCCAGCATCGCCTGAGTTGGGTGCGCATGGCGACCATCACCGGCATTAATAATGCTTATACCATCTGGCATATGCGAGGCAATAAAATGTGCTGCGCCGCTATTAATATGCCGCACCACCATCATATCCACTCGCATCGCAATCAGATTAGTCAAGGTGTCAAGCAGGCTCTCACCTTTGTTAGTAGCCGAAGTCTTTATGTCCAGATTTAAAATATCCGCCGATAAGCGCTTCTCGGCCAGCTCAAAGGTAGTACGAGTTCGGGTTGAGGGCTCGAAAAAAAGATTAGCGATAGTTTTACCACGCAATAAGGGCACACTTTTAGAGGCCCGGCCTGCATCATCAACTACTGGAACAAATTTTTTAGCCTGATCAAGAATTGAAATAATTAAGTCTTTGGATAAAGTATCAATAGATAAGAAATGCCGTAAACGGCCTGTTTCATCCAGTTGACTGAATCCTTGCATCAGGGCCTGTTACCAGAATAAATTATGTCGTTTGCTCCAATACCAAGCGAAGTTTAGCAGATTTTTTAAGTTTTATCTGCTCATCTTTTTTAAGATCAAGTTCCATACCGCAAACATCCGGCTGGATTGGCAGTTCGTGGCCTTTGCGATCAACCAGAATCGCCAGCACAACTTTAGCCGGGCGACCATAGTCAAAAATCTCGTTTAACGCTGCGCGGATAGTACGGCCCGAATGTAAAACATCATCCACCAAAATAATGGTCTTATCATCCACACTAAATGGTAAATCTGAGGGCTTAACCTGTGGATGCAGGCCAATACGGGTAAAGTCATCGCGGTAAAAGGAAATATTAAGACTGCCAAGCGGATTGGGATTGGCAAGCATTTTATGTATTTCTTCGGCCACCCATACCCCACCGCTGTGAATGCCTATGATATTGGCTGCAGTAAGCTCGGCGCCAAGTAAATCTTTAAGATCACGACACATGTTATCTATAAGCTCGTAAACGTTTATATCAGCCATTTTCTTATGTGTTTAATTAAACCAGCATTAAAGGAAATATGCATCTATTTAAGTTTTTTATAAAGTTAAACGTAAAGTTTTTAACTGCCAAGTTCAGGATTATTGTTTATCCAACTTTGCAAAATAACCTGCGCTGCCAATTTATCACCGAGCAGCTTTTTTTCACCTTTCAAATTCATGTTTCTAATTATAGCCTGCGCTTCGCGACTTGTCAGACGTTCGTCTTCTTCATATACCGGCAAGTTAAATCTGCCTTGAAGCTGCCTGGCAAATTTTGTCGCAAGTTCAGTAAGCTCCTGTTGCTGTCCCTCCAAGATTAAAGGCTTGCCAACCACTAAGGCCGATGGTTGCCAGGTTTGGATAAGTTTGCTTATCTGCTGCCAGTCATGTTGCTTGTTTTTACGCACAATTGTTGTAAGCGGCCTTGCAGTTTTACTTAGCATTTGCCCAATGGCAACCCCAATATATTTAGTACCAAAATCAAACCCAAACACTAAGTTCATTTTAGCTTTATTCTTGATTGCATTTCTAAGCTCATATGTAAGCTTTCATCATCTCCCAGGAGCAAGACATATTTTAAACCGAAGTTTTTGGCAATCCTCCTCCAGTTTTGGATGCCGGCGGCCAGAAGCGCCGTAGCGGCAGCATCAGCCAGCATTGGGTCTTTAGCAATTACCGTTACCGCGCTAACACCCCTGGCCGGTTGACCGGTAAAAGGATTTATTAAATGATGGTAAAGCTTGCCCTGCCAGGTAAATTTACGCTCATAGTTACCCGAACTTACTATGCTTTCTCCATCCTCAAGCTTAACCGTGCCGATTACTCCTCCCGGGGATTTAATCCCGACATTCCAGAGTTTTGAGTTTTTTTTACCAAAAACCAGCAAATCTCCACCGGCATTCACCGCTGCATTTTTTATGCCTTGTTCCTTTAGTATTTTACCGGCCAAAGCAAGAGCATAACCTTTGACTACACCGCCAAAATCAAGAGCTATTCTTTTATCCTCGGTTACGAGTTCGTTATACTTAAATTTAATACTTTGCATAGTTATCGCAGGTTCGATAAATCTTCTTATCTCTTGGTAAGAAGGCGGCGGCCCGCGCCAGGTATCAGCATGAAAACCCCATAAAGCCACTAGCCTTCCTATCCCGGGATTAAAGTAGCCTTCGCTTTTTAGGGATAAGTTTTTAATAGTCTGTAAAAATTCCAGTACTTGCGGCTCAAGCTTTATGCTTTGGCCTGCAGCAATCGCAGAATTTATTTTGCTCAATAATCCCCCTTGCTCCCAGGCATGCCAAATTTTATGCAGTGTGTTAAAAGATTTTTGGATCTGGGTGCTTGCGCTATCCGCCTGCTCTTTGGAGTTAGAATATATTTCTAACTCAACCAGGGTGCCAAACACATAAAATTCATATGTAAAGCCCGGTTTGGAACAGGCGCTTAACAATACGATAAAAAAAATACTAAGAAAGCTTGGCTTCAATTGAATCAAAAAAAGTTCCGGCAATATTAAGCTGGAAAATTTTATCAAGCTCACGGATTCCGGTAGGACTGGTTACATTTATCTCAGTTAAATAATCGCCAATAATGTCAATGCCGACAAACAGCAGGCCGTTAGCACGCAAAAATTGTGCAAGCTCCTCACATATTGCATATTCTTTTTTATTAAGCTTCTCGCCAACTGCGCGAGCGCCTCGCGCCAGATTGCCGCGAAAATCCCCCTTACCGGGAATCCTGGCTAGAGAATACGGTACAGGTTTACCATCTATTAGTAATATTCTTTTGTCGCCGTTTTTTATTTCCGGCAGAAATTTCTGCGCCATCACCAATTTGGTTTCATTTTCGGTAATTGTTTCTAAAATTACATTGGTATTAACATCATGTTCATCTATTACAAAAATAGAGCGGCCACCCATAGCATCCAATGGCTTGACTACTATTTTTTGCTGGGTTTTTAAAAACTCCTTAAAATCTGCAATTTTGCTACTTACACAAGCCGGCGGCGCCAGTTCCGGGAATATATTAACTGCCAGTTTTTCATTAAAATCTCTGATTGCCTGCGGCCGATTTACTATTAATACACCTGCTTTCTCCACCAGTTCCAACATTTGCGTTAAGTATAAATAATTGCTGGCAAACGGCGGGTCATTACGAATTAAAATCACATCCATGCTGGCAAGACTAACCTGGGTTTGTTCTATAAACTCATACCAGGAATCTATTCTATCCTGCACTTTCAGTTTGGCGGCATTTGCCAGAACCTTACCATTTATTATCTTTACCGCAAGAGGTTCCATATAATAAATTTCATAAGCTCTTGCTTGCGCCTCTAAAAGCATAGCAAAGCTTGAGTCTTTATTTACTTTAATCCCGGAGATAGGATCCATCACAATACCAAGCTTCATTGTAAAACTTCGGCAATTTCACGGGCGGCAGCCAGCATTGCCAGCCGCGCTACCACCCCATAAGTATAAAATCGGTTTACCTCATCATCCGGGTTCCCTTCACGCTCAGGAGTGGTTAAAGGTCTGGTAAATGACAGAGGCTCAAATTCCATCCCGGGGGCATTCAGATTCTCATCAATACCACGCTTGGTATGCACCCGGTAAAATCCACCGATAAAATTTTTCTCAATCATATACACCACAGGTTCACACACCTTATTATTCGAGCCTAAGGTTTCAAAAGTATAAACTCCCTCTTGCAGAATAACCTTGGTGTTTTCCATTCCGCCTTTTCCGCGAGTCATTTTATTACGCTGCTTGCGGTTAAGATCCACCACATCCAGAGGATCATAAATGGTCATTATCCCCATACCGTAAGTCCCGGCGTCAGCCTTGGCTAATACAAACGGCTTATGCTGAATACCATACTCTTTATACTTTTGTTTTATTCCAGTTAAAACCTCATTTACATTTTCCGCCAAACATTCCTCACCCTCGCGGGTTTTAAAGTTTATTTCTCCGCAGTTCCTGAATTTAGGGTCAATTAACCATGGATCGAGGCCGATAATATTGGCAAATTCCTGAGCCACTTGCGCATAATGCGCAAAGTGGCCGCTTTTAAGCCGGTAAGACCAGCCAAGCTCCAGTGGCGGAATAAACAAGGTAGCTTCTGCCTGGTTTAATAAATCTGGCACTCCGGAAGCCAGGTCATTATTTAACAGACTGACACAAGGGGTAAAATCACCTACCTTAAGATTTCCATTCTCAATATGCATTGGATACATGATAAGACTTTTACCCGAATCTAACTCCAGCTCCATCTTATCATTTAAATGTAAAGCACCAACTTTTACCTCAAGTCCGGCTTTTTGCAAGATTTCAATCAAGGCTGCAAGATTTTCCAGATAAAAAACATTGCGGGTATGGCTTTCCGGAATTAACAGCAAGTTACAGGCGCTGGGACATATGCGCTCAACTGCATCCTGCACCGACTGTACCGCAAGGGGTATGCTGTCTTTATTAAGATTATTAAAACCTGCGGGAAACAAATTGGTATCAACCGGCGCCAGTTTAAAACCGGCATTTCGTAAATCAACCGAGCTATAAAATGGCGGAGTACTTACGTGTAGTTGTAAGCGCAGCCAGGATTCTATTTCCGATTGTTTCTGTAAGAGTAAGGATTCAAAATCCAGCAATGGACCGGTGTGGGCCGTTGCCATTTGCGCCATCATATTAAATCCAAATTTCTAATTGCAGTAATAAATATATTTTGCAATCAAAAATATTTATCACGCATATTTTATAGTATCTTACTCTGCCCGCCGGTCTTTAAGGCCGTAAGGTACGTTACCACTAGATAGTTTCAGTAATAACCCCTTTAATCGGCGCTGCATGCGGAGAAACATAATCATTCTTTACTCCAGGACTGGATGCAGTTGCATTTGTAAAGCAATCTACTCCGCTGGCTTTTAAAATACCGCAGGTACTGAATGCATCCTGTGCAGTTAAATCATGAATTCTAATAAGCTGCACTGCCTTGCCTCTAACAGTACCATGTACTGCCTGGGCGTTATAACCCATAGCTTGTAGTTTATTTACCATACGGCTAGCATTAGATGGAACTGCAAATGCTCCGGCCTGTACATAGCTATTGCCTGCGGGCACAGGCTCCAGTTTAGGTTCAGGATCTTGCATTGTTGCACAAGATGTTAAAAAGAAAATACTGAAAATTACTGATAGAAAAAATTTAATTTTTTTGCTCATAGGCCTCCTCTCTTGACTTTTAACTAACTAACGGGCTTGATTTTAGCACAAGACAGTAAAAATACTTTTGGTTTTTTAACTGGGGCTTTTTATTGTAAATTTTTATCCCGTGCCAATCTAAACCCGACCCGATCATAACCAAATTTTTTACTATAGGCTCGGCGCAAGCTTACCCTAACTATACTAGCAAGTGAATTCCAGGAACCACCCCGTATCATTCGTTGCGAACAATGACTGTCTTCCCAGGAACTGCCGTCTTTCGGCGCCCCGTAATAACCTGCTTTTACTTTTTGGACTCCGGGGCCCATTTTTCTGCTTTTATCAAAATTATAACAATCCTGAGTAAATTCCAGAACATTGCCCGTCATATCGTAAAGACCCCAGGAGGTAGGAGCATAACTGCCCACAGGCGCCGGCTTTACAATATCACAATGCAGATCCCTGGAAGGATACCTGGCGCCAAATCTTGCACCTTTTGGTGAGTTTACATCACAGCCTGGGTTTTCATCGCCCCAAGGCCTTAGTTTGCCTTGTTTGCCATCACGCGCTGCATATTCCCACTCGGCCTCGGACGGCAGACGGAAACCGCCCGCACTATTGGCGTTTAACCAGGGAATAAACTCATTTACCATTTGCTGCCAGCTGACATTTATTAGCGGCATCTGCCCGCGGCCCCAACCCTGATCATCCGGTAAGTATTTGCAACCACCCATTGCCACGCATATATCCCACTGGTCAAAAGTAATTTCAGTGGCAGCCATTTCAAATTCTTCTATTCTTACTTCATGCTCCGGCGCTTCATGTGCCTCGCATTCTTTGCGCTCACAACCCATCAAAAAAGTACCTCCTGGAATTCTTACCATTTTCGGAATATAAGCTTTGGCTTTGAATTTTGGCTGTAAGGATTTTAAATAAGTCTGATATTCAGCAATATTAAGACCGGGCTTAGGATTTAAACTTCTGACTTTAGGTTTAATTCCTAAGACTGGATAAATTTTATGTTTAGTAAATCTTTTTATTTTATGGTGATAATTTACCCCCAGATAGTAACCAGCACCCATCACTGTCACCAACAAAACCGACACCAGGAAGCAGCCTTTAACTCTCATTTAAAATCGCCTCTCTATTGTTTTAAAGTATTTTCTATTAAAGGCTCACGGACTAAATAAAAATCCGCAAGCGGAACGTATTGGATAACATCTTTTGTATTGGTGTTCAGCGCTACATCCACCCCAATTTCAGTATATAAATAATGCGTGGTCGCTTCATCAAGCTTAATAATTTCCTTTGCCGTGCCAAAAGTTGCGCCTAATCTTTCTTCGGTCAAATCCACACTTGGAATTAAAGTGATACTGCTAAGTTTTAAGAATTTAAGTTCGGCAAGCTCATCTTTTTTGACATGTACAAACTGCTCATCAGGATTAAGACTTAGTTTTTCCTGACTATGCCAGGCATTAATTTTCTTAATATCTCCACTGCCTTTATACACCAGAACCAACTTGCCGGTTATTCCGGATAAATTGATTCTTTCATAAAATACTTCCAGCTTTATTTCTTGTGGCAGGTTTTTATTTTTAATAAGGGCAAATTGTGCCTCACCGGCAAAAATCTTAAGTGCATCTGCGACATTACTACGGTTAAATTTAAGCCCAAAAACCTGAGATCCACCGGCATTATCAACTTTAACCAGCCAGGGCTTTAATGATTGAGTGGGGCTTTTTTCAAAAGTTAAAAAATTAACTAAAAACAGCACCGCCAGTGCCAAAATCAGTAAGCCTAAACTTAAGAAAAAATTTTTCATATGTTTATAAATCACCCCAAAGACTTTGTATAAGTGCCAGACTTACAGGAGCAACAGTTTCAGTGCGCAACACTCTGGAGCCTAAGCCTATTTGCTTAAAACCATGGTTTACTGCAAGACTTATTTCGGTCTTTTCAAACCCGCCTTCGGCGCCGATTAATACAGCAATTTCCCCGGCAGGCTTTAACTGTGCGGAAAATCTATCCGTAGCCTCGGTGTCCAGAATGAATCTACTTGCAATCCTCTCTGATTTTACATAGTCGGCAAACTCTAGCGGCTGCTCTATTTCGGGAATATTTACTCTATAAGACTGCTCAGCGGCAGAAACGGCAATATTTTTCCAATGCTCAATTTTTTTTTGCCAACGCCTGGTATCAAGTTTAACAACCACTCTACTGCTTAGTATCGGGGTTATAACATTTGCCCCAAGTTCAGTAGCTTTTTGCACCATATAGTCCATGCGCTCACCTCTGGATACTGCCTGCGCAATATGCGTTATAAGCGCTGATTCAGTATCAGGCCTGGTTTTACTCAAGATCTTGACTTTGGCTGTTTTCTTATCCGATTCTATTAGTTTTGCACGATATTCAAAACCATCACCGTTAAAAACTGATAAGTTAAATCCCACTTTGGCGCGTAAGACGGTTATAAGATGATGCGAAGCTCTTTGGTCCAGAATCAAATCCAGATCAGGTGCCAACCTGGTCCTTTGGTAAAATCTCGCAATGCGCAAGGCTTATTTCTAATAATTGTCAGAAGCTGGAGGACTGCTTCTGGTAGCCTCGCGAGTTAAAATACAGCTTGTAATACTAAACGATAGAACAAGTACTAAAAAAAGCTTTATGATTTTAGATTTCGGATAATTTGCAAACATGGTTCGTTTTTGTTCATTGAGTAAAAATGCAGGCCTGGCGCGCCAATATTAAGTAAATCCTCACACAATTTGGTAACCACGTCCAGTCCTAATTTTTTTATACTTTCAAGATCATCACCAAAAGCCTCAAGTCTTGTACTTAACCATTTAGGAATCTCGGCGCCACACATATTGGAAAACCTTGCCAGCTGTACATAGTTGCTTATTGGCATAATTCCCGGCACTACAGGTATTTTGACATTTTGTTTTGTGCATTCATCTACAAAACGATAATAAGCATCAACACTATAAAAATACTGGGTAATGGCGGCATTGGCCCCGACATCAACCTTGCGCTTGAAATTGGCAAAGTCAGTATAAAAATCCTTGGCCTGCGGATGTTTTTCCGGATAAGCAGCAACTTCAATATGAAAATAGTCTCCGGTTTCCTTGCGAATAAATTCCACCAGCTCGTTGGCATAGTTAAATTCACCTATATCACGCGCACCTGAAGGTAGATCGCCGCGCAAGGCTACAATCCGGCTTATGTTATGACCCTGGTAGATTTCAAGCAATTTTTCAATGCCTGTCTTCTCCGCACCGATACAGGATAAATGCGGTGCAGGATCAACTCCCTGGTTTTTAATTTCCAGCACCGTATCCAAAGTGCCTTCCTGAGTACTGCCGCCAGCGCCAAAAGTCACCGACATATATTCAGGCTCAAGAGTTTTAAACTCTTTGATTACCTGAATTAAACTATCCCGCCCTTTGTCCGTGCGCGGCGGAAAAAATTCAAAGCTTAAGGGAAAACTCATTAATATTTGTAACTGTCTGGTTTAAACGGTCCATCTAGCGGAATATTGATATAGTCCGCCTGCTCCTGGGTCATTTTAGTAATCACCCCGCCAAAACCCTCAACCATATCCCGCGCCACTTCCTCATCAAGTTTTTTCGGCAGGACCTCTACCGTAAGGTTAGCAGCCTTGTCGGCATCAGACATGTTAGCAAACTTTCTCTCATAAAGATAAATTTGCGCCAGTACCTGATTAGCAAACGAGCCGTCCATAATCCGCGACGGATGTCCGGTGGCATTACCTAAGTTAATCAACCTGCCCTCGGATAATAAAATAACAAAATCACTATCATCATTCGACCGATATACTTTGTGCACCTGAGGTTTAATCTCCTCAAAACGCCAGTTATCACGCATAAAAGAAGTATCAATTTCATTGTCAAAATGGCCAATATTACATACTACCGCACCTTTTTTTAGACTTGTTAACATGGCAGCGTCACACACATTAAGGTTGCCGGTGGTAGTTACCACCAAATCGGTTTTAGCCAGAAGGTGGGCGTTTATATCTTCTGGCTTGCCGGTATTAATGCCTTTTTTATACGGCGATACCACCTCAAAGCCATCCATGCAGGCTTGCATCGCGCAGATAGGATCAATTTCAGTAACTTTAACAATCATGCCTTCCTGCCGCAGACTTTGCGCCGAGCCCTTGCCTACATCACCGTAGCCAATGCATAGAGCTTTTTTGCCCGCCAAAAGATGATCGGTGGCACGCTTAATACCGTCATTTAGGCTATGGCGACAGCCATATTTGTTATCATTTTTAGACTTGGTCACTGAGTCATTAACATTAAATGCCGGCACCTTTAACGTGCCTTTTTCAATTCGCTCAATTAAACGGTGTACCCCGGTTGTGGTCTCTTCGGTAATCCCGTGCACATTTTCTAAGATTTCCGGGTATTTGTCATGCGCCATATTGGTTAGATCACCGCCATCATCCAGCAACATATTACATTCAAGCCAGGGTTTACCGTCTTTTAAAATAGTTTGTTCCAAGGCCCATTCACCTTCCTCTACTGTCTGGCCTTTCCAGGCATAAACCGCAATCCCACGGGCAGCAATTGCCGCCGCCGCATGATCCTGAGTGGAGAAAATATTACATGACGACCATCTGACCTCGGACCCAAGTTCAATTAAGGTCTCGATCAAAACCGCGGTTTGGATCGTCATATGGATACTGCCGATAATTTTAGCGCCGGCCAATGGCTGCTCGGCCTTATATTTTTTTCTAAGAGCCATCAAAGCCGGCATTTCCGACTCGGCAATTGAAATCTCGCGCCGGCCCCAGTCGGCAAGCGACAGATCAGCTACCTTAAAATCATTGGTGTCAATTATATTTTGTGCTACTACCGAAACACTCATTCATTATCTCCTTAAAAATAATAATGAGCGCCGTTTGAAATTATAATTCTGCCAAGCCTGGCGGCCATTTTACAAATTGCCACTGCAACGCTCCTTGACAAGGATAGTGCATTTTACAAAAAATGTTGCTATTTGTCTTAAAGTTTTAAATTTGGAATCAACCAGAAATCATTATTTAAATCCCTGGAAAGCCGGTTTTAACTCTGGTTAAACTTTCTAACACTATACAAGATACTGTCTTAAAAATCAAGTTATATTGACCTGATATTATTCACAGGGTCGCACAGGCTTGACTTCAAATTATAGGTTTTAGTCGCCTGTGGACTTGTGAATAATATCATCAGTTATTTGTTAG
>Ga0209790_1000120_pt1 | contig 15050 bp, 10 predicted proteins | sample WorMetG1aBELIZE2_FD_187420 | JGI IMG/M metagenome (GOLD analysis project Ga0209790, IMG submission 187420) | Marine gutless worms symbiont microbial communities from Max Planck institute for Marine Microbiology, Germany - Inanidrilus... ... | reverse complement strand
CAAGCTGTCCAACGGCAACACGGGACGCAACGTTGCCTGCACCGCCCGGATCACGACGCGCAGCACCGGCGTCGCAAACCAAAGAATCGTTCCGGACAGCACGACGACAAACGTGGCCTCGATGGCAAAGAAGGCGACCACCGAAAGCCACGATTCCAACAGCGGGCGAACGGCAAGCCAAGTCGCGGCCATCACCGCGGGAACCAACCAGCCGAAACTGCGAACATGGAAATCCCGCTCGCTGATATCGGCAACAAGGAACCGGGGATGAAGTTCTTCGGCGATGCGCAGCCGATACAATCGGCGGATCGGGGCAATAACGCCGGACGCCGCCACAAGCACGCTGATCGTCGCGACGGCCACCAACTCGGGCCACGGAATCGCATGCCCGGGCAGAGGCCGGCGTCCGTTCGTGGAGATCCCCCAATTCAGAAGCTGTTCCGACGCCGGTATCGCGAGGCCAATGCCGACGGCGGTGCCGGCGGCACCCAGAACCAGGGCCTGGGCGATCAACGATGCCGCGACATTGGCACGGGTTTCGCCCAGGCAGCGCAACAAGCTGAATTCCCGGCCCCGTGACGCCACGGAATACTGCAGGGTATAGAACACGATCACGGCGCCGATGGAGAACGTGAACACCGACGCCAAGCGTACGGCGAGGCGCATCGCCTGATAGTCAGCTTCGCCACGGTCCGACCAGCCGCCAAACGCCGGAACATCCGTCGAAACCGTCTCTTTCTGAGTGGGCAGCAGGCGGATCGCTCCGCCCCGGGCACCCGAACGCCGTTCGAACGTGATCGTGCTTATGGGCAACCACTGCCGGAACTGTCCCAGTGACGCGCCGTCACGGCGATCGCCGGGGTTTGAGTCGCCCTCGACTTGCACTTGCTGGGCCCGGGTGTGGGCGGTATTGGCATCGACGATCAGGATCGACGCAATCACCGCCATACCGATTGCGACGCCGAAGACGGTCACCAGGGTCACGACCATGTGGTGGCGCAGATTGTTCGCCGCCAACCGTAAAGCCAGTCGGAAATTGAGCGTCGCGTCCAATGTGCCTCGACCTCAGATGGCCAGTTCCTGGAGTCGCTCGTAGACAGGCGCGACGTCGCCCTCGTCACCGTCTTGCGCCAGCTCGTCGGCGATAGCGCCGTCCTTGAGGAAACAGATGCGGTCGGCCCAGGCCGCATGCTCCGGACTGTGGGTGACCATCAAAAGGGCCGACGTCTGCTCCTTCGCCGCCGCGCGCAACGAGTCCATGATCCGCCGGCCGATCGCCGGGTTGACGTTGCCGGTCGGTTCGTCTGCGAGAACGATGCCGGGCGACGTCACCAGTGCTCGGGCAATGGAGGCGAGCTGCATCTCGCCGCCGGAAAGCTGAAACGGATAGTGAGTCGCGCGCTCGGCCATGCCGAGCCGGCCGAGCACCACGTCGGCGCGGGTTGGTGCCTCGCCATCGAAGGCGTTCGAGATCATCAGCGGCAACGCCACATTCTCGCGCACCGTCAGCGACGGAATCAGATTGAAGAACTGGAACACCATGCCGATCTTGCCGCGCCGGAGCAGTGTCGTCTCGCGTTCGCTCGTATAGTCGACGGCGGTTCCGCCGACGACGACCTCGCCGGCATCGGGGATGTCGATCCCCGAGATGCAGTTGAGCAGTGTGGTCTTCCCGGAACCGCTGGGTCCCATAATCACGACCATTTCGCCCGACGCGACGGCAAGATCGAGCCCGGTCAACACGGGAAGTGCGGCCCGACCGACCTGATAGCTTTTCGTCAGGCCGCGGACCCGTAGCCCGCTGGCATTCTCTTCTGCGGGCGGCTGGAGGGATGTTTCCGGCATGGGCCACATATCGTCGCCCAGATCCGCCGACACAACCACAACGACGGGCATCGGTGCGGGACGTCTGCGATCACCGCCCTCCGGCCACCGGCGGCCAGATGGCAACGGTATCTCCAGCCGCCAAAGCCCTGCGGTCGCGTTCGCTTGGCGCCAGGTAGTGGCCGTTCACCAGAACCAGGTGGCAGTATTCCTGCGGCAGGTTGAGACCGCGGATCACCTCGACCGGAGTCGCGCCCTCCGCCACGTCGATTTCGGCCGCGCTATCCACGGCTCCCGGGGGCAGATATTTGCCCAACAGGGCGAACAGCTTGATGGTGATCTTCATCTTTCGGGCGTTTACGCCCCCGCGCGCGCGAGATAAGCCTCGACGATGCGGTGCGGATCGGCCATCAGCTTGTCTTTCCACGGCCCCAGGGGCACTTCCGTCTGGATGAGCCCGCGGAGAACGCCGATGAAGTCGGTCCGCCCCACGCTGATCGCACCGACCAATTGGTCGCCCTCGAACTGAAGCTTTACATAGCGGTAGGCATCCTCGTCGGTCCGGTCCACGGAATCGCCGCCGTTTGCTCCTTGCCAAAGGCCAAATGAACACGACACCAGTCCAATGGTGTCGAGCACGTTCATCACTAGGCTGCCTTTGTACGGCGCGTCTCCGCCGGCCATGTTCAGCGCCGCGATCCGGCCGTGATCGGCAGCCGTCGGTTGGACCGCATGGACCGAAAACCCGCCGGTGGAGAAGTCGGGACCCTGGGCGCAGTCGCCCGCGGCAAAGACGTTCGGGTGGCTCGTGCGCAGGTTTGCGTCCACCAGGATACCCTGGTCGGTCTTGATCCCAGTGCCGTCTAGGAAATCCATATTCGAGCGCACGCCGGCAGCGACGACCACGAGGTGGGCCGGCACTTGCTCACCGTTGTCGAGATCGACGGCGAGGGTGTCGCGTCCGTCGGTCTGACCGACCGCCTTTTCGATGCGGGTGATCTTCGTCGACGTCAGGACGCGGACGCCCTTGGCCTCACACCAGCTCTTCAGCATGCCACCGGCGGTGGCGTCGAGCATGCGCGGTACCATGCGGTCGCCCATCTCGACAACGGTCAGCGACACGCCGCGCTCGACCAAGGATTCGAGGATGATGCAGCCGATGAAACCGGCGCCCAGCAGGACCACATGCGAGCCCGGCTCCGCCAGGCGAAAAATGTTGCGGGCGTCCTCCAGGGTCCAGCAGGCGTGCACGCCGGGCAAATCCAGCCCTTCTATCGGCGGCCGGATCGGGCTCGCCCCGGTGGCGACGAGCAACTTGTCGAAGGCAATACCGTGCCCCCCCGACAGAGTCAGGCGGCCGGCATCGGGCTCGACACGCTCGACCCATCCCTCGCGGACGTTGATCCTCCGGGCGTGATAGTAGCCGGGTTCCTTGCGCAGGTAGGTCCCGGCCTCTTCGATCATGCCGGTGAGATAGTAGGGAATCGCCATCCGCGAATACGGTGGCTCGGGCTCGCCACAGATCAGCTCGATGCCGCAGTCGGGATCGGCGCCGCGTAAGGTTTCGGCGGCAATTACGCCAGCCGGTCCGCCACCAACGATTACATACTGCATGGTTCCCCCTTGGGCGCGCTGAGGTTCATGGTCGGGTGCACTAGACGATACGGGTATCGAACTCGGCGGAGCCGGCGGTTCCACGGGCGGCGACGGTGCGGCCGCCGAGGTTCCGCCGAACAGGGATCGAAGCCATTCGAACATCGTTCGGCCATCCCATCGGCTTGCAACGGATGCCGGAAAGGCCGCGGAAGGCGAGCGCGAAGGCCCGCCTTCCGCCGAATCGCCTACCCCGCTCCAGGACTACCCCGGTTACAGGGCCATCCGCTGCAATGTCTCGTTCGTCGGTACGCCGTCCGGCGTCCAGCCGCGAAGCGAGTAGTACTCGGGCAGCATTTTTTCGAGGCCGTTGGTCAACCCCTTCGCCGGCCCAACCTTTGCCGCCTCCTTCAACAGCCGCGGCGGCAGATTGTCGTCCTTGCCAGTGAATCCGGCGTCGAGATTGTACTTGCGCTCCAGGTTCCAGACCCGCTCGCCGACCTCCAGCAGCTTCTCCGTCGTCCACTCTCCTTCGCAGGCGGCGTCGATCTGCGGCGCGATGTCGTCCAGCGTCCAGGCAAACGTCGTGAACACGCAGATCCCGGCCGAGTCAACCGCCGCCGTAGCGTCCTGGAACGCCTTGACCAACCCGGCCTTGCCATCGGTGGCTAGCGGATCGGTCTTCTCGGGAACACCGAGAATCTCCGAGGCGACGGTATAGCTGCGCAGATGGCAGGCTCCGCGATTGGAGGTCGCGTAGGTCAGTCCCATCCCCTGGATGCCGCGGGAATCGTAGGCCGGGAACTCCTGGCCCTTGACCTGCATCGCCAATTCGGGATGCCCGTACTTCTCGCACAGGCGCTTGGAGCCGAGACCGACCTCGGCGCCGAAGCCCTCGCCCTTGCCGGTCAGCTCGGTGACGTCGGTCAGCGCTTTGGCGTTGCCGAACTTGAGCTCGATGCCGCCGGTCTCCTTGGTCGTGATGACCCCGGTCTCGAACAACTCCATCGCCGCGCCGACGGTGGCTCCGAAGGAGATCGGGTCCATCCCCTGTTCGTTGCAGACGAAGTTGGCGAAGGTCAGCGCGTCGAGGTCATTGACTCCCGTTGCCGCGCCGAGCGCCCACGCCGCTTCGTATTCGAGGCCTCCAGATGCGACCTGGTACTGTGGCCTGTCGACGACGGTGTAGTGGGTACGCTCGATCGCCGAAACCCGGCCACAGGCGATGGTGCAAGCGAAGCACGCGGCGTTGGTGATCAGGTTTGCCTTGCCATCCGAGGCCCGCTTCTCGGCCATTGCTTCCGCCGAGATATCGTGCGCGCCTTCGAACTGCACGTCCGTGTGGTTCCGGGTCGGCAGCGCGCCGGTTTCGTTGATTACGTTCATCAGCACCTGGGTGCCGAAGGCCGGAAGTCCCTGACCAGTGACAGCGTTGTCGGCCAGCACCTTCTTGCCGGCATTTGTCGCCTCCATGAAGCGGCCGAAGTCTTTCACCGTGACCCCGAGGGTGCCGCGAATGGCAACGGCTTTGAGGTTCTTCGACCCCATCACCGTGCCGACGCCCGAACGCCCGGCCGCCCGGTGCATGTCATTGACGACGCAAGCGAATTTCACGCCCTGTTCGCCGGAAACGCCGATCGAGGCAACGCGAATGAGTGGGTCCTGGTGACGAGCCTTGATCGATTCCTCGGTGTCCCACACCGAGGTGCCCCAGAGATCGCTGGCATCCAGCAACTGGGCGCTGCCGTTCTGCACGAGCAGGTAAACGGGGTCCGGCGACTTGCCCTCGAAGATGATCATGTCGTAGCCGGCGTTCTTCATTTCGTTGCCGAAGAAGCCGCCGGAGTTCGAACACGCGATGGCCCCGGTCAGCGCACCCTTGGTGATCACCGAATAGCGCCCGGCGGTCGACGCGCAGGTGCCGGTCAGCGGCCCGGTGGCCATGATCAGCTTGTTGTCGGGCGACAGCGGGTCGACCTTGGGGTCGGTCTCCTCGACGAAGTACTTGGTCGCGAGGCCACGCTGGCCCAGGTATTTCTGGGCCCAATCCATGTTCAGGGCTTCGTCCTTGCAGGAGCCCTCGTTCAGGTTGACCCGCAGGATTTGTCTGGTCCACGCCATGACGAGTCCTCCTCTCCTCAGGCCGATGCCTGGGCGCCGGCGTCGGTGCGGGCGGCCCATTGGCGCATCCGGTCGAGTCCGGTCCAGTTGGCATCGATGTAGGTAATCGCCTCGGTCGGACAGGCCTTGGCGCATTCGGGTTCGCCACCGCAGAGATCGCACTTGATGACCTTTCCGGTGTCGGCGTTGTAGTTCACGGTGCCGAATGGACAGGCGATGGTACAGACCTTGCAGCCGACACAGAGCGCGTCGGAAACGATCTTGGCGCCGGAGGCACGGTCGAGCGAGATGGCGTCCACGGGGCAAGCGTGCATGCACCAGGCTTCCGCACACTGGGTGCAGGTGTAAGGAACGAACCGGCCTTCGTCATGGAAGGTGAAGACCTTGATGCGCGACTTCGCCGGATTGAACGCGCCCTCGTTGTCATACGAACAGGCCATCTCGCATTGTAGGCAGTTCGTACACTTCTCCGGATCGATGTGCAGGGATTTGAGCATGGCGGACCCTTCCTCTGGGGTTGCGGCTTCCGAGGGAAGGACGGGCCCACCGGGCCGCTGATGCGGCCGCACGGTGGGGCGAATGCGGTGGCGGATGAGCAGGTCTTGTGCCTGCGTCGATCACGCCGGCCGGACGTTTAGTGGAGTCGTCCCGGCCCTCCCTAGGATCGTTCGCCTTACCAGTATTAAGCACCCGTATGCCGAAATGGGGCAACCCTCAATTTCTTGAAGGTATTGCGTGATGCAGCTTCGGAGCAGGCGAATCCGTGCCGCGCAGCCCGGTACCTAGGCGAACGCGAGACGCGATCCAGATGAACGCCGAACGGCCCGGCGATCGCGCTATTCGATGAGACGCTGCCACCAGCCCTTTCGGGGAGATCCTTCCTGTTCGGGCACCGTATCGACGCCGACCTTGATAACATGGGTGCGGCTGGCATCGCCTTCCTGCTCGGCTTCCGTCTGACCGTTGCCGTTCCCCGGTTCGGCCGCAGCCATAGCCGCCGCCTGCTCCTCGACGCCGCGATCGTCCCCAGCGGCTTCGTCAGCCGGCCGCGGCCGACGACGACTACGGGAGCGAGGCTTCGCGGGTTCCGCAGCGTCCTCCTCCGGCGCCGTACCGCCGCCGTCGTCACCGTCGGCCGGCGGTGGAGCGATGATCACGTCCGGGGTCTCGGTTGCGGCTTCGGCCGCATCGGCGGCCGGTTTGGCCTTTCGGCTCCGTCCCGTTCCGCGTGCGGTCCGCCGCCTCGGTTTCTTCTTCTCAGCGGGTTCCTCGCCATCCGTGTTTTCTTGGGCGATCGTTTCGTCAGACGTGGCCTCGACGGCTGGTTCCGCGTCGTCGATGACACCGTCCTCATTGGTCGCCACGCCCTCCGCGGCCTCCAGCAGCCCAACTTGCGGTGGGGCCTCGAGCTGAGTGCCCGGAGCGGGCAGATCAAAAGCCGGCTGAGGTTCGGAGGGCGCCTCCGTCTCTTCCGTCTCGTCCGGCCGCTCCGCTGTCTTGCGCGTCCGGCGCCGATCGCCTCGTTTGCCGCGACGGCGGCGCTTGGCCCCGGTGTCACCGGCGTCTTCGTCGTCAGTACCTTCGTCGGCGCTCTCCGCCGCCTGTTCGGCATCCTCGCCACCGGCATCGGCGACGGCGTCATCGGTGGTCTCCTCGGTTTCGACGCCTGGACCGGCGTCCTCCTCGGGACGCTTGCGCCGTCGTGGACGCCGCCTACGCTTGCGCTTCCCGCCGTCGTCGCGATCGGCCGAGGCTTCCGCATCGGAGTCGCGTTCGGCATCATCCTCCTGAGCCACCGACTCCTCGTCGTCGGCACGCTGAACCTTGACCCGCTCGATCCGGCAATCCGGTGGAATCAGGGAATCGTCGGCGACGATCGCGACCGTGAACCCATGCCGGCCCTCGATCTCGCCCAGGGTCCGGCGCTTGATGTTGAGCAGATAGAGGGCGACCTCGGTCGGCATTTGCACGGCGATTTCTGAGGACTTCCCGCCGATACCCTCCTCCTCGATTCGCCGCAACATCGACAGCGCGGTTGACTCGATGGTCCGGCGAAGGCCCGCGCCTGCGCAATGGGGACAGGTCTCGAAGCTGGTCTCGAGGAGGCTGGGCCGGAGCCTCTGGCGGGACAACTCGAGGAGTCCGAAGGGACTGATGCGGCCAAGTTGGACGCGCGCGCGCTCGTTCTTCATCGCTTCCTTGAGGCGGCGCTCCACCTGCGTCTGGTTGCGCGACACCTCCATGTCGATGAAGTCGATGACGATCAGGCCGGCGAGATCGCGCAGGCGCAGCTGCCGCGCAACCTCGTCGGCAGCTTCCAGGTTGGTGCGGAGCGCGGTTTCCTCGATATTACGTTCCCGTGTCGCGCGTCCCGAGTTGACATCGATGGCGACCAGCGCTTCGGTCGGGTTGATGACGATGTAGCCCCCCGACTTGAGCTGCACCACCGATTGGTGCATCGCGTCGAGCTGGCCTTCGACGCGGTATCGCTGGAACAGCGGCAGATCATGCTCCTCGTAAAGCCGCACGCGCTTTGCGTGGCTGGGAACCAGGAGCTTCATGAAGTCCTTGGCGGTGCGGTAGGACCCCTCGCCGTCAACGATGATTTCCTCGATGTCGCGCCCATAGAGGTCGCGGATCGAGCGCTTGATCAGATCGCCTTCCTCGTAGACCAAGGTCGGCGCCGTCGATTCCAGGGTCAGCTCGCGCACCCGGTCCCACATTCGGAGCAGGTATTCGTAGTCGCGCTTGATTTCGGCCTTGCTGCGTTCGGCGCCGGCGGTGCGAACGATCACCGCCATGCCCTCGGGCAGATCAAGGGCGCCGACAACGGTCTTCAGCCGCTTGCGGTCGGCGCCATGTGTGATCTTGCGGGAAATACCGCCGCCTCGCGCGGTGTTCGGCATCAGCACGCAGTATCGGCCAGCGAGAGACAAATACGTGGTCAGCGCCGCGCCCTTGTTGCCGCGCTCTTCCTTGACGACTTGAACGAGCAGGATCTGGCGGCGTTTGATGACTTCCTGGATCTTGTAGTGCCGCGGTGACGGCCGCGCCCGACGGACCTCGATCTCCTCGTCGTCGCCGCCGACCGTTTCAACCGAACTCTCTTCGTCGGCGGCACCGCCCGCAGCTTCATCGGCGTGCGTGGCTGCATTGTGCTCGGCGACCAGCGCTTCTCGGTCGGCGACCGGGATCTGGTAGTAGTCGGGGTGGATTTCGTTGAAGGCGAGGAAACCGTGGCGATTGCCGCCATAGTCGACAAACGCCGCCTGAAGCGACGGTTCGACCCGTGTTACCTTGGCAAGATAGATGTTTCCTTTGAGTTGCCGCCGCGAGGCGACTTCGACGTCATAATCCTCCAGGCGGTTCCCGTCCAGAACCACGACCCGCGTCTCTTCCGGGTGCGCGGCATCGATCAACATCCTTTTCGTTGACATGAATGCGATTGCTCCAATGCGCCGACGGCGCCGGCCCGAAACCGGGCCGCCGACGGGCAAGGGTTGTGGGTTTACCGGAAGCGCCAGCGATCGCACCACCACGCACCCGCATCGCGGGCGACGGTTTGGCTATCGATCGGGCTGCTCGACCCGGCATGAAGAAACCTCGAAACGGCTTGAGCGGCTTCCTCCGTCACCCGGGAGCAAGCGCTCCCCGAACGGATGAAAACCGCGGTCGGAACGGACACATGGCGTCGCTGGGACGCCTGAAAACCTGCGGTTCTGGTCGCCCGACTCACTTAACATATAGGTAGGAATTCGTTTCTACAATGACCTTGTATCGCCCCGTTCCGGCCGTCGAGCGGGCGCGTCACTGGCGGGAACTGGCGATTCAAAGTATATGTTGCGGCCGAACCGACGGGTCGAACACATGATGTGGCAGCCACGATCGAGGCTCGGTTGGGCGGTCGTCGTCGCCCTCACTTTGGCCACCGCTTCCTGGGCTTCGCGGCCGGCCGTCGCCGCGCCGGCGGCGGTCGTCACCGACGTCCGGGCGGGCGTTCATGGCCAATCCACGCGGTTCGTTCTCGATCTCAGCGATCGGGTCCGTTTCTCGATCTTCACGCTCGCCGACCCGTACCGGGTCGTCATCGATCTTCCCGAACTCGGTTGGCGCCTGCCCGTGCGGCCTTTGCCCCAGGGCAAGGGTCTGATGCAGCGGTTGCGTTACGGGTTGTTCAAACCGGGCACGTCGCGCGTGGTGATCGACGCCGCCGGGCCCGTGGCCGTGAAGGACTCTTTCCTGGTCAAGGCGATCGACGGGCGCGGCGTGCGGCTTGTTGTTGACCTGGTGCCGACGACACGAACCGCATTTCTGGGCTCGGTTCGTGGAGCGGAGACACGGACCGGCGCGACTTCGGCAGCGGCAAAGGCCGTCCCGCGTCCGGCATCGTTCCCCTTTCCGCGTCCGCCGCGCAAACCCCAGCTTTTCCATACCAAGAGAGTGATCGTCATCGATCCCGGTCACGGTGGAAAGGACCCGGGCGCCATCGGCCGGTCGGGTGCTTACGAAAAACACATCACGCTGACCGCCGCCCGGGAGATCCGCGAGGCCCTCGAACGCATGGGCCGATACAAGGTGGTGCTGACCCGCGACAGGGACGTGTTCATCCGCCTTCGCGACCGCATTGCCCGGGCCCGCGCCGCCGGCGCCGACCTGTTCCTGTCGGTCCATGCCGATACCTTGCCCAACAAAAGGGTCCGCGGCGCCTCGGTCTATACGTTGTCGGAACGGGCATCGGACTCGGAGGCGGCGGCGTTGGCGGAACAGGAGAACAAGGCCGATCTCATCGCCGGCGTCGATCTTTCGAACGAGACACCGGAAGTGACCAACATCCTGATCGACCTTGCACAGCGCGAAACGATGAACGAATCGGTGGAATTTGCCGCGTCCCTGGTGCGCGAGCTGAAACGTGAGACGCGGCTCCTGCGCAACACCCACAGGTTCGCAGGTTTCGCCGTCCTGAAGGCGCCGGACGTCCCCTCGGTCCTGGTCGAACTCGGCTTCCTGTCGAACCGCGAAGACGAACGGATGCTGCTGCGCAAGGGCTACCGTCAGAAACTCGCTTCGGCGATCGCCCGCGCGATCAACGCGTATTTCATCGGCGTCGAGGAAGCGCATCGGAACTAGCCGAGTTTTGGCGCGCTGTTTGGCCTTTACCGATCAGCGACGAGCAGCCATATCTGAGCCACATTCGCCGGCTACCTTTTGACCGTGTAGGATTGTGTATTGAAACGGGTGCGCCGGGCGCACGTCGAAAAGCCGAGCGGAACCATCGGACGTGTTCTTAATGGTCGGAAAACTGTTCAGGGCCCTGATCACCGTCGTTGCGGCGCTGGTCATCGTCGCCATCATTGGCGCCAGCGGTCTGCTTTACGGGTTCTACCACTTCGGCCGCGGGTTGCCGGACTACACCCAGCTTGAGGATTACGAGCCGCCGGTGATGACGCGCGTTCATGCCGGGGACGGGCGCCTGCTCGCCGAGTACGCCATTGAGCGCCGGGTGTTTGTTCCGATCGGCGCCCATCCAAAGCTTGTTGTCGCCGCATTTCTGTCGGCCGAAGACAAGACCTTCTATGAGCACTATGGCATCGACCTCCCGGGCATCGTCACGGCAGCGATCCGAAATGTCCGCAACATGGGAACGGACCGCCGCCTCGTCGGTGCTTCGACGATCACCCAGCAGGTGGCAAAGAACTTCCTGCTGTCGAATGAGGTGTCTTGGGAGCGCAAGGTCCGCGAGGCAATCCTCGCGCTACGAATGGAACGGGCTTTCACCAAAGACCGGATTCTCGAGCTCTATCTCAATGAAATCTATCTCGGGTTCGGCTCCTATGGTGTTGCCGCGGCGGCGCTCAACTACTTCAACAAGTCCTTGGATGATCTGACTGTCGAAGAGGCGGCGTTCCTGGCCGCCCTGCCCAAGGCTCCGAACAACTACAATCCGATCACCCAACCGGAAGCTGCCAGGGCGCGGCGCGACTGGGTCATCGGCCGCATGGCCGAAGACGGTCACATCGATGCCGACATAGCGGCGTGGGCTCGGGCTACGCCGATTCGCCTGCGCCAGCGGGCGGAGACCGAATACGTTTCGGCCGACTATTTCGCCGAGGAAGTCCGGCGCCAGCTCCTCGAGCGTCACGGCGAGTCACAGCTCTATAACGGTGGACTGTCGGTTCGCACGACCCTCGATCCGAGGTTGCAGGCGATCGCCGACAGCGAGCTGCGTCGCGGACTGATCGCCTACGATCGCCGCCACGGCTGGCAAGGTCCGTTGGCGCACATGGACGGTTTTGGCACCGACGGCACGATGCCGGCCGACTGGGCGGTCCGTCTTGCCGAGATCGAACTCCCAAGGGGCTTGGAACCGTGGCGCATGTCGGTGGTTCTTGGTGTCGACGATGCCGGCGCCGATCTGGGATTCGCCGATCGGTCGCGTGGCCGCATCCCCCTCGCCGAACTCAAGTGGGCGCGGCCATGGCTGAAGGGCCAGCATCTGGGGCCGTCGGTTCGGCGGCCGTCAGACGTTCTGGCTGCCGGCGACGTGGTCCCGGTCGAGGCGGTGACGGCGGATGACGACGGCGAAGCCTACCCGGACGGCACCTTCGGGCTGCGCCAGCTGCCGGCGATCGATGGCGCGCTCGTGGCACTGGATCCTCATACTGGTCGGGTTCTCGCGATGTCGGGCGGCTACTCATATGCGCGCAGCCAGTTCAACCGCGCGACCCAGGCCTGGCGCCAGCCTGGCTCGGCGTTTAAGCCCATCGTCTACCTTGCGGCGCTGGAAGCGGGATACACACCGGCGACGCTGATCCTTGATGCGCCGTTCGTGATCGACCAGGGACCTGGCCTGCCGAAGTGGCGCCCAGCGAACTACACGAAGAAATTCTACGGGCCCAGCACCATGCGGCTGGGCATCGAGAAGTCGCGCAACCTGATGACCGTTCGACTGGCCCAGACCATCGGTATGGACCAGATCGTCGAATACGCGACTCGGCTGGGTGTGGTCGACTCGATGCCGCCGCATCTGTCGTTTTCGCTCGGCGCCAAGGAAACGACGCTGCTGCGCCTGACCATGGCCTACGGCATGCTGGTTAACGGCGGCCGGCGCACCGAACCGACGTTGATCGACCGGATCCAGGATCGCCATGGGCGGACTGTGTATCGCCACGACGCCAGGCTTTGCGGAACGTGCCGAGCAGTGCAGTGGACGGGCCAGATCGTGCCCCAGCTTCCCGACACGCGCGCGGCCGTGGCCGAGCCGGCCAGCGCCTATCAGATCGTGTCGATGATGCAAGGTGTGGTCGAACGCGGGACGGGGCGCGGGATCAAGGCCGTAGGCAAGCCCTTGGCCGGCAAGACCGGAACCACAAACGACAGCCGGGATACCTGGTTCGTCGGCTTCTCACCCGATCTCGCCGTCGGTGTGTTCGCTGGGTTCGACGAGCCGTCGTCCCTGGGCCGCCGTGAACAGGGGGCATCGGTTACCGGTCCCATTTTCCGCGACTTCATGGCAGCCGCGCTCGAAAACGAAGCGGCGATCCCCTTCCGTATTCCGCCGAGCATTCGCTTGGTGCGGGTGGAGACCGGCTCCGGCCGGCTGGCCGAACCGGGGAGCCGTGGCGTCATCCTCGAAGCCTTCAAGCCTGGAACGGAACCAAGCGGGGAGCAGCAGGTGCTGCGCGGGGTCAGTGCCTCCGTCGGAACACCGGCCTCCGGAACCGGCGGGCTCTACTAGTCCGACCGACTCGACCGCGCGTCTCGCGTTGTTGACCCAACCCTAGATCACTAAAATCATCGCAGTAATCCGCGCGTCACGTGGGCCTCTGAGGCGCGTGGGTGGGGTATGGGGGGAACAATGCAACTGAGCAACAGAACTGCGATCGTCGTAGCCATTGTCGCGGTCATCGCGATCATCGGGTCGGTGACACCCGGTTATGCCGCACAGCGGTCAATCGGCAAGGTTTCGCAAAAAGCGTACATCGGCGCATACGGCACGCCGGCCGGCGGTAGCCAGTCGGCCCTCTACTACAACGACAAAGTCTACCAGCAGGAGTTGGTGCGGACGATCGAGAACGGACGGACGGTGATCCGGTTTCTCGACCGTACCAAGCTACAACTGGGATCGGCGAGCGAGTTGGTGCTCGATACCTTCGTCTACGATCCCGACGAGTCCGCCGGAGAAATGCTGGTCAATCTCGGCCCTGGCGCCTTCCGCTTCATCAGCGGGAAGCTGAAGTTCCGCGAGGGTTTCCAGTTCAAGACGCCGCTGGTCGCCATCGGCGTTCGCGGGACGGATTTCCTTGTTACCGTGGCGGCAAACGGCGCGACTCAGGTCGCGGTCCTCGATGGCGAGGTCGAAGTCGCTCCGCTCGACGGTTCCGATGGCGCGGTGATCAATGCCAACCAGACAGGCACGGTGACGGGACCGGGGAGCGCCGTTTCGGTCACGGCCGGAACGGGGATCAGCACAGATCCCGGACTGGACTACAACCCTTACTGATACGGGCACTTTCGACGATCGATTCCGCTGCCTCGCGTTGACGGAGGTTGCTGTGAGTAGCGTTTGTTTTACGAGCACGCATTGTGTTTCCAAGACTACTCACAGCGACGTCTTGATGATGTCGCACCCGCTCCCTAGCTATGCGGTAACAGGCCGCGGGCGAGGCTTCAGGCTTCCGCCGCGCGCCGGCATCTCAGGGCAATCGAAAACGAGGGAGGCAGGAGATGACGCTTCGAATCGGCGACGAAGCCCCGGATTTCGAGGTCGAGACGACCGACGGTCCGATTCGCTTTCACGACTGGATCGGTGACAGCTGGCCTGTCCTGTTTTCGCATCCCAAGGACTTCACGCCCGTGTGCACCACCGAACTCGGCTATATGGCGAAACTGAAGCCGGAATTCGACAAGCGGAACGTGAAGATCCTCGGGCTCAGCGTCGACACGGTCGACGATCACAATCGCTGGTCCCAGGACATCGAAGACGCCACCGGCACGGCGCCCAATTACCCGATGATCGGCGATCCGGAGCTGACCGTGGCTAAGCTGTACGACATGCTTCCGGCGGCGACGTCCGGAGGGTCGGGCGGCCGCACGGCCATGGACAACATGACAGTACGCAATGTTTTCGTCATCGGTCCCGACAAGAAGATCAAGCTGATCCTCGTCTATCCGATGAGTACGGGACGCAACTTCGACGAAATCCTGCGGGCCATTGATTCATTGCAGCTGACTGCCCACCACGGTGTTGCAACTCCGGTGAACTGGGAGGACGGCGAGGACGTGATCATCGTGCCGGCGATCTCCGACGAAGAGGCGAAGACCCGGTTCCCGGAGGGCTGGAAGACGGTAAAGCCGTACTTCAGGGTCGTGCCGCAACCGCGCTAGGTGTTGAACCGGCGCTTTGCCGGCGCCCCTTGCCGATACGGACGTGCGCGGCTAGAAACGTCGCGCACGTACCGTCAGCGCGGGAATGCCGATGCGCGCCGAAACCGAAGCCACCGTCCAGCAGATCA
>Ga0209790_1000118_pt1 | contig 15470 bp, 19 predicted proteins | sample WorMetG1aBELIZE2_FD_187420 | JGI IMG/M metagenome (GOLD analysis project Ga0209790, IMG submission 187420) | Marine gutless worms symbiont microbial communities from Max Planck institute for Marine Microbiology, Germany - Inanidrilus... ... | reverse complement strand
CGCAGGGCGCGCGGTTGGCAAAGTGCTCCAGGAACTTCGCCCGCGTCAGCCGCAAGTCCACGATCTCGCCCGTCTCCATGTCGACCCAGTGCAGTTGAAACACCCGTTTCGCCGTATCCACGCCGACCACCGTTCTGCTAGTCTCCATCTCGGACCCTCCGGTTTGCCTGTGAAGAGTTCACTCTTCCACCTGGGCACTTTGATGCCGTCGGCCCGTGAGGGTCCACCTCAACCCTCCGCCGCCAGCTTCCAGTCCCGGGAGGCGTCCATCCCATTTCTGCGGGTCCACCGTCTCGAACTCGGGCGGCGACCATTCAACGCGAACCATGGGTTCGGGAATGCGCCCCGCCGCCCAGGCGGCTTGCGCGAACCAGCGCCAGACCGGCGCGCAGAACATCGGGACAAAGAGCTGCCACTGGACGGCATCGATCATGCGGCGGAACTCGACCAGGCCGGCGCGGATCGAAGAGTAATTGACCTGGGAGAGGTCCCCGGTCAGCAGCTCGTAGGGCACCCGGAAGCCGGCGCGATGGTGTGCAGGCTCGCCCGCTTGTACTCGGCATAGCCGCCGGTCGCCGCCGGCTGGTTGAAGCGGATCTCCTTGCCGCCCCGGGCATAGGCGATGAGACCGGGCTGGAACTGCTCGACGTGGTTGCCATCGGCGTCCACCACCGTCGGCGCGATCCCCTGCTCGGCCTCGTCGGCCCCAAGCACGATGGCGGTGACGCAGGCTTCCGTCTTCTTCCTCACGATCTCGGCCACCTCGTAGTCGTCGAGATCGCGAAGCGCGCGGATGACGGCTGAGCCCCAGGGCACGCCGCGCGCCTGGGTGCGGCTCTTCTCGTAGACGTGGGCGATCTCGGCCGCCGGTACGGAGCGACTGCGAAAGCGGTTCCGTCCGGTATTGAGCGCCCCGAACGCATCGCCGGGATGGCTGTCGTGGAGCCAATAGGCGCGGCGCCTGCCGAGCGCATCGAACTCGATGCCCTGGACGATGCGGCCGGACCCCGCCGCGCCGGTCTTGGCCGCATCCAGAAAATCGGCTTCGAGCACCTGGAGCTGCAGCGGCACCGCGAGACCGTCGCTCGCCCGCCGCGGCCTCCGGCGCACCAGCACCTCGCCGGCCTCGATCATCTCGCGGCAGACCAAAGTCTGCAGGCCATGGAAATCGAGCTGGCCGTCGGCATCGCATTGGCCGATCCAGGCCTCCCAGAGCTCGTTGACGGTGGCATCGAGCGTGTCGTCGCCGGTCGCGGCGCGCGGCATGATGCCGGCGCCGACGATGTTGTTGACCAGCACCGCGACCGCCTTGGCGGCGTGCGGGTTGTTGCGCACCAGATCGCGCATGCGGTCGCGCAGGAGCTCGCCGCCGCCCGCCAGCCCTCGGTGCGTCTTCCTCTTGCCGCGCTCTCGAAGGCCTGGCGCGAAAGCATCCGCCGTGCCGCCGTACGCGGCGCGACCCAGGCGACGGTGCGGTCGAACCAGGCCGCGCGCATCAGCGGTCGCCCCGGTCGAACCCGGCATAACCCGCTTTGGGCGCCGGCCGGCTTGCGCCCCGGATCGCGGTCTCGATGGTGCGGATGCGGGCGAGGAGATCGGCGGCCGAGCCGTACTCGACGGACTTGCCGTCATAGCTCACGCGCAGCGTGCCGCTCGCATAGGCCCGCCTCAGCGCCGCGAGCTCGGTCTCGGTCCAGTCGGTCATGTCAGCCACCCTCCTCGGTTCCCTAGCCACTCCGAGCGCCGCCGCTTGCCGGTGGGCGCCGGCGGCGGCCGGTTGACGACGCCGGCGGTGGCGGCACCCGCCTGCGCCTCGAGGTCGGCCCACTTGGCCTCGCCCCAGCGGTCGGCGCCGGCGATCCAGGCCGCGGCCCGGGCATAGACCCGGCAGTCGAGCGCTTCGTTGCGTTCCCGCATCTTCTGCCATTCGAGCCGGGCGAAGCCGCGGCGCGTCCTCACCGTCACCAGCTGCTCGGCGACGAATTATTTGAGCCACTCGTCCTCGACCCAATGGGGCAGATGAACGCTACCGGGCGGATACTCTTCGCCCGATTCTCGCTCTTCTTGCGTGGGCCGCTCCAATCTCAGGAACCGGTAGGTCTCGGCCTTGAAGGTCGAGACCGCCACGGTCCAGAGCCGGGCGCCCCGGCGCAGCCGCTTGCCGCCGTCGGACGCATCCACATAGGTCGGGCCGGAGACCGGGCTCGCGCGGTTGAAGCCCTCGGCGCCCTTGACCGGCGCCACCTGGGCGATGCCGACCCGGCGCGCCCAGCCATAGACGGCGGTCGGCTCGTAACCGGCATCGATGGCGAGCTTCGCCAACGCCAGCCGGGCGCCCGACGCGTGCCGCCAGGTCCGCATCAGGAGGTCGTCGAGCGCCGCCCAGGTCTCGGCCCGCTCCGGTCCGCCCGCGATCACCAGGTGCTCGACGAGCCAGCTCTCGAGGCCCTGGCCCCAGGCCCAGACGTCGGCCTCGATCCGGTCCTTCTGCACGTCGGCCCCGGCGGTGAGGAACAGCCCGCCACGGGGCACCGTGCCCGGCGCCCAGCGCTCGCGGCGGTCGTAGAGCAGCTGCCAATCCGGCGCCTCGCCGGTCTCCACCCAGGTCTCGCCGAGGATCGTGTTCTTGAAGGCGCGTATCGCCTCGTCGGACCCCTGTGCGGCCTCCCAGGACCGCGCGATTGCCTCCCACGACAACCAGCCCACCGGCGAGTAGAGCGCCGAGAGATGAAACCCGATGGTGGTCGGATCGTCGGCTTGCGCCGTCGCCTTCCACTCGCCCGCCGCCAGCATCGCCGTCTTGTGATGCTCGGCGATTCCCGCATCGCAGGCCTCGCAGTGATAGCGCGCGGTCTCAGGTTTTCCTTTCTCCCAGCGGAGGCGCTCGAACCGGAGCCACTGCCTGTGCCCGCATTCGAGACAGGGCACGAAGTAGCGCCGCCGGTCCGAGGCCTCGTATTCGCGCTCGATGCGCGAGAACCCCTTCACCGTCGGCGTCGAGATCAACAGCACCTTGCGCCGATGGGCGAAGGTGAGCGAGCGGGCCTCCGCCAGCGTTACCGGATCGCCTTCCTCGTCGGCGGACGCCGGATAGGCGTCGACCTCGTCGAGCAAGATGTAGCGGGCCGGAATGGAGCGCAGCCCGACGGCCGAGTTGGCCCCGGTCATGATCAGGATGCCGCCGGTGAACTCCTTCGACAGCATGGTGTTGCCGGCATCGCGCGAGCGGGCCGGACGAACCCGCTCCCGAAGCTCCGAGCTCTCCTCGATCAGCGGATCGATGCGCTGGCGGGAGTTGCGTTTCGCCAGTTCCACGGTCGGCTGGACGCTGAGCATCGGCCCCGGCGCCTGGTGGATGACGAAGCCGATGAAGCTGTTGGCCCCCTCGGTGTTGTGCGTCGGAATCCACCCCTTGCCGCAGAGATAGAGCTGGCTCGGCGAGTCGACCGAAATGCACCGCACGGGCACGCTTTCCACCGGCCGGATGTCGACGATCCGGCGCCGGCGGCTTTTCCCGGGTCGGCCGTCGGTGATGGAGCGCATGCGCGCGACCTTTCGGGAAAGCTTGAACATGGGCTCTTCGCGGTACGCGGCCCAGGACAGGCGCCACCCCGCCCGCGTTTCGCAGATCCCGTTGCCGTGCGGAAACGCCTTCTGCCCGGCTGCGGATCGAAACATCGTCGGCTTGTAGCCGAGGCTGTGAAGCAGCTCGGCCATGGCGTGGACCAGACTCTCGTCGGCGTTGCTGAACTCGCAGCGCCGGTTCATCGAAATCGACCCGTCGGCGTCCATCAGCCCGCGGACCAATTCTAACCGCTGCTCCCGGCTCGCGCGCAGGTACTGGGCCGGCACGTGCTTGTTGTCGAGCACGTCCAGCATACGCAGCCGGACGATGAATCTGGACCGCCCCCCGGGCAGGACCGGCCGGTCGGCGTCCCCATCGAGCCGATGGGTGGGGTCGATGACGATGTTGGCGCATTTTCCCTTGCGCCAGCTCGGCAGCCTGAATACCGCGTCGACGCCGCACGCGCGCAGATGCTCGGCGGCCTCCGCGTCGTCCTCGTGGACGCCGATATGGTTCATGGTGGCGCTGCCGTCGCCGAGCCAGAACCCCAGGACATAGGGATGGATGATCAGGTTCTGCTCGGGCGTCTCGGCGGGATCGCAACAATCCACCGCGTAGCGGTAGCGCCCGCTGTTACCGATGCGAACGCGCCACATCATCTCCTCGGTGCGTAGCACCCGGGCGACGGGAACGTCGTTGGTGAATTCCCACACCGGCCAGCGATGCGTGCCATCACAGACGAATCTCTCTTTGTCGTCGAAAGTGACCGCGAAGCACCGCCGCCCGGTCATCACCTCCGAGATGCCGGTCACGCGGCAGTAGCGCCCGTTCTCGTCGAATAACGTGTCGCCGACCACGAGCGTGCCCATGGTCTTCCAGCCGACCGCCATGGGGATCGGCGTATCGAGGGCGAGCGGTGCGCCCACCTGAGCCGCCTTCATGAACACCACCCGCCGGCAGGGATCGGCAGGCGACAAGGCATCCAGGATTGCCCGCATGTAGGGGGTCCGCGCGATGCGGTAGCGCCCCGGCTCGGCCGAGGCCCGCGAGGTCAGCACGCGATGTTGCTCGGCCCACTCCGAGACCGTGAGCAGCGGGTCCGGAGCCAGCCCGTCGCACCAGGCGCGCGCGATATCGCCTGAGCCCGCGAAGGGCTCAGCGGAGCCTTCAGCGAAACCTTCAGCGAAGCTCGGGCCGGATCTCGGCGAGCTCATTGAGATGCTCTCGGACATGGGTTTTCAGAACCTTCTGCATGGCATGCGGCTCGATGCCGAGCTCGACCGCCATCAGGGCGGCGACCCGGGCCGGCCAGTTGACCCAGGCGTCGCGCTCGCGGCGCGCGAGCCGGTACACTTGCGCCGTCGCACGCGCCCGGTCGACGACCTCCTCGCGCAGCCGCTGCACCTGGATGCGGGCGCGCTGCGCCTTGGCGATCTCATGCGCCGTGCGCGCCTGGGTGAAGCTGGCCGCCCCCTGCGGGGCCGGATCGGGTGTCGGTACCAGCTTTGTCTCGGCCGCAGAATGGTCCCCGTCAGCCGCAGACTGGGGTTGTCGGGCCGAGGGGGTTTCCTCGGCCGAAGTGGCCTCGGGCCGCCGCGCCGGATCGGTGCTCGCCTCCCATTGGGCGTCGGCCTTCTCGGGATCGATGCTGCCGTCGGGCTCCGGCGTGAGCCTTCCCGCGCGCACCGCCTTCAGCACCGCGACGTGGCTCACGCCCCTCCGGCGCGCATATTCCCGAAGCGATACGCCCATGCTCGCAGAACCCCGAAAATAGTATTGGAATCATTGTCTTGAGCGCTTGCTATCGGGCCGGAACAGCGCGTGTATGACGTCGTAATCGAAAGGGAAAGCCGATGACCTACATGGACGACGAACTCTCAACGCTCCTCAGCTCCTTCTTCGACAACATCACCAACGAGGCCTCGGAGGACCTGGTCGGCGAGTTTGTCGACCTGTTCGAGCGGCACGACGGCATCCGCTCCGCTCGCACTTTCGAGGAAGCGGGCGTGTTGACCGGCAACAGGGGTGTCGTCCTCGAGCTGGGCGACGGCAGCCGGATCCAGCTTCAGGTCGTATCCAGCTAATCGAAGGTGGCCCCCTTTGGCCCCGCTCGGCTCACCCGGCGGGGCTTCGGGCGGTAGCAGCGTCGCGACGGGCGCGGCGCGCTCAAACCGAAGGAGGGACAGATGAAACTCACCGACACCCAGATGGTCGTGCTCTCGGCCGCCTCGCAGCGCGAGGACGGCTCGATCCTGCCGCTGCCGGCCTCGATCAAGGGCGGGGCCGCCGCCAAGGTCACCGGCGCGCTCCTGCGCAAGGGGTTGATCGCCGAGGCGCCGCGCCGCAACGGCGCTCCCATCGGCGAGACCAACTACGCCATCACGGCCGAGGGCGCGCATGCCATCAACGTCGAGCCGGCCGAGTGCCCGCACCTGGCCGACACGGCCGCACGGGCGCCCGACAGCGGCGAGGACGCCCAGCCGGTGCCCCAACCCCGCCGGAAGGCGAAGAAGGCCGCCACGGGCCGCGACGGGCCGACGGGGCCGCATGCCTCCCGCGCCGGCACCAAGCAGGCGCTGATGATCGAGATGCTGCGCCGGTCCGAGGGCGCCACCGTCGAGCAGATCATGGAAGCCACCGGCTAGCAGCGCCACTCCGTGCGCGGCTTCTTCGCCGGCGCGCTCAAGAAGAAGCTCGGCCTCGCCGTCACGTCGGAGAAGGTCGAGGGCGGCGCGCGCGTCTACCGCATCCCCGGGTGACGGGAACCTCGTCGTGAAGACCGTCAAAATCAGCGACGCGACCAATCGCGCGATTGCCGACGCGGCGATCCTCGAGTTCCGTCGGACCGGCCGGCGGCTGCCCGACGGCGATTGGCTCATCGATCTCGCCGACGACACCTACGAGCGCCTCCAGTCGCATCGCCTGCCGGGCGAGACCGACGACGATGCGATCCTGCGGGCGCTCCACGCTCACGCCGGCCGGCCAAACAACTGAGGCCGGCCGCGACACCGACGCCGCCGCTCCTTCACGGGGCGGCGGTGTCATGTTCGGGCGCCGCGCACGCGGATCGCCTCGAACAGCCGCCTGAGCGCGAACGCTCGGGCGATCGAGACCACCGTTTATGCGGAGCTCCGCACAACGCCGTGAAGGCCGCGCCGATCAACAGATGATCGCCGAACGCCACGGCGATCCCGAACAGCGGGCACACCGCCAGCTGGGCCAGCACGGCGGCGCCGTAGCCCACGACCACGTTGGTCACCGCCTCGGCGAGCGACATGGTTTGCGACAGCTTCATGCCGCTTCCCGCTCCGCGCCGTCGATGATCTCGTCGAACGGCCTGCCGTCGCCGTTGAGCGCCGCAGTCCTGCCCGTCCAGTCCTGCCAGCGCTTCACGATGACGTCGCAATAGCCGGGATCGAGCTCCACCAGCCGTGCGCTGCGGCCCGTCTTCTCACAAGCGATCAGCGTCGAGCCCGAGCCGGCGAAGGGATCGAGCACCAGGTCGCGGCTCTTGGACGAGTTGCGCAGCGCCCGCTCGATGAGCGCCACCGGCTTCATGGTCGGGTGCAACTCGTTGCGCGCGGGCTTGTCGACGAACCAGACGTCGCCCTGGTCGCGGGCCCCGCACCAGTAGTGGTCGGCGCCCTCCTTCCAGCCGTAGAGGATCGGCTCGTACTGACGCTGGTAGTCGGAGCGGCCCAGGGTGAAGGTGTTCTTGGCCCAGATCACAAACGTCGACCAGTGCCCGCCGGCCTCGCGGAAGGCGCGCTGCAGGGTGGCGAGCTCCGAGGACGACATGCAGACATACGCGGCGCCCTTGGTGACGGCGAGGATGTTGGCGCAGGCCGCGCCGAGAAAGCGCTCGAAGTCGGCGCCCAGATTGTCGTTGCGGATCTTGCGCTTCCTGCCCCGCATGCGGTCCTTGGCGCTGTTGCCGTAGTCGACGTTGTAGGGCGGATCGGTGAAGCACAGGTCCGCGAGCCCGCCGTCGAGCACCCGCTCGATATCGGCGGCGACGGTGGCGTCGCCGCAGAGCAGCCGATGGCCACCCAGCAGCCAGAGATCGCCGGGCTTGGTGAGCGGGCTCTCCGGCGTCTCGGGTGCCTCGTCGTCGTCGGTGTTGCCGGCGAGGCCGTCGTCCGCTCCCTCGAACAAGCGCTCGATCTCGTCGAGGTCGAAGCCGGTAAGGTCGAGATCGAACTCGGCCTCGCGCAGCCGCTCCAGCTCGACCCTCAGCAGGTCCTCGTCCCAGCCGGCGTTCTCGGCGATGCGGTTGTCGGCGATGCGGAAGGCCCGGGCCTGCGCCTCGCTCAGATGATTGATCCCGATCACCGGCACCGTTTCCAGCTCCAGCCGCTGGGCGGCCAGCAGCCGACCGTGGCCGGCGATCAGCACGCCGCGCTCGTCCACCACGCAGGGCACGTTGAAGCCAAACTCGGCGATCGAGCCCGCGATCTGCGCCACCTGCTCGTCCGAATGCGTGCGCGCGTTGGCGGCGTAGGGCAGCAGCCGGTCCAGCGGCCAGTGCTCGACTCCGAGGCTCGCTTGATGGTGTTGGGTCATCGAGCTCCCATGACGAAGCGCCGTCCGCGCTCGGAGGCGGGACGGCCGATGTCGTTATCTGGTGTCGTGGCGCCGCCGCGCCGGCCGGCGCCGATGACGCCGGTCTGACGCAAGGTCAACGGTGGTAACCAGGGGTGGTAACCGGGCGCTCCGGGTTACCAGGTGGTTACCACCTGGGTTACCACCCAGGTTACCACCCGCGGTCTTCGTATAACTCTTTGATATATGGTGATTTTTCCTGCCATCGACACCTTCGACGACCGGTCAGTGGTAACCTCGGTTACCACCCTAAACCTTTGATATTGCGCGCCTTATCCCGCCGAAGCCCCTGGTAACCGGGTGGTAACCCTGTTTTTCGGCCTGTCGCTAGCCGATTTTTGCGCTGAGCCCGCCCACTTGCGTTTGATGCCAGGAAGGACTCAACGATATCAATGGGTTAGTATGGTGTCTGATTCCGAATGGGGATCAATCATGATCCCATATTGGGACTTTTGACTTGATCCCGTATTGGGACCACGCTACCGTCGCCGCCATGAGGATCATCGCGCGCGCGACCCTGAAGCGGTTCATCGACGCCGATCCCGCTCACGCCGATGCCCGCGAGCCGGTGATGGCATGGTACCGCCAGGTCAAGGCCGCCGACTGGGCGAGCCCCGCCCAGGTCAAGCGGGACCTCCGCAGCGCCAGCATCCTCAGGGACGGCCGGGCGGTGTTCAACATCGCCGGCAACAAGTACCGCATCGTGGTGTGGATCAACTATCCCTACCGCGTCGTCTACATCCGGTTCATCGGCACGCACCGGATGTACGATGCCATCGATGCCCAGACGATTTGAGGGTCGAGCCATGGACATTGCACCGATCAAGACCAAGCGGGACCACAGACGCGCGTTGAAGGAGATCGAGGGCCTGATGACGGCGAAGCGCAACACGGTCGACGGCGACCGTCTCGACGTCCTGGTGACGCTGGCCGAGGCCTGGGAGGCCAAGCACTACCCGATCGACCTGCCGGACCCAGTCGCCGCGATCCGCTACCACATGGAGCAGAACGGGTTGGCGCCCAAGGACCTAGTGCCTTATATCGGCAGCCGCGGCCGGGTCTACGAGGTGCTCAACCGCAAGCGCCCGCTGAGCCTGAAGATGATCTGGCGGCTCCACCAGGGTCTGGGCATCCCCGCTGAGTCGCTGATCAAGGCCGACGAGCAAGCCGCGGCATGAAGCGCCCCTGGACCCGCTCTGACCTCGATGTGGCCGAACGCACCCTGCGCCGCAGGATCGACCGGGAGGTTGAACCGCGCGCCGCGTGAGGGCGTTCGGTCCATCGACCCGCTTCACGCACCAGGATTTGTGCTTATTCGGGCGTAATTGGGCATCGAATTGGGTTGCGTTATCGGGCGCATTTGGGTGCATATTCGGGTATGACCCGAAAGCCCCTCAACACCGATACCATCGAGATCACCCCCGCCATCCTCGGGCCGATCGCCGAGATCGACGAGTTCAAGGGCGCTTGGCGAGCGCTTGGAACACTGGCCCCGGACAGGCTGTCGGCGCTCAGGCGTGTCGCGACCATCGAGAGCATCGGCTCGTCGACCCGCATCGAAGGCAGTCGGCTCTCCGATGCCGATGTCGAGCGCTTGCTCGCCCGTCTCGACATCAAGTCCTTCGCCAGCCGGGACGAGCAGGAGGTGGCCGGCTACGCCGAGGTGATGGAGCTCGTCTTCCGCGCATGGGAGGACCTCCCGATCACCGAGAACCACGTCATGCAGCTGCACCGCGACCTGCTGATCCACAGCGAGAAGGACGCGTGGCATCGCGGCGCCTACAAGACCTCGCCGAACAGCGTCGCCGCCTTCGACGAAGCGGGGAGGGAGATCGGCGTCGTCTTCGAGACCGCGACGCCCTTCGACACGCCGTATCTGATGGCGGAACTCTTCGACTGGCTGGCGCTGCGTCAGGATCGGAGCGTTCTCCACCCGCTCATCGTGATTGCCCTGTTCACCGTGGTCTTTCTCGAGATCCATCCCTTCCACGACGGCAACGGACGGCTCAGCCGGATCCTGACGACCCTGCTCCTGCTGCGGGCGGGCTACGCCTATGTCCCCTATAGCTCGCTCGAAAGCGTCATCGAGCAGGACAAGGACGACTACTATCGCGCGCTCCGCCGGACGCAGGGCACGATCCGCACCGATCGACCGGATTGGCAGCCCTGGCTGGTGTTCTTTCTGCGCGCGCTGCAGCAGCAAATGAAACGGCTTGCGAGCAAGATCGAGCGTGAGAAGCTGATCCTCCCCGGCCTGCCCGCGCTGTCGCTGCGCATCCTCGATCACGCCCACGACCACGGCCGGGTAAGCATGGGTGAGATGGTCCGATTGACCGGCGCCAGCCGCAACACGCTGAAGCAGCAGTTCCGGCGGCTCGTCGAGCGGGGTCATCTGACCCGGCATGGCGGCGGTCGCTCGACCTGGTACACGCTGCGCTGAGTGCTCTGCGATCGGGTCGGAGCCCGCCGCATGGCACAGGGCGAAGCCAACGCCAACACTGGCTCCGAACACGACGAGGACCGCCCAGGTCTTCCAGGCGACGATGAAGCGCAGGTTGCCTACGAGGCCCTTCAACGACGTTGCACGGCTCATTTCCGCCTCCCTCCGACAGCAAAAAACCCGCCGCGGCGGGGCCGGAGCGGGTCGGTTTCGGACGCACCGATGAGACGTTCGCATGAACCTACATCTTGTGATGCATCACTGTCAATCCACAAAATGCAGTAACTTGGTTCCGCCGTCAGCTCGCGCGCCTGGGCCGTTCGTAGCCGTAATGGAAGGCGAGCGGCAATCGAGGTCATTGCATTGGGGAGGAAGCCCGATGGCCAGACTTCGAACGCAGAGGAACGATCCCCGGGAACTCCCCGCCCACACGATTTCGGAGGCGGCGCACTACCTCGGAGTGCCCGCGGCGACCATCCGCTACTGGTCGGTGGGCCGGGACGACTACGCGCCGCTGATCAAGGTGCCCGAGCGCGCGCCGTCGCTGCTGTCGTTCCTCAACCTCACGGAGCTTCACGTTCTCACCGCCATCCGGTGCAAGCACGAGGTGAAGATGCCGAGCGTCCGAAAAGCGATCCGGTATCTGGTGGAGAACGCCTCGCTGGCAATCGACAAGCGCCATCCGCTGATCAGCCGCGATTTGGAAACGGAGGGGCTGGACCTGTTCACCGAGGAATACGGAAAGCTGATCAATATCAGCCGGGCCGGTCAGACGACCATGCGGGAGATCATCAGCGCGGCCCTTCACCGCATCGACCGCGACCCCCACGGCATACCCATCAAGCTCTACCCGTTCACCCGAAACGCCATAGACGACGCATCCGCAATGATCGTCATTGACCCGGCGCTCTCTGCCGGGCGTCCCGTCATCGCCGGTACCGGACTCGCCACGCAGCTCATCACCGAGCGCTACAAGGGGGGTGAGTCGGTGAGTGAGTTGGCGCATGACTATGAGCGCGGGCATGAGGAAATCGAAGAAGCCATCCGGTGCGAGCTCCGGGCGACCGCCTGAAGAACCGACCCTCTTTCTCGATCGCAACCTTGGACGGCACATCATCGCGGACCGGCTTCGGTCGCAAGAGATGAAGGTCGAGGTGCACGACGACCACCTGCCGCCGGATACGCCGGATGAGGATTGGATTGCGCTCGTCGGACGGCGGGGCTGGGTGGCGGTCACGAAGGACGGGAATGTCCGTTACCGGGCCGCCGAGCTCGAGGCGATTACAGATCCCGCCCCACGTCCATGCGCTGGTGCAGGACGCGGACGACGAGGCCGGATTCGGAGAAGCGGTGGAACACTATATGGGCGCCGACCGGATACTTGAAGTATCCCTCCCGGATATCGACGAGACGCCCGCTCATTTTCCGCCCCACCGCCAGATCCTCGAACGCCTCGACAATGACGTTATGGTAGCGATCCGCCTGCTCCAGCGACCAGTTCTTGAAGGTATAAAGCCAAATCTCCTCAAGGTCGGATTCCGCGCGCGGAGAGAGTCGATAGACGCGGCCGTTACCCGGCTTGCCGGATATGGCCCGTCGCTTGACCCTTTAGTTATTGGAATCACTATGCTACAAGAATCACAAAGAGGGGGGTTCTCTTGGCACGTTCCGCCGCGAAATCCAAACGGGTCGATGGGCCGCGCATGGTTCACGTTCGGCTCGATCCCGAATTGCACCGCCGTCTCCGCATCGTCGTCGCGGCGGATGACACATCGGTTCAGGATTGGGTGGCCCGTGTCGTCGAGCAAGCCGTCACCGAACGGTGGCCCACGGTCACCAAGGAAGGGGAGTAGGGATGGCTTCGCAAGGGGCAGCAGCGCGGAAGGCAGCGGGGAAACCGGCGGCCGTCATTGTACAGCAGGGTAAGGTTCTCGATTATGTCGACGGCATCACCCAACGGAATGAGACGCCGGAAGAGTACGTCCGCCAGGAGATCGCGAAATCCCTCGTTCGAGAATACGGCTACGAGAAGGCCGAAATCGCGGTCGAATTCGTCCTTCGCCTGGGCACGCGCAGGCCGCGTGCCGATCTTGTGATCTTCGATGAGGACGATCCCCTCGACCAGGACCGTGCCCGTGTCATCATCGAGTGCAAGTCGCAGAAGGTGAAGTCCTCTGACCGGAAAGATGGCGTCGGCCAATTGCAGAGCTACATGGCCGCTTGCCCGAATGTTGCCTACGGCATGTGGACCAATGGTATCGAGCGCTATTGCTATCGCCGGGTCGACACCGGCGGCAAGGTCGCCTTTGAAGAGATCCCGGACATACCGGGCAAGGGCCGGACCGAAGACGAGGTGGAACGGCCGCGTTTCGATCAACTCAAGGCGGCCTCGTCCGATGCCCTCCTGTTCGCCTTCCGCCGCTGCCATAACTACATCGCAGGCAACCAGGGCCTTCAGAAACCCGAGGCCTTTTGGGAACTGCTGAAGATCATCTTCTGCAAGATCCACGACGAACGCGGGTCCGACGAGGTGCAGTTCTGCGCGACTTCGAAGGAACGGCACGGGCTGAACGGCCAATTGAAGGCCAAGAAGCGGATCGACGGCCTGTTCGAGGAGGTGAAGGCGGAATACCCGACGATCTTCCGCGACAACGAAGCGGTGGAACTCAGCCCGCCAGTCCTGGCCTATATCGTCAGCCAAATCCAGATGTATTCGCTCCTCGAGAGCGACATCGACGTGAAGGGTCGTGCCTACGAGGAGATCGTCGGCTCGAACCTTCGGGGCGACCGGGGCGAGTTTTTCACGCCGCGCAACATCTGCTGGATGGCCGTCGCCATGCTCGATCCGGAGGAACGACAACTCATCCTCGACCCCGCATGCGGCACTGGAGGCTTTCTGATCACAGCCATGAACTACGTGATCGAGAAAATCCGCGATGCTGAAGTCGGCAAGTGGGGCGACGTCGAACGTGCCGAGACAGCCATCCGCCAACGGGTTCAGCGCTTCGCCCAGTTCTCCATCGTCGGACTGGATCTCAATCCGAATCTCGTCAAGGCCTCGAAAATGAACATGGTCATGAACAATGACGGGGCCGGCGGGCTGTTTCAGGCGAACTCGTTGAAGGTGCCGGCGACATGGGAAGACGACCTTCGGGACCGGCTGCTCATGGGGCAGATTGATCTGCTCTTCACCAACCCTCCCTTCGGATCAAAAATCCCGATTGACGAGCCGTCCATTCTTGAAGCCTACGATCTCGGCCACGTCTGGTCCTACGACAGCGTCCACGACACATGGACGATGACGGACGCGGTGCAGAAATCCCAGCCACCCGAAATCCTGTTCATCGAGCGCTGCGTGAGATTCCTCAGGCCCGGAACCGGGCGATGCGCCATCGTCCTACCGGATGGTATCCTCGGCTCTCCCGGCCTCGGTTACGTGCGCGAATGGATTCTGCGGAATACGCGCGTGCTCGCGAGCATCGATCTGCACCCCGACACCTTCCAGCCCCACGTCAGCGTCCAGACCAGCGTCCTGGTCCTTGAGCGAAAGACGGACGAGGAGATCGCGGTCGAGACCGCCGCCGACTGCCTCAACGACTACGAGGTGTTCATGGCCGTGGCGAACCACATCGGCCACGACAAGCGCGGCAACGTCACCTATGTCCGCGACCGCAAGGGCAACGAGATCGTCGAGGAGGTCAAGGAGACGCTGAAGGAATACGAGGACGGCAAGCCCGTCTACAAGAAGCAGCGCACCCAACGCAAGGTTATCGACGACAACACGCTTCAGATCGCGCAGGCGTTCCGGTCATGGCTCTACGAGCAAGACTGACCCCACCGCGCGAAACGCAAGCCGACTGGCCTTGGCATGACGTCAAGTCGTCTTCGCTGAAGGCTTCGCTTCTTTTCGGGGGTGAACGTCGCATGGAAGCGGAGAGCTTCCTCGCCAGCGGCTTCGGAACACGTCTGGCCATCGAGTCCAAAGCTTCGGGCTGGACGCAACTGGTGAACGTTGCGCGCACTTGGCAGCCGTCGCGCCTCAAAGGCATCCAGGTAGACCCCAAGTTCGGAACCTCGTTCCTCGCCGCAACGCAGGTCTACGACGTGCGGCCCGTGCCACGGAAATGGCTTTCGCTCGACCGGACAGGTGATCACGCCCAGCGTTTTGTCGACGAGGGCACCATCCTCCTCACCTGTTCTGGCAGTGTTGGCCGTGCAACGCTCGCCCATACGACGATCAAGGACATCCTGATCTCCCATGATCTGCTGCGAATCGAAGCCATCGATCCAGACTGGTGGGGCTGGATCTACACCTATCTCCGCGCACAGACCGTGCGAGAAATGATGAAGGCCGCCCAGTACGGCCATATCATCAAACACCTTGAGACCCACCACCTTGACGAGCTGCCGATCATAATCCCAAGAGAATCGAAGATTTTCCAGGAATGCAACCACGGGACGCGACGTATTCTGGAATGTCGAAACAAGGCGTTCCGAAAGATCAATGAGGCCGAACGGATTTTCGAAGGCCGCTTCCCTTCGGCAAGTGGTGATTTTGATGAGGCGGCATTCACGCGCCGGGCAAGCCAATCACTTTTTTCTGCTCGACGGCGGTTTGATGCGTGGAGCCACAACCCCGAAAAAGAGGCAATTGGACACCTCGAAAAACTCTAACCTTTGGCGGCGTGACGCCGGAGTTGGCATCGGGCGGCCTGCCTTGTCGGCCTTTCGGGCCGGTTTTCCGGTTTTTGATGTCGGTTTCGGGTGTTTCGGAGCGGGTTTTCCTCTATCCGGGCGCACTTCGGGCGTTGAGCCAGACGAGGCGCTTCATATTGTAGGCCAGGTTGACCATGCCGATCTTGG
>Ga0209790_1000116_pt1 | contig 15529 bp, 16 predicted proteins | sample WorMetG1aBELIZE2_FD_187420 | JGI IMG/M metagenome (GOLD analysis project Ga0209790, IMG submission 187420) | Marine gutless worms symbiont microbial communities from Max Planck institute for Marine Microbiology, Germany - Inanidrilus... ... | reverse complement strand
CCTTCCACCTGCACCTCAAGGAAACCGAATGGCGATACAACCACCGACACACCGACAAATACCAAGCCCTGCTACGATACCTTCGCAAAAACCCACTCAGCTAAGCATGACCCTAAGTATTAATACGTTTGGTCAATCCGCCGCGTACGGGTTCTTTCCTTTGCGAACCAGGATCCGAACCGGCACGCCGTCGAGATCGAAGGCGTCGCGCAAACCGTTGATCAAATAGCGCAGATACGACTCGGGCAAGCCCTTGGGCCGGCTGGCAAACACAACGAACGTCGGCGGCCGTGCCTTGGCCTGGGTGGCATAGCGCAGCCGGATGCGTCGACCCTGCGCGAGCGGGGGCGGGTGGCGCTGTTCCATCTCCGCCAGCCAACGGTTGAGCGGCCCGGTACCGATTCGCCGATTCCACACCTCGTCGACATGGAGGACCGTCGGCAAGAGCTGCCGGAGGCCCTGACCTGTCAGAGCAGATAGGGCCACGACGCGGACTCCGCGCACTTGCGCCAGCGAGGTTTCGATGCGGTCGGCGACGGCGTCGAGTACCGGTTTGCGGTCGTTGACCAGGTCCCACTTGTTGAGGGCGATCACCGGTGCGCGGCCTTCCTCGGCGATCATCCGCGCGATGGTCAGGTCCTGCTTTTCCAGCGGCTGGGTCGCGTCGAGGACAAGGACAGCGACATGGGCGAAGCGAATGGCACGACGGGCATCGGCGCCCGCCAGTCCTTCGACCCGATCATCGACTCGGGCGCGTCGGCGCATGCCGGCCGTATCGACCAGTCGGATCGCGCGGCCGCGGAACTCCCACGACACCGAGATGGCGTCGCGGGTGATCCCGGCCTCGGGGCCGGTCAGCAGGCGTTCGTCGCCGACCAGCCGATTGATCAGCGTCGACTTGCCGACGTTGGGCCGTCCGACGACGGCAAGCTGAAGGGGGCCAGCAAAGGGTTCGTCTTCGTCCGCTTCCGCCGTGCCATCGTCATCGACGATGCCGGTGTCGGCGAATGGGGCGAGGGCGTCGTAGAGCATGTTCAAGCCCTCGCCATGTTCGGCCGACAAAGGCAGCGGATCGCCGAGACCCAACGCGTAGGCTTCGACCCGGCCAGCTTCGCCGGCGTTGCCTTCGCACTTGTTGGCCAGCAACACGACGGGCGTTTCGGCGCGACGCAACACATCGGCGAAGTGCGAGTCCAGCGGGGTAATGCCGGCCCGCGCATCAATCAGGAACAGCGCCACGTCGGCCTCGGCCACGGCGCGCTCGGTCTGCGCGCGCATCCGTCCCTCCAGGGAGGCGTCGGTCGAGTCCTCCAGGCCGGCGGTGTCGACGGCGATGAATCGCAGATCGCCGAGCCGTCCGGCGCCCTCGCGGCGGTCGCGGGTGACGCCGGGCTGGTCGTCGACGAGCGCCAGACGTCTTCCGACCAACCGGTTGAAAAGCGTCGATTTTCCGACGTTGGGCCGCCCGACGATGGCTACGGTGAACGGCATACCGACACCGGAAAACGCTCTAGCGATAGGCGGTCAGTTCGGCGTCGTCGGACAGGAAGAAGATACTGCCGTCGGCGACCACCGGCGCGACCGTTACCGCGTCGGGCATGGGTTCCTGGCCGATGATGTCGCCCGTGTAGGGGGACACCGCCAGGACCCATCCGTGGTTGCCGGCGACCAGCAACCGGTCACTGACAAGCAATGGCCCGGCCCACAGAATGGGGTCCGTCCGGTCTTCCGGATCCTCGTACTCGGGGAGCTGGCTGACCCACAGGATACGCCCGTCGTCGCGATCCAGGCAGACCAGTTCGGCGTCGGAGGTGATCAGGAACAGGTACTGCCCGGCGATCCACGGGCTTTCCAGACCGCCGATCTCCTTGTCCCAGACCCGCTGCCCCGTCCGCAGGTCGATGGCGGCCAGGATACCGCCGTGGCTGAGCGCGAACACCCGGCCACGGTCGATCACCGGGCGCCCCCGAATGTGGGCCAACGTCGCCAGTTCTTCGGTGCGACGCGCCGAGGACAGCGAATCCGTCCAAAGATTCCGACCGTTCTCGACCCGGAGCGCGACCAGTTCGCCTGACGAAAATGGCGCGACGACAACACCGCCATCAACTGCCGGACTGGCGCCGCCGAGGATACTTGCGGTTTCAGTGATGCCGGAATGGGTCCACAGGTCTTCCCCGGTGTAGGCGTTCAGGGCGAAGATCTTGTTTCCGACGGTAATGACGAACACTCGGCCACCGCGAGCCGTCGGTGCCGACCGGATTGGCCCATCGAGCTGGCGCCACCAAACGTCCTCGCCGGTCGCCGCGTCCAACGCGATCACTTGGCCAAAACCGGTGGAGGCGTAGAGGATGCCGTCGTCGTAGGCGAGCCCGCCCGAGACGTGGCCATCGTCTTCCTCTTCCGGGGTCAGTTCGACCCGCCACAAGCCGTCGCCGGTTGCCGCGTCGAAGGCGCTGACGCGATGCTCGGAGTCCATGGCGAAAACCCGTCCTCCGGCAATGACCGGAGCGGCGACGAAGCGCTTTTCGTCATCTGATCCTTCGCCGATGCTCGTCCGCCACAACGGCTGGGGAAGGTCGCCGACGAGGATGTGGTGCATGGCATGGTTGGCATATCCGCCCTGCTGAGGCCATTCGGAATTGATCGTGGGCCGCGGCAAAAGGATTTCCGCGGTTTGCGCCGAGGGGTCGGGTGTCAGGGTTCCCTGATGCGCGAGAACCGAGATCCGCTCGCCCGGCAGAGGCGGCGCGTCCCGTTCCCCGAACCAGCGGTCACATCCGGCGATCGCCGTTGCGGCGACCAGGACAGGCAGCAGGGTGCGCACGCGGATCATCGGCTACCCGTCGCGCGCAGCAGCTCGGCGGCGCGGGACCGCAGCGCCGCGGGAGCCAAGGGATCGTTGGCGATGCCGTCGAACACGGTTCGTGCCCGCTCGACGTCGCCCTCCCGCAAAGCCAGGAGCGCGGACAGTTCGCGGGCAGAGTAGCGCCACGGGTTCTCGTCCTCGGTCAGCGGCATCAGCCGTGCCTCGAGCGCGGTCGCGTCCAGCCCGGCCATGGGCGCGTTGATCTCGTGGACCACCCCCAGCATCACCGCGAGGTCTCGAAAAAGAGGATCGTCTGCGTCGGTGGCGATGCGTTCGTAGACGGCGATGGCACCCGCCCAGTCGCCCGACTTGGCAAGCAGTCCGGCCTGCTGAAACCGGGCCATCAAACCGTATCCGCCGCCGTCGCCGGCCATTGCCGCGAACTCCAGCCCCGCGCCTTCGGCATCCGTGGCGGCGATCTGAAGCGCCGCTTCGAACCGAGCGCTGGCCGTTTCGCGCCTGTCGATGTCGTACGTGCGCCAGCCCTGATAGCCGGCAACCACGGCCACGAGTGCTACTGCCGCGACAATGATGAAATTCCCGTACCGCTTCCAGAGCTTGGCGTAGTGCTCTTGGCGCAGTTCCTCGTCGATTTCGCGGAACAGGCCGTCATGTTCCGGTTCGGCCATGCCAACATCCTGAAATGAGCGAATAAAGGCGGTGTCGCTGACACCGCTCCCCGCGGTAGCGCCACATTATCCGCAGGCGCCGTCCGATGCAATTCGACGGCGCCGAGCTGTCGATATCACTCTCGCCACTTGATCGAGCAGCCCATGCTCGCCGCCTGTTCGCGCGGTCCGGAACCGGTGCGGGCGATCTGCGCCATCGCTTCGTACAGTTCGCGTCGAGCGCCTGATGCGGCCGGAGCATTGCGCGATTCGTCCAGTCGGCCGCGGTACTGGAGCTCCAAATCGGCGTTGAAGCCGAAGAAGTCGGGTGTGCACACGGCGTCGTAGGCACGCGCAACGTCCTGGGTTGCGTCGATCAGATAGGGAAATGTGAACCCATGATCGGCGGCGAACGCCTTCATCTTCTCGGGCGCATCGTCGGGATAGCGGACGAAGTCGTTGGGCATGATGGCAACCACGCCGACACCGAGGTCACGCAGGTCGCGGGCGATGCGGTCGGCGACGGCGCGCACGTAGGGACAGTGGTTGCAGATGAACATCACCAGCGTCCCGTTGGCGCCGCGCGCGTCGGACAGTGCGACCCTGTTGCCGTCGGCATCCGCGAGCCTGAAGTCCGGGGCCTTCCAGCCAAAGTCACAGATCGGTGGAACCAACGCGGGCATGCTGACTCTCCTGTTCTCGGCTGGTCGTACAGACGCCGCTACGGACAGCCGGGAATGGGGGTTTGGTAGGAATAGTCCACCCCATCATAGGGAACGGAGAACGCGCCAGCCTTGCAACTGGATACCTGGTCGCCATTGAAGGCGAACCACTGCGCACCCCGCCCCATCGGTCCGAGCGTTTGACCGAACACACCCCTCAGCGTCGACAACGTCCCGGCGACCGCCGGCGGTACGGCGTCGGCGACCAGCGGTCTCAGCGTGCCGTTGGGTACGGTATTGACGGTGAGATCCTCGACCTTCCGAAAACTGAACTCGCCCAGTTCGGAAACGTCGGCGTGGATGACCGCGATGACCAGATAGTCATCGAGGATTTGCCGGGCAAGGGCGCTTTCCGGGCCATCGGGAAGAAGTTCCGGCACCAACCACATGACGAACACGACTTCATGCGGCGAGCGGCGATCGACGATCTGCGCGTAGTTCTCGGCCAGGGACTGGGCTGTCGGTTTCCATTCCCGGGCCCCACCGCCTCCTGCCGCCAACGCCAGAGCCAAAACGATAAGCGCGGCGAACAACCGGTGGATCACGTCGCATCTCCTCGGATGGATAGGGCGAAGGTGGCGGCAGACTATCATGATCATCCGACGTTTCAACGGCTGGGAATCGTCTTCGCGTTGGGTCTTTACCCAGAATTAACGCTGATGGAGCATAATACTGACGGACCTGTGGGCTGAGCAGGTCTTCGGTGGAGAAGCGAAGATGGTTTCGATCTCGCGCAGGTTAGCTGTCGTCGCCGTTGTTGCGGGTCTCGGAGGTTGCACCGACTTCGGAATCTTCGAGGGCGCCAGCCTCATGGCGACCGATAAGACCATGCTCGACAACGCCATATCCCTGCTCAGCGGCAAAGACTGCTCAACCGTCCGCAAGGAAGCGGGCCGCACCTATTGCGTCGAAGATGAACCGAACCCGACGGCCGCCGTTCACTGTTACAAAACCCTCGGCGACGTCACTTGCTATGATCGCCCGGATCCTTACGGCGACCGTCAGCAAAAAGTTGGCATCAACGACCACAACACGACGACACCGCGCTGACGACCCAGTCGTGGACCGGCGGCGATGAAACGTGGCGACGCCGGTTCGCTGGCCGTTATCTTGGTGGCCATCGCCGGCATCGGTGTGGCGATAGCATTGGCGATGGGCACGCTCGATGACGTCACGACCGACAGAGGGCCGCCACCGCCCGAAGATCTGATAGCGCGGGCCGAGGACGGCAATGCAGAGGCCTGTTTCAGCCTCGGCCAACGCTATCGGCAAGGCCGTGGCGTTGCCGCGGATGCGCAAACGGCGATGCGGTGGTTTGAATGCGCCGCGCGGAGCGGCCATGCCGGCGCCCGTCACGAAATGGGCCAACTCTACGAAGCCGGTGAAGGCGTTCGCCAGAACTTCAAAAGAGCAGCCGAACTGTACCGGTTGGCCGCCGATCTCGGCGACCATCCGGGCGCCCAGTATGCCCTCGGCCAGCTGCACTACAGTGGCAAAGGCGTCGCCAACGACTACGGGTTGGCCATCCGGTGGTATCGCCTCGCCGCCGAGGGAAACCATGCCCCGGCGCAGCACGTTCTCGGTACGATCTACGAGCACGGCTGGGGCGTCGACGCCGATCCCATCACTGCCTACGTCTGGTACACCTTGGCAATGCAGCAGGTCGGCGAGGTTCGCGAGGCCGATCCCAACTTCGATCCGCAAGGGTCACGTGCCCGCTTGGCGGCGAAGATGAACCGGTTCGAGACCAAACGGGCGGAACAGCGGGCCCGCGACTGGCGGCCGGACCGGTAGCCCGATGCAGACGACGATATCGGCAGCGTCGCGGGTCAGCCGGCGATACCGGCTTCCCGCAGTCCGTCGAACACGAACTGCACCGCAAGCGCCGCGAGGAGGATACCGATCACCCGGCTGATGACGTTCTGGCCGGTGCCCCCGACGAACCGCTGCAGGCGGCTGGCGACAAGCAGCAAGACAAGTGTTATTGCCATCACCGCCAGCAAAGCACCGATGACAGCGATCTCGCGGCCAAGATCACCGTCGGCGCGGGCGAACATGAGGATTGCCGCGCCGATCGATCCGGCGCCAGCGATCAGCGGCGTCGCCAGCGGAAACACCGAGATGTCATCCCGTCCCTCGGCTTCGTTGGTTTCGGCCACCGTGGTCGAGGAGATCCCCGAAGGACGGGCAAACACCAGATCGATGGCGACCAGCATCAGCAGGATTCCTCCGGCCGTGCGCAGCGCCGGGAGGCTGATTCCCATCCACCCCAGGACGTCACGACCGAAGACGGCGAACACGGTCAGCAGCAACGTGGCGATCAGCGTCCCCTTGATCGCCATGGACCGTTTGCGTTCGGGGCTGGCCCGTGCCGTGAGCGCGCCGAACAGGATGGCCACGTCGATGGGGCTGACCGTGGCGAAAAACGTGGTGAACGAGAGAACGGCGATCTCCAGCATCGACGGTCTCAGCCGCTCCCGGATGCCGATGTCGCCAACGGTTGACGCCAGTCGCTGAGCGCCGCTGAAAGGCGCGCAAACCCGATATCGTCGCCCGGCAACCCGAACCGCAACCATGTCGGCCGATCGTCGAACCGGCGAACCAGGATGCCGGCACGGCCCAGGTGATCATAGAGATCCTGCGCATCGGCATCGTCGATCAGCCGGTAGAGGGAGGTGCCGCCGACGACGCGAAGGCCGGCGCCTGCGAGCTGCGCATCGAGCCGGTCCGCGTCTGCTGCCAACCGGGTGCGGGTCCGCGCTGCCCAGGTTTCGTCGGCGAGCGCCTTTACCCCGATCGCTGCCGCGGGACCGCTCACCGCCCATGGACCCAACGCGTCGCGGATCGATGCGGCGCGCGTCGGCGCCGCCAGGGCAAACCCCAGGCGCAGGCCGGCGAGGCCGAAGAACTTGCCAGCCGAACGCAAGACGATGACGTTCGCCGCGCCGATCCGGGCGGCGAGACTGATGTCGGGGACGACGTCGGCAAATGCCTCGTCGACGATCACCAGACAGATCCCGGCGCGGGCCAGCAAGGCGTCGGGATCGAACGTGCGGCCGTCGGGATTGTTGGGGTTTACCGCGACGACAACGTCCGCGTCGGCGGGCACGGACTGGAGGTCTGCGACCTCGGTCACCGCGTGCCCCGCCGACGACCAGCAGGCCGCGTGCTCGGCATAGGTCGGGCCGACCACGGCGACCCGGGCGCGGGGCACCAGGCGCGGCAACCACTGGATCAGCGCCTGCGAGCCCGGCGCCGGGACCACGTGGTCGGCATCCGGGGCGCCGTAGTAGGCGGCCGCGGCGGCACGCAGCCCTGCATCCACGCCCGCATCGGGGAGGCGGTTGAAGACGGCGGGATCGAGGGGTTCGGCGGGATAGGGAACGGGGTTGATGCCGGTCGACAGGTCCAGCCAGTCGGCGCGCGGCACGCGGAATGCCGCCGCCGCCGCGTCCACGCCACCGCCATGCTGTATCCGCTCGCTCATCTGCGCCTTCGCCGCCCGATCTTGGTTTCGCCGCGCACATTAACGCGCATCGGCGGACGGGGCCATGAACTGTGCATCGATGCCCCCGCAACGGGACTGCCGCGGCCGGCACAAAGATCGGCGGAAAATGTCTTACGTGGGGGCTTTAGGCGACCGCCGCTTCCTGCTCCATGGCGCCGAGGGCGCGCAGCAGGTCGTGGACCTCGGCGACGGCGTTGAGCCGGCTCGCCGGCAGCGCCGTGCCGCTGGCGCCCGCCGGCAGGTCGAGGACGGTCAGGCCGCGGTAGAACAGCTCGCGGTAGACGACCCGTTCGCAAAGGCCGCGAGCGGGGCGGAACCCCAAGCGATGCGAAAGGACATCGAGCAGGCCCTCGATCTCGCGGCTGGACCGCGCATCAAGCTGGGCAAGGCGGTTGCGCAGGACCAGCCAATCGATGGTCGGCTGACCCGTCGCGGCGCGGCGCTCGTTCTGCTCCCAGATCATCCGGCAGTAGGGGCTGGCGGCGAGCACCTCGCGGCGGTCGCAATCGATGTGCGCGAGCACGTCGACATCAAGAAAGCTGTCGTTCATCGGCGTGACCAGGATATCGGCCGCCGCGTGTCCCAGCCGCGAGAGGTGCGATTCGCCGGCCGGCGTATCAATGACGATCGCGTCCATAGCGTGCAGGCCGTTCATCGCCTCGGCGAACCGCTCGCGTTCGCGCTCCTCGCCGTCATCGCGCCGCACCTCCTCGGACGAGGCCAGTCGCCGGTGCGCCGGAACCGGCAAGGCAAGGCCCATGGCCCGGGCGTAAGCGCGGCGGTTCTCTAGATAGCGGCTCAAGCTGCCCTGGCGGCCGTCCAGATCGATGGTGCCGACACGCCGGCCGAGCCGCATCAGGCCGATTGCAACATGCACGGCGACGGTGGATTTGCCGCTGCCGCCCTTAGGGTTGCCGACGACAACGCACACCGGTCCGGTACCGATGGCCTTTTCGCCCAGGCCGAGGATGCCGGCGATCTCTCCCAGGCGCTAGCGTGCCGGTCCGTCGTTTTCGCCAACCCGCGCTATCGCCGTGGCAACGCTCATCACCACCGCTGCCGCCTGACCGTCGCCGGCAATCGCGCGGACCGCTGCCAATGCGCGATCGCGGCCGTGATGGACGGACCCGAGGATATCGTCGGCGAAAGCATTGAACCGATCGACGCCGAAGTAGGGATCGAACCGCTTCAGCGAGTCCACCGAACCGAGCGCATAGCGTCGTGCCAGGGTGACCCGGCCTTCCGCACATGCGACGAGTGCCGAAGCCGCCATCGCCGCCTCCAGAACGGGACGTTGACGCATGCGTTCGGCCTTTGCCTGGAGTGTCTCGGCGACCTTTCCGAACACGCTCACATCTCCCCCATCTAAAACCGCACCGTCCAGTCGCGGTCCGCCGCTTCGTCGTCTGTTGGCGCCGCAATCAGCCAGGGCACATTTGGCCGGATTCGGCGGGAATCGTCCTCATCGGCGGATGACGCGTGATCGGGCAAGGCGTTCGGAAGAGGGGCATCGGCGGAGAACGCCGCACACCACCCTTTGAGTGCGGCGGCGCGTCGGGCCAGACATTCAGTTGCCGCCCAGGCAATCACCTCGACACCGTCGGTAAGGCGATGCACGGCCACCCATCGGCTACCGTCCCCCGGCCGTAGGGCGAGAACAATGTTTTCGCCCGGGATACAGGAATCGAGAGAAGCGGTGTAGCGCGGTACGGCCGGCTCATCGGCGGATCCGCAAAACCGGTTGGTCGCCCCTCCGTTTACCGACTCGGTTCCAATCCCGAGCCCAAAGGCAATGGCGCGATCGAGCGCGCAATCCAATGTTTCGGCGCGCTCCAGTGCACCGATTAGGCCCTCAACGGCCGAGGTGTCGACCATCCCCCGCAAGACCGTTCTTCCCTCGAATGCGTTCGGAATTGCGTTCTGCGACGCATCGATCCAAACCGCGACACCTACAAGATATTTGAGCTGAAACCAGTGTCTGGAACTATATCTCGGGATACGGGTGGCTTCAACGGCTTTCCGTCCGTGTGGCCGAATTGCCAGGACCGGGTGCTCGAAAAAGAAAGAACGCCCGAGCGACAATATCGGCTCGACCGCATGTCGCTCGGAGCGCCCTCCCCTCCCCTAGCGAGGTGGAGCCCGAGTTCCGCGCACATGCTTTGAAAGGTGGCTTCCCGCGAGCAGGCTGTGCGCGGCTCAAAACTCGACCGATTAACTTCGGGGCTCGATTAACCAACGTCAAGTGAAGAATCGCAACTTTTTGTCGTTGATAAAAACATGCGCTACGCGTAGTTGGAGTCCATGACTCTCCGATTTCGTCCACAAACGGCGATGTTATACAACCGCTGCCGTTTCAGTGGCCGGAAATCAGGATGAACGCGTTTGGATGCCGGGAATGCCGAGTTCTTGGAGACTTGCCGCGACGGCGCCGACGGCGGCACGCATGTCGTCGGCGGTAATGGCGCCGATGCAGCCAATGCGGAAGCTTGGTCGGGCGGTCAGCTTGCCGGGATAGATGGCGAACCCACGCCGTCGCAACAGTTCGTAGAATTTGGCGAATTCGAACGCAGGATCATCGGGCTCCTTGAAGGTCACAATGATCGGCGCTTGGTGATCGTCATCGAGCAGGGTTTCGAACCCGAGCGTCCGCATGCCCTCGACGAGGACCCGGCAGTTCTCCGTATAGCGCCGGTTGCGGCCGGAAACGCCGCCCTCGGCGTCAAGCCCGTCGAGCGCCTGCGACAGTGCCGCGACGACGTGAGTGGGCGGCGTAAACCGCCACTGGCCGTTGGCCTCCATCGCCCGCCACTGGTCGTTAAGATCCAGGCTCAGCGCGTGGGCGTTGCCGGTAGCCGCGTCCACAGCGGAGCGCTTGGCAATGACGAAGGCCAGTCCCGGCACCCCTTCGAGGCACTTGTTGGCCGACGCGGCGAGAGCATCGAACGGTGTCCTCCGGGCATCCAGCGGAAGCGCCCCGAAGCTGCTCATGGCGTCCACCAGCAGGCTGCTGCGATGGCGCCCGACGACCGCGGCAATGTCGTCGAGCGGGTTGAGGATTCCCGAGGTTGTCTCGCAATGGACGACGGCGACGTGGCTTATATCTGGGTTGCCGGACAGCGCCGCATCGACGGCGGCAGGATCGGCTGGGACGTCTTCGGGCGTTTCCGTAGTGGCGTATGCCCGCCCCATCACCTCCAAGATCCTTGCCATGCGCCGGCCGTAGGCGCCGTTGACAATAACCAGAGTCCGCCCCGGCGGCGGGATCAGGGTGCCGAGCATGGCGTCGACGGCGAACGTGCCGCTGCCTTGCAGGGGTACGCAGACGTGGGTCTCGGTACCGCCAGCAAGGTCGACGAGTTTCCGCCGCACGTTAGCGGTCAGCGCGACGAAATCGGGATCACGTGAACCCCAGTCACGAAGCATTGCCCGCCGGGTCGCCGGAGCGGTGGTCAGCGGACCCGGAGTCAGCAGCAGCGGGCCGGCGTTTTCCTCGGCGTCGTCCCGTTCCGCATCAGCCATCGAAGACATCGGCCATGATTTCGAGGGCGAACCGCGCGTGGGCGGTCGCAGGACCGCCGCCCATCTCAATGCCGACCTCGACGGCCTCCAGCACCTCGCGCCGGTCGGCTCCGGCACCCGCCGCCTGCTCGATGTGCCACTGCATGCATGATTCGCAGTTGATGACCACCGAGATGCCGACGGCGATCAGTTCCTTGGTCTTCTTCGGCAGGGCGCCGTCGGCGAACGCAGCCTGTTCCATATCCAGGAAGGCCTTGTAAACCGCGGAGTCGGCCTCCAGGAGTTCGCTGTGGGCGGCTTTTCGCCGCCGGCTCATCTCTCGCAGCTTGTCCATTCGTCCCCCTAGGCCGTCACCATTTCGCCGTTGGCCGTCCAGGCGGGTTCGGCCATGTCGACGAACAAGCCGGCGACGTCATCGGGCGTTTTCAGCGTCATTGGGTCTTCACCCGGGTAGGCCTCGGCGCGCATCCGGGTTCGCGTTCCGCCGGGGTTGATCAGATTGACGCGGACGGCGGTCTTGTCGACCTCGCCGGCATAGGTGCGGGCCATGGCCTCCACCGCTGCTTTGCTGACGGCGTAGGCTCCCCAATAGGCACGCCCGCCGCTGACGCCGGAGGTGAGGAAGATCGCCCGTCCCGCGTCCGACGCCCGCAGCAGCGGATCGAAACTGCGGATCAGCCGCCAGTTGGCGGTGACGTTGATGGCGAACACCTGGTCCCAGATTGCGGGGTCGGTCTGGCTGATGGGCCCGAGGACGCCGAGGGCGCCCGCATTGCCGACCAGTATATCGAGCCGCCCCCAGCGGTCGAGGACGGCAGCGCCCATCTGGTCGATGATGCCATAGTCGGTGAGATCGGCGGGTACCAGGATTGCATGCCGGCCGAGACCGCGGATCTCGTCGTCCAGTTCTTCGAGCGCGCCCTGGGTACGTGCGACGAGGACCACATCGGCGCCCTCGCGGGCGAAGCGAAGCGCCACCGCCCGGCCGATCCCGCGCGAGGCGCCGGTGATCAGGGCGACGCGGCCGGCGAGGCGGCCACCGCTTTCCGCCGCTACCACGGTCTTTCCCTAGGCCTGCTCGGTGAGCAGGGACAGCTGCTCGGGCACCGGGTGTTCGTCGTGGTCGGTCAGCCGGATCGGATAGTCACCGCTGAAGCAGGCGTCGCAATACTGCGGTGCCACCGCGTCCCGGCCCGGTTCGCCGACGGCGCGATAGAGCCCGTCCATGGTCAGGTAGGCCAGCGAATCGACTCCGATGTGGCGGACCATGCCCTCGATATCAAGGCGCGCGGCGAGGAGCTGCTCACGCTCGGGCGTGTCGATGCCGTAGAAGCACGAATGCGAGGTCGGCGAGCTGGATATGCGCATGTGGACCTCTGCGGCGCCGGCGGCGCGGACCATCTCGACGATCTTCACCGATGTCGTTCCGCGGACGATGGAGTCGTCGACGAGGATCACCCGCTTGCCCTTCAGCCGCGCCGCGTTGGCGTTGTGCTTCAGCTTGACGCCGAGGTGGCGGATGCGGTCGGTCGGCTCGATGAAGGTGCGCCCGACATAGTGGTTGCGGATGATCCCGAGCTCGAAGGGTATGCCCGATTCCTCGGCATAGCCGATCGCCGCTGGAACGCCGGAGTCGGGAACCGCGACAACGTAGTCGGCATCCACCGGGCTTTCGCGCGCCAACTCGGCGCCGATGCGCTTGCGCACCTCGTAGACGTTGAGACCCTCCATCGTGCTGTCCGGGCGGGCAAAATAGATGTACTCGAAAATGCAGAACCGCCGGGGCGCGCGGGTGAACGGTTTGATGGACCGCAGCCCGTCACGGTCGACGATGACGATCTCGCCCGGCTCAACGTCGCGGACGAAATCGGCGCCGATAATGTCGAGGGCGCAGGTTTCGGACGCGAGCATCGTCGCTCCGCCGAGCCGCCCCAGCACCAGCGGCCGCACGCCGTGCGGATCGCGCATACCGATCAGCTTCTGGCGGGTGATCGCGACGAGCGAATAGGCGCCCTCGAGCTGACGCATGGCATCGATCAGGCGGTCGACGACGGTGGAGTAGTGGCTGGTAGCGATGAGGTGGATGATGGTTTCGGTGTCGGTCGTCGACTGGAAGATGGAGCCGCGGTGGACCAGAGCCTTGCGCACCCGGAGCGCGTTGGTGAGGTTGCCGTTGTGGGCAATGGTCAGGCCGCCGAACTCGAAATCAGCGAACAGCGGCTGGACGTTGCGCAGCAGGGTATCGCCGGTGGTCGAGTAACGGACATGGCCGAGGGCGAGGTCGCCGGGCAGGCGGCCGATGACCTTGGCCGAACCGAAGTTGTCGCCGACGAGGCCAATGGCGCGGTGGCTGTGGAAATGTTCGCCATCGAAGGTGACGATGCCGACGGCTTCCTGGCCGCGGTGCTGCAAGGCGTGCAGGCCGAGGGCCGTTGTCGCTGCCGCATCGGGATGACCGTAGACGCCGAACACCCCGCATTCGTCATGGAAGTGGTCGTCATCGAGGACGCCGGGGGCGGTGGTTACGTCACATTGCTCGGAACCTGTCATTGCCACCCCTTGCGACCGTCACCGGCTGGAATCGATCAGCCGTTCCATCTCGCGGCGCTCCTTCTGGCCGTATCCTTCCGATCCGGCATCGCCGCCCGCGTCGCCACCTTTCGGTTCGGGAGTCATGATGTCGCGCAACATTCGCTGCGTTTCAAGAACTTTACGCGCGTCATCCCGGGCGCCGCCGGCGGATTCTTCGGCTGCCGCGCGGGTCTCGTCGGGCACCACCGACTTCAACAGGCGGGCGCCTTCCTCAACCAGCGGCATCGCCCGGGCGCCACGCAGCCACGGCGGCTGGTCGGCGGGCGGCATCATCCACTCCACGGCGATGTAGGCGAGGCTGATCAGCACCGCGCCCCGGAGGACCCCGAACAGGAAACCCAGCGAACGGTCGAGGGCGTTGAGCGCGCTGTCCTGCACCCGGCGCGAGATCGAACGCTTGGCAAACGACAGTATCACCAGCGTGACGAGGAAGATGGCGACCCCGGCGGCGATGTCGGCGATCAGTTCATTTTCGACGAGCGGACGGGCATACGGCCGGGCGTAGGGCAGGGCGAAGAACGCGGCGAGCACGGCGCCGACCCAGCCGCCGACGGACAGCACTTCATGAACAAAACCACGCGCGAAGGCGAACAATCCCGAGACGACCAGCACGGCGATGAGGGCGATGTCGAGGACGGTGAGCGGCAGGTCAGCCACGGCCGGCCCTCCAAGCCTGTGGCCGATCGACCGCCGGCTCGCGAAGCAACGCCAAGAGCTCGGCGACATGGGCGACCTCGGCCACGTCGATCCCCGCGGTGGACGATGAGCCGGCGACACTTCCGTGGCGTGCCGGGACGATGGCGCGTGTGAAGCCCAGCTTCGCCGCCTCCTTTAGCCGGGCATCGGCGCGGGCGACGGCGCGCACTTCGCCGCCGAGCCCGATCTCGCCGAATACGACGGTCTCGGCCGGCAGCGGTCGGCCGCTTTCCGCCGACACAAGCGCGGCCGCGACCGCCAAATCGGCTGCGGGCTCGCCGATCCGCAGGCCCCCGGCAACGTTGAGGAACACGTCGGCGCCGCCCATGGCGACGCCGCACCGGGCTTCCAGCACCGCGAGGATCATCGCCAGACGGCCGGAATCCCAGCCGACCACGGCGCGCCGGGGCGTCGCCAGGGCCGAGGGCGCTATCAGCGACTGGATCTCGACCAGCACCGGGCGCGAGCCCTCCATTCCGGCGAACACGCAGGCGCCGGCGACCTCGCCCTCGCGCTCGGCGAGGAACAATGCCGAGGGATTGGCGACCTCAACGAGTCCGGCGTCGGTCATCTCGAACACGCCGATCTCGTCGGTCGCACCGAAGCGGTTCTTGACCGCGCGGAGGATGCGGAACTGGTGGCTGCGCTCGCCCTCGAAGTAGAGCACTGTGTCGACCATGTGCTCCAGCACCCGGGGGCCGGCGATCATGCCTTCCTTGGTGACATGGCCGACCATCATCACCACGAAGCCGCGGCGCTTGGCCAGGCGGATCAGCTCCTGCGCCGAGGTGCGCACCTGGGCGACCGTGCCCGGCGCCGAATCCAAAGTGTCGACGTAGAGCGTCTGGATCGAATCGATGACCACCACATCGGGGCCTTCCGCGGCATCCAGGGCCGCGGCGATGTCGCGCACCGAGGTTGCCGCCGCCAACGCGACCGATGACCCCGAAAGTCCCAATCGCCCGGCGCGCAGGCGGATCTGGTCGATGGCTTCCTCGCCGGAGACGTAGGCGCACCG
>Ga0209790_1000115_pt1 | contig 15598 bp, 15 predicted proteins | sample WorMetG1aBELIZE2_FD_187420 | JGI IMG/M metagenome (GOLD analysis project Ga0209790, IMG submission 187420) | Marine gutless worms symbiont microbial communities from Max Planck institute for Marine Microbiology, Germany - Inanidrilus... ... | reverse complement strand
ATTTTAGGATGAATGGGTGTTAATATTGAAAATATGGCAATTATTGAACAGATTTTTGTGGATTTTGCCAAAAAAATTGAAGGCTCCGTTTGGCCGGCAAATTTTTTAGGTGTTATGCAAAAGTCTCTAGAAATATAAAAAATTTATAAAACCCGAAATTATAGCTAACTGCTAAGGATAGAATCCCTCTTTACTGACGATAAAATACCATTGTTGTTTTATTTGGGTAAGATGTACCCAGGATATAGTTTTCTCCTTTAGCTTCTAATTCGGCTTTTAAATGTTTGGTTTTTCTATGTCCTTTTACTGATTTCCTAATGCTGTGCTTTAACTTTGATGGTTTTATTCGTAGACTTTAAAAGTCTGGCGTTTAAAGAATATTATATTTTACCGGCAATTTTATCCAGCCAGCCAGTAGGCAGAATTCTCCTAAACCAGAATGCTAAATGTGCTGGTACGGTAACCGGATAATGCGCCCTGGGATTTTTACTTTCAAGCGCGTGAACAAGTTTTTTAACTACCGCTCTGGACTGTAGAGTAAAAGGTACTGCCGGTCCTCGGGTTTTTAGCTTTTTCAGCATGGAATCGTACGCTGCCTGGTGTTGGCTGTTTTTATAGTCAATATTCTGTTGGAATTTGATAAGACCGTTTTCGCGTAATTTAGTCAATATCGGACCTGGCTCAATCAGCGAGATTTTAATTTCGGTTTTTTTAAGTTCAAGCCGCAGTGCATCAACCATACCCTCCATAGCAAACTTGGTTGCATTGTAAGCACCACGATATTGTAAGGAAACTATACCCAGCATGGAGCTGTTAAATATAATCCGTCCTGAATTTTGCTTGTGCATAACAGGCAAAACGCTGTTGGTAAGTTCCATTGCGCCAAAAAAATTGGTTTCAAACTGTTGGCGCAGTGAATTACGGCTTAAATCTTCTACTGCTCCCGGCTGAATGAAGCCTGCATTATTAAATAAGGCATCAATTCTGCCGCCAGTTTGTTCCAGCATTTCATCTACTGCCTGCCTTATGCTTGTCGTATCATCTACATCAAGCTTTAGTGCATTGAAACCCGATTTTTCCAGCAGCTTAACGTCTTTTTCCTGACGCGCCGAGGCAAAAACCTGCCAGCCTTTGGTTTTTAAAATTTCAGCACTTGCCTTGCCAATGCCACTGGAGCAGCCGGTAATAAGGACGTTTTTTTGTCTGGTTTTCATCAATTTTAGTTCAAATTATTTTTTTGGAAATTGACTTTCTTTTATGCTATTTTTTTTGTATTAGATAATACTACGCGCTTTTCTCCAGCATTTTATCCTTTATATTGTTAATTGCTCTGGTTGGGTTCAGGCCCTTGGGGCAAACTTGCACGCAGTTCATAATAGTGTGGCATCTAAATAATTTAAATGGTCCATCAAGATCTTTGAGCCTTTGTTCGGTTATCTGATCGCGTGAGTCGGTAATAAACCTCCAGGCCTGAAGCAGAGCCGCCGGCCCTAAGAATTTATCCGGATTCCACCAAAAAGACGGGCAGGAAGTCGAGCAGCAGGCGCATAATATACATTCATATAGCCCGTCCAGCTGCTCGCGTTCTTTTGGGGTCTGAGAGAATTCAATTTCCGGCTCAGGGTCAGTATGAGTGAGCCAGGGCTTTACCGCCCGGTACTGGCGCATAAAAGGCTCCATATCCACGATAAGATCCCGAATCACCGGCAGACCGGGCAAGGGATTTATCTCAATTTTACTGCCTAAAGAGGAGGCTTTGGTGGTACAGGCCAGGCGATTAGTACCATTAACATTAAGACCGTCCGAGCCGCAAATGCCTTCACCGCAGGAGCGCCTGAAACTAAGACTAGGGTCTTGTTCTTTTAAGATTAGCAGCACATCCAACAACATCATTCCAGGGTCTATTTCACTATCATCAATCTCAAACGCCTGGTAGTAAGGCTTTTTATCAGTATCCGGGTTGTAGCGGTATATCGAAAATTTCATCAGTAAACCCGTTTTTTTGGCGGAATGGAATCAACGGTTAAGGGGCGCATGGTGACCGGCTTATATTCCAGTCTGGAATCATCTAAAAAAAACAGGCTGTGCTTAAGCCAGTTCTCATCATCACGTTCCGGGTAATCAACTCTGGAATGCGCGCCACGGCTTTCGGTACGGGCGGCGGCACTTAGCATAGTGCCAAGTGCGACATCTGCCAGGTTTTCAAGTTCCAAAGCTTCAATCCGCGCAGTATTAAAAACCTTACTGTGATCGATAATTCTGGCATCTTTAATCCGTGAGTAAATTTGTTTTATTTTTTCTACTCCGGCATCCAGGATTTCCTGGGTACGGAATACTCCGCAATATTCTTCCATTGCCTCCTGTAACTCTAATTTAAGTTTATCTACCGATTCGCCGCTGGAAGTATCATCCCAGCGCTCTAACCTTTGCATGGCTTTTTCTACCGTAGCTTCCGGCAATTTGCGTTGGTATTTATTTTGCGCAAGATATTTTATTGTATGCTCGCCGGCAGCTCGGCCAAACACCACAATATCAAGCAGGGAGTTGCCGCCCAAGCGATTGGCGCCATGTACCGAAACACAAGCGCATTCGCCGATCGCATACAAACCGGGCACGGTTTCCTCGCCGTGGCGCGATGGCATAACTACCTGGCCAAAGCGGTTGGATGGTATGCCGCCCATTGTGTAGTGGGCAGTAGGATAGATCGGCACCGGTTCCTGTGCCATATCCTTGCCGACAAAAGTAAGTGCAGTCTCACGGATAGCCGGCAGGCGTTTTTTAACATTGTCTGCGCCGATATGATCGACTTTGAGCATTACATGATCTTTATCCGGTCCACAGCCGCGGCCTTCTTTTACCTCCAGATAAATTGAGCGACTTACTACATCGCGTGATGCCAGATCTTTGGCATTCGGCGAATAGCGTTCCATAAATCTTTCACCCTCAGCATTTACCAGATAACCCCCTTCACCACGTGCGCCTTCGGTTAGCAGCATGCCCTTGCCGGCAATTCCGGTCGGGTGAAACTGAAAAAATTCCATATCCTCCAGTGGAATACCGGCACGCAGCACCATCGCCATGCCATCGCCGGTATTAATTAGAGCATTGGTGTTGGTTTTATATATCTGTCCGGCGCCACCGGTAGCCAATAAGGTGGTTTTGGCCTGAATGATAATGGGCTCACCGCTGGCAATCGACAGGGCCAGAACCCCTAAAACATAACCCTCATCATCCTTCAACAAATCTATACAAAAATATTCATCAAAAAAATGGGTTTTAGCCCGGATATTCTGTTGATATAAAGAATGTAAAATAGCATGCCCGGTGCGGTCGGCCGCAGCGCAAGTACGCGCTGCCTGTTCACCGCCGAAGTTCTGGCTTTGGCCGCCGAATGGACGTTGGTAAATCTTGCCGTTTTCCAGGCGGGTAAATGGCACGCCCAGGTGTTCGAGTTCGATAACCAATTCTGCCGCGCGGCGGCACATATATTCAATCGCATCCTGATCGCCGAGCCAGTCACTGCCTTTAACCGTATCATACATATGCCAGTGCCAGTTATCCGGAGTCACATTGGCCAGCGCCGCATTCATTCCACCCTGAGCCGCTACCGTATGTGAGCGGGTAGGAATTACCTTGGATACCACTGCCACGCTGGCATCAGCTCTGGCAAGTTGCAGGGCGGCTCTTAAACCGGCACCGCCGGCGCCAATTACCAGCGAGTCAAACACTCTATGTTCCACTTGCGCTCCTTATTAAAACAACTGTTACCCAAATTCCCAGTGCTGACAGTCCAAAACCGAAAGCAAGGAGTACTAGAAACCGCAAAACAAAGGGTTTGACGTAATCTAAGATCACATCTCGAATCCCAATCCAGCTGTGAATTGTCAAAGCCGCAATATAGGATAGGATAAAAGCCAGGCGTAAATCTTCAGTTATCCAGGCGTGCCAGGTGTTATAGTCCCAGGTCCTGACAAAAACATTGTATAAAAGGTATATCGAACCCAAAAGGATAACCAGCGCACTTATTCTTTGCCAGACCCAGGCCTTAAGTCCGCTTAAAACCAGACTCATAAAAATACCCAGGAAAGTAAAAACACAAAAATTGCCGCGCTTAAGACAAGTAAAAATAAGGAGCTGTATATACTCGCATTTTTACCAAGACCGAAGCCTAAGTCAATTATTAAAAACCTTATTCCGGCCAGGATGTGATGTGCAAGCGACCAAAAGATCAAGGCTATTGCAAGCTGTAAATATAAAGAACCGGTTAACAGTTCATTCACCATGGCAAACTCATCAACACTGACCAGGGACTTGCCTAACAGCCAGATAATAAGCGGCATAGTAAAAACCAGCAGCACCCCGCTTAGCCGGTGCAGGATTGACAAAATTCCGGGTATCGGTAGTCTGATTTTTAACAGGTTTAAAAAAACTGGTCTGGACTGCATACTACTTAATAATTATTTCAGGCCCCATTACGGTATTCGGCAGCCAGGTAGAGATTACCGGCACATATGTTACAACAATTAAAAATAGCACCATTATCATCATCCACGGCAGAGCGGCTTTCATAACCTGTTCAATACTCATATTGGTAATACCGGAAGTTACAAAAAGATTAAGCCCCACTGGCGGGGTTACCATACCGATTTCCATATTAACCACCATAACTATGCCTAAGTGAATTGGATCAATGCCAAGTTCGATTGCAATCGGGAACAATATCGGCGCCATGATCAGCAGAATAGCCGAAGGTTCCATAAAGTCTCCGGCCAGGATTAATAGTATATTCACAATCAATAAAAAGCCCCAGGCCGACATGCCCCAACTGGTAATTAACTCGGCAATTTCATGTGGGATTCTTTCGGTGGTCAATACATGCGCGAACAACATGGCATTGGCAATTATGAATAACAGCATTACCGTAGTGCAGCCTGATTCTAAAAGCACCTTGAATGTTTCTGATATTTTCATATCCCGGTATAAAAATACCGCAACCACAAAGGCGTAAACCGCGGCTACTGCTGCCGCCTCAGTCGGCGAGAAACCGCCGCCGTAAATCCCGCCCATGATAATAGCGATTAGCAACAGACCGCCGGAAGCAATAGCGAAAGTTTTTGCCCAGTGGCCGACGCCCGGAAAAGGCATGGCCGGCAGTTTCTTTTTAACTGCAATTATATAAATTGCCACCATCAGCATTAGACCTGCGACTATACCGGGTATTACTCCCGCCAGAAACATCCGCCCAACCGAAACATCTGTGGCCGCGGCATAGACCACCATCACGATTGACGGCGGCACCAAAATTCCCAAGGTGCCGGCATTGGCAACCAGGCCAGCGGCGAAATCTTTTGGGTAACCCTCACGCACCATGCCGGCAATAACGATTGTGCCGATTGCCACTACCGTAGCAGGCGAGGAGCCGGAAACTGCAGCGAACAATATACAGGCCAGAACTGATGCCATAGCCAGGCCGCCGCGTATGTGCCCGACCGTGGCAACTGCAAAGTCAATCATGCGTCTTGCCACGCCGCCGGTGGAAAGAAAAGTCGAAGCCAGAACAAAAAACGGGATTGCAAGTAACGTGTAATGCTCCATGCCGGCATAGATTTTTTCCACTAAATCCACCAGTGAAGTGTCACTGAATAAAAGCATGGTGGCGATGCTGGCAAGACCCAGGGAAAAAGCGATTGGCACTCCAATAATCATCAGACCGAAAAGAGCAACAAACAAGAAAAGGGTTGTCATTGTTTGCCCCTTTTTATAATCTCATCAGTTTCGATTGATTCATCCAGTACATCTACCACTTCATCCGCCAGTTCCAGATTCTGAATTTTGCCGCTTACAAGCTTATAGAAAATCTCCAGGCAGCGTATGGTAAGCAGCCCGAAACCAATAGGCAGAATGAGCTTAAAAACCCATTCTTTAATCGGCATATCCTCCATCTCTATATCAAGGTGATAATCTTCCAAAAATGCCTGGGTTCCGCCGATAAATAAAATAACTGCGAATAGCAGGCAGACAAAAGCCGCGATAATTGATACCTTATGCCGAGTAGCGCCTTTGAGACGTTTAACAAAAGCATCAATCCCGATATGTGCGCCTTCACGCACGCAATAGGCAGCTCCAAAAATTACCAGCCAGGCAAAGATATTTTGGGTAAGCTCCTTGGCCCATAAAATATTTGCCCCGGACATTCTGGCAACCACATTTGAAAATGTTACTACAGTTAACGCCAGCATCAAAAGGGCGATAACCCCTTCTTCAAACCTATTCCATACTTTGATAAAAGTATTCACTGTCGGCTATATTTTCTCTGTAATTATTTATTACAGGCTAGCACCGCATCAATAGTATCTTTGCCTATTTCATCCTCAAATTTAGACCATACCGGCTGCATGGCCTTACGCCACTGTTCCAGCTGCTCTTCGGTAAGCACGGTTACTGTGGTCTTGCCTGACTCAACAATTTTCTTACGGTCGGCTGCGGCTTTTTCCAGGGCCAACTTGTTCACTTCAACAGTAACTTCTGCCAAAATTTTATCAAGTTCAGCGCGGATATCATCCGGCAGACCGTTCCAGAATTTGGAATTGGTCACTACCAAATATTCCAGAACCCCGTGATTTGACTCTGAAATATTCTTTTGCACTTCAAAGAACTTTTTGGTGTACATATTGGACCAGGTGTTTTCCTGCCCATCAATTACCCCGGTTTGTAAAGCGTTGTAAACTTCTGAAAATGCCATTTTCTGCGGGTTGGCTTCTATTGCCTCAAACTGCGCTACCAGAACATCTGAACTCATTACCCTGAATTTCTGGTCTTTGGCATCCGACGGTACTCCAAGCGGCTTATTGGCCGAAATCTGTTTCATACCATTCATCCAGTAGGCAAGTCCCAGATAACCTTTATTACCCGCCGCCTTTAATAATTCCTTGCCTTTCTCTCCTTCAGTAAAGCATTGTACAGAATCAGTGTTTTTAAACAAAAACGGCAGGTCGAAGACTCCATATTTTTTGGTAAAACGCCCGAACTTGGATAAAGACGGCGCGGCCAGCTGCACGTCATTTCTTAAAAGGGCTTTTAATACATCTTTGTCGTTATAGAGCTGCGAACTTGGAAATACTTCTACTTTAACTTTGCCGCCAAGTCTTTCCGCGACCTTGTCCCGGAACATATTGGCGCCTTTGCCTTTAGGGGTATCCTCTGATACCACATGGGAAAATTTAATGGTAATTTCCGCCTGAACCACAGGGGCGGCAATTAAAAATGCACCCATTGCTAAAAAACCTAACCATCTTGCTTTCATATTCATTCTCCTTTGATTTAAGTTTGTAAACTAAATAATCTTACCTCAATATTGGAATTTATTAAATAGCCGTATTAAAAATAGTTATCCGAAATTTTTACAGATTAGATGCTCCCGAATCTATCGCCGCCTGCCTAACTGCTGCCGCCACAAATTTATTTAGACGCGGATCGAGCGGCTTGGGAATTATATAGTCTTTACTGAATATGAACTTCTGCCCTTCATAGGCACTTGTTACTTCGGGCGGCACCGGTTCTTTGGCTAATTTCTGTAACCCATAAACGGCTGCCTTTTTCATTTGCATATTGATTTCCCTGGCTTTGGCGTCTAAGGCGCCGCGGAATATAAACGGAAATCCTAAAACATTATTCACCTGATTGGGAAAATCGCTACGGCCGGTACCCATAATTACGTCATCTCGCGCAACATGCACTATATCCGGGTGAATTTCAGGATCCGGATTTGACAAGGCAAATACAATTGGTTTGTCCGCCATGCTTTTTATCATATCGGCATCCGCGACATTGGGTGCTGACAGTCCTATCATTACATCAGCGCCTTGCATGGCATCGGCTAAAGTACGAGCATCGGTAGCAACTGCAAAACGTTCATTATATTGGTGCATGTGCCCGCGCCCCGGATACAACACGCCTTCACGATCCAGCATCAGGATATTATTTCGGTTGGCGCCCAGTTCAAGCAAGAGCCCCATTGAAGATAAAGCTGCAGCCCCGGCGCCAATGCATACTATTTTTGCAGAAGCAAGTTCTTTACCCTGCAGTTCCAGGGCATTTAAAAGACCAGCAGCAACAATAATCGCCGTACCGTGCTGGTCATCGTGAAACACCGGGATATCCAAAGTTTCAATAAGGGTCTTTTCAATTTCAAAGCAGTGCGGAGCGGCAATATCTTCCAGATTTATACCACCGAAAGTAGGGGCAATGTTCTGTACGGTTTTAATAAAATCTTCTGGGCTATCAGCTGCGACTTCTATATCAAATACATCAATACCAGCAAATTTTTTAAACAGCACCCCTTTACCCTCCATTACCGGTTTGGCCGCCAGCGGCCCTTTGTCGCCCAGACCCAAGATTGCGGTGCCATCGGTGATAACCGCCACTAGATTAGCCTTGTTGGTATAAAGGTTGGCATTGGCAGGATTATCTGCAATTGCCCGTACCGGTTCTGCTACTCCCGGGGTATAAGCCAGACTTAAATCCAGCTGACTGTCACAGGGTTTAGTGATTATAGTCCCGATTTTTCCGTGGGGTTCTTGCGCATGATAATCCAAAGCGGCTTGTTTTAACTTTTTCTGGTCTTTGAGTATTTCGTCACTCATCATTTAACCTTTGATTGTAGGAATAGCTTAATCTCATATAATATTGCATTAAGCTTTATCTATAGTTAAATAATTTACTAAACTTATATTAAATTTTTAAATTTTAAGCATGAATTTTTTGGCCCTACTTGATTTAATTGCCGGGATATTTTTCTTTTTGAGCTGGATCGGTTATGGCTACTACGCCAAACACAAAGCCAGGACTAAAAGCAGTTTGCTTGGAGTTATGCCAGGCTACCGCAAAATCTGGATGGAAAATATGCTCGAGCGTGAGAATAAGATGATAGATGCGATGATTATAGGCAATCTGATGCGCATGATTACCTTTTTTGCCTCAACTACCATTTTAATAATTGCTGCGATCTTTGCCGGCCTTGGTTCTATCGAAGCCGTAGGACGCCTGACTGCAAATCTGCCCTGGGTGCCGGAAGTATCTATAGAGGTTCAGGAGGCAAGATTTATCGTGTTACTTATTATTTTTATTTATGCGTTTTTCAAGTTTACCTGGTCATTGCGGCAGAATAATTTTGTCTCGATTCTTATAGGTTCAACCAATGAGCTAAGTGAAGATGAAAACACCAAGTATATAGTGGAAAAAACCAGCCGCCTGGAATCTCTGGCGGCCAACAGTTTTAATAATAGCCTGAGAGCTTATTATTTTGCCCTGGCGGTACTGGCCTGGTTCTTGCATCCGGTTTTATTTATGTTGGCGACTATAGGGATATTATTTGTGCTTAATCGCCGAGAATTTCATTCGCAAACCCTTAGCATACTTTCCAGTAATGAAAATTCCTGACTTATTCTCTGAGCCTGAAACCGACGAATCCAGGGAAACCAGGGAAACCAGGGATATCTTTAGCGTATCCAGACTTAATTTTGAAGCCAGGAATTTACTTGAACTCAGTTTCCCCCGTATCTGGATTGAAGGCGAAGTCTCCAACCTTGTTCGGCCCCAATCCGGACATTTGTATTTCAGTTTAAAAGATGAAAAATCCCAGGTCAGATGCGTGATGTTCCGCACTCAGAATCTGAAACTTAAATTCACCCCGCAAGATGGCCAGCAGGTGCTTATGCAGGCTACGGTAGGTTTATATGAAGCCCGCGGCGATTTTCAGTTAAATGTTCTTAAGCTGCAAGAATTTGGGGAAGGACTTTTACAGCGAAAATTTGAAGAGCTGAAACAAAAGTTACAGAAAAAAGGCTGGTTTGCCGCAGAGCTAAAACAAGATCTACCGGACTTGCCAAACACTATTGGGCTTATAAGCTCCAAATCAGGGGCCGTGATACATGATGTTTTAACCACCCTGCGCCTTCGCTTTCCGGCAATTGCTGTAATCATATATCCGGTGGCAGTACAGGGCAGGGAAGCTGCCGGTGAGATAAGCCAGGCAATAGCAAGCGCAAATCAAAGGGCCGAATGTGATGCTCTGATTGTAGGGCGTGGCGGTGGTTCTTTAGAGGATTTGTGGCCATTTAACGAGTATCAAGTTGCCAAGGCGATTTATCAATCCAAAATCCCGATAGTTTCGGCAGTCGGTCATGAGTCGGATATAACCATATCCGATCTGGCGGCCGATAAAAGGGCCGCGACTCCGACTGCTGCCGCCCAGTTTTTAAGTCCGGATCAAGGTATCTTAATGGGTGGAATTAATAAGCTAAAGTTTAATTTGTTATCGCAAATAAGCAAGACCATCAAACTGAAAAGCGCAGAGCTTGAAATTTTATCCGGCAAACTGCAAAGCCCAAAGTCTTACTTACACCAATTGGCCCAGCGGCTGGATGAATTGGAGCACCGACTAAACACCGGCATGAATTTATGTTTGCTGCAGCATAAATCCACGCTTAACAGTTTGTTTCTACGGCTTAAGATAAATCACCCGCTAATAGAACTAAAATCGACCAAACAGGTACTTGCCGGTTTGAGTATGAGACTCAACAAGGCGGCAAATAAAACTTTGCAGAATAATAGATTTAAAGTAGAAGTGCTTAGCAAAAACTTAAATGTTGTAAGCCCGCTTTCGGTACTGGCGCGGGGCTTTGCCATAGTAAAAGATGCTAAGGGAAATATTATTAAATCCAGCAAGATGGTCAATCAGGGGGATGCAATAGATATAAAACTTAAAACAGGAAGTCTGAAAGCCAGGGTAGAAAAATAAGCAGCTATAAAACTTGCTGTAATTAAGGTTCAGTCCTTGAAAAGTTAAGAAAAATCCCAATGTTTAGGGCAACTTAAACTTATTTGGCTAACGATGCAAATTGACAAGCTTACAACTAATTTACAGGATGCCTTAGGCAATGCACAGTCTTTGGCGCTGGGTAAAAACCACCAATTTATTGAGCCTTTGCACATAATGCTGGCGCTATTGCAGCAAAAGCAGGGCTCGGTTATAAATATACTTAAAAATGCCGGGGCTGAGGTAAATACGATAATCAGTGAACTGGGAGCCGCACTTGATAAGATACCTACGGTAAGCGGTAATGCCGGCAATCTGCATTTATCTAATGATGCCGGGAGGATTTTTAATCTAAGCGACCAGCTCTCCCAGCAGCATGGAGATAAATTTATCTCATCAGAGATGTTTTTACTGGCCCTGGCTGATGACGGTACAGCGACCGGAGAGATTTTACGCAAAAACGGCGCGGATAAAAATGCCTTAAAGTCAGCGATTGACAAGATACGTGGAGGAGAAAAGGTGACAGAACAAAGCGGTGAAGAACAGCGCCAGGCGTTGGAAAAATATACCCTGGATTTAACTGCCAGAGCCGAGCAGGGCAAAATTGACCCCATAATCGGGCGCGATGATGAAATCCGCCGGGTAATTCAGGTCTTACAGCGCAGAACCAAAAACAACCCGGTGCTTATTGGTGAACCTGGAGTGGGTAAGACCGCGATTGCCGAAGGGTTGGCGCAAAGAATTGTGAATGGCGAAGTACCGGAAGGGGTAAAAGGCAAACGCCTGTTATCTCTGGATTTGGGGGCGCTCCTGGCAGGTGCAAAATATCGCGGGGACTTCGAGGAAAGATTAAAGGCGGTTTTAAAAGATCTTGCCAAACAGGAAGGTGAAATCATTTTATTTATTGATGAGCTGCATACCCTGGTTGGAGCCGGCAAGACCGAAGGCTCACTGGATGCCGGCAATATGTTAAAACCGGCTCTGGCCCGTGGTGAACTACATTGTGTCGGCGCCACCACCCTGGACGAATACCGCAAGTATGTGGAGAAAGATGCGGCCTTGGAGCGGCGGTTTCAAAAGGTGATGATAAACGAGCCGACAGTAGAAGATACTATTGCCATTTTGCGTGGACTTAAAGAGCGTTATGAAGTACATCATGGAGTAGATATTACGGACCCTGCCATTGTAGCGGCAGCCACCTTATCGCACCGTTATATTACCGATCGCCAGCTACCGGACAAGGCGATTGACCTAATTGATGAGGCAGCAAGCAAAATCCGGCTGGAGATGGATTCCAAGCCGGAGAAAATGGATAAATTAGACCGGAAACTTATTCAGCTTAAGATTGAGCGCGAGGCTGTTAAAAAAGAAAGCGATGAAGCCTCAATCAAACGCCTTGAGAACCTGGAAGATGAAATTGCCAAACATGAAAAGAAATACAAGGATTTAGAAGAAGTCTGGCTGGCGGAGAAAGCCTTGTTAAGCGGCTCGGCCAATCTTAAGGAAGAGCTGGAAAATGCCAGGTTGGAACTGGAAGCCGCTCGGCGCGAGGGCAATCTGGAGAAAATGTCCGAGCTGCAATACGGAAAAATTCCAGAGCTTGAAAAGCGCCTTAATACAGCAAGTGATGATGGCGGTGATACCAGCCTTCTTAAGAACAAGGTTGGAGATGATGAAATTGCCGATATTGTCTCACGCTGGACCGGGATTCCGGTTAGCAAGCTGTTAGAGGGCGAGCGTGACAAGCTATTGAAAATGGAAGAGATGATAGGCGAAAGGGTTATCGGCCAGGATGAGGCAGTAACTGCAGTTGCCAATGCGGTACGCCGCTCACGTGCCGGTTTATCTGATCCTAACCGGCCTAACGGCTCGTTCCTGTTCCTGGGACCGACCGGAGTCGGCAAGACTGAACTTACCAAGGCTTTGGCCGAGTTTTTATTCGATACTGAAGATGCCATGGTACGGATTGATATGTCCGAATTTATGGAAAAACATTCGGTGGCAAGACTGTTGGGGGCGCCACCGGGATACGTCGGCTATGAAGAAGGCGGTTATCTTACTGAAGCGGTAAGGCGCAAACCATATTCGGTAATCCTGCTGGATGAAGTGGAAAAAGCCCATGCCGATGTGTTTAATGTTTTATTGCAAGTACTGGATGATGGACGCCTTACCGACGGTCAGGGCCGCACCGTAGATTTTCGCAACACGGTAATTATTATGACCTCTAATTTAGGTTCGCAGAAAATTCAGGAACTGACAGGTGAGGGTGACTACAGCGCAATGAAAGCGGCGGTTATGGAAATTGTCGGCGGGTTTTTCCGCCCGGAGTTTATCAACCGGATTGATGAGGCGGTAGTATTCAAGCCACTTGGACCAGCAGAAATCCGCGCTATTACCAAAATCCAGATTCAGCACCTGCAAACACGTTTGCTGGCCAAAGATATACAACTTGAGGTTAGTGACGAAGTGCTGGATAAACTAGGTGAGGCCGGTTTTGACCCGGTATATGGCGCCAGACCACTTAAGCGCTCAATCCAGCAACAACTTGAAAACCCGTTGGCGCAGAAAATACTTGCCGGAGACTATGTGGCAGGTGATACTGTGAATGTTGTTTGGCAGAACGGCGGAGTTGATTTTTCCAAGTGAGCAATAAAAACTGGCATATGCTGATGTTTACCGGACGTGATAAGCCCGGTATAGTCTCCACAATTACCCAAAAATTGTATGCGCTTGACTGTATGTTGGGCGAGTGTTCCATGCAGCGCCTAGGTTGCAGTTTCACCATTATGCTGATGGTGGAAAGCGAGTTAAGCTCGGATGAACTAAAAAGCCAGTTAGAAAGCATTACCGCTGATTTCGACCTGTATCTTGCAGTCAAGAAAATTAAAGAACCTGGTTTATATAGGCATCGGGAACCTGATTACAGGATTACGGTACATGGAGCAGACCAGGCCGGAATCGTGGCCAGGGTTACTAAGGCCCTGGCAGAAATAGGCGCCAATATAATTGATCTTGAATCAATTGTGGCCGGACAGGAGGATAATGCCGTATATGTTCTTACCATGGAAATCGCGCTTGATAAAACCAAAGTCGAAATTCAGAAGACCCTGGATGATTTAAAGCTTGCGGTAACAATCGGTGTGCATAGCATAGATTCTTTTATTGGCTGAGCCAAATTTCAGGTGAAGCTTTTATATTATCCGGATGACAGGTTAAAGCAAGCCTCGCGGCCGGTTACAGAATTTGATGCCGAGCTTCAGGAATTTGTAAAAGAACTAGAGGTCTTTATGCGCAAGCAGCCAGGCGGAGTGGGTATAGCAGCACCGCAGGTGGGGGTATTTAAGCGGCTGGTTCTGGTAGATGCATCAAAGCGTAAAAATACCAAGTCAAATGGCTTTATGGCGCTGATTAATCCTGAAATAACAGAACATACAGAATTTGCTCTTGGCCGCGAAGGTTGTATGTCGGTGCCGGATTTTACCGGAAATGTTATACGGGCTAAAAAGATAAGTTATACTGCGTTTGACCAATTCGGCAGGCAGCATAATTATAGCAGCGTGGATTATGAAGCCAGAGTTGTGCAGCATGAACTTGATCATTTGGACGGGTTGTTATTTTTAGATCGTTTGGTAAGCCGGCGCACGGACTTGTTCAAACGGCGCACAAGTTAAATTACAAAAATTACGGGAGATAACTATGGGTGAAATACCAATTTTTTTACTGGCGATTGTTGTTTTGGCAATAATAATCGTGGTCAAGGGGGTGCAGACTGTGCCACAGGGCATGGAGTACACCATTGAGCGTTTTGGTAAATATACCAGGACCTTGCGCCCCGGCCTGCATCTTATAATACCGATGGTCGATGCAGTAAGTTACAAAGTCAACATGCGTGAGCAGGTTTTGGATATTGAGCAACAATCAGTAATTTCCAGAGATAATGCACTGGTCACTGCTGATGGAGTGGTGTTCTTTCAAATTCTGGATGCGGCCAAATCAGTTTATGAAGTTGACAATCTTAGAAATGCGATTCGTAATTTATGTCTTACCAATATCCGGACGGTACTGGGTTCGATGAGCCTGGATGAAATGTTATCTAACCGGGATGATATTAATGCAAGATTACTAACCGTAATTGATGCTGCCACCAATCCATGGGGAGTTAAGGTTACCAGGGTTGAAATTAAGGATTTGGAGCCGCCGCATGACCTGGTTGATGCCATGAGTTCCCAGATGAAAGCCGAGAGACAAAAACGCGCCGAGATTTTAGAGGCAGAAGGTGTTAGACAATCTGAAATTCTGCGGGCTGAAGGTGAAAAACAGGCGGCAATCTTAGCGGCTGAGGGTAATAAGGAAGCTGCATTTAGAGATGCCGAAGCCAGAGAAAGGCTTGCAGAAGCTGAAGCTATGGCAACCAAGACCGTATCAGTTGCTATCAAGGAAGGTGATATGCAGGCTATCAATTACTTTGTCGCTCAAAAGTATGTAGATGCACTTGGCAAGATCGCCAGCGCCGATAATGAAAAACTGGTGCTCATGCCGCTGGAGGCCGGCAATGTAATCGGCTCAATCGGCGGTATAGGTGAAATTGCCAAGAAGGTATTTAAAGATAAGGAGAGTACTTAAGCCGGGCACATAAACTGTGTTGCTGTTTAATTAAGATACTGTCTTAAAAATCAAGTTATATTGACCTGATATTATTCACAGGGTCGCACAGGCTTGACTTCAAATTATAGGTTTTAGTCGCCTGTGGACTTGTGAATAATATCATCAGTTATTTGTTAG
>Ga0209790_1000112_pt1 | contig 15669 bp, 19 predicted proteins | sample WorMetG1aBELIZE2_FD_187420 | JGI IMG/M metagenome (GOLD analysis project Ga0209790, IMG submission 187420) | Marine gutless worms symbiont microbial communities from Max Planck institute for Marine Microbiology, Germany - Inanidrilus... ... | reverse complement strand
GACATATGAGCATTATCCACAAGTCCACGGGCGACGGAAATCTCTATCTTGCAGTCAAGCCGGTGGACCCTGTGGAGAATGCGAATGGGAAACAAATTTACGATGACACAGAATTATGAACGCCCTCTTCAGAGGAGGACATGCTGGTTAAACTGGCGCTGGGGGAAATAAGTCTTAATAAGCTGGCGGCAGCCTTTCAAATGGCGGATAAATCTGAAGAGCAAAAGTCTTTTGAGTTTATAAATAGAAAAGACAGTTCTCAGGTTGCAGGTTTTATTATCGAAGGGGTGGGGCGTTTGTTGACTAACATTGCCGCTTGCTGCAATCCCTTGCCGGGTGATCCTATAATCGGCTTTATAACCAAAGGTCGCGGTGTATCAATTCACCGTCAGGATTGCCCCAATGTCTTGCGCCTTACAGAAAAGGAACCTGACAAGATTCTGGCGGTTAACTGGTCGCGGGAAAACAAGGCGGCCTATCAGGTGAATATCTTGGTGGAAGCTTATGACCGGCCTGATTTGTTAAAGGATCTTACCGGTTTGTTTGCCAATGAAAAAATTACCATTAACGCTTTAAACAGTTATATCGAACCGGAGGATAATATCAACAAAATCAAGATTGGTATCGAAATCAGAAATCTACAGCAATTATCAAAAATCCTGCATAAGCTGGAACAGTTTAAAAACGTAATTGCCGCCAGCCGGGTCTGAACTACTTTAAGTCCAGAACATCCTGCATATCATATAAACCGGCAGGTTGATTGATAAGCCAGTTGGCGGCGCGTACTGCGCCTTTGGCAAAGGTCATGCGGCTTGAGGCCTTATGGCTGATCTCAATGCGCTCGCCGGTATCAGCAAACATCGCAGTGTGTTCTCCTATGATATCACCGGCGCGAATTGTGGCAAAACCTATGGTTTGCCGCTCACGTTCGCCGGTTACTCCTTCACGGCCATATACTGCGCAGTCTTTAAGGTTGCGGCCTAAAGTTTTGGCAATTACCTCACCCATGGCCAGGGCGGTGCCGGACGGGGCGTCAATCTTATGCCGGTGATGGGCTTCAATAATCTCAATATCGGTATCCTGGCCAAAAACCCGGACTGTAAGTTGCAAAAGTTTCAGGCTTAGATTTACTCCAACACTCATGTTGGGTGCAAATACTATCGGGATATTACTGGCAGCCTTTGCGATAATTTTGCGTTCATCAGCGCTGAAACCGGTGGTGCCGATTATCATGCTTTTATTGTGTTCTTCACAGATGGCAAGATGTTTAAGGCAAGGTTCAGGGCGGGTAAAATCAATCAAAACCTCATAATTATCTGCAGGAAGTTCAGTTTGTATTTTTACTCCGAGTTTGCCAACTCCGGCAAGTTCACCGGCATCTATTTTTAAAAACTCGCTATCCGGGTGTTCGTTAGCGGCGCTTAATGCGGTATTAGGATCCTGGGTTACGGCTTCAACTAAAGTTCGGCCCATACGGCCACCGGCACCGGTAATTGCAATATCAATCATTTTGGTTCAGCATCTTGTGAAAATACCAAATATTTTACTTTATAGTTTGGTATTAGAGTTTCGTTTTATTTGCTGATAACGAAAGCAATCTATTGTATGGTCATTAACCATACCGACCGCCTGCATAAATGCATAGCAAATAGTAATACCGACAAATTTAAACCCGCGATGTTTGAGATTCGCACTCATGGCCGCAGAAATCTGACTGCTGGCCGGCACTTCGGCAGAATCCTGCCAGGAATTTTGTATGGGTTTGTAATTTACAAACTGCCAGATATATTTATCGAAGCTGCCAAATTCCTGCTGTACTTTCAAAAATGCCCGGGCATTAGTAACTGCAGCATTTATTTTTAATTTATTGCGTACAATTGTTTCATCCGTCAGAAGCTTATCAATTTTATCCTGATTAAATTTTGCCACTTTTCGAGCCTCAAAGTTGGCAAAGGCTTTCCTGTAGCCCTCCCTTTTATTAAGTATGATTGACCAACTTAAGCCGGCCTGAGCTCCTTCCAAAATCAAGAACTCGAACAACAGCCTGTCATCATGTACCGGCACTCCCCATTCTTTGTCGTGATAATTCTGTTCGCTTTTACTGTTTTGCGCCCAGGCGCACCTTTTCTTATTAGACATCAAGCTGGCTTATCTTTAGATTAAGAGCAAATAATTTGTTAATAATTTGCGCGGTATTTTCAGGATTTGCACTTGAGTACAATTGAAGACTGGCCTTATTATCGGGCTTTGCCTGGAGATTATTTGCTGTCAATATATTCTTAAGTTGCGCAGCCACCGCCTTGCCGGTGGTAACAATATTTATCTGGCTGCCGGCAATTTTTTTTATCACAGATTCTGCCAAATTATAATGCGTACAGCCTAAAACCAGTTGATCAACCCCTGCCGTTTTTAAGGGATTTATATATTTTTCTAGAAGTTTGTAAGTTTCAGCGCTTTTAATCTCGGCTCTTTCAATTCTTTCCACCAGTCCCGGGCACGGCATGGAAATCACCCGCAGCTTGTCATTAAATTTTTCCGAAAGTTTATGATACTTGTCACTTTGCAAGGTGCCGGCAGTGGCCAGTATTCCGATTACTTTATTTTTGCTCAAAAGTGCAGCAGGCTTAATAGCAGGTTCCATACCGACAAACGGCAGGTTAAACTCCTGTCTTAGTCTGGTGATCGCTGCAGCAGTCGCGGTATTACAGGCAACTACGACAGCTTTGGCTTTATTATGAATAAGAAACTCACTTATGGCAGATGAGCGTTCAAATATTAATTCATCGGATTTTGCTCCATACGGGGCATATTTGGAATCGGCAACATATAAAAGATTTTCATGCGGCAGAATTTTCTTGATTTCTTCAACTACGCTGAGGCCGCCAATTCCGGAGTCAAATACTCCAACCGGATTATTATTCATTAAATCAGAGATTCCTTTATATTTTTGCTGCCTGTAAATCGGCATGATAGGACGAGCGTACCATGGCCCCTGATGCTACTGATTTAAATCCCATTTTTTTAGCTAATTTATCAAGGCGGACAAACTCAGCCGGCTCAATATACTCTTTTACCGGTAAATGATGTTTGCCAGGCTGTAAATACTGGCCTAAAGTCAACATATCAACTTTATGTTTTCTTAAATCAAGCATGGTGTTTTCAACCTCATCTGAGTGTTCCCCTAGCCCCAGCATTAGGCCGGATTTGGTTAATACATCAGGATTAACATTTTTATAGGCAAGTAAAAGATCCAATGAGTATTTATAGTCCGCGCCCGGCCGGCAGGCAGCATAAAGCCTGGGTACGGTTTCTAGATTATGATTAAACACATCGGGCTTTTCCTTGCTTAATATTTCAATGGCTATTTCTTTGCGGCCACGAAAATCTGGAGTAAGAATTTCTATTTTGATGGTTTTATCAAGTTTTCTAATCTCTTTTATACATTTACTAAAGTGCTCGGCACCGCCGTCTTTTAAGTCATCCCGGTCAACCGAAGTAATAACTACATATTTAAGCTTAAGTTCATGCACCATCCGCGCAAGGTTTTGCGGCTCTTTAATATCCAGCGGTTCGGGACTGCCATGCGCCACATCACAAAACGGACAACGGCGGGTGCATATGTCACCCATGATTAAAAAAGTTGCAGTGCCATGAGAGAAACACTCGCCCAAATTAGGACAGGCCGCATCTTCACATACTGTATTTAATTTGTGTTCTCTTAAGATTTTGCGGATTTTATTAACCTTGGGGCCAGCTGGTGATTTGGCCCTGATCCAGGCAGGCTTGCGTAGCGGCTTGCCGTTAGTTTCTACTTTTACCGGTATTCTGGCAACCTTGCTTTGGCCTTTCTGATGTTTGGGGTTTTTAAGTTTCTGATACATATTTTAATTTTTTATAGCCTAAATTACGGCCGATAATTGCAACCAGATCCTGCCGTATGCTGGAAAAATCCACGTTGCCTATAATATCCTTGATTTGAGTTACTGCAAGGTCTTTATAGCCGCAAGGATTTATATAGGAAAAAGGCTTTAGATCCATGTCCACATTAAGGCTCAAGCCGTGCAGAGTACAGGAGTTCCTGACTCTTAAGCCCAATGCTGCTATTTTGCTATTTTTAACATAAACCCCGGGAGCGCCGGTTTTAGTCTCGGCTTTAATGTTCAGCCCAGCTAAAAGTTCAATAACCGATTGTTCCAGCAGGTTAACCAAGGATTTAATCCCCAACCCTAAGCGCTTTAAATCCAGCAAAAAGTATATGACAAGCTGTCCTGGACCGTGATAGGTTATCTGACCGCCACGGTCGGATTGTACGATTGGAATATCAGTCTTCTGGATAATATGTTCTTTTTTACCGGCCCGGCCCTGAGTAAAAACCGGTTTGTGCTCCAGTAGCCACAACTCATCAGGAGTATCAGGCTTGCGCCGGTTGGTGAAATCTAGCATTTTATCCCAACTTTTCTGGTAATCCTGAATACCCAGCTGTTTGATTATGAGCATTCAGATAGCCATTAATATACGCTCATCCGAGCTTAAAGCCCGATATATATCATCCGCCTGTTCTCTGGTTTTTACTGTGACTTTTACCGTTACCGCCAGGTATTTTCCCTGGCGGCTTTCGCGGCTGGAAATGTCTGATTCTGGAATATCCGGTACAAATTGCCTGACGATCTGCACCACGTGTGCATCAAAATCATAAATATTGTAGCCCATGGCTTTTATCGCAAGTTTGGTCGGAAACTTTAAAAGCTCTTTAGGGGCAGCCTCTTTCATAAACCGGTAAGCAGGCGTAAACTGTCCCAGAGCCTTATAAAAATGCCGCCAGCTTGTATTTCTTCTAAAGCCTGCAATGGATATTCGGCAATAATTTCATCATCGACCAGAGCCTTGATTTTACCTATTTTTTGTCCCTTGACTATCGGGGCGCTAAGCGGTTCATCAATTTCAATTTCCACCCTGACATTTTTTATTTTTACTTTTTCCACGGTAGCAAACAAATCTTTATCACTGCCGGCGCTAAGTTCAGGTTTCTCGCCTTTATATACTCTTACCGTACTTGCAGTCTCGTTTTTGGCAAAAAGTTTTTTGCTTTGGAAATGTCTGAAACCGAAATTCAAAAGACTTTGCGAGTTTTTAGTGCGGGCTTTTTTGCTTTTGGTGCCCATCACTACCGAAAGCAGACGCATATCACCTCTGGTAGCGGACGCGGCCAGGCAATAACCGGCAGCTTCAGTATGTCCGGTTTTTATGCCGTCGGCTTTAAAGCCCTTTTTCCATAACAGACTGTTACGATTTGGCTGGGTAATGTCTTTACCTTGCGGCGACTTGCCGTAGGTGAAACTTTTCTCGGCAAAGATTTTGTAAAATTCCGGAAAATTACTAATCAAGGATAATGACATTGCGGCAATATCCTTGGCAGTGCTGTAATGAGCTTCATGTGGCCAGCCGGTGGCATTAACAAAGTAGCTATCATGCATGCCAAGCCTGGCAGCGTATTCATTCATCAGATCGGCAAATGCCTCTTCCGAGCCTGCGATATGTTCGGCCAGGGCAATACTGGCATCATTGCCGGGAGACACTATCATGCCGCGTAACAGGTCTTTGAGCGAAACTTGCGTCCCGGCCTTGATAAACATTTTAGAACCGCCTTTTTGCGAGGCTTCCTCGCTTATATCAACCATATCATCCAGCTTAATTTTGTTGTCCTTAAGATAGGAGAACAGAATGTAGGCCGTCATGATCTTGGTAATGCTGGCCGGTTCTAATTGTTCGGTTTCCTTTTTTTTAGCTAACACCTTACCAGTATGCGCATCTAGAAGGTAAAAGGAAGTCGCCTCAATCTCCGGGACTTTAGGTGCGGCAGCTGCACTAACACTTAGGCCTAATACTAGGAATAAACTTAATAATCTTAAAAGCATGTTAGTTGAATAGTCTAAAGCTGCTGTACGGAAAAATCATGAGTTACTTCGGTAGCTTGTTTAAGCATTAAGGTTACCGAGCAATATTTTTCTGCCGATAAGTTCACTGCTCGTTCCACCTGTTTTTCGTCCAGGTCATGGCCTGACAGCGCATAATGCAGATGAATTTTGGTGAAAACCTTAGGTATTTTTTCAGACCTGTCGCCCTTAACCCTGATTTGACAGTCGGTCACATTCTGTCTGGCTTTTTTCAGGATAAAAATCACATCCATCGCCGAACAGCCGCCCATGCTGGCAAGCAGCATTTCCATCGGCCGCATACCGGTATTGCGGCCACCGACTTCCGGTGCGCCGTCTATAATTATCGAATGACCACTGTCGCTTTCGACCACAAACTGCATACCGTCGGTCCATTTTACTGTTGCCTGCATCTATATTTCTCCAAAAAGTTCGGTAAGTCGGCTGCCGGGATCTTCCGCGCGCATAAATGCCTCACCCACCAAAAATGCGTTGATATTGTTTTTTCTCATAAGTCGCACATCCTTAGGTTCTAGAATCCCGCTTTCTGTTACTACAATTCTATCATCTGGAATTATATCCAAAAGTTCCAGACTGGTTTCAAGCCGGGTTTCAAAGCTGTGTAAATCACGATTATTAATGCCTATCAGGGACAAGTCTAGCGGCAGCACTTCCATAAGTTCATCCCGGTTATGGATTTCCACCAGGATATCCATCTCAAGCCCGCGGGCCAGGTCAGAAAGTTCTTTCAGCACCGTAAAATCAAGTGCAGCTGCAATCAGTAAAATACAGTCGGCACCGATAGCTCTTGCTTCATAAACCTGGTAGGGATCGATAATAAAGTCTTTGCGGATTACCGGCAGTTTACAGGCAGTGCGGGCCTCAATTAAATAAGAGTTAGCTCCTTGAAAAAAATCGACGTCGGTAAGGACTGATAAGCAGGAAGCCCCTGCCTTTTGATAAGATTTGGCAATTTGTCCGGGATCAAAATTTTCCCGTAATACTCCTTTACTGGGGGAGGCCTTTTTAATCTCGGCGATAACCGCGGGTTTGTTGGCGGCAATTGTGTTTCTTATCGCAGCAGTAAACCCCCTGGTTGCAGGCGCATCCCAGGCTTTTTGTTTAAGCTCTGTTAAAGATACCGAATTTATACACTCGGTTATTTCAGCATTTTTGCGCTCTATAATTTTTTTTAAAATATCTGGAGTGTCAGGCATAAGGGTAAATCAAATAGCTTATACGGAATTTGAAACTTTTATCAGCTCATCGAGTTTGGTCATTGCCTGACCGCTTGCTATGACCTCCTTAGCCTTTTGTATGCCATTTTCTATCGAGTCGGTAACTCCGGCAACATAAATTGCCGCCCCGGCATTCAGGCATAAAATGTCATGGGCAGGAGATTTATCCCCGGCAAATACAGATTTTATTAACTCAAGGCTCTGCTGGCTGTCTGCCACCTGAATCGATTTGATGTCAGAGCGTTCAAAGCCGAATTGTTCGGGCTTTATGCTAAAACTGTTAATCTGGCTATTTTTAAGTTCGGCGATGAATGTCGGTGCACTTATGGAAATCTCATCCATGCCGTCTGTGCCATGTACGATCATAACCTGGGAGCTTCCAAGTTTTTTAAGCACCCGGGCTAGTGGCTCTACCCACTCTTTAGCAAAAACACCGGTAAGCTGGCGTTTGACCGAGGCCGGATTGGTTAAAGGCCCTAATAAATTAAATATAGTACGCACCCCCATTTCCTTACGGGGTCCTATAGCGTATTTCATCGCCGAGTGATGCATTGGGGCAAACATAAAACCCAGGCCCACCTTATTCACGCAGGTAGCTACCTGTTTGGGATTAAGATCAAGTTTTACTCCCGCGGTTTCTAGTAAATCAGCGCTGCCGGATTTACTGGAAACAGAGCGGTTACCATGCTTGGCGACCTTGGCTCCGGCCGCGGCAATCACGAATGCGGCTGCAGTAGAAATATTAAAGGTGCCGGTAGAATCGCCACCGGTGCCAACCATATCTACCAGGTGTTCGCCGGTAATTTCAACTTTAGCCGCAAGCTCACGCATAACCTGGGCCGCGGAGGCTATCTCATCTACCGTCTCACCCTTGCAGCGCAGCGCGATTAAAAAACCGGCAATCTGCGCATCCGTTGTCTTGCCGGTCATGATGTTTTGCATTACATCTTGCATTTGACCGGGTGCTAAATCCTGCTTGTCAAGTAAGTTTGTGATGGCGTCGCTTATGTCCATATTTTTTTAAACTGGAACCAAAGTCTGGGATTCTAGCAGATAAGCTTGCCTTAGACTATGTAAGACCAGTGCATTAGTGATTTTTTCATTTTTAGCGCGTTAAAAACCATAGAAATGTGCCCATTTATAAGCGCATGAACTCTGCTATTGTGCGGATTTTTACCTTGCTTATACTTCAAAATCATCTAATGCAGGAGCCTTATGTATGTACATGACAAGCTTGAAATTATGGACTTTTATGCTATATTACGCGCCTTTTATCCTTTCTTGCATCTTATTGGATGCAGGATATTAACCATAAGGAACCTATATGAAGCATTATGAAATAGCTCTTATAATCCATCCGGATCAGGGCGAACAAGTACCGGCTATGATCGAACGCTACAAGTCGGTGATAACCGATAGCGGCGGCACAGTACACCGGGTAGAAGACTGGAAAAGACAGCAACTGGCTTATCTGATCGACGGTGTGCACAAGGCGCATTACATTATTTTGAATATAGAGGTGGAGCCGACAACGCTTGAGAAGTTAACCTCCAGTTTCAAATTCAATGATGCAGTTCTTAGAAATCTTGTCATATCGAGGGATAAGGCGATAACCGAGCCTTCACCGATGATGGCTAAGGTCGAAGCCGAAGAGAATATAAAGGCTGAGCGCTCCAGCAACGATACCAAAGAAGAAAGTGATAGTGGTAAAACCGAACCGGCAGCAACTGAGGGAGAACAGTAATGGCAAGATATTTTCGCAGAAAAAAGGTAACCAAAATCACCGCGGATAATGAGCATTTGGTGGATTACAAAAATGTTGATTTAATCAAAGAATATATCAGCGAATCCGGGGCGATACTGCCGGCACGGATTACCAGTGCTTCGCACCGTCACCAACGGATGTTGGCCAAGGAGATTAAACGTGCCAGGTTTTTGGCTTTGCTGCCGTACTCGGACGCGCACGATTATTAATCTTAAAGGCCTTTAACCAAGTCTAAAATGCTGAAATTTATGATGCAAAGCAGATTAAATGCTGCTTTGTTCGTCGGCTTGTTTAGTGTTGGGGTCTTTATCATGCCGCTGGTGTTTGTCTTAAGTATCGCAGGTGTAAGTCTGGTTACTTTGCAAAAAGGTGCGATTGAAGGGGCAATGGTCGCTTTGCTTGCCGGCGCTGTCCTTACCGGACTTACCCTGTTGGCCGGCGGTGGCATAAATGGCATAGTTATACTACTAGGCTTAACCTGGCTGCCAGCAATTATAATTTCTTCCCAGGTTAAAAATTTGGGTAATATTACTTATGGCCTGTCGTTGGGGTTCGGGCTTGCGCTCTTAATTCTTGGGCTTTTATACCTGATAACAAGTCCTGAACCGGCAAAATATTGGCTTGAGTTTTTTGAGACAAATCTGGAGCCGGTGTTAGCTCAGCTTAAACTGCCGGTTGATATGTTTAATGAGCTAAAAACATCTCTGGTGGCTAATATGAATAATCTATTAACCTCCAGTATAGTATTGCTGGTGGCGATTGGAGTGCTGCTTGGCAGATATTGGCAGGCAAGGCTTTATAATCCAGGTGGATTTGCCAGAGAGTTCATGCAGTTAAGCTATGGCAAATTATTGGCTGTTATAACCCTGGCGGTTTTGGGTATTTCCCTCCTGGATCAGGGCTTTAAGTTCTTTGCCGACCTGGAGAGAAGTTTTATAATGTTATTTTTGCTGCAAGGTCTGGCAATTGTGCATTTTTTTGCAGATAAAAAAGGCTTTGGCGGCGGTATTTTATTTGTTTTATATATAGGTTTATTTTTATTGCCGTTTTTAGCGTTATTTTTAGCTATGCTCGGAATATTGGATAATTGGTTTGGCTTCAGGTCAAAATTAAGCAGCTAAACTGTCTGCTGCGTTAAAGACAGTATTTTTTAAGGAAATAAAATGGATGTGATCTTGCTTGAAAAAGTAGCTAACCTGGGTGATCTCGGGGACAAGGTCTCGGTAAAGCCAGGATTTGCCAGAAATTATCTGGTGCCGCAAGGCAAGGCCAAGCCGGCCACTGCCGAAAACTTAGCCGAGTTTGAAGCTAAACGCGCTGAGTTTGAAAAGCTGGAAAATCAAAGACTGGAAGAGGCAAAGGCCCGGGCGGCTGAACTTGAAAGTGTTGTAGTTAGCATACAACATGCCGCCGGTGAGGAGGGCAAGCTGTTTGGCTCGGTAACTGCACATGAGATTGCCGAAGCGGTATCGGCCGCTGTAACCACCATAGAAAAAAGTGAAATCAGGATGCCGGACGGGCCGATTAAAGAGCTTGGAGAGCATGTGGTGCAGGTGGCTTTTCACTCGGACGTGATCGTTGACCTTAACCTCAATGTAGAGGCAGAATAAACTTTTCTTTTCTTTACAATGACTTATATTAAGACCCGCATTTTTGTCAAGTGCGGGTCTTTTTTTTTGCGTTAGTATAAACAGCTTGGAGGATGGCTCAAATATAAATATTTAGCAGCATTTAACTTAATAATTATCAATTAAATCAATATCATAGGTGGAAAAGTCAGCAGTAAAAAAATCTAGGTCTGCGAAAGATCAGGCAGCAGGCAGTCTTAAGGCGCCGCCACATAGTCAGGAAGCCGAACAATCAGTTTTGGGTGGATTATTACTGGATAATACGGCCTGGGATTCGGTAGCCGACAGGGTGGCGGAAGTTGATTTTTACTCCAGTGCTAATAAGACTATTTTCCGGGCAGTTGAAGATCTGGCCGAACGCGGCAAGCCAATAGATGGGGTTACTCTGACCGAGTGGCTGGATTCTAACCAGGAACTGGATAATATAGGCGGAGTGCCGTATATTGCCATGTTGGTTAATAACACTCCGACTGTGGCCAATATTGCGCATTATGCCGATATAGTGCGTGAGCATTCAATTTTACGCCAGTTAATCAAGGTGGCGAATGAAATTGGAGATTTGGCTTTTAGCCCAGAAGGTAAAGAGGTTGCCGAAATTCTGGATGAGTCTGAGGCTAAAGTGTTTGAAATAGCCGACCAGGGAGCTAAGTCCCGTATGGGCTTTGAAAAACTGGCAACTGTTATTCCGCGGATTATTGAAAGACTTGAGTTGTTAAATGAGTCTGACAGTCATATTATCGGCATGCCGACCGGATTTAAGGATCTGGATCGTAAAACCTCTGGTTTGCAGAAATCAGACCTCATTATTGTAGCCGGGCGGCCATCTATGGGTAAAACCGCTTTTGCCATGAATCTGGTAGAAAATGTGGCGCTGGAGGCGAAAAAGCCGGTAGCGGTTTTCAGCATGGAAATGCCCAGTGAGCAATTATTGATGCGGATGCTGTCTTCGTTATCCCAGGTAAGCGGGCAAAGCGTGCGCACAGGTCAGTTAAGTGCCGAGGACTGGCCACGGATTTTCTCCACTACTTCTTTATTAAATTCAGCGCCGGTATTTGTTGATGATACGCCAGCCTTAACTCCGTCCGAGTTAAGAGCCAGAGTCAGGCGCTTAAAGCGGGAGCAGGGTGATCTGGGACTGGTGGTAATCGATTATATTCAGCTTATGCGCGCGTCTTCGGAGAAAGAAAACCGCGCTACCGAGCTTTCGGAAATTTCCCGTAATCTAAAGGCCCTGGCCAAGGAGATGGATGTGCCGGTAGTTGCCTTATCACAGCTTAACCGTTCTCTGGAGCAGCGCACCGATAAACGGCCGATAATGTCAGATCTTCGGGAATCCGGCGCTATCGAGCAGGATGCTGACATAATTATGTTTGTCTATCGGGATGAGGTTTACAATGAGGAAACTACCAATGATAAAGGGGTGGCGGAGATTATAATCGGCAAGCAGAGGAATGGCCCAATCGGCACGGTTAAACTGGCGTTTCGGGGTGAATTTGTCAGATTTGATGATTTGGCGCCTGAATATTATATGGGTGCGGATAAGGCGGAAGAACCGCCGGATTTTCATTAACTCATCTGTGCCTTTATGAGCCGTCCGATCAGGCTTTATATCTCGCGGCAGAATCTCGCGCATAATTTATCTATAGTTCGAAAGAATGCGCCTTTAAGTAAAATCATGGCGGTGGTTAAGGCTAACGCCTATGGTCATGGGGCAGTGGAAGTATCCAAAGAGTTCGTTAATGCTGGAGCTGATGCGCTTGCAGTTTGTTCAATTGATGAAGCCATTGATATTAAGGACGCCAAAGTCAGCACACCTATCGTGCTGCTGGAAGGTTTTTTCAGCGAGCAGGAACTGTCCAAGATTATAAGCCTTAAATTAATTCCAGTAGTTCATAGTAAAGAACAGCTTGCAGTTTTAAAAGACTACAAGATCAACGGCGAGCTAAATCTTATAGTAAAAATTGACACTGGCATGCACAGGCTTGGATTTAAGCCGGAAGAATTTGCCAAAATTTATTCCGAGTTACTAAAGCTTGCTAATGTAAATATTTTTGCCTTGATGAGCCATTTTGCCAGGGCTGATGAGCCACAGCACGTAAATAACTCAAGGCAGCTTGCAGAATTTAAGAAGATGGTAAACAAAATTCAAGCTGACAAAAGCATGGCTAATTCTGCAGCAATCCTGGCTTTGTCAGAGGCGCATTATGACTGGGTGCGTCCGGGAATAATGCTTTATGGCTCAAATCCATTTCTAAGCGGCAATTATCAAGATTTTAATTTAAAACCTGTAATGCGATTTGAGTCGGAAGTAATTGAAATCAAGAATGTAAAAGCAGGCGGTGAGGCAGGGTATGGGGGCACCTGGACTGCTGGTAAAGACAGCAGGCTGGCAGTGGTGGCAGCCGGTTACGGTGATGGCTATCCGCGCCATGCGCCGAACGGCACCCCGGTTGCTATCAATGATAAGATCGCGCCTTTGGCAGGCAGAGTGTCGATGGATATGCTGACTGTAGATATCAGTCAAATTTCCGGGGTAAAGGTTGGGGACAAAGTTGAACTTTGGGGAGATTTGGTGGCGGCGGATGAGGTGGCACAAAAATCCGGCACCATTTCTTATGAGCTTTTTTGCTCGGTTACCAGCAGAGTGCCCAGGATTTATGATTAAGTTTATCGGCTGTTTTTATAGGGCGGCTTTTACACTTTTCCAAACGCGATGAAAAACTTAAACTTAATAAATGGCTAAACCAAAGGTTTCATATGTTTGTAATGAATGTGGGGCTGATTTTCCTAAATGGTCAGGACAGTGCGGGGTTTGTGGCGCCTGGAATACCCTGGTTGAATTTAAAACTGCTAAATCTACATCCAGGACTTTGGTAAATAGAGCTCAAATTCAGCCTGAGATTGTCAGTTTAAATGCAGACACAGCCAACATCGAGCACAGAAATCCATCAGGTTTTAATGAGCTGGACAGAGTGTTAAGTGGTGGGCTGGTGGCAGGCTCAGTGATATTGCTAGGCGGTGATCCCGGGATTGGCAAATCCACGCTTTTACTGCAAGTGCTGGCAAGGCTTGGCAGAAAACTTAAGACCTTGTATGTCTCGGGGGAAGAGTCATTAAGACAAATATCATTGCGTGCTTCGCGCCTGGGCCTGAATTTACCGGATATAAATCTTTTAACTGAAACTGCCACCGAAAAGATTATAGAAGCAGCACACAGGGCAGAGCCTGAGGTTATGGTGATAGACTCCATTCAGACTTTGTATATGGAGGATTTGAATCCGGCCCCGGGTTCGGTAACCCAGGTTAGGGAGTCGGCCGCGCAACTGGTTAGATTTGCCAAAGAAGCTAATATTGCGATTTTTCTGGTAGGGCATGTTACTAAAGACGGAGCGATAGCCGGCCCTAGAATTCTGGAACATATGGTAGATACAGTGCTTTATTTTGAGGGTGATCCCGGCAGCAGATACCGGGTTATTCGGGCGATAAAAAACCGCTTTGGCGCGGTGAACGAACTCGGGGTATTTGCCATGACCGAAGATGGATTGAAAGAAGTATCTAATCCTTCGGCAATTTTTTTATCCCGCCACCCGGAACCGGTTGCCGGCAGCATAACTTTAGTAACCCGCGAGGGAACAAGGCCTTTGCTGGTAGAACTGCAGGCTTTGGTGGATGATTCACATCTTAGCAATCCGCGGCGGGTAAGTTTAGGCCTGGAGCATAATCGGCTTGCGATGCTGCTTGCGGTATTACACCGTCACGGCGCAGTAGCAACTTATAATAATGATGTATTTGTCAATGTAGTAGGCGGGGTGAGAGTTACCGAAACTGCGGCCGATCTTGCGGTGGTGCTTGCGATTTTATCCAGTCTTAAAAATAAGCCGCTGCCGGCAGGCCTGGTGGTATTTGGAGAAGTCGGATTATCCGGCGAAATCCGCCCGGTGCCGGCCGGGGAGGAAAGGCTAAAGGAGGCGTCCAAGCATGGCTTTAAACAGGCAATCATTCCCCAAGCCAATAAACCGAAAAAAAACATTAATGATATGAAAATTACGGCAGTACAGCGCCTGGCTGAAGCCATATCAGCCGTTTGGATCTGATACTAAAACATACAAATAACATGTACCAATATGCTCTATATTCGGTTAGAATCTACCGCCTGTTTACAAGGTGGCTGTAAGAATTTAAGGCCTAAAAGCCAAGGTTTTTATTCACGTTCCCATCTGTTCTTGTTGGGAGGGTGCAGAAGCAGTTTACAGTTTGGGGTATTGTGGTAAACCTAGTTACTGGCGCTCTTGTTGGAGCCGCAAAACAACTGGGGAAAATATAACAGCATCTCACTCGATTGCCCGGGTGGCGTTGTGGTAGACGGCAGGCCTAAGCCTGCTAAGCCCAACAAACAGAACAGGGCATAAATATAGTAGTTCACTCGTTGGCCCGGGTGGCGAAATTGGTAGACGCAAGGGACTTAAAATCCCTCGGAAGTTACTTCCGTGCCGGTTCGAGTCCGGCCCCGGGCACCATTTATTTTAACAATATAAACAACAAGTTAATTATTCTCAGGTGTGCCTAAGAATATCTGGTGCTTACAAGACATACCTTCCGGTGACATAAACTGTGTTGCTATTCAATTAAGTGCGGTGTCCCCGAAATTTAAAGTATTCATAATTCTAACTTCCTGGATTGCCTTGAAGTTTAATGAGCGCAGTGTAATTGCCCTTGTCAGCTTGTTTTAAAGCCTGTATGTAACTATCTCTCATTTTATTTTTCTTGGCTAATAAATTTTCATTCCATTCAGTAGGCTTAAGTCCATTTTGTTTGAGATAAATGTTTGCCAACATTCGAGACCACCTGCCATTGCCGTTTAAAAATGGATGGATGAGCACGGCTTTATGATGGAGTCTTGCTGCAATTTCTATCGTGTCAAAGGTCTGGTTAATATGCCAAAAATGAAAATCATCTACCAGTTTTGGTAGTGTTCATAATTCTGTGTCAAAACTTAAAATATGATAATTTAAGGAGACAGACATGGAAGCAAAATTTGATATAGACAAGGCCTTAGCTGATTTAAAATCAGGTAAAGGTCTGACAGGTAAAGATGGAGTTCTAAC
>Ga0209790_1000110_pt1 | contig 15789 bp, 12 predicted proteins | sample WorMetG1aBELIZE2_FD_187420 | JGI IMG/M metagenome (GOLD analysis project Ga0209790, IMG submission 187420) | Marine gutless worms symbiont microbial communities from Max Planck institute for Marine Microbiology, Germany - Inanidrilus... ... | reverse complement strand
CCTTGGCCTCGGAAATCCTTGAGCGACTCGCATACTTGTTTTTCATTGCCTTGCTTAACCTTATGCCCCATCCAGAGACACGCAGCTAGGCATGACCCATTTCTTTCTTTTCTCGTCGATTTCTTTCTGAAAGGCCTCTTTCTCCTGCCTTATTCCGTCATCAAATGCATTGCGCAATTCCAGTATTTCTTTTGTGTTTTCAATGAGATCGCTGCTCATATCCAGGAGTTCGCTGGTCGCTTCCTCCAGTCGCTTTTCGATGTCTTTCTGGCGCTCAGTCTTTTCCTCTTGCAGAAACCAGATCGACCCGATGATACCGACCACTGCAAGCAGCACTGGGCCCCATTTGCCGAGGGAGTCATAGAGGTGCCTGAAGAAGGCCCACTGACCGTCAGATTGGTCGCCGCCCTGCCGTTCTTGATCGGCCATCGCCGTGTCCGCCGCCCCCAGATCTCGAATACGGACAATCGACTGTCACAAGGCCATATTCTGGTTGCAAACACGCCGCTTCGCAACCAAAGGTTCGGCGATGGGCTGGCTTTCGGATCGCGCGGGCGCGGCTCGGATCAAGTCGGCTTGGGCAGGTCGAAGGCTATTAGCGCCTTGGTCTGGCGTTTGGCCAGGGCCTCGGCGTCGAAATCCTGGATTAGCTCGTGGAACATGCGGTGCCAGTTGATCTCGGCGCGCAACCGGGTGAACACGCTGCCGAGGCCGATGGCGGCGCGGTCCATGAGCACGAACTCGCGCGGCGGCGTGACCCCGCCGACGCGGCTGAGCTCGCGATGCACCTTGCCGGCGACGCGGGCGCCGTAGACGGCGTTGCCGTCCTCCTGGATCGGCTGAACCCGGTCCTCCATCAGCGGCGCATAGAGGAACCGCGCCCAGTGGTTGAGGATGTCGATCAGTTCCCGGCTGAGGTTCTTGAACCCCCAGGTTTCGTAGGCATGGACCTCGAGCTCCTCGTCGTCGTCACGAAGGGCCTTGTAGAGGTCGATGACGGCGCCGATGAACGGCGCCTTGAACACCCGGATGCAGCCGAAGTCCAGCAGGTTGATTGAGCCGTCCGGGCGCACCGTGTAGTTGCCGAGGTGCGGATCGCCGTGGATGACGCCGTATTCGTAGAACGGCACGTACCAAGCCCGGAACATGTTGCGGGCGACGGTGTTGCGGGCGTCGATGTGGTGATCGACGAAGCTCAACAGCGGTTCGCCGTCGAGCCAGTTCATGGTCAGCAGCCGCCCCGTCGACAGCTCCGGCACGGTCTCGGGGATGTGTACGTCGGCCTCCTTCGCATGCATGCGGCCGTAGAGCCCGATGTGGCGGGCTTCACGGATGTAGTCCAGTTCCTCGCGCAAGCGCGCCGACAGCTCGGCGTGGATTTCGCTGGGGTCGATCGCGCGGTCATAGCGCCGGTAGATGCTGAATACCAACTTGAGCTGCTTCAGGTCGGCTTCCACCGCCGAGGCCATGTCCGGATATTGCAGTTTGCACGCCAGCGCCCGGCCGTCGTGCCCGGTCGCCCGGTGGACCTGCCCCAGCGAAGCCGCTGCGGCGGCTTCTTGCTCGAAAGCGGCGAACCGCTTCTGCCAGTCGGGGCCCAGCTCGCTCGCCATCCGCCGCTTGACGAACGGCCAGCCCATGGACGGCGCGTTGGTCTGCAGATGCGCCAGCTGGGCGGTGTATTCCTCGGGCAGCATGTCAGGAACGGTGGCGAGGATTTGCGCCACCTTCATCAGCGGACCCTTGAGCCCACCCAGGGCCGCGCGCAGGTCGGCGGCGTGCTCGAGGGTATCGATGGGGACTCCGAAGAACCGTCCGCCGGCGTAGCGCGCGGCAATGCCGCCGACGGCGGTGCCGACGCGAGCGTAGCGCTTTACGCGTCCGCCAAGGGAACCGGCCTCTTCACCCTCGCGATTGGCGCGCTTCGCCGTGTCGGCCATCGTCGATCCCCGGAAATGGTGTCCGATATCGAACAGTGATACGGCCTGGAGCGCCCGCCGGATCGGCGCCCAGGACACGGTAAGATATAAGTCCTTGTCCGCCCGGGACAACGCCGCAGGGCGAACCCACCTACCGTTCCAGTTCTTCCAACTCGTCGATCAGCCCGGTAATGACGGCGAGGCCTCTTCCCCAGAATGCCGGATCGCCGGCATCAAGGCCGAACGGCCGCAGCAGATCGCGGTGGCGTAGCGTGCCGCCGGCGCGGAGCATGTCGATGTACTTGTCCTCGAATCCGGGGTGGCCGGCCCCGTAGACCTGGTAGAGGGAGTTCACCAGGCAATCGCCGAACGCGTAGGCGTAGACGTAGAACGGCGAATGGACGAAGTGTGGGATGTAGGCCCAGAAATGCCGGTAGTCGTCGTCGAAGCGCAACGCCGGTCCAAGGCTTTCGCGCTGAACGTCGAGCCAGATCTCGCCCAGGCGTTCGATGGACAGCTCGCCGGATGCGCGCTTTTCATGGATGCGTTGCTCGAATTCGTGAAAGGCGATCTGGCGGACCACCGTGTTGAGTATGTCCTCGACCTTGCCGGCGAGCAACCGGCGGCGGCGGCCCGGATCATCCTCGTCGGCGACCAGCGCCCGGAACACCAGCATCTCGCCGAAGACCGAGGCCGTCTCGGCGAGGGTCAACGGGGTATCCGCCATCAGCGTTCCCTGGTCGGCCGCGACGACCTGATGGACGCCATGGCCAAGCTCGTGTGCCAATGTCATCACGTCCCGCGGCCGGCCATAGAAGTTCATCAGCACGTACGGGTGCACGGACGGCACGGTGGGATGGGCAAACGCCCCGGAGTCCTTGCCGGGCCGGGGGCCGGCGTCGATCCACGACTCGTCGAAGAACCGCTTCGCGATCTCCGCCATGCGCGGATCGAAGGCGTCGAAAGCGTCGAGAACCGTCGTCTTCGCCTCGGCCCAGTCGTAGCGCCGTTCTTCGCCACCGGGCAGCGGCGCGTTGCGGTCCCAATAGTCCAGATGGTCACTGCCGAACCAATGCGCCTTCAGGCGATAGTAACGGTGGGCGATCTGGTCGTAGGCGCCGCGGATCGCGTTGACGAGCGCATCAACGACCTTATCCTCGACTTGATTGGACAGGTTTCGGTAGGAGATAGGTGTCGGGTAGCGGCGCCACTTGTCCTCGATCTCCTTGTCCTTCGCGAGGGTATTGGTGATCAGAGCGAACAGGCCGACATTGTCGCCCAGCACGGAGCCAACCGCCTTGGCGGCGGCGCGGCGGACGTCGCGCTGGCCATGATAAAAGAGGTTCAGAGTCTCCGAGAGCGTCAGCGTGTCACTGTTCACCGGAAACCGCAGGTCGGCGAGGGTCTGTTCGAACAGGCGAACCCACGCCGATCGACCGGTGACTGACTTCTCGTGCAGCAGCCGCTCGAGGTCGTCGTCGAGCTGATGCGGCCGAAACACCCGGGTGTCGCGCACCCAGGGCCGGTAGCGGTCGGCCACCGGATCGGCGAACTTCCCCTCCAGGTCATCGTCTTCGAGCCGGTTCAATTCCAACGTGAAGAACAGTGTCTCGGTTGAAATGGCGTTGACCTGCTCCTGCACGGTTTGCATGAAGCGCCCGGTCTCGGGATCGGCGATGTCGCCGGCGAACACGAGCTGGGCGTAACTCAAAGCCTTATGCAGGCGCTCGGCGATGGCCTCGTAGCGAACGATCGCGGCTCCGAAGGCGGCACCATCCATCTCGGCGAGACGGCCGGCGCATTCCGCGTGAAAGCTCTCGGCTTCGGCACGGGACCACTCTAGATCCTCGGCCAAAACTTGGGAGTCCTGGCCGTCATAGAGGTCCCGCAGTTCCCACCGCGGCAACGCATCGTCGGATTCCGGCTCGATCGTCTCGGCGAGAGCGCCTGCGCTGTCGGTCATCGGTTTCTCCTTCGCTACTCGCGGCATATAATCTGCCATCAAGCGCCCGGCAACGAGGTAAATTCACTACCCGGGCGGTCCAGGGGGAATCGTCGGCCATGCTCGCATCAGACCAGAAAAACCTCGTTTCCATGTTCTTCGACCAAGCCGACACCCTCGGCGAGCGGCCATTCCTGTGGGCGAAGCGCGACGGCCGCTATCACCCGCTGAGCTGGCGGGACGTCGCCGCGCGGGTCAGCGCCCTCGCCCGTGGTCTGCGCGCCATGGGCGTCGGCCGCGGTGACCGCATCGCGCTCGTCGCCGAAAACGGACCCGATTGGGTGATCGCCGACGTCGCGGTGATGGCCGCGGGCGGGATCACCGTTCCCGCGTACACGACGAACACCGCGGCCGACCATCGCCACATCCTGACCGACAGCGGCGCCATTGGCGCCATCGTCAGTACGCGTCGGCTCGCAACTCCGGTGCTTGAAGCAGCCAGCCAGTCGGCCTCGACCCGTTTCGTGATCACGATCGAGCAGCCGCACCTGGAGCCGGGTACGGACGTCGAGATTCTGTCCTGGGAAGAAGTGGCGGCCCGGGGTCATGAGGACCACACGAACCTGGTCGAAGACGCCACGAAGCTGGCGCGCACGGACACGGCCTGTATCATCTACACGTCCGGCACCACCGGCGCGCCGAAGGGGGTGATGCTGTCCCACGGCGCGATCCTGCACAACTGCGCGGGCGCCTACGATGCGCTCCTGGAGCTGGGCCTCGGCGACGAGGTGTTCCTGTCGTTCCTGCCGTTGTCGCATTCCTACGAGCACACCGTCGGAATCTACTTCCCCATTCTCATCGGGGCGCAGGTCTACTTCGCCGAGGGCGTCGAAACACTCGCCGCCAACATGGTCGAGGCCCGCCCGACGATCATGACCGCGGTCCCCCGGCTCTACGAAGCCCTGCACGCCAAGATCCTGCGCGGGGTCGAACGCACCGGTGGCATCAAGGAGAAGCTGTTCCGCCGTGCCGTCTCAATCGGCGAGCGACGCTATCGCGATCCCGCGTCCCTCGGCCTGTTCGGCAGGATCGACGATCGCATCCTCGACAGGGTGGTGCGGGACAAAGTGCGGGCGTCGTTCGGCGGCCGGCTGAAGGCGCTGGTTTCGGGCGGGGCGCCGCTGAATCCCGAGATCGGCGTATTCTTCACCGCGCTTGGCCTGCGCATCCTTCAGGGCTACGGCCAGACGGAATCGGGACCGGTGGTCAGCGTCAACCGTCCGTCGGGACCCAAGATGCACACCGTCGGGCCACCGCTCACCGACACCGAGGTCCGGATCGCCGCAGACGGCGAAATCCTTATCCGCGGCGAGCTGGTGATGCAGGGTTATTGGGGTCACGAGAAGGAGACCGGCGAGACGGTCGTTGACAGCTGGCTGCACACCGGCGACATCGGCGAGATCGACGAAGACGGCCACATCGTTATCACCGACCGCAAGAAGGACATCATCGTCAACTCCGGCGGCGACAACATCTCGCCGGCGCGTATCGAGGGTCTGCTGACCATGGAGCCGGAGATTGCTCAGGCGATGGTCTGGGGCGACAAGCGCCCGAACCTGGTGACCCTTTTGGTCCCCGATGCCGAGTGGATGGCCGATTGGGCGCGGAGCGCCGGCCAGAACGCCGACCTTTCGGCGCTGGCCGAGGACGCCGACTTCCGAAAGGCCGTGGGCGAGGCCGTCGAACGGGTCAACGGCGGACTATCGCTGATCGAGAAGGTGCGCCGGTTCACCATCGCCCCTGAACCGTTCGCCATCGCCAACGAGCAGCTGACGCCGACAATGAAGATCCGCCGCCACGTCCTCAAGAAGGTCTACGGCGAACGCCTGGAAGCGCTGTATCGCTAGCGGAACGAGCCGACCGAGGGCTCACACGCCGTAGTAGACGCGGTACCAGTCGATGAAGCGCGGGATGCCTTCCGAGATCGGCGTCTTCGGCTCAAATCCGAAATCCCGCCGGGTGGCCTCGATGTCGGCGTAGGTTTCCTTGACGTCGCCGGGCTGCATCGGAAGGAACTCGAACTCGGCCTTCCGCCCCAGCGCCTGTTCGATCAGACCGATGTAGTCCATCAGCGCTTCGGAACTGCTGTTGCCGATGTTGTAGAGGCGGTTGAGCGGATCGCTGCTGGTTGGCGGACGGTCGAGGCAAGCGACAACGCCGGCGACGATGTCGTCGATGAAGGTGAAATCGCGGCGCATGTCGCCGTGGTTGAACACCGGGATCGGTTCGCCGGCGAGGATCTTGCGCGTGAAGATGAATGCCGCCATGTCCGGGCGCCCCCAAGGCCCGTAGACAGTAAAGAACCGTAGTCCGGTCAATGGTATTCCGTGGATGTGGGCGTACGAGTGGCTGATCGCTTCCATGGATTTCTTGGTCGCAGCGTAGAGCGACAAAGGCGTGTCGGTGCGGTCGGCGACCGAGAACGGCAGCGTCGTGTTGGCCCCGTAGACCGACGACGTCGACGCGTAGACGAAATGGTCGAGGCGCTCGAGTTTCCGGCACGCCTCCAGCAGGACGACATGCCCTTCGACATTGCTGTGCACGTAGGCAAAGGGATTGACCAGCGAGTACCGCACCCCGGCCTGGGCGGCGAGGTGAACGACCCGGTTGATTCCTGGATGGGCGCGGATCATCGCCTCGATGGCATCGCGGTCGGCGATGTCGACACGCTCGAAGGTGAAACCGGAATGCTCGGCGAGGCGGGCCAGGCGTGCCTCCTTCAGCGACACCTCGTAGTAGTCGTTGACGTTGTCGACGCCGACAACTGTGTCGCCCCGTGCGAGCAGCGCCTGCGCGGTGTTGAAGCCGATAAATCCCGCGGCGCCGGTCACCATTACCGTCATGTCGGCCCGTCTCCCTATCACTCCGCGCACACTCAGATCGCTGAATCCGCGCAACCTTTTTCGAATCGGGCGGTCTTCCCCCGTCTGGCGGCCGGATCATAGAACGACTGGCGGCGGCGGGCACATCCTTTTAGGCTACGGCCCGGCGGATAGGGCCGGGTTGGCCTCATCTGGGTGGAGATTTGGAATGCGCCTGGAAGTCCTTGGCTGCGCTGGCGGGATCGGCGACAGCGCCCAAACCTTGGCGTTTCTGGTCGACGGCGATCTGCTGATCGAGGCGGGTACCGGAGTCGGCAAGCTGGCGCGGTCGGCGATGGCCCGAATCGACCACGTTTTCCTAAGTCACGGCCACTTGGACCACATCTGCATGCTGCCGATGCTGATCGATGCCGGCCGCACCGGACGCACTGATCCGGTCATCGTCCACGCCCTGCCTGCGACGGTCGAAACCTTGCAGCAGCATGTGTTCAACTGGGCCATCTGGCCCGACTTCACCTCCATCCCATCGGCATCAAGCCCTTTGATCCGGTTCCAGGCTCATGACGTCGGTGACGTCGTGAGCCTCGGCAGCCGGCGGATCACGCTTTTGCCGGCAACCCATACCGTACCCACGGCGGGTTTTCTGCTCGACAGCGGTACGGCGAGCATTGCCATTAGCGGAGATACAACGATCTGCCCGCCGTTTTGGGAAACCGTAGGTTCGCTTGCCAACCTTGATTCGCTGATCATCGAAATGTCCTATCACGACGGAAATGCCGACCTCGCCCGCCGCGCCGGACACTTGTGCCCGTCCATGCTGGCGCCGCGGCTCGGGTCTTTGAAAAAACCGGTGACCGTGTATCTCGTGCACGTCAAACCGACAGATGCAGAGCGGGTCGCCCGCGAGATCGTCGGCATCGGCGGCATCCACTCCGTGCGTGTGATGGAGGAAGGCCAGGTCCTAATCTGGTAGCAGCTTCCGCAGCATCGTTGCTCGTTACGCTTCCAAGCGGAAACGGCGTTGCGGGAACCAAGCCGTTGCAGTCACAAAGCTGCGAATTCACCGAATCGAAGCCCCAGCGATTGTAATTTAGGTCAGTATATATTACCTATATTGGTATCGTGCGGACAATGCGCATGGTCGACAGCCTTGGGCGAGGAGGCACCAAATGGCGTTGGCCCACGTATCGCTAGACGATAAATACACGCTGGATTCCGGGCGGGCCTACCTGACCGGGTCGCAGGCGCTGGTCCGCCTGCCGTTGATGCAGCGCCGTCGAGACGTCGCCGCCGGTCTCAACACGGCCGGGTACGTGAGCGGCTACCGAGGCTCGCCGCTCGCCAACATCGACCGGGAGATCTGGCGGACGGGGCCGCTGTTCGCCGACAACCACGTCCGCTTCCAGCCGGGCCTCAACGAGGATCTGGCGGCGACCGCAATTTGGGGTTCGCAGCAGGTCAATCTGTTCCCCGGCGCGCGCTACGACGGTGTGTTCGCGATGTGGTACGGCAAGGCTCCCGGCGTGGACCGTACGGGCGACGCTTTCCGTCACGCCAACATGGCCGGCACGGCGCCCAATGGCGGCGTCCTTGTGCTTGCCGGCGACGACCACGGCGCCAAGTCATCGACGTTCCCGAGCCAGTCCGACTACCTGTTCATGCACGCCGAGATCCCGGTGCTCAACCCGGCCAACGTCCAGGAACTCCTGGATTTCGGCCTCTACGGCTGGGCGCTGTCGCGATATTCCGGCTTGTGGGTGGCGATGAAGACGATCACCGAGACGGTGGATTCCTCGGCCTCGGTCCACGTCGATACGCACCGCCTCACCATCGTCCGCCCCGACGATTTCGAAACACCTCCCGACGGTCTTCACATCCGTCTCCACGACTGGCCGCCGCTCGGCGCCGAAATACGCTTCCAACGCTACAAGGTGTATGCGGCGCTCGCCTTCGCCCGCGCCAACGGGATCGACCGCGCGGTGATCGACAGCCGCGACCGCCGGTTCGGCATCGTCACCACAGGCAAATCCTATCTCGACGTCATGCAGGCCCTGGAGGACCTGGGCATCGACGAGGATCTGGCCGCCGACATGGGCCTCTGCGTCTACAAGGTCGGCATGGTCTGGCCCCTGGAGCGTGAGGGCATCCGCAGGTTCTGCGAAGGTCTCGACGAGGTGCTCGTCGTCGAGGAGAAGCGCGCGGTCATCGAGAACCAGCTCAAGGAACAACTCTACAACTGGCGCGAGGACGTGCGCCCGCGGGTGATCGGCAAGTTCGACGAGGCCGGAGACTGGATTCTTCCGTCGGCCGGCGAGCTCACCCCCGCCCGCATTGCCCGCGTCATCGCCGACCGCATCGACCGCTTCTATACGTCGACCCACATCCGCGACCGCCTCGCCTTCCTCGACGCCAAGGAACGGACGATGGAGGGACCGCTGCCGGAGATCCGACGCCAACCCTATTTCTGCTCGGGTTGCCCGCATAACACTTCGACTCGACTGCCCGAAGGATCGCAGGCCGTCGCCGGAATTGGCTGCCACATCATGGCGATGTGGATGGACCGGTCGTCCGACACCTACACCCACATGGGCGCCGAGGGGACCAACTGGATCGGCATGGAGCCGTTTACCGACATCGGCCACAGGTTCGTCAACCTCGGCGACGGCACCTACTACCACTCGGGTATCCTCGCCATTCGAGCCGCCGTCGCGGCCCAAAGCTCCGTCACCTACAAGATTCTCTACAACGACGCCGTGGCAATGACCGGCGGCCAGCCCACCGACGGCCCGCTCGATGTGCCGATGATCACCCGTCAGGTGGCAGCCGAGGGGGTCAAGAGAATCTGCGTCGTTTCCGACGAGCCCGAGAAGTACGGCATCAACACGGGGTTCGCCTCAGGTGTCACCGTGCACCACCGCAACGACATGGACGAGCTGCAGCGCGACCTGAGAACCGTGCCGGGACCGACGGTGCTGATCTACGAGCAAACCTGTGCCGCCGAGAAACGCCGGCGGCGCAAGCGTGGACTGATGCCCGACCCGCCCAGGCGCGCGTTCATCAACGAGGCCGTGTGCGAAGGCTGCGGGGATTGCGGCGTCAAATCCAACTGTGTCTCGATCATCCCCCGCGAGACGCCCTTCGGGCGCAAACGCGCGATCGACCAGTCGTCGTGCAACAAGGACTTCTCTTGCGTGAATGGCTTCTGTCCGAGTTTCGTCACCGTCCACGGCGGCACCTTGCATAAACCGGCCGGCACTTCGGCCGCGCCGCCGGAGCTTCCGGACCCGGTGCTGCCCGGCCTCGACGAACCCTATGGCATTGTCATCACCGGTATCGGTGGAACGGGGGTCGTCACCATCGGTGCCGTGTTGGGCATGGCGGCGCACCTCGAAGGAAAGGGCGCCAGCGTTCTCGACCAGATTGGCCTCGCCCAGAAGAACGGCGCTGTCGTCAGTCATGTTCGCATCGCCGAATCCCCGGATGCCATTCATGCCGTTCGCATCGCCGCAGGCGGGGCACGTCTTCTGCTCGGCTGCGACATCGTCACCGCCGGAGGCCCGGAGACCCTGGCCAAGGTGCGCCCGAACTACACACGTGCGGTCGTCAACAGCCATGCGACGATGACCGCGGACTTCACCCAGAACCCGGATCTGGCGTTTCCCCAGGCCGATCTGCGCGATGCCATCACCGACATTTGCGGTGCCGACGCTTCGACCTTCGTCGATGCCGGCAAACTGGCCGCGGCGCTGATGGGTGATACCATCGCCACCAACCTGTTCATGGTCGGCTTCGCTTTCCAATCGGGGCTGCTACCGCTGTCGGCGGAAGCCATCGAGCGGGCCGTCGAGATCAATGGCGCGGCGGTCGAGTTCAACAAGCAGGCGTTCCACTGGGGACGGGCCGCAGCCCACGACCGTGCCGCCGTCGAACGCGCCGCGGGACTTCACGAACCCGTATCGGAGGCCGAGACCTTGGAGTCCGTGATCGCACGGCGCGCAGAGGAGTTGATTGCGTATCAGGACGATGCCTATGCCCACCGGTACACGACATTGGTCGAGCGCATCCGCGAGGCCGAGGCCGCGTGCGTGCCCGGGTCGTCGGCACTGGCGAACGCGGTGGCGCGGGCGTACTTCAAGCTGCTGGCCTACAAGGACGAGTACGAAGTGGCGCGGCTCTACACGGATGGCCGGTTCGCCGCAGATCTGGCGCGCCAATTCGACGGCGACGTCCGCCTGACCTTCCATCTGGCGCCGCCGCTTTTTGGCCGGCGCGATCCAGAGACGGGCGAGCTCGTAAAACAGGAGTATGGTCGCTGGGTGATGACGGCGTTCCGGATGCTGGCACGGCTGAAAGGTCTCAGGGGGACACCGTTCGACCCGTTCGGCCATACCGCAGAACGGCGGGACGAGCGGCGGTTGATCGACGACTACGAGGAAACCATCGGCTCTTTGCTCGCCGGCCTCACGCCAGACAGCCACATCACCGCCTGCGAGATCGCCGCGCTGCCACTGTCGATCCGCGGATTCGGCCACGTCAAGGCGGCGAGCATCGCCGAGGCCAAAGCCCGTGAGGCCGAGCTGATGCGGACCTTCCATCATCCAACGCCGACGGTTCACGCCGCCGAATGAAGCGGGCCGGAAGCTGACGGCGATTCGCGCATTTGAGAGCGCGCGCACGCAAGGCCAGATGCGCAACTGACCATAAACACAGCGCAATTTCCGCCTAACCTTATCTTAACCGGGTCCGCGGCCCCATCGAATGGTCGGCGGACGCGGCGCACCCCGGAACCGCGGCCGTGGTCCGCCCGCTGGGATGCAACTTCAGGTTCGGGCCGGCATGAGCGAGACCGACGGCACCGACGATTTGTGGCGTGGAGACATCGGCGCCACAGCCGATGCTTTCGGCGTGCTCGGGTTGCGCCTGCGTCTGGAGCAGGTGCTGCTCGAAATTTTCCGCACCGGCCGTGCCATGGCCGATGGACGCGAACCCTCGGCCGAAACCCGGGACCGGCTGGAAGCGCTGCGGCGAGAGGCCTCGTCGTTGGAAAAGGCCATCTACGGCGCGAACCTGAATACCCCCCCTTCGCCGCCGGCGGACGCTGCGGCCGGCCGGGACGTCCCGGCCGTCCATGGTGCGACGCGCGAGTCCCGCCTGCGAGCCCGTCGGCGGCGCGGCGTCCGCCATGTCGTCGAGATCGACATCTGGGACGCTGACCTCGATGCCATGATCCGTCGGGGTGAGATCTCCAGCGCCGAGGGCCAGGATCGGGCGCGGGTCGCCGATGCCGTGGAAGACCTCCTCGAACGAACCCTTCACACCGGGGAATCCTCGAGCACCGCTACTTCGTCCACGACCGTCGAGGAGCGGCGGACACGGGACGATCGCCGCGAGGACGCCGACCGTCGCACCGAGGCCGAGCGGCGGGCCGCCGAGGACCGGCGCCAGATCGTGCGCATGTGGTCGCAACTCGATCCCGAACTGTTTTTGTCTGCTCCGGACCGGCGCGCTGCCCGTGAACGGCGCGGTCTTGTGGAACGGCGGACCCATCCGACCCGGCGCGAACGGGACGAGCCGAGTCCCGGTTGATCGATCGTGCTCCGGCTAGCCGTCGCGCGGTCACGATCGCGCGATGGCGTATATTCCTGTCGCGACCGCTGGACGCGCGCGGTATCATCCGTGGCATTTCCCCCGCGAGATGAACCAGTTATTGCGGCTTGGGGAGCCTTGCATGGCGCGCGGCAAGGGCCACAAGGATTCGCCGCCCGGCGGCGACGTGAAGCATTCCGAACCGACGGTGCAAGCCGATCTCGTCGGCGAGCTTACCGAGCGGCTGGATTCGTTGCGCGCGGAGATCCGGCGCATGGAGCAGCTTGCCGCCGACGGTGCTCGGTGGCGGCGACCGCCAATGGCCGCCTCGCGTCACTGCGCACCGAAGCCGATTGGCTCGAAGCCGCTGTCGACCGCTCGGCCTCGGGGCATCCTCCAGAGGGGCCGCAAGCAAGCGCCGGAACGCACTTGGCGGGGCGCGCCGGCCGTTTGCGCGCACGTCGCCGACGCGGCGTGCGTCACGTGGTTCATCTCGATATCTGGGATCACGATCTCGACGCTTTGATCTCGGCTGGCGAGCTGTCCGCCGCCGACGCCTCCGATGCCACCAAGGTCGCCGACGCGGTCGAAGACGTATTCGACCGCTGGGTTCACGGTCACCTCTCCGGAGCTTTGGCAAGTCCGAATGAGACCCCTGCCGTGATTCCCCAACCAGCCGCTTTCGGGCCTGCGGAAGCGCCGAGCGCACCGCCCGCCGATGATCGACGCGAAATCCAGAGCCGTCGCTCGGGCATCGATCGCCGCCGCGCCCGAGGCGAAGTCAGCAACATCCTGGGGATGATCGAGGGCTCGCCCCTGGATCGGCGCAAAGCGCCTGACCGGCGGCTGACCAACGACCGGCGCCTTACCGAGCGCTGACCGCGTACAACCCAAGCGCCGCCCACACGCAGGCGAACGTGATGAGGGTGTGGACGGTGAACGCCTCGCCGAAGGCGAACACGGCGAGCAGGAAATGCCCGGTCGGCACGATGTATTGCAGCAGGCCGAGGGTAGACAGGCGAATCCGCTGCGCTCCTGTGACGAAGAGCAAGAGGGGCAGCGCGGTGAGTGGGCCGGATACCAAGAGCAGCGCCGTCGTGGTCCAGTCGGCGGGTCCCATGGACCCGGAACCGTCGGCCGCCAGGATGACCAGGTAGCTGGCGGCGACGGGTGCCAGCACGAGGGTTTCGACGAACAGCCCTGTCGTCGGGTCGACGGTAATGACCTTGCGGATCAGTCCGTAGACGCCAAAGGTGACCGCCAGGGTCAGGGAGACCCAGGGGAAGACTCCCACGGCGACGACCTGATAGCCGACGCCGGCCGCCGCCAGGGCCACGGCTCCCCATTGCAGAGGCCGCAACCGCTCGCTCAGCACGACAACGCCGAGAACGACACTGACCAACGGATTGATGAAATAGCCGAGGCTCGATTCCAGAACGCGGCCGACGGCAATGGCCCAGATGAACACCCCCCAGTTGACCGTGATCACCGCCGCTGCCAGGACCAGCCCCCCGGCGAGCCGGCGGTTGGTGAACACTGCGGCCACCCGCCGCCAATGCCGAAGCAAGGCAATCACTCCGGCCATCAGCACAAGCGTCCAGACGATTCGATGGGCCAGGACCTCGACCGCCGGCACGTGGGCAACGGCCTTAAAATACAGAGGGAAAAGCCCCCAAAGGGCATAGGCGCTGGCGGCCGAGGCTGCGCCCAATACCGTTGTCGACCGCGTCTCGCTCATTGACCCGTCCCAATCACTAAAGGACGTAGATCAGCAGCAACGGCAACGAGACAAACGACAGCACCGTCGACAGCACCACCATCCCGGCGACCTCCTCGGGCGCCGGCTGGTAGCGCTGAGCGAACAGGAAATTGAACACCGCCACCGGCATCGTTGACTGCAAGACCATCACCCCTCGCGCAGCGCCTTCCAGGCCCAGCGACCAGGCGACCAGAACCCCAACGGCGAACCCCATGCCCAGGCGCAGCGCCGAAAGCCAGGCAGCCCGTCCCGCCCGCCGCACGCTGAGCCGCGACAGCGAAACACCGAGGGTAATCAGCATCATAGGTATGGTGATGGCGCCCAGCAGCTTGGTCGTGGCGTTGATCCATGCCGGCGGTTGGGCGCCGGCGGCCAAGAACACCATGGCGATGGCGACGGCATAGAGTATGGGAATCCGTGCCAGATTCCGGAAGGACAGGGTCCCGGACGCAATGGCTGCGCCAATGGTGAGCTGGGCGACGGCACACACGGCGAACACGCCGATCGCCAAGGCGAGGCCCGCGTCTCCAAAGGCAAGGAAACAGAGCGGTAGGCCCATGTTGCCCGTGTTCGGAAATGTCAGCGCCGGAAGGAACGCCCGCAAGGACAAGCCCGAAAGGCGCAGAACGAGAGCGGCGATGGCCGCGCACAGCGCCAGCATGACCACCGCCGCGCCGGAAATGACGCCCACCGCCGCCGCGTCGACGGTCAGATTGGCGAGGGTGTGAAACACCAGACATGGCGTCGCGACATTGGTGATCAACGTGGTGACGAACTCGATGTCGAAGGCGCGTCCGAACCGGGCCCACCCGTAGCCGATCCCGGCGCACACGAGCACTGGGGCAATGATCGAGAACAGTTCCGCGAACATGGATGGTGCCGTCTGGTGGGTTCGGCGGCGTCACTCAACCCAGGCAATTCTAAGGACGTTCGTCGAGCCGCGGGTTCCCAGCGGAAGCCCGGCAGTGACCACGAGAGGTGCCCCTTGGCCGGCAAACTGGGTCTCCGTCGCGATGCGCACTGCCACTTCGACCATCGTGTCGAAGTCGTCGAGGCTTTCGACCAGGACGGAATGCACGCCCCAAACCAGGGTCAGGCTGCGGGCGACACTCTCCAGGCTGGTCAGGCCCAGGATCGGCACGGGCGGCCGCTCGCGGGCGGCCCGCAACGTCGTCGAACCACTGGACGAGAAGGTCACGATGGCCGCCCGCCATGTCGCCCAGACCATATCGGCGGCGGTGATGGCATCGGAGGCCGTCGGCGCCGGCTGCGCGCGGGTCCCATCGATGATGCCGCGATAGGGCGGGTCCCGTTCGACCCGGGCGATGATGCGATCCATCATCGCCACCGACTCGATCGGATAGTCCCCCGAGGCCGTTTCCGCCGACAGCATCACCGCGTCGGCGCCGTCGTAGACAGCGGTGGCAACGTCCGAGGCCTCGGCCCGGGTCGGCATCGGCGCGGCGACCATGGAATCCAGCATCTGGGTGGCGACGACGACGGGTTTGCCGGCATACCGGCAGGCGCGGATGATGCGCTTCTGCAGTGCCGGCACGTCCTCGGGCGGAACCTCGACGCCGAGGTCACCGCGGGCCACCATCACCGCATCGGCAAGGTCGACGATCTCGAACAGATGATCGACGGCGGTCGGCTTTTCGAGCTTGGCCAGCAACGATGCCCGGCCGCCAGCCGCAGCGCCGC
>Ga0209790_1000107_pt1 | contig 16024 bp, 15 predicted proteins | sample WorMetG1aBELIZE2_FD_187420 | JGI IMG/M metagenome (GOLD analysis project Ga0209790, IMG submission 187420) | Marine gutless worms symbiont microbial communities from Max Planck institute for Marine Microbiology, Germany - Inanidrilus... ... | reverse complement strand
TAACAGGGCATCAGCTAAGCTATATTGGGATTGATTCTTCCAGGACATATTGTTCCTACACTTTGGTTAACTTGCGGGTAATTTTAACATTTGTCCATATTTGGAGGGGGAGTTATGCAAAGGTCTCTTCTAAAATATATAAAAATTGCGTAGTATTAAGGGCTAAGTATAAAGAGAGGAAAAATCATGCGAAATACAATAATTTTTAATGTCCTGCTTATCATAAGCACCCTTACCCTGGCGGATAGTGGGCTTGTCAGCATTAAAAGCTCTAATGATGTTAAAACTACTGCCGATAGGCTGGAAAGCGCCTTAACTGCCAAAGGTATGACCCTGTTTGAAAGAATAGACCACGCTGCAGGTGCAAAAAAAGCCGACAAGGAATTGCGCCCGACCGAGTTACTTATATTTGGCAATCCCAAAGTCGGTACTCCGCTTATGCAATGCGGACAAAGCATTGCCATTGACCTGCCGCAAAAAGCTCTTATCTGGCAGGATGCACAAGACCAGGTATGGTTTTCTTATAATAAGCCTGAATATTTGGCAAAGCGCCATGCGCTTAAAGATTGCCCTAAAGTAATTAATAAAGTAACAAATGCTCTTGCCAATTTTGCCAAACATGCAACTTCCAAAAATCAGGAAAATTAGCCTGGGATTAAAAACCGCTGCTGTTTGTATGCTTGCCTTTACTGGTCTTGCCTGTGCTAAGCAAAATCCGGACAATAGTGCTAATAAACCCCAGGTAATAAACTGCCTCGAGCCAAGGCCACAGGTCTGTACAAAAGAATACCGGCCGGTTTGTGCGGCGAGGGATACAAAAATTCGCTGTATTACTGTGCCCTGTCCGTCAGTTGAGTTTGTAAGCTATCCAAATGCCTGTACAGCCTGTTTTGACAGCAGGGTTTATTATTACCGCCCAGGGGCATGTGGCAGTTAGGCGCAAGAACAATGGAGTTTTGTTTTTAGTCAGGCCTGGCTAAGCCATCGGTTAGTAACACAGGAAGTGTCCTCAATAAAAAAACCCATTGTTGCCCAGGCCGATTTTGAGTATAATCCCCGCCCTTAAATTTGCTTATATGGTTTTAGATATATGGTAGTTATTCGTTTGGCCCGCGGTGGCGCCAAAAAAAGTCCATTTTACCGAGTGGTAGCAGCTGACAAGCGTTTTTCACGTGATGGACGGTTTTTAGAGAAGCTGGGTTATTTTAATCCATCGGCCCGGGGTGTGGAAAAAAGACTTGAGCTTAATAAACCCCGCCTGGATTATTGGGTAGATCAAGGCGCGCAGATGTCTGACCGCGTAAAAAGCCTGGTCAAGGAATTTGCCAAGACCGACTCAGAATAATAACGATAGCAAAAATGTTTCCAGGCACGTTGAGCTTGGATACATAAACGGTTTTCACGGGGTTAAGGGCTGGTTCAAAGTTTATTCTTATACTTCACCTAGAGAAAATATATTCAATTATCCAATCTGGCAGGTTTTTTTTCAAAACCGGTGGCATGAGTTCAAACTGGAGGACTTCAGGGCTACGGCCAGAAGTCTGATAGCCAAGTTATCTGGCATAGATGAACGCAACGATGCCGAAAAGTATCTTGGCGCTGCAATTGCTATAAAGAATGAACTATTACCCACACTTGCAACGGATGAATATTATTGGCGTGATTTGATAGGGCTTGAGGTTATTAACTCTAAAGGTCACGCGCTTGGAAAAGTTATAGCGCTTATGGAAACCGGAGCAAATGATGTGCTGGTGGTCCAAAAAGGCCAGCAACGAATTCTTGTTCCATATACCAAAGGAGTTCATATTTTAAGCATTGATCTTGAGCAAAACCGCATAACTGCTGACTGGGATGCTTAAATTTAGTGTAATCAGCCTGTTTCCTGAAATGTTTGAAGCTTTGACTAAATACGGAATAAGCTCGCGCGCCCTTGAAAAAGGTTTGTATGCTGTTGATCTTATTAATCCACGAGATTTTACTTATGATGTGCATAAGACTGTAGATGACAGACCATATGGCGGCGGCCCGGGGATGTTGATGTTGTACCAGCCTTTAAAAGATGCGGTTACTGCGGCAAAAGCCAAAAATAATAATTTAAAGCCGTATGTAGTATGTATGTCGCCACAGGGCACTAAACTTACGCAAAAAAAGTCTTTGGAGCTTTTACGAAAAGAGCATCTGCTATTGGTCTGTGGGCGTTATGAAGGTATAGATCAAAGATTTATCGATTCTCAGGTGGATGAAGAAATTTCCATCGGCGACTATGTGCTAAGCGGTGGCGAGCTGCCGGCTATGGTGCTGATGGATACATTAATTCGGCAGATCCCAGGGGCGCTCGGCCATGAGCTTTCGGCTGAGCAGGATTCTTTTATCCAAGGTTTTTTAGATACTCCGCACTATACCCGACCGCAAGAGGTTGATGGTATGCAAGTGCCAGAGGTTTTGTTAAGCGGCGATCATGAGAAGATTGCCCGGTGGCGTCAGGAGCAGTCGGAAAAACTTACTAAAAAATTAAGGCCGGATTTAAAACCCAAGAATAAAATATAATACCTAGCTTTCCAATATCATTAACAGTATGTTTATCCATTATGGCGGTACGGCCTTAACCGATTTTAAGCTTGAAAAGCTAAAACAAAAGCTAAAAAATAATCTGCAAGTCGAAACTCTTAGCCTTTGTGCAGCCTATGTGCATTTTGCTGAAATTGCTGGTAACCTGGAAGCTGAGGAAGCAGCCAATCTAGTGGAAATTCTGGATAATGAAGATAAACCGTTAAACGCAGATTTTTCCATTTGGGTACTGCCGCGCTTTGGAACTATCTCGCCCTGGTCCAGTAAAGCAACAGATATTCTGCATCAATGCAGTCTTAAAAAAGTAAGACGCATAGAACGTGGAGTGGCGTTTTGCTTTAAAGCCGATTCTGACATAGCAACGCATAAGCTGGCGCCCTTTATCCACGATAGAATGACTGAAATCGTGGTTGATGATATTAAGGAAGCGGAAAAAATATTTTTAAGTCATAAGCCTGAACCTTTAAAGACGGTAGATGTGCTTAAACACGGAAAAGACGCCTTGATATCAGCTAATTTTGAGCTTGGCCTGGCGTTGGCAGAAGATGAGATTGATTACCTGATCCAAGGTTTTCAGGAGCTAAAACGCAATCCAACTGATGTCGAGCTTATGATGTTTGCCCAGGCTAACTCCGAGCATTGCCGGCATAAGATTTTTAATGCTGACTGGATAATTGACGGCAAACATCAGACTGATAGTTTGTTTGGCATGATAAAGGGTACTTATCAGAATTATTCGAAAGATGTTTTATCCGCTTACAAAGATAATGCTGCAGTTATTAAAGGCTTGCAAGCTAAAAGGTTTTACCCCAAAGATCATATATATCAGGTAAGTTTAGAGCCAAGTCATATAGTATATAAGGCCGAAACCCATAACCATCCGACAGCAATTTCACCTTACCCCGGTGCGGCAACTGGTGCCGGAGGTGAAATTCGAGACGGCGGAGCTACCGGCCGTGGAGCCAAGCCCAAGGCGGGTCTTGTCGGCTACTCGGTTTCCAATCTTAAAATACCAGGTTTTAGCCAGGCATGGGAAATTGATTATGGCAAGCCGGACAGGATTGTTTCAGCACTGGATATCATGCTGGAGGCGCCGATAGGCGCTGCGGCTTTTAATAACGAATTTGGCCGGCCGGCGCTAGGCGGTTATTTTCGCACGTTTGAACAAAATACGGCCCAAGGCGTAAGGGGCTATCACAAACCGATAATGCTCTCAGGCGGCTGGGGTAGTATTAAAGATGAACACGTGGTAAAAAATACGATAAATCCCGGGGCCAGGATTATTGTTCTTGGCGGACCCTCAATGCAGATAGGTTTAGGCGGGGGTGCAGCATCTTCCATGACCAGTGGTCAGAGCTCACAAGATCTGGATTTTGCCTCGGTACAGCGTGGCAACCCGGAGATGGAGCGTAGAGCTCAGGAAGTGATTGATCGCTGCTGGCAGTTGGGGAGCGAGAACCCTATAGTATCGATACATGATGTGGGGGCCGGTGGGCTTTCAAATGCAGTGCCGGAAATCGTACATGATGCCGGGCGTGGCGGAAATTTTGAGTTAAGAAAGGTGCCGAATGCTGAACCTGGAATGTCACCACTGGCTATTTGGTGCAATGAAGCGCAGGAAAGATACATCATTGCAATTGCGGCTGACAGTCTGGATGAGTTTGACCGTATATGTAAGCGAGAACGCTGTCCGTATGCGGTTCTGGGAGAAGCCACCGCAGATGAGATGCTTAAACTAAGCGATGAGCATTTTGCTAATATGCCGATTGACCTGCCGATGGACTTGCTGTTTGGCAAGCCGCCGAAAATGCTGCGTGATGTTAAATCCCTGACTGTAAAAACCGATAATTTTGAAACTTCGGATATTGATATTGTAGATGCCCTGCATAAGGTTTTGCGCCTGCCCGGGGTTGCCAGAAAAACTTTTCTTATAACTATCGGCGACCGTTCTATAACCGGACAAGTGGCGCGTGAGCAGATGGTAGGGCCGTATCAGGTGCCGGTGGCGGATGTGGCAGTTACTGTAAGTGATTATACGGGTTACAGCGGCGAGGCGGTGGCCTTGGGTGAGAAAAGCCCCCTGGCTTTGCTTAATGGCCCTGCTTCCGGACGGATGGCGATCGCGGAGTCTTTAACTAATATTATGGCAGCCGGAATAGAGAAATTATCCGATATTAAACTCTCTGCCAACTGGATGGCGGCGGCCGGAGTTCCAGGTGAGGATGCGGTTTTATATTTGACGGTGCAGGCGGTATCCTCTCTTGCACAGGAACTTGATTTATCTATTCCGGTAGGCAAGGATTCCATGTCTATGCGCAGTGCCTGGCAGGATAAAGGTGAAGAAAAATCAGTAACCGGGCCTTTATCCCTGGTGATTAGCGCTTTTGCTCCGGTTAAGGATATACGGCAGACCCTGACCCCATTATTGGTTAATGATAATGATACAGTATTGCTGCTGCTGGACCTGTCTGCCAGCAAAAATCGCATGGGCGGCTCAGCTTTGGCCCAGGTTTTTAAACAGCTTGGAACAGAAACTCCGGACATTGATAATGCTAAAAACCTGGAGGCTCTGTTTGCTGCGGTGCAGACTTTAAATAAAGATAAAAAAATCCTGGCGATACATGACCGTTCTGACGGAGGTCTCATAGTAACTTTATTGGAGATGGCTTTTGCCGCCCATCTGGGTCTTGAAATTAAACTTAATACGCAAGATGTTATAGCAGCTTTGTTTAACGAAGAGGCAGGGGTGGTAATGCAGGTTAAAAATTCTGCTGTGCCGGAGGTTAGGGATATTTTTGCCGCCCATGGACTTGGCGATTTATTATCTGAAGTGGCTGTGCCACGCACTGATCAGAAAATAGTAATAACCAATAATTCAGTTGAGATTTTTACTGAAGGCAGGGTGGTGCTGGAGCGAATATGGTCAGAGACCACATACCAGATACAGGCTTTACGCGACAACCCGCAAACCGCAAAACAGGAATATGACTTGCTGCTGGATGAGGATTATCCGCCGATGCCGATAGAAACAGGATTTGACATTAATGCTAATCCGGCAATGCCTATGATTAATAATAGCCTTAGACCCAAGGCAGCGATACTCAGAGAGCAGGGAGTAAATGGTCAGCTGGAAATGGCAGCGGCCTTTGATCGGGCGGGCTTTGAATGTATCGATGTACATATGAGTGATTTAATTCATGGGCGTAAAGACTTGAGTGAATTTAAACTTATGGTCGCCTGCGGTGGATTTTCTTACGGTGATGTACTGGGAGCCGGCCAGGGCTGGGCTAAATCAGTCTTATTCCACCATAAAGTCAGGGATGAGTTTGCTGATTTTTTTGCCCGAGAAGATACATTATCTTTGGGAATTTGTAATGGCTGCCAGATGCTGGCCGCCTTGAAGGATATAATTCCTGGCGCTTCTGGTTTTCCGAAATTTAAACATAACTTGTCTTATCAGTTTGAAGCAAGATTCTCTTTGGTGGAGATTCTAAGTTCGCCCTCGTATTTTTTAAAAGATATGGCTGGCAGTAAAATTCCGGTGGCGGTAGCCCATGGTGAGGGTAAAGTTGAATTTCAGGACGGGCAGGAAAAAGCTCTGGCTACTGTGCGTTACATTGATAATTACGGAAAGCCGGCCGATTTTTACCCTGCAAACCCTAATGGCTCTGTGGATGGTCTTACCGGCTTTACCAGTGATGACGGCCGGGTTACTATCATGATGCCGCATCCGGAGAGGGTATTTCGCACGGTTACCAATTCCTGGCATCCGGCGGATTGGGGTGAGGACGGACCCTGGATGCGTATGTTTTATAATGCCAGGAAGTGGTTCAATTAATAATACGCATACTTTAAATATAAACAGGTCAGGGTCTCTTTAACAGCATGCAATCAGAGATAAAAATACTGCATACAACAAAGAAAATCCTGCTGCTTTTAATTGCCTTATTTTACTTATCTGGCTGCGATCAGGCCAGATTGCAGTCAGCCGGGACCGGGATAAATTCATATCCTGCATTATGGAAAGTACAGACAAATCAGAGCACACTTTTTTTATTTGGCTCGATTCATAGCCTGCCGCCACAGGTCAAATGGTACGGAGATAAAATTAAACATGCTTTCAATGCAGCTGACGAATTGGTGGTCGAAAGTTTACCGGGCTCGGAGGATGAAAAATTTTTCCGTAAAATTGAAAGGAAATATGGCTTTTTAAAAGGCGGTAAAGTTATCAGTGATTATTTAACTAAAAAAGAATATGTAACGTATCAGGAAATCGTCAAGAAAACAGGTCTTGATAAATATAAGGCAGATCGGATGCAGCCTTGGCTATTTTTTATGATAGTGCATTCATTGGTTAATCAAGAAAACAGCCGTTATGGGGTGGACAGGCTGTTATACCGTAAAGCTCTTAGCCGCAGGATTAAAATATCAGGATTGGAGACTCCATATCAACAGGTTGAAAGCTTGGCGGCAGAACCAATATCATTACAAATCAAGAACTTAAAAAAGGCGTTAAATGCCAAAAAGATAAACCCACAAACCGTAAAGCGCCATAAAGATCTATTGCTTTCCTGGATGTTAGGTGATACTGTCAGAACTGCAAAGATTGTGGCGGATACATCATCGACCGCTCTGTATAACAGTTTGATAGTTAAACGCAATAATTATTGGTATCCTAAAATTAAATCCTATTTAGCCAAGAACCTGACAACTATGTTGGTAGTGGGGCAGGCACATTTGATAGGCCGTGGAAATATTATTGACAAACTAAGGGATGCCGGTTTTAAAGTCCAAAGACTGCAATAAGTGATTGCAGCCGATTTTATATATTTTTTATTAATTCCAATTGGAATTATTGCTGGTTATATGAATGTTATGGCAGGTGGTGGTTCCCTGCTTACGGTGCCGGCCATGATTTTTCTGGGTATGCCAGGTGAAGTGGCAAACGGTACTAATCGGATAGCGATATTTGCCCAAAACGTATCGGCAGTCACATCTTTTCATCGTAAGGGATTTTCCGATTTTAAATTGGGCCTGACCTTGGCGGCAGCCGCAATCCCTGGAGCGATAGCCGGAGCCTTTATTGGCACTATGATTCGGGGAGAATATTTTAACTGGCTGCTTGCTGGGGTAATGCTGCTAGTTATGTTCATGATGGCCCGCGGCAAGCAGAAAGAAAAGCCGGTATTTGCCATTGAGCAGAAAAAAAGAAAAATTTGGGGGCATGCGCTTATGTTGGGCGCCGGTTTTTTTGGCGGCCTGATTCAAATTGGGGTTGGCTTTATCATGATGGCCATCTTATACCGGGTAATGAATATAGACCTGGTCAGGGTCAACATGTACAAGGTCTTTATCGTGCTGTGTTTTACCTCGGTTTCTCTTGCCGTGTATGCAATAAGGCTGGATCTTGTATGGCTTGCCGGAATTTTCCTGGCAGTTGGCAATTCTATTGGTGGCTGGCTCGGCGCACATATCTCGGTAGTCAAAGGTGAAAATACCATAAAATTGGTGTTAAATATTGCTTTAATTGCTATGATAGTAAAGCTATTGTTTTTTAGCTGATTATAACGATTTACTATCTTCTGCAGCTTCTACAGCGCTGAGCTTACATTTTTTTAAATAATCCTTAAGGTACTTTATATCCTTTTTACCAAGTGCCCTGGTTTTGCCCGGAGACAGGTTAGCCAGTAGAAATGGCCCGTATCTTACCCGCTGCAAGCGGCTTACCGGTAGATCTATAGCAGCGAACATATTGCGTACTTCGCGATTTTTACCCTCACGCAATACTACGTGATACCAGTGATTGCGGCCTTCTCCGCCAGAATCAACCACATCGTCAAATTTGTAAGTTATGTTATCTATTTGAATTCCGTTTCTAAGTAAGTCCAGCTTAGCCTCGCTGGCCGTGCCGTAAGTTCTAACCGCATATTCCCGGTCAACCTGGCTGGAAGGATGCATTAGCTGGTTGGCAAGACTACCATCATTAGTGAAAAGCATAAGGCCTGAGGTATTGATGTCAAGGCGGCCGACACTGACCCAGCGACCGCTTAAGGGTTTTGGCAGATTGTCAAATACTGTTTTACGCTGAGCAGGGTCGCGCCGGCTGCTAATCTCCCCAACTGGCTTATGATATAAAATAACCTCCAACGCAGATTTTCTGCCAGCGCTTAGATGTTTTTTTAAAACCTTGCCATTGACCTTTATTTGATCCCTGGCGCTTACTCTAATACCTAAGCTTGCGGTACGATTGTTTACCTGGACTTTGCCCTCACTAATCCATTTTTCCATTTGACGGCGTGAACCAATTCCGGCTCGAGCCAGAACTTTCTGCAGTTTTTCAGTTGTGAGGTTTTTGCGCATTTGACTTAAGTTTTAAAGGTTAAGCTGTATTATATTGCCTAAGATGTATTTGCATACCGAAAACCCCTTAGCTTATGGGTCGCCAGCGGTTAAGGCTAAATTTAAACAAAGCCCGGAAGATTTTAAGGTAAATGAGAAATTAGGCTTTAAACCTGTGGGGTTCGGCCAGCACTTGTACTTGTTTATTCAAAAAACCGGCCTTAATACCAGGGATGTAATAAAGCACCTTGCGGATAAAACCGGATCACGAAAACACGATATAGGTTATAGCGGTCTTAAAGATAAAATCTCGGTATCCAGTCAGTGGTTTAGTCTGGATTTAAAAGGCAAGGATTTGCCGGATATTAATAGTCTTGCGGCAAATGGGATTAAGGTTCTGCAGTATGAAAAACACAATAAGAAACTTAAAGTTGGCAGTCATATGGCTAATGAATTTGTAATTAGATTGCGTGAGCTTGCAGGTGATGAAGAAAAACTAAAGAGAAAGTTAGAAAATATAAAACAGCATGGCGTGCCTAATTACTTTGGCGCCCAACGTTTTGGCCGAGAAAATTCAAATCTTAAAAAGGCTTTAGAATTTGTTGAAAATGACTCGGCCAGAAATAAAGGCTATTTATATTCGGTGCTGCGCGCCTATCTTTTTAACAGGGTACTGGCGCAAAGAGTTGGGCAAAATAGCTGGAATAAGTTATTAGAAGGGGATGTAGTTAAGTTTGATGATTCTAATTCATGTTTTGTCGCAGATGATATAAATTCATTAAAACCAAGATTGGCTACATTTGATTTGCATCCAACTGGCCCGTTATGGGGTCGGGACGGGATGCGGCCCAGGCTCGGCGCTAGAAAAATAGAGGACATGGCGCTTAAAGATTTTGCTAAGATGCTAATTTTTTTAGAGCAACGCAAACTAAAAATGGCAAGAAGAGCTTTAAGACTTAAGGTTAAGAATTTTACCTGGTCACGAATTGAAAATGAACTGGAGCTAAAATTTACTCTGGTTAAAGGCGGTTTTGCCACAGCAGTGCTTAAAGAATTGTGCGAAATTTAAAAGGTAAATTTATAACAATCGAGGGAGTGGAAGGCGCCGGTAAAAGCACCGCACTTGCTTTTATTGCTGAGTTTCTGGAAAAAAACGAAATTAATTTTATTCAAACTCGTGAACCGGGGGGTACCGAAATTGGTGAAAAAATCCGCTCGCTGCTGCTGGATAAAAATCATAGTCAAATTCACCCGGATGCCGAGTTGTTACTTATGTTTGCCGCCAGAGTCCAGCATTGGCATGAATTGATTAAACCAGAACTTGCTGCTGGCAGCTGGGTGTTAAGCGACAGATTTACCGATTCGAGTTTTGCTTATCAAGGTGCAGGGCGTGGGATTAATTTAAATAGATTAAAGGAACTTGACAGCTGGTCTATGGGAGAAATTAAGCCGGACAAAACCCTGTTATTGGATATTGACCCAAAACTTGGAATGAAAAGAGTAAAACTTCGTGGCGCCAGCGACAGATTTGAGAGTGAAAAAATAGAGTTTTTCTCCAGGGTTCGTAAAGGTTTTTTAGAGTTGGCGGCAAATGAACCTGGCAGATTTGCCATAATAGATTCTGCAGAAACAATCAGCAATACTCAAAGCCAGATAAAGAAAATCCTCGAGGCTATGTTATGACAATCTATCCTTGGCAGCAAGAAGCCTGGGACAAAATTATTAATGCTTACAACTCCGGCAGGCTGCCGCATGCCTTGTTATTGCATGGTCCCAAAGACTGCGGCAAACTGGATTTTGCCCAAAGCCTGACAGCTAAATTATCTTGTGAGGATAAACAGGTAGATTTTGCCTGCGGCAAATGTAAATACTGTAATTTGTTAAAGGCAGGGTCACATCCGGACTTTAAGCTATTAAGGGTCGAGGATGATGAAATTATCAAGGTTGATGCAATACGCAAAATTGAGGAAACCCTGAAACTTACACCGCGGTTTAAAAATATGAAAATCTCTATTATTTACCCTGCGGAAAATATGAATATTAATGCTGCTAATAGTTTATTAAAAACTCTGGAGGAGCCTGCCAGCAATACTTTGATAATCCTTGTTTCACATGCGCCTCAAAAACTTTTACCGACTATAAGAAGCCGCTGTCAGAGTATATTTATTCCTAAGCCGTCTTTAGCAGAGGCAAAATACTGGCTGGCAGATTACAGCTTAAAAACCGATATCAGGTTACTGTTGGAGATAGCTGGCGGTTCACCTTTATTGGCCCTGGAGTTAGATGCAACAGAGCAGGTTCAGGTTTATCTGGAGTTTCTGGATGACTGCTATCAATTAAAGCTGGGTCAGGCAGATCCGTTGCGCATATCGTTAAAGTGGAGTAAGGATAGTTTCTCCAGAACCATAATGTGGCTTATGCTTTTAACCAGTAAAATCATTAAAAACGCTATGCGGCCGGAAGCCGATTTGTCAGATAAAAATCTGGAGTTTTTTTATAAGAAGCCGGTAGAGCTTCGCATGTTGTTTGCATTTTATGAGCAGCTATTAAAGGCGCAAAGTATGTTGAAAAGCAGTGTCAATCAAAGACTGGAGCTAGATAATTTGTTATTAAGTTGGCAGAAATTATGAGCAGGATTTACCGCCCCCAACATAATTTTGCCCGCGAATGTGTGCCGAAAAATGTAATTAAGATTCTGGATAAATTAGTTGCCGGCGGCTTTGAGGCTTATCTGGTGGGCGGCAGCGTGCGTGATATATTGCTGGGGTTAGAGCCTAAAGATTTTGATATTGCAACTTCGGCCCATCCGCCGCAGGTTAGAAAGCTATTTAGGAATTGCCGGCTGATAGGCCGACGTTTCAGGTTGGCGCATATATATTTCGGCCGTGAGATTATTGAGGTTGCAACTTTCAGGGGTAGCGCGGACGGTGGGCAGCATGATTCTGACACTCATGCTCTTTCAAGTTCCGGGCAAATTATGCGCGATAATATTTACGGAACTCTGGAGCAGGATGCAAAGCGGCGAGATTTCACGGTAAATGCACTTTACTATAACTGGCATGAGGATGCGGTGCTTGATTATCATAATGGGGTACCCGATATCCGGCAAAGGCACATAAAGTTGATCGGCGCAGCGGAAGAACGTTATAAAGAAGATCCGGTTAGAATGCTTAGAGCTGTGCGTTTTGCGGTAAAGCTGGACTTTACAATAGAACAGGAAACCGAAGCACGGATTTTCAAGATGTCGAACCTGTTGGCCAATATTCCGCCAGCCAGATTATTCGAAGAGTTTTTGAAAATGTTCCAGTATGGATTTGCCCTTGCGGTTTTTTTAGAGTTGGAAAAACATGGTCTGTTAAAGTATTTGTTTCCCCAGACCAGTGTGGCTTTATTAGAGGATAATGGAAATTTCCGTGATTTTATCATGACTGCTCTCGGGGATACTGATAAACGTATTGCCGAGCATGCAAGAACCACCCCGGCATATTTGATTGCAGTTCTGTTGTGGGCACCAGTACAAAAATATATGCTAGAGTGCAAAGATGAGCCGCCGTCTCTATGTATGCACGAGGCAGCGCAAAAAGCTCTGCGGCTACAAAGACAAAGTATGTCCATGCCGAAAAGATTTGCCCAAATGGCTAAAAATATCTGGGAAATGCAGCCAAGGTTAAAGCGTACCAGGGGCAAAAGCCCTTTTAAAGTTTTGGAACATCCTAAATTCCGTGTAGCTTACGATTTTTTACTGTTGCGCCATCGCGCCGGCGAGCCTGAGCTTGAAAGAATAAGTAAGTGGTGGACAGAATTCCAATTTGCCCCGATTAAAAAAAGACGCAGCTTAGCCGGTTTTAGCAATAAAAAAAGCAGGAAGCCTGGATGAGTATTGCCTGGCTAAGTTTGGGCAGTAATCTTAATGATCCTTATAATCAGGTATTAACGGCTATTCGTGAATTAAATCAGCATGAAGCAATTAAGGTGTGCGCCCAATCCAGCCTTTATAAAACCAAAGCCTGGGGTGAGAAGAAGCAGCCTGATTTTATTAACGCCGTGCTTAAAATAGAAACCAAACTTGAGCCGTATGAATTGCTGGATTATTGTCAGCAATTAGAAAATATTCATAAAAGAGTGCGTAACAAGCCTTGGGGAGCGCGTACGCTTGATATCGATATTCTTATGTATGAAGATAAGATCATCAATTCGAAGCAGCTAACAATACCCCATCCTTACATGCATAAAAGGGCTTTTGTGCTGGTGCCGTTAGCAGAAATCGCAGCCGAGGTGCAGGTGCCGAAACACGCTAAAACCGTAGCCGAGTTATTGCAGAAAGTCGAGGTTGAAGGTGTAAGACCATTGCATTAGCGATTTTTTCATTTTAGCTTCGCTGACCTGCGGTTCACAGCGTTAAAAATCCGCAAAATGTGCTCATTTATAAGCATAAACTCCGCTATTTTGCGGATTTTTGCCTTGTTCATACTTCAAAATCATCTAATGCAATGGTCTTGGTGTGGAAAAATTATAATGCCAAGCGCAGGTATTTGAAGATCTAACAGGATATTAGTGATTGGGTTATGTATTACCTTAGCTATCGTTTATAGATTTTGGATAGGGATAAAGCTCTGACAATAATTTGCTGACTCCGGCGGTCTGTACTATACGCACATTGTAGCGATTAAATTCCGTAGCGGATTTAAGACCGCAAGAATGAGCGATAATTTCAATTTCTTCATTAATGTGCCTGGCGTAGTTGGCTACCCGGTGTTTTTTGCGTTTTACCACCAGACCGTTTTGCAGACGTTTGTTATGGGTGGTAATTCCGGTAGGGCAGGTATCCTTATGACATTGCAGGGATTGAATACAGCCCAGGGCAAACATAAAACCACGGGCGCTTACCGTATAGTCTGCCCCCATAGCTAACGCCCAGCAGATTCTATCCGGAGTTACCAGTTTGCCGGAGGCAATCAGGGTTATATGTTGTTTGAGTCCGGATTTAATTAAAAGGTTTGAGAGTATAGGTAAAGATTCATTTAACGGTAAGCCAACAAAATCTGCCAGCGCCTGCGGGGCGGCCCCCGAACCTCCTTCACCGCCGTCGAGGGTGATAAAATCCGGGGCATAATCCACCCCACGGCGTAAAATAGTATTCATCAAACGTTCCGGGTAATAGGAAGTGCTGATAACGGTCTTCATTCCTACCGGTTTGCCGGTTATATCGCGAATTCGAGCCAGCATATCCAGTAATTCGTCTGGATTAGAGATTTCTTTATGGCGGTTAGGGCTTATAGCGTCCTTCCCCGGGGAGATGCCTCTTATTTTAGCTATCTCCCTGGTAACTTTTACCCCGGGTAAAATTCCACCTTTACCTGGCTTGGCGCCCTGAGCCATTTTAAGTTCAAACATTTTTACGTTTTCATGACGGGCAATTTCTTTAAGTTTATTTTTGTTAAGACGGCCTTTTTCATCTCTTACGCCGAATTTGGCGGTGCCTATTTGAAACGCCAGATCGCAGCCGCCTTCCAGGTGGTAAGCAGATAATCCGCCCTCACCGGTATTTAACCAAATCCCGGCTTCTTTCGCCCCAAGGGATAAGGCGCGGATCGCAGGTTTGGACAATGCGCCGTAGCTCATGCCGGATATATTTACTATATGTTGTGGCTGGTAGGGCGTATCAAGATTTTCACCTATAACTCGCGGTAGAATTTTTTGTTTATCTTCCTCTAAAGTAGGGTAAGGAGAGTTAACGAAAATTATCGAACCAGGAACTCTTAAATCATTGGTTGATCCAAAGCCGATTTTACCGCTGCGGTTATAGGATTTTTCTGCTACCCAATCACGGGTCGCCCGGTTAAATGGCTGCTCTTCACGATCCATTGCAAAGAAATACTGGCGAAAGAAGGTGCCAAGATGGATGAACATTCGACGGAAACGGCCGATAACCGGGAAATTACGTCTGATAGAGTCTTTGGTTTGCAGCAAATCATAGATAAAGATAAAAGCAACATAGGCCAGCGCCAGGCCAATAACAAATATAAGCAAGAAAACCAGGTAACGTACTACGGGGAATAGCAGGTCAATCATGCTTTATTGCTTTTTAAGTCTGAGGCAGTTAAATTAAAAGCCTGGGCAAATCCCTGTACATAAGTTGCCCGCTGCGGAACAAGCTCTACCAAAAGAAAGTCAGGCAGAGACTTCAACACCTTTATCGTATCGCCTAATTCTGCACGCATTCTTTGTAGAATTGCTTCGTGTTTGTGGTCACTTTTTTCAATGATGTTGGCCTTACAGTTAATCTGCAGACGTTTGCGGGCGAAAATATTTTTTGGGCCGTCTTCATTTTCTATCCATAAAAGATCAGCCTGCGGATTAGCAAGGATATTTGCTGTATGTTTTGCCAGACGGCTTATAAATATATAAAAGTTAGGTTTGTTATCCTCGATGTAAGGTGCATAACTTGCGCCGGGCTGGTCATCGGCAGCTGTTGCCAGAATCAAGCTTTTAAAACTTTGTCTGAATTCAGTAATTTCCTGTATCAGCTTGGCATCCGCTGCCATAATTAGTAATAATATATCTATTAAATTTTATAATAGGAAGCATTATGCCTGAAATTAAAGAGATTGAGAATTTTTTGTTAGAAAATAATCTGACGACAGACTATATCTTGTGAATCTACCTGCAATCAAAGGTGAAAGCCTTTAAAAATTAAAAATATTAGGTAATTTTGGTCTGGCTCAGACACAGTGAATTAAGGGTTAAATTATAGAAATTTATTAAATACATCTTAGCTTGTTTTCAGTAAGTTTTTCTGCTGTTCCGGATCATCAATAGCCGGATATGTGTTTACAATTACTCATTACAGGTTTAAGTTAAATTTGACTTTAGGGAGGCACTCACATGTGTCCCCGGAAATGCCGAAATATAAAAAAGTGTAGATTTTTAATCTTACAAAATATGAAAAACTTATTTTATAAGAGACCTTTGCATAACTCCCCCTCCAAATATGGACAAATGTTAAAATTACCCGCAAGTTAACCAAAGTGTAGGAACAATATGTCCTGGAAGAATCAATCCCAATATAGCATAGCTGATGCCCTGTTATCCAGGCATAAATCTTTTGAAGAGCTGG
>Ga0209790_1000104_pt1 | contig 16045 bp, 15 predicted proteins | sample WorMetG1aBELIZE2_FD_187420 | JGI IMG/M metagenome (GOLD analysis project Ga0209790, IMG submission 187420) | Marine gutless worms symbiont microbial communities from Max Planck institute for Marine Microbiology, Germany - Inanidrilus... ... | reverse complement strand
CCAACGCCTTCGGCGAAAAGCCCGTCCTCAAGCTCATGTTCGGCGCCATGATCCGCGCCGCCGAGCGCTGGCGCGCCATCAGGGTCAGCGAACTCGAGCGCCGTCAGATGCGCGCTGTCAGAGAGGAGCTCGACCGCGAATACGAGGCCCAAAACGGTCTCCATGCGAAGACCTCAGCGCCCGCACCCCAGAATAAATTATCCACCACCGCCCGGACTTGACCACCCTGATGTACGTGTTCACCGACATCCTCGACCTGTGGCCTTACCTCTCCAAGCTGCTCACCGACACGACCTGCTTCCTGGTCAACTTCGTCGTCATGCAGACATACGTGTTCAAGGACCGCGACGGGTTCAGCCGCTGGATGGCGAACGGGCTAGAAAAGGTCCGCGGGCCGCGCCAGCCGAACGCCGGCCCGGCGCAGGACCTCGGGGAAGGCGTCGCCGATCAGTAGGGCGAACTCGACCTCGCGCGGCGCGGTCAGCGAATCGGCGGCGGCCAGGTCGTCGTCGACGAAGCCGGGATGGCACATGACAAGGGTACCGTCGACGGCGCCCGACAGCATGCCGGTCAGTAGGCGCTCGTCGAACCGGTCGCGACCGAAATCGTAGATCCCGGCGAAGCCGCGGTTGACGCGGAGCCCGGCGTCCCGGGCCAAACGCCGGAGCGTCAGGCCGGGCAGGCCGATCGTCAGGGCGCGTGCCGGCGCGACCCGGCGACGCAAAACACGCAGCGGCGACTCCCAGCAGCAGCGGACCCACGGCAAGCTTTTTCCGGAGTATCGCGTGCGAATGCGCTCGATCACCACGCGGCGCACGCCGGGCAGCTGATGGACGTGATGGTGACCGTCGACGAAATCGGGCGGGCGGCCGACGGCGCGTTCGAAAGCCTCGAGCTGCCGGTCGACCTCGTCGGCCACTTCGGCCCGGTCGATCCGGCCGGAGGATGCCTGGCGGACCAGCTCGCCCAACCGCGGGAACCGGCCGCCGGGGGCCAGGCCCGGCATCGGCCCGAGGGACCGCTGGTCGGTAAGCACCAGGTGCAGGCCAATCTCGACACCGGCATTCAGTTCGGCCAAGCGGGCTCCTTCCTCGGGCCAGAACGGATTGGTCGTCATGCAGCCGGTGGCGCCGATGCGACCGGCCTCGGCCAGTCGGCGGATGGCCTCGCAGACACCCGGCGCGATGCCGTAGTCGTCGGCGCAGAAGACGACGCCGGGCATGGCCCCGGCCGTCACCGGACAGGCGACCCTTGAATTCCGGGAAGCGTTGACAGCATTGCGCCGAAGGCCAGGGCCGGATCGCGATAGACGGTGATCGGCCGGGGACCGTGGACCCGCGCCAGGGCGGCGAGTTCGCCGGCCGTCTGATAGCGCGGCACGTAGGCCCCGGTCCGCCAACCGTAGGCCAGGAACACGTAGAAGCGGTGCAGCCATTGCGACGCCGTGGCGCGTTTCTCCGAAAACGAATGGAGGAAATCGGCATCGCCGCATTTCTCGAACAAGAGGGCGATCTCGGCGTCGGTCAGCCAATCGAACAGCCCGAGTGAAAAGACGATGTCAGCCTCCAGCGCCGGCATCGTGCGGATATCGGCGATGGCGAACGTCACGGTGTCGGCGAGCCCGTCGTCCTGGCGGCGCCTCTCGGCTTCGGCAATGGCCGCAGGCGCGACGTCGTAGCCGGTATAGGACGCCGCCCCGGCCGCCATCAGCGGTGCCGCCAGCCGCCCCGAGCCGCACCCGATCGCGACCACCCGCCGGTCCCGACAGCACTCGCCGATCAGGCGCGCCGCCACGATCTGGCGGTTGCGAACCGAGGAACTGGCACGCTTGGCAAGCCGCTCGAGGAACGACCGCTGGTCCTGGGACTCGCCGTAGCGGTCCTCCTCCCAGCGCAGGATCTTGTTGTCCCAGAAATCCCGTGGATTGACGGCGATCATCGGATCGCCTTCGCCATGCCCGGGCCCCCCTTTGAGGCGACCGAACCCTAGCCTAGCCCAGGCGCCAATTCCAATGAAACACGCGGGACCGGGCGGGTGCGGCAGCACCGAACCCTGTCGGCCAGGCCCGGCACCGCGATGGGCATTTCCTAAGGAAAAGTTGGCGTCCCCTAGGGGATTCGAACCCCTGTTGCCGCCGTGAGAGGGCGGTGTCCTAGGCCTCTAGACGAAGGGGACGCAAGGCCGGACATCAGATGTACCCAATCGAGCGGTCCGGGATCAAGGGGGTTGCGTGCCAGCCTTGCTCGTCGTTCCCCCCGCCGGTCCCGCGGCCGGCCCCGCCGACAGTGTTGAGGCCGGAGCGGCGCCGGCGCCGGCCGCGCCCCTACTCCCCGCCGGCGGCGCCGGCTTGCCCCGGTGACGTTCCGCCGCCGCCGACCAGCTGCGGCGCCAGCGGCTCGCGTTCGAAGGCGGCGCGCACCGCCGGGTTGTAGCGCAGGCAGTTGGGCACGCAGTCGCACTCCATGGCAATCTGCATCGGCGCGATCAGCCCGGCGTTCTTGAGCTCGAACAGCCTGGGTACGACCTTGTCGCGCAGCGACTCCGGGTCGATGGAGTTGACGTAGACCTTGGTCCCGCCCTCGAAGCCGGCCGGGTTCTGCAGCCGCCACTTGATCATTACCCGCCACGGCATCGGCGCGTCGGCGTCGGGCGGCTTGTAGTACCATTCCTCGTTGCATGGGATATCCGGATCCATCGCCGCGTGGCAGGCGTGGATGATGTCGGACATGCCGCGAAGCTCTTCCGGCGCGTGGTTCCACGGTTCCGACCGCGTGCTCTTCGAGAAGATGGACAGCGTCGGGAACCGGTGGCCGAAGCCGGCGAAGGCAATGGCGTGCTCGTTCTCGGCGAACACCAGGTTGCGGTAGCCGGCGAAGTTGACCGCGGCGTCGTTGAAGATGTTGGGGTTGGCGCGGACCAGCCGCAGCTCCTGGTCGATCTGCCGGCCGCGGTCGTCGATGGCGACGAGCTGCTTGTGGAGGTGGTCGAACGAGGCACCGGCCGCGTTCAGCCAGTTCTGGAACACCGCGACATAGCGGACGTAGCGGTTGTTGACGTAGATGTCGCGCACCGCGTCGGCGGTGAAGCGGATGTATTGATAGTGCTCTTCCGGCGTCAGCGTGCCCGAAGACGCCAGCTGCGAATCGTCTTCGGCGCCGTCGATGTAGTGCCGCCGGCCGATGATCAGCTCGTGGCCGCCACCGAAGAATCCGTTGGCCATCTGGGTCATCTCCGCCGGCGTGACCGCATCGATCTCCTCGGCGGAGCTGCCGTGCAGACGCATGCGGTCCTGCACTACGCGGAACACGTGCTGGCGGCCCTCCTCGGTCGACAGATAGGCCTTCTTGCGGATCTCCAGGATGTCCGGCAGCGTATAGCCATAGTTCTTCTGCCAGTAGTCGTAGGAGACGATCTCGAACAGGTTGGGCACCCGGCGGAACTCGGCGACGGTTTCGAACAGCTGCTCGGCGCGGAGGTTGCGGATGGTTTCGTAGCTGCCGTCGACGCAGGCCAACCTCGCCTTTTCCGGCGGCGTCTCCAGGTAACGCCGGGCGCAAAACGCGCAATGCGCATCGTGGTCAGCCGGGTCCAGCGGCCGGACCGTCTCCGGCTTGACCCCCAGCGGCCGGTCGGCGCGTCCCGGCACCGTCCACACCTCGACGCCGGTGAACGGGTTGACCTGCTTGGTCGTGCCGTCCGCCATGCGGATCAGGAAGCTGGATTCGGGGATCAGGTCGGGGACCATGGGCGCATCTCGAGTCTTGGCTGCTCAGAACTGGGCTGCTCAGAATTGACGCGATGATAACCCGCGCTTCCCCATCATGTGTGAAAAATTGCCGATAGCGGGAACGCCTGACGATCACCCGCCCTCCGGTGCCGGCCGCTCGGGATAGGGCTGCCAGTCCGTGGTCCTGAGGCCGATTTCGCGGAACTGCCGGCCGTCGGCATCGACGGCGTGCGCGGTGGTCTGCACCGCCTGGCCGGCGACGACCGAGGTGATCAGCCACACCAGGTCCGGTTCCCAGGCGCTTTCAAGATCGCGGCGCGACGGCTGGGCCGGATGATCGGGATGGGAATGATAGTGGCCGATGATGCGGTGCGGGGTGCCCTCGAGGTCACGCATCACCCGGAAACGCAGCTCGGGGTCGACCTCGAAGCTGTCGTAGCCGCTGCCCTGCGACCGGTTCGGGCTCGGCTCGACGCGGGTGACGACGACGCTCGCCGCCGCGTCCGTACGCCCGACGAGCAGGCCGCAGCACTCGCCGGGATAGGCCGCCTCGGCGGCATCGACGACGACCTTCAGCAGCGGAGCCGGGATCAGGATCACGGCCGGATGGTGACGGTCCCGATCACCGCGCCCGTCGCCGCATCGAGGACGACGATGCGCTCGCACAGGCCCTCGGGTCCGGTGCGCAGATAGAGCCGGCCGCCGTCAGGCTCCATCTCGACGACGCTACATCCCTCGGGAAGCGGCAGGCGCACCTCGCCGAACGCGCGCCCGGCCGGCATCGGCACCGACTGCGGTGGCGCTGCCGCCGCCACCGCCTCGCTTCCCGGTGACGGTTTGCTCAAGCGGAAATTGGGATCGGTGATCTTCAGATAGAAGCCATAGGCGAGAAGCGCGAACCCGGCGATGATCAGCACGCCAAGTCCGACGACGAGGCCCTTGAGCGCTTGCATGATTCCGGTTCAGTCTCTCGTGGTGTCCGCCTCCACTTACACCGTTCCGGTATCCGCCGACAAGGCCGGGCAGCGCCTCGACCGCCTGCTCGCCGGCGCCGTGCCGGCGCTGTCGCGCAGCCGCCTGAAGGCGCTGATCGAGGATAAACGGGTCCGCACCGAGGTTGATTCGGCGGTCGCCGGCGACCCGGCGCGCCGTGTCCGCGCGGGCGAGGTCTACGTCGTCACCGTCCCGGCACCGGCGCGGCCGCAGGCCCAGGCCATCCCCCTCGACGTCCGCTACGAAGACGACCACGTCATCGTCGTCGACAAGCCGGCCGGACTGGTTGTCCATCCCGCCGCCGGCAACCCCGACGGAACCCTGGTCAACGCCCTCCTCGCCCATTGCGCCGGGTCGCTCTCCGGCATCGGCGGCATCACCCGCCCGGGCATCGTCCACCGCCTGGACAAGGACACCAGCGGTCTGATCGTCGCGGCGAAGACCGATGCCGCGCACCGGCACCTGACGGCGGCGTTCGCCGAACGCGGTATCGAGCGCGGCTATCAGGCGATCGTCTGGGGCGTGCCACGCCCCGCCGAAGGCGAAATCTCCGGCGCCATCGGCCGCAGTCCCGCCAACCGCAAGAAGATGGCCGTGGTCACGCGGGGCGGCAAGCCGGCCCTCACCCGCTACCGCGTGCTGCGCGCGTTCGGGTCGGCCGCGAGCCTCGTGGAGTGCCGCCTCGCCACCGGCCGCACCCACCAGATCCGGGTTCACATGGCGTCGCGCGGGCATGCCGTCGTCGGCGATCCCGTGTATGGCGGCGGCGCTGTGCGGTCGCCGGCGAAGCACGCGCCCCTTCGCCGGGCCGTCGCCGACCTTGGGCGCCAGGCTCTTCACGCTAATTTGATCGGGTTTTATCATCCGACGAGGGGGGATTTCCTGCGGTTCTCTTCAGATTTACCGCTCGATATCAATGAATTAATAGACTTCTTAGATCGCGTGTAAAAAGCGCTATACTCGACAATTCGACTAAGGTATTATGCGTTTTGGGGAGGCTGTTGGAAACCTGCTACAGGCCCACAAGAACGTACAGACGTTCACTCGGGGGCGTGGGTTGGGAGCGTAGACGGAACCATGGCCGCACTATCACTCGATCTGGAAATCACGCCTGAGCGAAACCTTTCTCGGTACCTTCAGCAAATCCGCAAATATCCGATGCTGGCGGCGGACGAGGAGTTCATGCTCGCCCGCCGTTGGGTCGACGACCAAGACGTCGGCGCCGCCCACACGCTGGTCACCAGCCACCTCCGCCTCGTTGCCAAGATCGCCATGGGCTATCGGGGATACGGCCTGCCGCTGGGCGAGCTCATCTCAGAAGGCAACGTCGGCATGATGCAGGCGGTTCGCCGCTTCGACCCGGAGCGCGGCTTCCGCTTGGCGACCTATGCCATGTGGTGGATTCGCGCCGCGATCCAGGAGTACATCCTGCATTCGTGGTCGCTGGTGAAGATGGGCACGACGGCGGCGCAGAAGAAGCTGTTCTTCAACCTGCGCAAGCTGAAGGGACAGATGCAGGCGATCGACGACGGCGACCTGTCGCCGGAGCATGTCAGCGCCATCGCCAACCGGCTCAATGTTACCGAAACCGAGGTCGTGCAGATGAACCGGCGCATCTCGGGTCCCGATTCATCGCTCAACGCGCCGGTGCGTGACGAAGGCGAAGGCGAGTGGCAGGACTGGCTGGTCGACGACGAGGAAAGCCAGGAAACCTTGCTCGCCGACAACCAGGAACTCACCAACCGGCGCACGCTTCTCGCCGGAGCGATGACGCTGCTGTCGGACCGCGAGCGCTACGGCATCTCGCGTGAGCGGGTGCGCCAGATCGAAGTGCGGGCGTTCGAGAAGCTTCAGAAATCGGTGCGCAACGCGGTCATCGAGCAGCACATCGCCTGCTAGCGCCTCTTCGACCCCGTTAGAATCAAGCGGTCGCCGGACCGGCTTCGGCCGGTTCGGGGGCGTGCTCGGGTGCGGGTTCCGGCGGCGGCGCGCTTGGCGCCTTCTTCGCGTCCGCCGGGTTGGCAACGCTCTCTCCCCACTCCTCGATCAGCGACTTCTGGCTGAGGCGCAGAAGCGCGACCCGCCGCTGAGCCATGACGCTGAGCACAGCGCCGACCAGGGGCGGCACGGCGAAGTAGAGCATCCAGCCGAACAGCGCGGCACCGTACATCGATACCAGCACGAAGACGTCGGTCAGCACGGCTTCGGCCGCCTTCGTCGTATGCACCCCGAACCAGATCGGCAGCAGGTGCGGGAACACCCCCGCCAGGTTGAGGCCGCCCACGCATATGGCGGCGTAGCGGGGCCGCTGGCGATCGACGAGATAGGCGACCAGTGTCGGCAGCATCCCCGCACCGACGACCATCACCGTCGGCAGCGAAACGATGGCGAACAGCACGACGACGAGCAGCAGCAAGACCGGCTTCCCGGCCTTCTGGCTGCCGCCTGTTACCGGTGTCTTGGCGGCTGCTGCCTGTTTTGTCGGTGGCTTTCCCATGGCTCCGCCGCGGTCAGAAGAGCGCCAACAGGAACGTTACGGAGACGGTGACGAGGGCGATGACCATCGCCGCCATCGCCGCGGACCGTCGCCCCATCCGGACCGAGGCCGCCGATCGCGCCACGTCGCTGCCTTCGATTTCCTGGATTTCCGCCTCGGCCGCCGTGAACTCGGCGGTCGCAGCGGCATAGCCATCGCGGTCGCGGCGGCGCTGTTCGGTGTTCTCGATCAGGTCGTAGAGCTCCGGCAGGCTGCCTTGGCGCACCAGACGGGGGATCTCGCGCTCGATTTCGCGCCGTGTTTCCCGATTGTGATAGGTGTTGATCGCCGGCCCCAGCATGCCGCCGATGGCGCTCGACAGGCCGAACAGCGGCGGCACCTTGAGCCGCCACTGCAAAAGCGCCAGCAGGCTCAGTATGCCGATCAGAGACTTGTCCTCCCGGCTTTCGCCGATCGCCGTCAGGTGCGGCTCGATGTCGTGGCTGAACCGTGCGGCGATGAACGCGGCGATGTGCCGGTCCATGGGGCGGGTTCCGGCACCGGCATGGCCGGCCGCGTCATCCAAGGCCGGCATCAGCTCCCGAACTTCGGTCACATACAGGTTGCTCAGGTGCGGGCTCTGGCACGGAAGGGCCGGCTTGGTCTCGTAGAGGCAGCGTTCCAGCCCGTACCCCGGTCCCGGCGCCTGAAGGTAGGCGCGAAGCTGGGCAAACGTCCGGTCAAGCGGCCCAAAACCCGGCTTGGAGGTCAGCTGCGCGGCGAACCAAAGCCCGGGAAGGCCAAGGGATATCGCCTCTGCCGGCGTGTCGGAGTGGCCGTCGCGCAGCCACGCCACCGCCAAGGCCGGCCCGAATCCCTCGATGACGAACGAAAACCCCTTGTAGCGAATGGGGCCGGCGGGATCGAGGACGATGGCGAGGCGGGCGACCATCACGTCATCGGTGCCACGAAGATCGCCCTCCTGCGCCTTCGTCCCTTCGACGACCTCGTTCACCGCGTCGGCGAGGTCCGGCGCGTTCATATGGCGGATCAGCCACGGTTCGAGGTGCCCCTGGCGCGCCACGGTGGCGGCTTCGCGGACGTTTTGAGTCATCGCCCGGGCCAACGTCGTGCGCGTCACATGGTCGTAGCCGGCGAAGTGGAACGGCATGCCGGCGTGCTTGATCGCGCGCTTTCGGGCCGGCGCGACGCGGCGTCCACTCAGCCACAGTTCGATCTCTTCGAGCCCCCAACGCTCCGCCGGATCGTCGTTGAGCATGCCGCGCAACGGCTCGATCATCGCCATCGGCACGCGTTCGCGTTCCACCAGCGCCGTGTAGCTGCCCCGTTCGATCTTTGCCGCAAGCAGTTCGTCGTCGCTCATTTGGGCGACCGGATTGCGGCCGACGAGAAGCATCACCAGCGTGACCGCCAGCGCGTAGATGTCGTCAGTGATGTCGCCGTTGCCGCGCCCCGCCGGCGCCGCCAGGGCGCGTTCGATGGGCTCGAAGGCCAGCGGCTGGTCGAAGCCGGGGGGCGCCGACACGCAATCACCGAAAAGCGGCGTATGCCGACCTTCGTCGCGGTAGAACAGATTGCTGGGCCGAATTGCCCGGTGGGTCACACCGGTGGCCGCGAGATCCTTCAGCGACCGCACCAACGGTTCGACGACACGCCGCGGCACATCGTAGTCGCTGACGCGACCGCCGGCGGAAAAGGCTTCGGCCAGGGTCCCTCCGAGCGGCCGCTCGTAGACCACGGCCATGCACCGCTGACCGAGCAGCGGCCAGTCCATCGGCCCCCATTCGACAAGCTCCAGGAGTCCCGGGATGCCGGACCCCTTGAGCGTCGCCATCTGATTGGCCCGCGGCGGCACGCTGGGAGCGCAGATCAGCGCGTACAGAGCGCGTCCGGGGTCGCGGCGGTCCTCCGCGCCAAAGGCGCGGGCCGACGGTGTATCGAGCTGCGGGATCGGTTTCGCCGGGTCGATCTCGAAGCGGTCGAACAGCATCTACGGACCGGCGGCTGCTCCCGTCGGCGCTTCGTGGTCAACGGCGACCGCGGCTTCCGCCATCGCTGCTCCTCAATATGGATACGTTCGCTTGCCGCCCGCAGCCGGCACGTCCCCGTTTCACCCTAAGGATCCGTCCGTTGCGAAACCTTTAATCTGGGGCTCTTTCAGTTCAAATTGAACCGTTCCGACGGCTCCGCGGCGAGGCGATCCGCCAGGCGGTAGATCGAAGCCGATGCTGGCGCATCAGCAAGAAACGCGGACGCCGCTGATCCTGAGCGGTCGCGAAGCATCTTGTCGAGACGGAGTGCCCACTCGTCAGTTTGCGGGCGTCGGATCGCGAGTCCTCAGGCACGGCCAGGCGCCGCACGGCTCTCCTGCTTCTGATCCCAGGGGCCTCGGTCAGAAGGGTTCAACGAGGTCGGTAAGCGCCCTATAACGCGGTATGTTCTGGTTCGCAATCATCGCCGGCGGCAGCGGGCCATCGATCATCGGCAGGGTGCGGACAAAATGGGCGGTGTTGGAGTTACCTGAACGTCCGGCAACTCGGAGGAAATCGGATTAGACATGGGCATTCACGAATTCATGGCCGCGTATAAACGCGTTTGGGAAGGGCAGGATTCCGAAGCCTTTGCCGCCCTGTTTACGCCCGACGGGCGCTATCACAACACGCCCTTTCAGGTCCAGGCCACGTCCGAGGAACGGGCCGCCTATTGGGACAGGATCAAACTGCAGGAAGACATCTCTGTGTCCTACGAGGTGCTGGCGGAAAACGATGACGGCGGCATTGCGCACTGGAATACGACGTATCAGGTAGCATCCGAGGAACTGTTTCGAATCTGGGCCAAATCCACCGGCACCGGCCTGCCCGACCGCAAGCCCGGTGACCCTCTGCCGCGCATGGAGCTGGACGGGACGCTGGTGGCCAGGTTCGCGCCGGACGGTCTGGCAGAGGAGGTGCGGATCTGGTGGCATTCCATGCCGCAGCCAATCTAGAGCGCTTTCCGGAAAGCGTTTTACCGACAAGGCGCTTCGAACGTCGTTGGCGCATTCCTGCCGAGTGAAGTGCTCGCGCAGGAAGGTGATGAGCCGTTGGAAGTCTTCTACGGAGCGTTCAGAAGCGCCGCGGATTCAGGCGACGAACGGATCGCGCACGAGGATCGTGTCCTCGCGTTCGGGGCTGGTCGACAGCAGATGCACCGGCGCCTCGATCAGCTCCTCGATGCGGCGGATGTATTTGACCGCCGTCGCCGGCAGATCCGCCCAGGACCTGGCGCCGTGGGTGCTCACCGACCAGCCCTCCATGGTTTCGTAAACCGGTTCCAGCTGGTTCTGGTGAATGGTCGACGCCGGCAGGTGGTCCAGCATCGTCCCGTCGATTTGATAGCCGACACAGACCTTGAGCTCCGTCATGCCGTCGAGGACGTCGAGCTTGGTCAGCGCGATCCCGCGGATGCCGTTGACCTTCACCGCCTGGCGCACGAGCACCGCGTCGAACCAGCCACAGCGCCGAGGCCGGGCGGTCACGGTGCCGAACTCGCGGCCACGCTCGCCGAGGCCGCGGCCGATCTCGTCATCCAGTTCGGTGGGGAACGGGCCGCTGCCGACCCGGGTCGTATACGCCTTGGTGATCCCGAGGACATAATCCAGCGCTCCCGGACCCAGCCCGGAGCCCACGGCGGCCTGGCCCGCCAGGGTATTCGACGAGGTGACGAACGGATAGGTGCCGTGATCGACATCGAGCATCGTCCCCTGGGCGCCCTCGAAGAGAATCCGGCGGCCGGCGCGGCGAGCGTCGTCCAGGGTCTTCCAGACCGCATCCGCGTAAGGCAGCACGTCCGGGGCGATGGCCAGCAACTGGTCGCGCAAATCGCCGCCGTCGAGCTCGGATTCGCCCAGCCCGCGCAACAGGGCATTGTGATGGAGCAAGAGCGCCTCGATCTTGCCGTCAAGGGTTTCGGGCACCGCCAGGTCGCCGAGATGAACGGCGCGGCGGGCCACCTTGTCCTCATACGCCGGGCCGATGCCGCGCCCCGTGGTGCCGATCTTCGCCTTGCCGAGGGCGGCCTCGCGGGCCTTGTCCAGGTTGCGGTGCAGCGGCAGGATCAGCGACACGTTCTCAGCGATACGGACCGTGTCCGGGCCGATCTCGACCCCTTGTGCGCGCACGGTGGCGATCTCTTCCAGCAGCGCCCACGGATCGAGGACGACGCCATTGCCGATGATCGACAGTTTGCCGCCGCGAACGACGCCGGAGGGCAGCAGGCTCAGCTTATAGGTGACGCCGTCGACGACCAGCGTATGGCCAGCGTTATGTCCGCCCTGGAACCGGACGACCACTTCGGCCCGTTCCGACAGCCAGTCGACGATCTTGCCTTTGCCTTCGTCGCCCCATTGGGAACCGACGACCACGACGTTGGCCATGCGCTTGTTCCTTCCCCCCGTGTCGTTTTGACGGCCTTGACTTCCGACAGCCCTCGATTCCGGCGCAAACGGCCGGACATCAGCCGCCCCGGCCGCCCAATCGCCCGCTACTGCAGATCGAACGACTGCTGGCGGACCGTTTTGCCGATGTTGTCGACCAGCGCCGGAACCATGGCGCGGTTGAGCGAGCGGTCGTCGCCATAGGCGAGGTCGGCGATGGTCCAGCCCTGCCACAGCCGCTCGCGGTCGCCTTTGTGGTCGATATTGACTTCGAGCCGATAGTTGCTCGGCGTGACGACGCGGGTTCCGCCGCGCCTTTTGTTCAACAGCGCCCCCCGCTGGCTGTCGAACAGCCTCAGCCGCGCTTCGACGTCCTCTGTGCCCTCGCGGCCGCCAGCACCCTGAAAATCAAGGGCCGTCCGACGGCCGGAATCCGACCATGAACCGATCTGGTCGCGGCTTTCGAAGGTCAGCACCAGCCCAGAGGGATCCGGGGCAAGCGCGTAACCACGCTCCTGCAACACCGATTCGAACCTTCGCTTGAGGACCAGGTTCTCGTCGGAGTCGTCGAGCGGGCGCACGAATATGGGCGCGCCGACCGGCAACGGCTTGAACGAAACCGCGTTCAGGGTGCCCTGCCCGCCGTCCTGGGCAGTCGCCGGAGACGGCACGGCCATCCCGATGCAAGCGGTAACGACGACAAAGACCGCGAAGTTCCGGCGGTTCATGGATGCTCCCTTTCAGATCGTTGATTTCGCCGGCCTTTGGGGCCGTCCCAGATCCCGTCAACCCGGCTTGGCAGGACACGATCAACGCAGGATCATGGGTCTTGCTGCGGCGCACTGTCAACGGGCAGCGGTTCGATTCCGACCCGCATCGGCCGCGCCACTTCATCGCCCCGAGTTGACAGCACCGGGTGCAGTCGTTACGCCCGTTGCGAAATCCGCGGAGAGCCATGCGACCATGACCATTGGAGGCGCGATCGCCGCCGGGCACGACGAGACCGCGAGCGTCGCCGCAGACGTCCTGGCGGATGGCGGCAACGCCTTCGACGCGGCGCTGGCAGCCATGTGCGCCGCGTGCATTGCCGAACCGGCCCTGGCATCACCCGGGGGCGGTGGGTTCCTCCTCGCCCTGCCGGCGGACGGCCCTCCGGTCGTCTACGACTTCTTCCCGCAGACGCCGCGCCGCTTTCGCAGCGAGGACGACTGCGACTTCTTCCCCATCGTCGCCGATTTCGGCGCCGTTCAGCAGGAGTTCCACATTGGCATGGGGTCGATCGCCACGCCGGGCTTTGTCCGCGGGCTGTTCGATGCCCATGCCGACCTCGGCCGAATGCCCATGCGGCGCCTCGTCGAGCCGGCCACCGCCTTGGCCCGGGCCGGTACCCGGATCAGCCCCATGCAGGCTTTCGTGCTGGGGGTCATCGGGCCGATCTTCAAGAGCAACGCCGCCAGCATGGCGGTGTTCGGCAGCCGCGACCGTCCGGACGAGCTGATCGGCGACGGCGAGGTGTTGCGCATGCCGGAGATGGCCGCCGCCCTGGAGGTCATGGCCATGGAGGGCGCGAACCTGTTCTATCGCGGCGAAATCGCCAGCATCATCGTCGACCACTGTGCAACGCACGGCGGACACCTGGCGGCCGACGACCTGCGCCACTACACCGTCGAGCGGCGGCACCCGTTGACCGTCGATCTGCCGAGCGCGCGGCTCCACGTCAATCCGCCGCCGTCGCTGGGCGGCATTCTGATCGCCTTCGCCCTGGAGATGTTGCGCGAGATCGACGTCGCCGGCCTCGGCTTCGGCACTGATGCCTACCTGAAGCGACTGGCGCGGGTCATGGAAGTGACCAACCACGCCCGGGCCGAGAGCGGCCTGCAGGACGAGGAACCCGCCGGCGCCGCCCATGCTCTGTTCGATCCGGCCCTGATCGCCGCCTATCGCGCCGCTGTCCAGGACCACCCCACCGTTACCCGCGGCACCACCCACATCAGCGTCATCGACGCCACCGGCAACGCCGCCGCGCTGTCGCTCTCGAACGGCGAGGGATCGGGCTACATCGTCCCCGGCGCCGGCTTCATGCTCAACAACATGCTCGGCGAAGAGGACATCAATCCCTGCGGCTTTCACCGCTGGCCGGCGGACACCCGCATGAGCTCGATGATGGCGCCGATGGTGGTCACCGAGGCCGACGGCACCGTCGCCGCCCTCGGTTCGGGCGGATCGAACCGCATCCGCACCGCCATCCTCCAGGTGGTGCTCAACTTGTTGATGTTCCGCGCGCCGCTGGCCGAGGCCGTCGCCCGGCCGCGCATCCATTTCGAAAACCGCCACCTCGACGTCGAACCGGGGTTCGACGATGCCGCCATCGACGCCCTCGCCGAGGCGTTCCCCGACATCAAGCGCTGGGATGCCCTCAACATGTTCTTCGGCGGCGTTCATGCCGCACGCCGCGCGCCCGGCGGGAACGGATTCGACGCGGCAGGCGATCCCCGCCGCGACGGCGTCGGGCGGGTGATCTGAGCGGCGTTAGGCCGGCGGGCGGATGACCGTGCGGTAGGCGTGCCAGCTGGCGTGGCCGACCAGCGGCAGGGTGATGGCGAGGCCGACGTAGGCGGTGGCCAGGCCGGCGACGGTGAACAGCACGATCAGCGCCGCCCACAGCGCCATCACCCGAAAATCGAGAAACGTCGCGACGACGCTGGTGACGACGGCCTCGATGATGCCGACCCGGCGGTCGAGCATCAGCGGCAGCGAAAACGCACCGACGGCGAAGGCGATGGTCGCCAGCACCGCGCCGACGACTGTGCCGATCAGCAGGAAGACGTTGCCCTCGGCGGTGAACAGCGCGGTATTGACGATGCTCTGCAGATCGACGTTTTGGTGCGGAAACGACACCGCGAAGATAACCACGGCGAGGCGCATCCAGACGATCAGGAACAGCACTTGGCCGAGGCCGAAGGCCAGGAGCGGGATCGGATTGGCGCGCCACGCCGAGAGCGCCGACCCCAGCGCCGGAGTGCGGCCCTCGGCGAGGTCGCGGCTGATGGCATAGAGGCCGACCGTGAGGCTCGGCCCGACCAGCAGGAAACCGGCAGCCAGCGGCGCGATCAGGTATTCGAGGCCGGCGAAGTAGAGGCCGACGGTCAGCACCAGACCGGCAACGGCGAACAGCACGCCATAGCCGGCGCTGACCATGCCGGCGCGGGTGTAGTCGCGCCAGCCGGCGACGAGCCAGCGGAACGGCGCCTCCGTGGTCACCACGCTGATCCGGTCCTGATAGGGAAATACGTTGCCGCGCGCGGCCGACGCGTCTTGATCGCCCATCGAGTCCTCCCCCTCCCGCGGTCATGCGCCGCGTTTCGTCAACCGACAGTGTACCCACGGCGGCGGGCTTGTCGATGCTGACGATCGGCGGTCAGGTTCCCCGGCCGGCCTTGGCGGCCAGGGTCTCGGACGGCGGCGGCAGGCGGGGGTGCAGCGGCGTGGTCAGCACGTTGCGGGTGTCGAAGTTGAAGAACGCCAGCAGCATCTGCCAGCCCAGCAGGATCGGCAAGGCCGCCAGAATGACGGTGCCGGCGGTGGCCGGCACGCCGCTGACCATGCTCTGGTACCAGCGCACGGCGCCGAAGATCACCCCGAACCAGAACAACAGGGTGCCGACGAGCAGTTCGATGGACGCGACGTTGAAGTCGCGCAGGAAGTATCCGTAGAAGATGCGCTTCGCCGTGTTGGCCAGGTGCTTGCCGGCGAACTGCAGCAAGACGCGGCGGATGCGGAGCTTGCTGGTTTCGGTGCCGTATCGGGCCGTCATCGGCACCTCGGTGACGACGGCCCGGGCGACGTTGAGTCGGAACAGCATGTCGGATTCGAAGAAGAACCCGGTGCTGATCTTGTCCAGCGGCAGCCGGCCGAGGACCCGGGCATGGACGGCCGTGAATCCATTGGTCGGATCGAACATGTCCCAATACCCGCTCGACATCTTGGTGGCGAACGAAAGGACTAGGTTGCCGACGATGCGCTCGCGCGGCATGTGGCTGACACCGTCGAGGTCGCAGAACCGGTTGCCCTTGACGTAGTCGGCGTTGCCCTCGCGGATCGGGGCGATGAGCATGGAGATCAGCGCCGGGTCCATCTGTCCGTCGCCGTCGATCTTGACGATGATCTCGGCGCCGCTGGACATCGCCCGGCGGTAGCCGGTGATGGTTGCCCCGCCGACGCCGGTGTTCGTCTCATGGGTGACGACCTCGACGCGCGGGTCGGCGCAATTGTCGTGGACGTGCGCACCGTGCCATCGGGGCAGGCATCATCGACGACGATGATGGCGGCAACCTCGGGTCCGATGCCGGCGAGCACGTCGAGGACGTGTTCAACCTCCCGGTAGCACGGGACGACGACGGCAACGGCCGGGGCC
>Ga0209790_1000102_pt1 | contig 16152 bp, 17 predicted proteins | sample WorMetG1aBELIZE2_FD_187420 | JGI IMG/M metagenome (GOLD analysis project Ga0209790, IMG submission 187420) | Marine gutless worms symbiont microbial communities from Max Planck institute for Marine Microbiology, Germany - Inanidrilus... ... | reverse complement strand
TGGATAACAGGGCATCAGCTAAGCTATATTGGGATTGATTCTTCCAGGACATATTGTTCCTACACTTTGGTTAACTTGCGGGTAATTTTAACATTTGTCCATATTTGGAGGGGGAGTTATGCAAAGATCTCTTTATGGCAATTGGGCTTGGGTTTTTATTTATTGAAATAGCTTTTATCCAGAAATTTATTTTAATTTTGCATCACCCCTTATATGCGGCGGCGCTGGTAATTTCCAGCTTTTTATTGTTTGCGGGTTTGGGCAGCCTGTATAGTCAAAGCTTAGCCGGACAAAAACAAAGCCGAAATATTTTGCGGCTGGCTGTAAGCGCTATCACGATCCTGGGTTTGGGCCTTTTATTATTTTTTAATTATCTGCCGGATGTGATAATAAGTTTAAATTACTGGCTCAAAGCCTTGTTAAGTCTGGCTCTTATCGCGCCCTTGGCTTTTTTTATGGGCATGCCGTTTCCGTTGGCGGTTTCAGTATTATCTAAAAAGCATGAAAATTTAATCCCCTGGGCCTGGGCAGTCAATGGCTGCGCCTCTGTCATAAGCGCGGTGCTGGCAACCTTGCTTGCTATTCAATTTGGCTTTAGCGTAGTAATTATACTGGCGCTTATTTTGTATATTGTGGCAGCTGTTAGCTTCCCTAAAGTTTCAGTACCAGCTTTTAATTCAAATGCCTAGGATGCACCCTCAACACACCCTAACATTTACAGCGTGCTGCTACCATCAAGGCTTTCATATCCGCCACTGCTTTGGCCAGGCCGTCAAACACCGCCTGGGCAATTATCGAGTGACCAATGTTTAACTCGACTATTTGCGGGATTTTAGCAATCAATTCTACATTACTCAGGTTTAGGCCGTGCCCGGCATTTACCTGCATACCGAGTTTTTCACCAAGTTCAGCTGCAGCAACGATTTTATTAAAGTGCTCCTGCCGTGCTTCTGCCGACCTGGCATCAGCATAGTGCCCGGTATGAATTTCAAAAATTTTAGCGCCGATCCTGGCCACAGCCTCAATCTGTTTCGGCTCCGGGTCAATAAAAGGTGAGACTTTTATTCCGGCCGCATGTAAACGACTTACAGCCTCCTGTAATTTATCTAATTGTCCTGCCACATCCAGACCGCCTTCGGTGGTAAGCTCTTCACGTTTTTCCGGCACCAGACAGCAATCTTCGGGTTTTACCTTTTCGGCGATTTTTAGCATTTCTTCAGTTACCGCCATTTCCAGATTCATTTTGGTGTTTAGCATGGATTTTAGTTCAAACACATCTGCATCCTGGATATGTCTTCTATCTTCTCTAAGATGCAAAGTGATGGAGTCAGCACCGGATTTTTCCGCGATTAAGGCCGCCTGTTTAGGGTCAGGATAATAAGTGCCGCGCGCCTCACGCAAAGTGGCAACATGGTCAATATTAACGCCTAGATAAATCTTCTGTTTATGCATTTTTAAGCTTTAAATAATCCTGTAACAGTTCACGGGTTTTAACCGGCCTCCCCCCTAAAGCCTCATTTAACATCGTGCGCATAAAGTATTTTAAAGATTGTAAAGCCGCATCAGATAATTCTTTACGGTTTTTAAAATCATTTAAGTCCTTACCGCTTATCGCCGGGGGGTTATTATCGGCTTTAATTAAGCCTTTGTTTATATGTAAATTATAATACGAATCAGGCTCAATCCGGCTGCCGTTAAAATCACGCGCAAGATCAAATGCAAGGCCAATTTCTTTTAGTAAATTATATTCGAAATATTTTAACTCTAAATCTGCGACTTTATCTTGTGCCAGGGCCGCTAGAGTTTTTTCATAACTTAGAAAAAACCTACCTGCACCCTCAGCCTTTGCCAAAAGCTTTAAGCTGATTTCATTCATATATAAACCGCAATATAAGGCGGTATCGGCCAGATAATATGGATTCAAGACAGATTCGATATTGTTAATGGTTTTTAATTCACCTTTGCCTCCCAGCTTGACCAAAACCTTGGCAAATGGCCTGAAAAGGCCCTGGGTTCTGGAACTTTTACGTTTCACTCCCCTGGCAATTGCCGAGACTCTGCCGCTTTTATCGCCAATTAACTCCAGGATTAAAGAGGTGTTTTGAAAAGGTTTGGCCCTTAAAATAAATGCAGATTCTAAATCCAATTATTCGCCTTTATAGCCTAAACTGTTCAGAAGCCTTTTATCATCGGCCCAGCCGGAACGTACCTTGACCCATAATTTTAACAAGATTTTTTTACCTAAAATCTGCTCTAATTCCTCTCTGGCATCTTTACCTACATTTTTAAGCATGGCACCTTTTTTGCCAATCACAATCGCTTTTTGATTGTCGCGCTCAACATAGATTATGGCTGAGATTTTGATTATAGCTTCTTCTTCCTCATAAGCCTCGACCTTAACCGTTATTGCATACGGCAGCTCGGCTCCAAGCCTTCTGGTCAGTTTCTCGCGCACCCGCTCTGCCACCAGAAATCTTGCGCTTTTATCGGTAAGCTCATCATCGGCAAAAATGTGCTCGGCTTTAGGCAAATTACTACTTATCAGTTTCTGTAATCTGTCCACTCCTTTATTTTTTAAAGCCGAGATAAATAATACTTCCTGCAAATTGGTTTTTTCTTTAAGCTCGTTAATAAAAGGTAAAAGCTGTTCTTTGTCCTTTATCAAATCAACCTTATTAACCACCAAAAACAATGGCACATCCTGACCTTGTAAAAATTTAAGGATATTCTCATCGTCCTGTTCCCAGTTGGCACCGCCCAGGATAAACAGAATAAGATCCACTCCCAAAACTGCCGATTTAGCCGCCTGATTCATATAACGATTCATATTATTTCTGATCTTGTTATGAATCCCCGGCGTATCTACGTAAATGACCTGGGTATTATTTTGGGTTTTTATGCCGAGAATGCTATGACGGGTAGTCTGGGGTTTGCGTGAAGTTATGCTTAATTTCTGGCCTAAAATGGCATTTAACAGTGTGGACTTACCAACATTGGGCTTACCGATAATGGCGACATAGCCACATTTTGTCGATTCAGGCGCCATCTATTTTATCTAAAACATTCCTGGCTGCCGCCTGTTCTGCCTTGCGCTTGCTTGAACCTTTACCCTCAAGCTCCAGGTCTAAAGCCTTAATGTTACACAACACGACAAATTCCTGCGGATGATCGGTTTTTTCATACAGGGTTTCATATTCCGGCAAATCCAGCTTTCTGGACTGCAATAATTCCTGCAGTTTGGTTTTGGCATCTTTAAGGTCGTCAAGCTCCGGCATTGAGGCAAATCTTGCAGCATAAACTCTTAATAGATATTGGCGCACATAATCAATATTCTTGTCCAGCAACAAGGCTCCGATCAATGCCTCAAATGAATCAGCCAGCATCGACTCGCGATTAGAGCCGCCGGATTTTAACTCACCGGAACCTAACTGCAAAACTTCAGGAAAACCATTGTCGCGTGCTAATTCCGCCAAAGCTTCCTTGCGCACTAAAGAAGCTCTTAAGCGCGATAAATCACCTTCTTTGACATTGGGATACATCTGGAATAATTTTTCACTGATTACATAGCCTAAAACCGCATCGCCTAAAAACTCCAGGCGTTCATAATTTTTTCGACCGAAACTTCTATGAGTAAGCGCCAGCCTTAACAGTTTTTTATCCACAAATTCAATATTCAGATTTTTTAAAAACCTGGTGAGTTCATTAATCATTAGACTCAATGCCGCCGATTCTATCAAGCTGTAAGCCTTGGCCGCAATCTCCATGATAATCAATATTCATCCAGATAGCCTGTGCCTTGCCTACTATATTCTCTTGTGGCACAAAACCCCAGTAGCGGCTATCCCGGCTGTTATCCCGATTATCGCCCAGGACAAAATATTTATCCTGCGGCACCAGCCATTTGCCTTCACGTACCGCGAGCCTTTCTCGCATCTGCATTATTTTATGCGCATGTCCGGGTAATTCTGAGCTATAAACCTCGGAAGTAAATTCATTACAGCGTCCATCAAACCAGTCTTTGCTGCCTGTAAGTTTGGCATCCACCAGTTTATTGTTGATATATACATTCTTGCCACGTATCTCCACCAAATCACCCGGCACGCCAACTACCCGTTTTATATAATCTACTGCGGTATCCAGAGGATAGCGAAATACAATAATATCGCCACGCTTGGGCTCGCCTAAACTCATAAATTTTGTATGTAACACCGGCAGTCTTAGACCATAAACAAATTTATTTACCAAGACAAAATCCCCGATTACCAGGGTTGGGCGCATGGAGCTTGACGGAATTCTAAAAGGCTCGAATAAAAAGGAACGCAAAACAAAAACTAACAGCAGCACTCCGAACAACGACTGGATAAAATGCACCAGGCCTTTTTCTGCCTTAGGCTGCACCAGTTTATGATAAACCCAAAATACAAAAGAAATCAGGGTTAGTAAGGTAATAATAAGTTCAAAATTCATGTTATTTATCCACTTGTAAAACTGCCATAAACGCCTCTTGTGGAATTTCCACCTTGCCCACCATCTTCATGCGCTTCTTACCGGCCTTTTGCTTTTCCAATAATTTACGTTTGCGCGTTACATCACCGCCATAGCACTTGGCGGTTACATTCTTACGCAAAGCCTTAACATTGGTGCGGGCAATAATCTTGGCTCCGATAGCTGCCTGAATCGCCACCTCAAACATCTGCCTTGGGATTATTTCTTTCATTCTTGAAGCTAAAATCCGCCCCCGGCTTTCTGAATTATCCCGATGCACGATAATTGACAAGGCATCCAGTTTGTCGCCGTTTATCATAATATCCACCTTTACCAGGTCTGCCGGCACAAAAGCCTTGAAATTATAATCCATGGAAGCAAAGCCGCGGCTTACTGATTTTAGCCGGTCGAAAAAATCCACCAGAACTTCCGATAATGGCAATTCGTAAATGATTTGCACTTGCGAGCCCATATACTGTAGATTTTTTTGTATGCCACGTTTTTCCACGCACAGGCCGATAACCGCTCCCACATAATCATGTGGGGTCAAAATGGTGGCGGTGATTACCGGTTCACGAATTTCCTGGATTTTATTTACCGGCGGCAAATCGGTCGGGTTATCAATTTTCATCACCTCGCCATTGGTTTGCTCGACTTCATAAATCACCGTGGGCGAGGTGGTTATAAGATTTAAGTTATATTCACGTTCCAGGCGCTCCTGCACAATTTCCATATGCAGCATGCCCAAAAAACCGATGCGAAAGCCAAATCCCAGCGCCTTGGATACTTCCGGTTCATACACCAGTGCCGCATCATTTAACTGCAGTTTAGCCAGTGCCTCGCGAAAGTTCTCATAATCCTCGTTTTCCACCGTGTACATACCAGCATAGACTTGTGGTTTTATGTCCTGAAAGCCAGGAAGTCTATGCGAACCTTCCGCATCAACCGCAGCCAAAGTATCGCCCACCGGCGCGCCGTGTATATCCTTGATGCCGGCCACCACATAGCCCACCTCACCGGCGGATAAACTGTCAGTTGATAAACGCTTAGGGGTAAAAATACCAAGGTCGTCAATTTGATGCACTTTGCCGCTAGACATGACCTTAACCTTGGATTTGGCTTTAAGCACGCCGTTTACCACCCGCACCAAAGACACTACTCCCAAGTAACTGTCAAACCATGAATCTATAATAAGAGCCTGCACCGGTGCCGCAACCTCGCCTTTAGGTGGTGGTATATCCCGTACTATCTGCTCTAAAAGCTCATCAATTCCTGCTCCGGTCTTGGCGCTTACCCTAAGCGCATCTTGGGCTTCGATACCGATAATCTCCTCAATTTCATTCACTACTCTCTCCGGTTCGGCCGATGGCAGATCTATCTTGTTTAAAACCGGGATTACTTCAAGATCAAGCCCAATAGCGGTATAGCAATTTGCCACGGTCTGCGCCTCCACCCCCTGCGCCGCATCTACCACTAAAAGCGCGCCTTCACAGGCTGCGAGCGAGCGGGAAACTTCATAGGTAAAATCCACATGCCCCGGCGTATCTATTAGATTTAAAAGGTAAGTCTGGCCGTCCTCAGCCAAGTAATTTAATGAAACGCTTTGCGCCTTAATGGTAATTCCGCGTTCGCGTTCAATGTCCATAGAATCTAAAACCTGCTCATTCATCTCACGGGCAGACAGCCCCTCGCAACTTTGAATCAGACGGTCGGCAATGGTTGACTTGCCATGATCAATATGGGCGATTATGGAAAAATTGCGAATTTTAGATAAATCCGTTGCCATCAGGAATCAAGGTTTTTTCAATAAAGCCTGTAATTTTCTCACATCCAGAAAATAATGACAGATTTCTTTATCATCAAATAACAAAACCGGCACTTTAGCTGAATATTTATCATGTAAGGTTAAATCAGAATCCACATCCAGCGTTTGATAAGAAAGCCCATTTGACGCAAGATATATATCAAGCTGCTTAAGCATTTCGTCACACAAGTGACAGCCTTCTCGGACAATTACCTTAAATTGCATTTGGTTTTTATACTGAATTTTGATTTTTTTATCTACTAAAAAAGAAATTACGCTATTGAATTTATTTTCGGCTTTAGGCTGGCCCAAGAGGGCATGAAATTTATTTCTGTTCAATTAAGTATCTTATCTTTGGAATTCTAGCATGGCATCCCCTAATTTGTGCAACCGGCCATTCCACGTTGTGAAGTAAAGCTTCTATTGGGGCTCATTGTTATGTTCCAGTATTTACCAATAAGCAGAATCATTGAACGCCTTAACGCATGCAGGCCGTTCTTTAATGGTCGGAATTTGCTCTGCGGTTAAGGACTGCCCGAGCCAACCTTCCGGCATTGAAAGCTTTAGCGGGGCCTTAATGATATTTTCTGACAGGGGCTCAAAGCCCAGCCTGGAGTAGAAAGATGGATCTCCATATGTGATAGCAACCGCCACAGAACGGCTCTTGAGCTCTCCAAGTCCATAATTAATTAGCGCCTGCCCGATGCCTTTTCCCTGATGCCTGGTACTAACTGCAACCGGTGCGAGCATATAAATTTGAATGGCCCCATTAAACCGAAGACGTGTGAAAAAAATCGACCCAACTAAAGATTCTTTTTCATATACGCCGCAACAGATTATTTCTTGATTGTCGATCTTTGAACATAGTTCTGCGACAAGATTAGCAATCAGCTTACCTTCTTCCACCCCTGCAGATAAGGTGAAAACTGAGGTAAAAAGCTCAATCACTTCATCTTGGCTGTTATTTTCCAGGATTTTATAATTCATCACTGATTGATAAACCCGAGTTATCCTGTAACATTATGCTTAAATATAATACCAGTATTTTATTCTGCTTGATAATTCGTCTGGGTGCGCGATTTACCAGCCAAAAACTTTTTAAAAGGCGTTCCTGCCTAGTGTGGCTACGTTTGTTTTGTGCGCTTTGCAGCAGGAAAATTGTGAAAACAATGTCAGGGCAACTCAGGAACAGTCAGTTGCTTGCGCGGAAGTTGCTCCAGTTCTTCAATGACGTTTGCCGGGCCGGTGCCATTTATTTTAAGAGGAAAGGACTCCATCACCCGGACATTCTTCAGAATACCCGCCTTTTCCAGCTTACTTACTTCGGCCAAAATTGGATCCGGGAATTCAGCACTGCCAACAAGGGTCTTTTTTATAATTTGCTTGCCCGCATGCAACATCGGCCGATCCTGACCTTTGGATACTGCTTCGTCGCCTGGCACGCATCCTCAGAGCAGGCACAGTAAAAGCATCACAGTAGCCGGTAACACCATTTCTTTTCTCATCCTTTAGCTTTGTTCACCCAATTTTAATTATCCACGCAACTTTTTACCTTGGCTGAATTAGCCTGGTTAGGCGCCTCTGTTATCTTTTTGTATAACCCTTCTTTTGTGCAAGTTACAGAATAAACCATTTCACCTTTTTTGTTAATTGCTCCCCACTGCCCGCCGCTAACCATAGTATGGTCACCTTCCGGGACCAAGCTGCAGCCATTACACACCACCGCCAAACCTTTTTCGAAGGAAAAAGCAAAATCATACGTAGGCTTTATTACAACATTCAATTTCTCATCCATAAATCCATATTTTCCTTTGGAAACAGTACGAGCAAGCCCTTCAACAAAATAGTCAGCGCCATTATCAAAGTAATGTGCGCGAGCTGAAGTTCCATCTTTAGAAACGTAGAATACTTTTTCCCCCACAAATACCTGCGCCAGGCCATCTCCTCTGAACAGCAATCTGTCTAAATGTCTTTGGTAAATCCGGAAATTGTCATCATCCAAAAATCTACCACAGTCACCTTGAAAGGAACGCTCCGGATACGGATTATTGGCTGATTGTTTTGCTGTATATATGCACTCCTCTGCCATAAGAGTCTGCCCAAAAAATATACCATACAAGATCAATAGTTTTAGAGTTTTCATGATTTGATTAGGCGATTTTATTAAACACAAAATATCCAAACAGCTGTTCTTTACCGTCTGGCGTTATATGTGTTTCAGACATCTCATCAACCAGCTCGTAATTCGATCCAAGTTCATTTCTTATTTTTTCTGAGTCATATTGAACAAAATCCAGGCCGCTGCACATGGTTGGACCGCCAATTGAAAATGCAGCTATGATGACATAGCCACCGATTTTCACTGATGAGTTCAAGCAATTATGATACTTTTGTCTAGCATCGCTACTAATAAGAAAGTGGAATACTGCGCGGTCATGCCATATTGAATATTTGATCGTTGGCGAGAAGTTTGTTACATCTTCAGCTACCCAGCTAACCAAGCGTGATTTCTCACCTAAACGCTCTTTAGCATGGTTTAGTGCACGAGATGACAAATCAAGCACGGTAACATTATTAAAGCCATCTTGCAAAAGGTTATCAACTAACGCAGATGCCCCGCCGCCAATATCAATTATATATTCATCTTTTTGAACTGGGAGGTTATCTATAATAGCAAGAGAGATGCTGGGGCGATGTTGATACCAGCTAACTTCTAGTGGCGATTTATTTTTATAGATTTTATTCCAATGTTCCTTGTTATTCATACTAAATTGCTCTATTAAAAGGTGAGATATTTTCTGACTCAGAGATCATTAATGCAGCTTAGCGTTAAGAGGCATGTTTATGAGCTCGTAGCACAATGAAAGAACCTTCTCCATGCCCTTGCTTAATCTCCGGCTTGTAGTTTTCATTAATATCACCAGGCAATATTGCCTGAACACAATCTATGTTACTAAAACCGGTCTTTTCTAATTTGTTCTTGATTTCATTAACTGAATGAAAATTGGCGTTTTTATAGAACTTACTTTCTTTTTTCCTTTCCTCGTATATTTTACCGAGCTTACTATCCCTATCTATTAGGCCAATAATGATAAAGCCTTCTGCTTTAAGCACTCTGTGTGCTTCTTTAAATGCAAGCTCAGGCATTTCGAGAAAACAATCAGTTGTAACGAAAAGTGCATAATCATACGAGTTGTCTCTTACTGGAAGAGATTCTGCTGTACCTTCTATAACATTTACCCCACGGCTAAGTGCCACATTGCGCATGGCTTCGGAAGGCTCAACACCTAAGGACACTTCCAAAGGTTTGGCAAAACGCCCTGTGCCCGCACCAATTTCTATCCCTTTCCTCTCTTTTGGGAGTAGTGTCTTTACGGCTTTTAATTCTTGCGCATATTCTATTTCATGGTTTTCAAACCAATCGTCATATTCAGTGACAAAATTATCAAAGGCCTCTATTTTAATCATATACAATCAAGGACGCATAACACCCTGTTATCCTGCCACAACAGACTTGAATATGATACCAGCATTTTATTCTGTTTGATAATTAGTCTGGTCGAACAACTTTCCTGCCATAAACTAATTTTTAAAAATATTGTTGCTCAGCATAGCCTGGTTTGTTCCAGGCACTTAGCGCCGGTACAAATTGTGAGGACAATATCAGAACAATTTCGTATTTGTGGCATGCCGCATTTAAAGACTATGCTTTTACGGGCGTATGAAAATGCGCTTTAGGGATTTAACAAACAAATCAAACCTGCCTTTAGGCTCACTACTCTTTACACAGCTCAGCGCCCAACGTTCGCGACGTTCAGACATCCAGTCTTGTTTGTAAGCCTCGTTACCCGTCAAAAAATCAATCTCCTCTACCTGTTCGCTATCAATCACATGCTCCATCAGATAACTTGTAAGTATTGATCCGGGGGAATATTGCTTCCAATTTTCATCGTGAGCCAGCCTGAATATGCTCGCTTTCTTGTCCAGCACAAACCACAGCTGTGCCGCGGCAGGCTGCCCCTTGATATAGAGAATAGCGAGTCTTGACCAGCCCGCTTTCGAAAAAGCGCTCAGCATTCCATCCAGCAATCCGGCATACTGTTCATTAGCTTTCCAGCTGGCTCGGTAGATAGTATAGTAATCGGACATGGCTTTTAGCGCTTCATCTCCGATAAAAAGACGGATGTCATAACCCTGCTCGCGTTCAAGTTTACGCTTTTTACGAGCGATGGTATTTAGCAGTCTGGCAGGGCGATCGGTTATATAGTCTTGATATGACTGGCCCTGTACTTTGTGAAACCAGTTGTAAAAACGAAAATTGCGATGACAGTGAAATCCGGAAGCTTCCATGCTGCTTAGCAGGCTTTTTATCCTCTGGTCATTTTCACATACCGGTTCCAATAGCAATGAATCAAAGGCTAGTGTCCTCAGGCCTTGAACCAGGCACCTTAGAACCTGCTTTTGATTATTATCCGCAAGTAATAGAGAATAAAGCGATGTATAGCGGTGCCTGACGGAGTATAAAGTACTGCCGCTACGTTCCATCAAAGGCAGGATTGCCAGCACTTTATCCCCTTGCACCACGCAGGCCAGTAACATAGACTGAGCATTCGTAAATGCAGTGGCCGCAAGATTCTCAAACCATGGGCGTGAAAAAAATATGCTGTCTTTTTCGCCCTGGGCAAACAGCACATTGGCGCTTTCTGGCAGTTGTTCGATATCAGTGTAGAGCACAAACTCCATCAAAAAATCATAATCTCAAAAACCAGAGGCACGGGGGACATGAATTTAATTCGCTGTTTGAATTAAGTTTCGTGTCCCCGGAATTTACAGATTTCTTGATGGGCTTCAGTCAGGGCAGTCACCGCCACGCTTTTTCCTTGTATGACAGTGATATTCACCGGTTTTTCTATTGTAATGGCATCCGCATTTATCCGTACCGCCACTATGGGTTATCTCGAATTGTGCTGAATCTCGAACACTAAAGGACGATGCCGCCAAAACCGACGCAACAAAAAAATAAGTAAAAACAAAAAAAAGTAGTTTCATGTATTTCTCCCTTTGTATCATTTGTTTAGTTTCATAAAAGTCAAATAACCCTCGCGGCCAGGCGCACCTTCAGGCATCGATTAGATAAGCTCATTATGTATTATTCGCGGTCTAAATCTACAGCACCTATATTATGCTTAATAGAACACGAAAATTCTAGGGCATGGGGTTCCAGATCCTGTTCCACACCCACGGCAAACGCCGCCAATCCCGGGTAGTTTCAAGCCTGTCACCAGCAATTGGGGCGGGGTGTGGCTGGTTCATTTTGGCAACTTTAAACTGGAAAACATAATCAGGATCCGAGCCCATGCGCAGATCAGTCATGACCACATAATCCGCAGCAGTTGCAAAAGCAAAATATCCCTTGGTGAATTTTTGTAATTTAACAACCGGTGGATGTTCTTCTATTCCAGTCATCAATCCCAGGTTTCTGGGGTAGTACTCGATGAACAGAGGAGTATCCCTATCGAATAGAGAATAATAGGTTTCAAAATATCGGTCTTTATCGATGCCCACCACCCGCCACAGCAAAGTGGTGAACGGCGCCGGGGATGATATGAACTGGGAATAGGATACTTCCTGGTGAGCCAATTTCTCCGCAACCCGACGTTTGACAACTTCCCCAGCGCTAAACGCCCATATCAGGTAAGCCAGGCTGAGAGCCAAACCAATATTATTAAGCCGGTGCCCTAAGGGACGATGCCTTTTTAACAACAATACTGCCAGGACTCCAAATAATAGCGGCAGAGTAAAAAGGGGGTCGATGATAAATAGCACCGGAACCGCTTTGGGCGTTGGGTCGAAAGGCCAAAATATTTGAGTTCCGTATATGGTCAGCAGATCCAAAAATACACTGCCTTCCAGCACCAGGAAGGCCAGCAAAACCCATTGTAGATAAAACCGTTTTGTATCAGGGTGGACAATCGAAATCAGCCAGGCGATAACAGGTGACAGGAGTCCCAAAATCATAAGAGAATGGCTGAAGCTTCGGTGATAAACAAAGTCATTCACCGGCCCGCCGAGAGAAATAAAAACATCCAGATCGGGCAGCGTTCCCAAAATGGCTCCCCACACAGGCGCCTTCCTGCCGACTTTTTTACCAAGAACCGCCTCGCCGCAGGCGGCTCCAAATGTTAGCTGTGTCAAAGAGTCCATCGTTTTCCCGTATTTAGTTAAGCTTGGCCGTCCATCTAAAAGATTTTAATCATGAATTAAAAGGATAACGGATTAATGCCCTCAATTTTCAACCAGGTTTCAGCCGAGGCAGACGGCGGTATTCTGCGCAGGCGAACTAGAAGCGTGTTACCAATAGTCTCTAACATAAGCTTCTAAGGAACCCTCGGATTCATATATGGTACCTAAGACAAGGTTCAGAATCAGATAAAAGCAAGGCTTTTTAGATTCGAGCTTTTAGCCTAAGGCCGAATATAGGCATAACCGGCACTAATAACAAATAAAGATGCCAGCAGCATCAGAATTTCCGGGGGACATGAATTTAATTCGCTGTTTGAATTAAGTTTCGTGTCCCCGGAATTTTTTTACCGATGGTTTAGGCAGTATTCGCACCACCTCTAGCATATTTAGTGCCAATGGTTTGTATGCAACTTCAAACACAAACGCTTTGGGGCACACCGAAACGATTGAATATGATGAGCGTTGTGCTTTGCCTAAAAAGCAGACTGGCCCAAACGGTCTTTCTACCTCTTGGCAATATGATGGCTTCTGTCGCAAGATAAAGGAAACCAGGGCTGACGGCACTAACACCACCTGGAAATATGAATTTGCAAAAGCAGGTGAGCCAGGGCCATTTGTTGGCGATTATAGTGTGTATTCTGTAACCGAAGAGTCAAGCGGTACTCCCCCTAAAACTGTATATTTTGATTCTCTGGAGCGGGAAGTTAGAACCAAAACCTTAGGTTTTAACGGTAAACTAGTATATGGAGATAAAGTCTATAATGCAAAGGGTCAAATAGATAAAGCTACACTTCCCTATTATGAGGGTGAGTTTTTAGGTGATAATACATACTGGATTACCACAGCTTATGATGCATTAGGCAGGAAGACTATGGTAAGCCGACCTTCAGAGTCGGAGCCGATTGTAACAACCTATGGCTATGCAGGTCTATCTAGTTGGGAGATAAATCCTAAAGGCTTTAAAAAAACTACTACCAAAAATGTTCAGGGCAAACCAGTTAAAGTAGAAGAATTTAATGAGTCAACTATCAGTTACTCTTATGATGCTCTTGGGAATTTAATATCTAGTGACGCCAATGGTTTTAGGATCACCAATTCATACGATGATCGTGGTAATAAGGTTGCTATGTCAGATCCAAGTATGGGCAATTGGTCGTATCAATATAATGCATTTGGCGAGTTGATAAAACAAACCGATGCTAAAGGTCAGGTAACGATACAGGAATACGATAAGTTAGGTCGCATGATCAAGCGCATTGATAATGACGGCACGACCGAGTGGCTATTTGATATTGCGCCTAATGGTATAGGCAAGCTGGCGCAGGAAATAGGTGAAAATTCAGCCAAAGTTTATACCTATGATGAACTAGGTAGACAAATAAATTTGGAAAAAATAATTGGCGATCAGCATTTCCATACTACCAATGATTATGATGAATTTAGCCGCTTAAAGACTGTATCCATGCCGGATGGTGTTGAGCATACTCGAGAATACGAGCATGGTCAGTTAAAGCGTATTACTATGCCCAAGCGGCAGATTTGGGATTATGATTATTTGCAATTGGAAAAAGCATTAGAGGACTTCGCGGGTCAGATTTTGGTACTGGAAGAAAAAATATATCAACATCGTACCGAACAATTAAAACATCAGGAACTGGCGGATAAACTTCGTCTATCTAGCATACACTGGCAAACAAAAGCCGATGATCTGGATGATGAAGCAGCGACACTTAGATCCAATGCTGATCGTTTACAGTCGCAAGCTGATGCCCATAAGCGTAAAGCTGATTATTATCGAAGTCGTGGCGCACATTACACCAAACTATATGGTAATGCCTATTTCAAATATGTCGGGATGTCTGGAGGTAGATTGCAGTTTAGAAATACTAAAAATCTTGGTTGTGCTGCATATGATAAAAAAGGTAAATGTAAACGCTATGCCTATAAACATAGTGATGTATATGTTGATCCGGCAACAATTGGTACTTCTGGCTGTATAAGCAGGTCAAACTTTAAGGGCATACCAGGTCCATGTAATAAATGGCAAGGTAGCCCTGGAGTAGTTTGGGGCGGCAAGCTTGCTGGTGTGTGGAAAGGTCGAACCCAATTAAGAGGTAGAGATGGGAGTTACCTGCAAGGTTTATACCCTGGAAGATTCTATAATGGCTTGGCTGACAAGGAATACGAATTAAAAAATCATTATCAAAGCTTAGCCAATGATGAGACTGTAAGAGCCGAACAAGTGGAAGATGCCATACAAGAATATGAATCTAGAGCTGAAGCTGATAAACAAAAAGCTTTGGACGAGTATAAATTGGCAAGAGCCGCAGCAGACGAGGCCAGGGAATATCAGATAAAACTGGATGATTTGATGGAAGCGCAGGATCAAGTGCAACGCCAAATCGATGAGCATAATAATTCAGATGAAGTCATAACTATCTGGGCAGCAACTTCACGTGATGCTCAAGGGCGTCTGGCAGGGGAGTATGCCGGAAATGCCTTGGTGACTCATAGGATTTATGACCCATATTCAGGACAGTTAAAAGAAATTAAAACTGGAGTTGATATGGACAATCCTGTTAGACATTTAACTTATGAGTATGATGTTAACAATAATGTTACCTCGCGCAATGATCATGTAAACAAGGTTGAAGAGACTTTCCGGTATGACAGTTTTGATCGGTTAATTTACGCTGATGCTCAAAATGAAGGTAATAACTATATCTATGCTTACGAGTATGATGTGCGTGGCAATATGACTGCTAAATCTGATGCTGGGCAAATGATTTACGATGCTGCAAACCGCTTAAAACAGCTAATCAGAACTAATGGTGAAACTTCTGATTACACATATGATGCTAATGGCAATCAGTTAACCGGCAATAATCGTGAAATTACCTGGAACAGCTTTAATAAGGTTAGACAGGTTAGAAGCTCAGATGGCAAGTCATTTTCCAGTTTTGAATATGGTACAGATAGAATGCGTATTCGCCAAACTGATATAGCAGATGGCAATCGCATAACTACCTTGTATGTAGATAAGGGTTTTGAGCAGGTAACTAGAATTGATAAAGATGGCAAGACCATAACTGATTCCAAGCATTATATTTATGCCGAGGGTCAGATGGTGGCGATACATATCCGAGGGGTTGATCATAATGGCGAGAAAATCCCGGATGTGTTCAGGTATCTACATCGTGATGCTCTAAATAGCATAGATACAATTACTAATGCGCAAGGATTAGCGATAGATCGTATGTCTTATGATCCGTTTGGTAAGCGACGCGAGATCAACGGCGCACCTATTTATGATATCTACAAGCCAACTTTGACTAATCGAGGCTATACCGGCCATGAGCATATGGATAATCTTGGATTGATCCATATGAACGCGAGACTCTATGATCCGGAGACAGCAAGGTTTTTGAGCGCGGATATATACATCCAGGAACCGGGGATGAGTCAAAGTCATAACCGTTATATCTATGTAATCGAGGGCGTTCATAATTCTGTGTCATCGTAAATTTGTTTCCCATTCGCATTCTCCACAGGGTCCACCGGCTTGACTGCAAGATAGAGATTTCCGTCGCCCGTGGACTTGTGGATAATGCTCATATGTC
>Ga0209790_1000101_pt1 | contig 16175 bp, 18 predicted proteins | sample WorMetG1aBELIZE2_FD_187420 | JGI IMG/M metagenome (GOLD analysis project Ga0209790, IMG submission 187420) | Marine gutless worms symbiont microbial communities from Max Planck institute for Marine Microbiology, Germany - Inanidrilus... ... | reverse complement strand
CATATGAGCATTATCCACAAGTCCACGGGCGACGGAAATCTCTATCTTGCAGTCAAGCCGGTGGACCCTGTGGAGAATGCGAATGGGAAACAAATTTACGATGACACAGAATTATGAACGCCCTCTAAAAATGGCAGAAAATTTAGGCTTTAACGCCAAAGTGCAAAATTTTCCCTCAATTTATAAACGCGGGCCACTGGAAACAGTTTATTACGCAGTCATTAGAAAATTACCTTTCTTACAAAAAATCCTTCCTACCACCGCTAATTTCATTTTTATAAAGCCCTGATTAAGTATTAATGCTACAAGCCTGGATACCGGTTTGGCATGTCGGGGCTTTCTTAACTACTGGATAAGACTGGAGGTACATTCTAATCATAATAACTAAATGAACCCTTACCCCCAGAAAAAACCATTTAAAAGTGAATGGCAGACCAGACTTAACCGGATAACCTGTCAGCCCAAATCTTAGCTTTAAATCTAAGCTCATCGAGATTAATCGTCATAAGCTCATGGTCTTTTAGCAATCTTTTCCCCGCAACCCACACATCCGATACCTGTGAATGACTTGTGCTGTAAACTAAATGTGAAACCGGATTATAGACCGGTATGGACCCGGCTTCTCTCATATCAATCGCAATAATATCAGCTTCCTTACCGGTTTCGATTGAACCTATTTGTCCATCCAGACCTAAAGCTTTAGCACCATTAATTGTTGCCATTCGTAGAACTTGTTCGGCGTTCAAAGCCCTGGCATCGTTAAAGTAGCCTTTAGCCAGCAAGGCCGCCAGCTTCATTTCGCCGAATAAATCTAAATTATTATTACTGGCCGCGCTATCGGTGCCGAGACCTACATTAACTCCGGCATCTATAAGTTTCTGTACCGGACAAAAGCCACTGGCAAGTTTCATATTTGAAGCCGGGCAATGCACTACGTTTATATTATCAGTTGCGGCAAGTTTGATTTCGTTATCTGTTAGCTGGGTCATATGAACTGCAATCAAACTCGGTCCGGTCAAGCCTAAGGACTCGAGCCTTGCTAAGGGTCTGCCGCCAGTGGCGCTAATCGCATCCTCGATTTCCCCGGCAGTTTCATGTAAGTGGATATGCACCGGTATTTCTAATTCCTCTGTCAAAGTACGAACTTTTAACAGAGATTCATCAGATACAGTATAAGGCGCATGTGGCGCCCAAACCGGATTTATACGAGCCGAGTCTTTATATTCATCATGGATTTCTATGCCCTTGCTTATGTATTCATCTGGACTCGCCGCCCACATAGTAGAAAATTCCAGGACAATCAGACCGATAGCAGAACGCATCCCGGTCTTTATACATACTCTGGCAGCAACATCAGGATAAAAATACATGTCATTAAAACATGTGGTGCCACTTTTTAACATCTCGGCTATCGCAAGTTCGGTGCCGTCTTCGACAAATTCCGGGTTAACCCATTGCTGCTCCGCTGGCCAGATATGCCGGGTTAGCCATTCCTTAAGCGGCACATCATCGGCTATACCGCGAAACAGGCACATAGCAGCATGAGTATGGGCGTTGACAAGTCCCGGCATAACAACATGCGAATCCTGCAAAGCAATATTTTTTGCTGCATAAGTATCCTTAGCAGAATCTGCCGGTAAAATATCGACAATACTACCCTTATCAATAGCAAGCGCATGATTTTCCAGCACGCGGTTTTTTTCATCAACCGTGATAAGCCAGCGCGCCTGGATCAGGGTATCAACATTTTTCAATTTTTAAGGAACCTTTGATTTAAATTTTTTTATGCGAGTCAGTTATAGAAATACTATGCAGCAAATTTGTTATCAATTCTCTTTGCTTGCCCTCGCATTTTTTTTCCGCAGCAATTAGTTTGTCACGCAAATCATTTATTGCCAAAAGATAAGTCATCGAGCGTTGCTTTTCCATTTTAAGCTCTAAACGCAGTTTTTTAATTTGCGAGTACATAGTGTGCTGATCCGGCATATGTGCGGTCTGCACACGATTAGCGTAAGCATTGTCCTTGATGAATTGAGTTTTTTCCAGCATAGCTGAAGTATCGATATTCTCCGCTCGCGGACATACTGCCTTTAAATCGCTTAGTTTTAGCATACCTTCAAACGATTCAAGCTCACCCTCCTGCACCATTTGCTGCAAGGTGGAACGAGTTATGCCTACAGTCTTGGCCGCCATAGCAAGATTCAGCAATTTATCTTTCATCTCATATGCCTCCCTTATGCTACTTATAAGTCTAACAAATATTTTTATATTGTAAATACATATATATTCTGATTTTTTATAAAGATAGTATTTTGTCCGGCCAACCTATGACTGCTTAATCTGCCTTATAATTAGGCTGGTTTTAATAAAAAAATTTTTATTTATGAAATTAGCAAACTCTGTCCAGGCTAAACTGGCGCTTGAAATAGTTAATGCCTTGCAAGCAAGATTTGTTAAAAAGCTAGAAGAATTAAGCGCTGAATTTAAACTGCCGGTTAAATTCAGCAAACATGAATGGCTTAGAGATGCGGGCAAACACGGTGGCGGTAATCGTCTGGCTACTGGCGATAACCCCATGTTTAACCGCGCCTCAGTCAACATTTCCCAGGTGCAGTACGAGACAAACCCGGCTAAGCCTTTAAATTCGGCAACCGCTCTTTCCACGATCATTCACCCAGATAATCCTCTGGCGCCTTCGGTGCATATGCATTTTAGTTTTACCGAATTAAAACAGGCTGGGGCTTACTGGCGACTAATGGCTGACCTTAATCCAGCACAGAAAAATCAGCAGGATACTGATAAATTTATAAATTGTCTTAAACAGGCTTCAGGTCAGCACTTTGCCTATGGCACCCAGCAAGGCGATAAATACTTTTATATTCCAGGTCTTGACCGAACCCGGGGTGTAGCACATTTTTATCTGGAGAATTTCACCAGCGGCAATCAAGCAAAAGATGCGACATTTACTAAAAATTTTGCCAAATGCATGATAGATTGTTACGTGGAGATTTTGTCCTCGGCACTTAAATCGCATCCTGACTACTCTGAGACCGACAGCCAGCAGCAGCTGGACTATCATACCTTGTATTTATTTCAGGTACTTACATTAGACCGCGGCACCACTTCCGGCTTGCTGGTGCATAATCAGAACGATACCGGCATCATGGGCTCACTGCCAAAAGCTATTAACCGCAAGCTGCTGGAATCCTGGGTTAACAAAATGCCACAGCCGCAGGACAAGCTGCTGGCAAATATAGTAAGCGTATTGCCGGCTGGTAAAATTATCCACAAAGACGATAAAATAAAACAGGCTCTGGCGAATGTTTTAAGATCACACTACCAAAAATATCCTCAAGCTTTAGACTTACAGGCCAAAGGTGATGTGGTTCCGCCCACAGTAGCCAATCATAAATGAGAGTAAAAACAAGAAACCAAATATGCAAACCGTAAATAGTCAAAAAAACCTTATCATGTTGGCTGCATTTGTAGTTGTGGTGGGCGGCATGAAGATAGCTGCACCCTTGCTGGTGCCATTATTACTAGCATTGTTTCTTGCTATCCTTATTGCCTCACCCTATAGCTGGCTGCAAACCAGGGGCTTGCCGGCCTGGCTGGCACTTGTCTGCGTGTTGTTAGTATTCTTTACCATGGTATTTCTAGTAGGCTCTCTTATCGGTTCATCGGCTCAGGATCTTAGCCGTCAGTTTCCGGTTTATCAGGAACGATTGCAAGATATGACTACTGGTATGTTTGACTGGCTGGCTGACAAAGGTTTAAATTTTTCCATAACTTCGATCAGCGAATATCTGGATCCCGGCAAGGTTATGAGTGTTTCTGCTAACATCCTGGGCGGAATGCAGAATCTTCTGACAAATAGTTTTCTTATTATTCTTACAACGATTTTTATCTTGGTTGAAATACCAAATATCCCGGACAAATGGCGCGCCGGCAAGGCTAAACCGGAACAATCCCTTGAGCATTTTAAAACTGCGGCAGCTAATGTGAATCATTACATGGGCATTAAAACCATAACCAGCCTCCTAACTGGCATATTCATAGCATTTATTTTGTGGCTTATTGGCGTTGACTACCCTCTGCTGTGGGGGGTAATAGCGTTTTTACTGAATTTCATTCCTAATATTGGCTCAATCATCGCCGCAGTGCCGGTCATTCTGCTGGCCCTGGTGCAATTAGGTGTAGGAGCTTCTCTTGCAACCGCTGGCGGTTACATTGCTGTTAATGTGCTAATCGGTAATGTCATAGAGCCCAAAATTATGGGTAAAGGCTTAGGCTTATCCACCCTGGTGGTATTTATCTCCTTAATATTCTGGGGCTGGGTTCTGGGTCCGGTTGGTATGCTACTGTCGGTACCGCTTACCATTGCGGTAAAGATAGCTCTGGAAAGCAACCAGCAAACCCGCTGGATCGCAGTTTTGTTAGGGCCTAAAATTGAAGCCACAAATAATTCTAAGACTGCCTAGTATCAGTTGCTAGAGGAATAATTTATAGTTAAAAACTCCTCCTAAAATAATTTTCCTATAAATTTCAGGCTCTCCAGCATAGCTTTTGAATAAGCTAGAAACTCTTCAAACGAATCTTTTTTCGGAGTGTAATCATAAATATTTGTCAGATTAAATTGTTCTTTGGCAATTTTTTTCCTGCTAGAAAAATCATCAATCAAACCTAGTTCGTGAGCTTTCTTGCCGCTCCAGATTAAGCCGGAGAAAATTTTTTCATTGTCTTTTAATCTGGCCCCGCGACCTTTTTTTACATCATTAATAAATTCCAGATGCAAATTATCCAACATAGTTTGGGTGTGACTTTGTTCTTTAGCATCCACCGGTGAAAACGGATCCAAATAGCCCTTGTGTTTACCGGCAGTCATCAATCTCCTTTCAATTCCTAAATTTTCCATAACCTCGGTAAAACCAAAACCGGCAAGACCGGACAAAACCACACCAATGGAACCTACCAGGCTTGCGCGGTTAGCATATATATTCTCACAGGCCGAAGCTACATAATAACCACCGGAAGCTGCAAGGTCGGTCACCATGCAATGAATTTTTTCTTAGGGTACTCACTGCGCAAAGCTGTAATTTCATCGTATATCAGAGCAGACTGAGCTGGTGAGCCGCCTGGGCTGTTTATCTCCAAAATAAGCCCGGCAGATAAATTATTATCAAGTGCAACTTTTAACGCCTCAATCACCGACTCTGCCTCTACATCTTCGCCATCGCCAATCACGCCTTTTATCTTTACTAAACCCACATGCGGCTTGAAAAGCGCGGCTTCTTTTTTACCGAACATTGCGCCGATAACAATAAGACCTATAATGCCAAATAAAATAAATTTGAACCAGAACTTGCGCCTGCGAGATTTACGGTCTTTTTTAAGCTCGTCAATCAGCTCTTGAGTTAAATTATCGGATTCAGCCATTTTTATAGTCTCTGGTAAAAGCCAATATTGTAAGCCAATAGTATTTTTTTAAAGCATTTATATGTAGAATACGAAGTTTAAATCCCACAAGTTTCAATGAGCCAAACCAACCGTAAAATTCTGGTTACCAGTGCCCTGCCATATGCCAATGGCAGCATCCATATCGGGCATTTAGTCGAATACATACAAACCGATATCTGGGTCAGGGTACAAAAACTTCTGGGTAATACCTGTTATTACGTATGCGCTGACGACGCTCACGGTACTCCCATTATGCTTAAGGCCGTTGATCTTGGCATCAGTCCCGAACAACTTATAAAAGAGGTATCTAAGGAGCATCAACAGGACTTTGCTGACTTTTATATAAATTTTGATAACTTTTACAGTACCCATTCAGCGGAAAACCAGGAGTGTGCCAATACCATTTATTTACGGCTTAAAGACAAAGGATATATTGAAACCAAAACCATAAGCCAGGCTTATGATCCCGAAAAAAACATGTTTTTGCCGGATAGATTCATCAAGGGAACCTGTCCCACTTGCGGCACCGAAGATCAATATGGCGACAATTGCGAGGCCTGTGGCGCTACTTATGCGCCAACCGACCTTAAAAATCCGGTATCGGCCATTTCCGGCGCTACCCCGATAAACAAAGATTCCATGCATTTTTTCTTTAAGCTGCCGAAATTTGAAAAAATGCTAAAGGACTGGATTCACGCCGGACATCTGCAGGAAGAAGTGGCAAGCAAATTAGATGAATGGTTTGAGGCCGGCTTAAAGGCCTGGGATATATCGCGCGATGCACCGTATTTCGGCTTTGAAATCCCGGGTGAAAAGGATAAATTTTTCTATGTCTGGCTGGATGCGCCTATAGGTTATATGGCAAGCTTCAAAAACTTTTGCGATAAGAACAATCTGGATTTTGATGAATTCTGGAACCCGGACAGTGAGGCAGACCTTGTACATTTTATCGGCAAAGATATCATATATTTTCATGCTCTATTCTGGCCTGCCACCTTGTCTGGCGCGGATTTCCGCACTCCAACCTCGATTTTTGCCCATGGATTTTTAACCGTGGACGGGGCCAAAATGTCCAAATCCCGTGGTACATTTATCAAGGCTCGCACTTACCTTAATCATCTGAATCCTGAGGCACTACGTTATTATTTTGCCGCCAAGTTAAGTGATGGAGTCGATGATATTGATCTTAATCTTACCGATTTCAGGCAGCGGGTAAATTCAGACCTGGTAGGCAAAGTGATAAATATTGCCAGCCGCTGTGCCGGGTTTATTAATAGAAATCATGGGGGAGAACTTGCGGTTAATTTTACCGAACCTGAGCTTTATGCGAAATTTACCAAATCCCAGGATAAAATTATGGACTTATTCATAAAGCGCAAATACAACCAGGCAGTCCGTAGCATCATGCAGCTGGCCGATCAAGCCAACAAGTACATTGATGAGAAAAAACCCTGGGTGCTGGCTAAAGAAGCGGGCATGGAGCAGGAGGTACAGGACGTGTGCACGGTCGGGCTAAACTTATTTAAAGTATTGATAACGTACTTACAACCGGTGCTGCCGAAAATCGCCGAAAATTCCGCTGCATTTTTAAATACCGAGCTGAGCCTTGCAGGCCTTGCCCAGCCTTTGACCTCGCACAAAATAAACAAATTTAAACCTCTTATGTATCGAGTAGAGGAGCCAGGGATAGAAAATATGTTAAATGAGGAAAAGCAGGAGAATATGCAAAGTAAGGATAAACCCCAAAAAGTAAGTGAAAAATATATTAACTTTGATGATTTTGCCAAAGTGGAGCTAAAGGCCGCCTTAATTAAGGACGCCAAAGAAGTCGAAGGTTCGGATAAGTTATTACAGCTTACCCTGGATGTGGGAGAAGAGGAACCAAGAAACGTTTTGTCGGGCATCAAGTCAAGTTATAACGCACAAGAGCTTATCGGTAAAATGACGGTATTAGTGGCAAATCTGGCACCGAGGAAAATGCGCTTTGGCGTATCAGAGGGCATGGTTTTGGCGGCAGGCGAAAATGATGAAATTTATTTATTAACACCGGATAGTGGGGCTGAACCCGGTATGAAAATAAGTTAGGAAAAATACAATGCAATATCTAGTTTTGTTTATAAGTCTTACCTTTGGGATAATGTTTAATTCTTCTTTCGCCCAAACTGAAGTTCCTGCGGATATAGAAGAAATTGAAGTCGGGATTACAGAAAATCTTAAAAAATTTGAATTCAGTCTTGACGGCAAAAACTACACTATTATGCGCACCCAAAATCAGGGTAATGAAGTGGACTCTAATTTTGCCCTTACCTCCCGCCCTTGCCCGCCATTTTGTATTCAACCTATAGTTCTAGCGCCAAAAGTGGCAACCTTGGGTGAGTTGGAGGTTATTAAATATATTTACAAGATGGCCAAAGGTGATAAAAATATAAAAGTTATTGATTCACGTACTGAAAACTGGGTTAAGCGCGGCACAATTCCAGGCGCAGTCAATATCCCGTTTACCAGATTAAATCCTAAAAGCGGCACCAGCACTCAAGACATAATTACAACTATGACAGAGGAATTTGGAGTCAAGCTTAAAGCAGGCGAAGATGAAATAAGCGTAGATGAGGCTTTAACCGCCGGTACAGTTAAGGAAGTCTTTGACTATTCAGAGGCCAAAACTTTGGTGCTGTTTTGCAATGGAATGTGGTGTGGACAGTCACCGGAAAATATAAAAACCCTGCTTAATTTTGGTTACCCGCCAGAAAAACTAAAATGGTATCGCGGCGGCATGCAGAACTGGGAAATCCTGGGGTTATCGGTGGTTAAATAGACTGTTTTTAGTTAGTTTATTGGTATAATCCGAATCTTAATAATTCAAGGAGCAATCATGCAAACAGTTGACAAGGCTACCCGTCTTTTCTTTTTAGTTTTCAGTGCCATTATTTGGCTGGGGATTTATTTAACCGGTTTTAATACCGTACATTGGTTTATGTATCTGCCGGCGGTATTTTCCTTATTTGCTGCGGTAACCGGTATTTGTCCCGGGATGATTATTAGCAAGAAAATTGCCGGTAAAGGTTAAGCTACCCCAGATTTCCAAGAGTTAAACAACTCTTAATTTATTCAAACATGTATTATAATTCCGAGTATTTTACTCGGAATTATGCTTTTTACCTATGAAAGAATACGCCCTGTTGCTTATTAGCACGGTTTTAGTAAATAATTTTGTTTTGGTCAAGTTTCTTGGCCTGTGCCCCTTTATGGGGGTATCACGCAAACTGGAAACTGCGCTCGGCATGGGCTTTGCCACTACTTTTGTTCTAACCTTATCCGCATCTTTAAGCTATCTGGTGTTTGAATATTTACTGGTGCCGTTCGGTATTGAATACTTACGCACCATCGCTTTTATTCTGGTAATTGCCTCGGTGGTGCAGTTTACCGAGATGTTCGTACATAAAACCTCACCAGTGCTGTATCAGGTGCTAGGTATTTTCCTGCCGCTTATAACCACTAACTGTGCGGTACTGGGGGTGGCGCTGTTAAATATCCAGGAGCAGAATAACTTTTTACAGTCCGCAGTTTACGGTTTTGGCGCCGCCCTTGGCTTTACCCTGGTTTTGGTGCTGTTTGCCGCAATTCGCGAACGCCTGGCAGCAGCGGATGTGCCAACACCATTTAAAGGCGCTTCCATCGCTCTTATTACTGCAGGTTTAATGTCACTGGCTTTTATGGGATTTAGCGGGCTGGTAAAAGTATGAGTGAGATTTTAGTGCTAAGCCTGTTAGCAACAGGTTTCGGGGCCTTGCTCGGCTTTGCCGCGGTATATTACAAACTGGATGAAGACCCGATAGTTGAGCAAATTAACTCCATGCTGCCGCAAACCCAGTGCGGGCAATGCGGTTATGCCGGCTGCCGGCCCTACGCCGAGGCGATTACCAACTCAGAAGAGGAGATAAACCTGTGCCCTCCGGGTGGTGAAGTAACCGTCTCAGAACTTGCAGGTTTTCTAAACCGTGAAGCTAAACCTTTAGCCCAGGAAGAAAAACTGCCGTCACTGGCAGTAATTGATGAGAACACTTGCATCGGCTGCACCTTGTGCATTCAAGCCTGCCCGGTAGATGCAATCTTAGGCGCGGCTAAATTAATGCATACGGTAATTGCCGCAGAATGTACCGGTTGTGATTTATGTCTGCCGCCATGCCCGGTTGATTGCATAGAAATGGTACCGATCAAAGAAGGTATCGATAATTGGGTAGCCCCCTTACCTGATGAGGCGGCTGCCTGATGAAGCGCAAGCTTTATAAATTTCATGGTGGAATTGAAGTTGCTGACTTTAAAAGCCTTTCTACCGAATCGCCGCTTAGAACAATTCCAGCACCTGAGGTTCTTATTATGCCTTTACGGCAGCATATTGGCGCACCTGCCAAACCATGCGTTGAGGCAGGTCAGAAAGTAAAAAAATATGAAGTAATTGCCAGGCCTGCCAAAACCGGCCTTAGCAGCACCATTCACTCCCCGGTATCCGGCAGGATAAGCGCGATTAAAAACCACCCGCTGATTCACCAATCAGGGCTTGAAGATACCTGCATTTTTATCGAAAACGATAATAAATATGAAACTATCACCCCAGATATAAACCATGACCCTGAAGGTTTAAGTCAGAATAAGATTCTGGAGAAAATTCAGGCGGCCGGCATAGTCGGCTTAGGTGGCGCGGGTTTTCCAAGCGAAATTAAGGCTCTTGGCGGAATAAAAAATAAAATCAGCACTTTAATTATAAATGGTGCCGAGTGTGAACCTTACATAAGCTGTGATGATCTTTTGATGCAAACTGAGGCCCTGAATATAATTAAAGGCATCAAAATTATAGATAAGTTAATTGCGCCTGATAATATAGTTATCGCACTCGAAGATAACAAGCCCAAAGCTTTAGCCGCCCTTACTGCAGCCAACCTTAATCCTAAAATCGAGGTTGTTAGTATTCCTACCATTTACCCATCTGGCGGCGAACGGCAGTTGATCAAAATCCTTACAAACAAGGAAATACGTGCTGGCACTATTCCAGCCGATATTGGAGTTTTATGTTTTAATGTTTCCACTGTATTTGCTATGTATGAAGCGGTAGTGAAGGATAAGCCCTTAACCGAAAGACTGGTTACCCTTACCGGCGATAAGTGTGAAAAGGATAAGCCCTTAACCGAAAGACTGGTTACCCTTACCGGCGATAAGTGTGAAAATGCCGGAAATTATCATATAACCATCGGCACACCAATAAGCCATATAGCAAAATATTTTGAATTTAAACCTGACCGAGAAATTATCTGCGGCGGGCCGATGATGGGTTTTCAGGTTAAATCGTTAGATGCGCCTGTAAGTAAAACTACCAACTGTCTGATTGTGATGGAAAGTGCTGCGGACCGCAAAGCCCCACAAGAACCGTGCATTCGTTGTGGACGTTGTGTTGAAGTCTGCCCGGCAAGGCTCTTGCCACAGCAACTTTACTGGTATTGCCGGGACAAAGATTTTACCAATGCGCAGAATTACGATCTTGTAAACTGCATAGAGTGCAATTGCTGTACGCATGTCTGTCCCAGTAATATTCCACTGGTAGCGTATTACCAATATGCCAAAACCCAGATCAGAAGCCTGGACTCCAAACGCAAAAAAGCCGAGCATGCCAAAATGCGTCATGATATGCGTGAGTCAAGACTTGAGCGCTTAAAACAGGAACGTCTAGCCAAACGCCAGAAACAAAAACAGTCGATGCAGAAAAAAATGGCAGCAGATAAATCCAGCAAAGACGATAAGGCCAAAATCATTGCCAAGGCCCAGTCCAGAGTAAAAAGGGAAAAAGATGCCAGTTAATAAAATAAAACTGCCGTTATTGCATGCCGATGAGACCAGTTCTTTCATTATGTATCAAGTAGTTCTGGCATTAGTGCCTGGTATTGCTGTTTTAGTCTGGGCCTTCGGCTTTAGCGTGCTTACGCAAATTGGCATAGCCCTCATAACCACTATATTGGCAGAAGCGTTAGTTTTCCTGCTGCGCGGCAAGCCTATTATTTCGAACGTATTTGACGGTAGTGGCATAGTTACCGCCATTTTACTGGCAATCGCCCTGCCACCCACCCTGCCCTGGTGGATCGTAGTTATCGGCAGCTTATTTGCCATAATCCTTGCCAAGCATTTATATGGTGGCACAGGCTTTAATATTTTTAATCCGGCAATGATGGGATATGTAGCACTTATTATCGCCTTTCCCAAGGAAATGACCTCCTGGGCCAATATTGGCGCTATGCAAGAATTAAGCATCGGACAACAGTTGGCGCTTGCCTTTAATTCAGATGGAATTGATGCCTATACCGGAGCGACTCCTTTAACCGGCATCAAGGATTCTTTGGCTCAGGGACTAACGATAGATCAGCACTTTGCTGGCCAGGAACTGGGCATATTCGGCATGAAAAACTGGGAATACATAAATTTTGCCTTTTTACTGGGAGGTTTATATCTTCTGTGGCGCCGGATAATAAGCTGGCATATTCCAGTGGTGCTGCTTTTAAGCTTTAGCGCCTTTGCTCTTGTTTTTAATCTGGTTGATCCGCAAATTTATTCGCCGGCCAGTTTTCAGATGTTTGCCGGCGGTACTATGTTAGGTGCATTTTTTATCGCAACCGATCCTGTGACCGGTCCGGCCAGTGTGCGCGGCAAAATGATATTTGCATTTATGGTAGGAAGCCTTGAATACATAATCCGTACTTTTGGCGGTTATCCGGACGGAGTGGCATTTGCGGTAGTAATTAGCAATATGTTTGTGCCGCTAATTGACTACTATACCGGTCCTGTGCGCCAATCATGAAACAAGACTTATTAAAAACCATAAAAATTGCGGTAATGGTGCTGCTGGCATTTGCAGTTATAAGCGCAGGTTTTCTGGCCGCAACCAAACTGGTAACTAAAGAAAAAATTGCCCTAAATGAAAAGCTGACCTTGCTAAAGAATTTTAATCAGGTGCTGCCGCCTGATTATTACGATAATGATCCAGTAAATGATATAAAACCTTTAAAACCTAACGCGCTATTTTCAGCCAAGAATCCGGTAGCGAATCTGGCACGCAAGGAAGCCAAAATCGTTACGGTTTTTTTAAGGCCGATGGCGCGTGATGGCTATAGCGGCAACATCCATTTGTTATTGGCGGTCAGGCGCGATAAGACTCTGGCCGGGGTTAGAGTTCTGCGGCATAAGGAAACCCCGGGCTTAGGCGACAGTATTGAGGTTAGAAAATCACCCTGGGTTTTAGATTTTAATAATAAATCCCTTGATAATCCGCAGGAAAAAAACTGGAAAGTTAAAAAAGATGGTGGCAGTTTTGATCAGTTTACCGGCGCTACCATTACCCCGCGGGCAATTGTCAAAACCATAAAGAGCACACTATTATATGTAGAGCAAAATTACCAGGAGTTATTTTATGACTAAAGCAGAAATCTTTAAAACCGGACTTTGGGGCAATAATGTCGGCCTGGTGCAGCTTCTTGGCCTGTGTCCGCTGCTGGCGGTTACCTCCAGCACCATTAATGGCTTGGGTATGGGCATTGCCACCACGGTTACCCTGCTTATTTCCAGCTTTTTAGTGTCGATAACCCGTAACCTGGTGCCGAACGATGTAAGGATCCCGGTATTTGTGCTGATAATCGCCTCGACCGTAACCGTAGTTGAGCTGTTGATGAACGCTTACTTCCATGATCTGTATCTGATTTTGGGGATTTTTATTCCGCTAATTGTAACTAACTGTGCAATTATCGGCCGCGCTGAATCATTCGCCTCGCGCAACAACACTCTGGACAGTGTTATGGATGCCCTGGCAATGGGGCTTGGCTTTAGCCTGGTGCTGGTGGCTCTGGGCGCTATGCGTGAGGTTTTGGGTTTTGGCACTTTGCTGCGGCAGGCAGATTTGATGTTTGGCGCCTTGGGGGCAAATATGCAGATTACACTTATAGAGAATTATCGGGAATTTTTATTGGCTATTCTGCCGCCGGGAGCTTTTATCGGTCTTGGTCTTTTAATTGCGCTAAAAAACATGTTAGATAACAAACAGGCAGAAAAAATAAAAACTCTGGAAGTCCAAGCTGCAAGCACGTGAACCGGCAAAAACGAGCTGAAATTTTTTTAAGGCTTAATCAGGCTATTCCCAACCCCACCACCGAACTTCAACACCGCAGCAATTTTGAGCTTTTAGTTGCGGTGATTTTATCGGCCCAGGCCACTGATATCAGTGTCAACCAGGCGACAAAAAAATTATTTAAAATTGCTAATACTCCGCAAGCTATTTTAAAACTTGGCGCAAGCAAGCTTAAAGCTTATATCAAAAATATAGGCCTTTATAACACTAAAGCCGCTAATATTTTAAAAACCTGTAAAATTTTAATAAAACAACATCAGGCTGAAGTGCCGTCCAGCAGAAGTGCATTAGAGGCCCTGCCCGGAGTCGGACGCAAAACTGCCAATGTTATTTTAAATACTGCATTCGGACAGCCCACCATTGCAGTCGATACCCACATCTTCCGCCTTAGTAACCGTACTAAACTAGCCCCCGGCAAAAATGTATTAGAGGTGGAAAAAAAACTTTTAAAATGGGTGCCGACTGAATTTAAAAAAGATGCGCATCATTTATTAATTTTGCACGGCAGATACACCTGTACCGCACGCGCACCAAAGTGCGGGGGCTGTGTGATTAATGATTTGTGTGAATTCAAGGAAAAGGAGAAATATGAATAAGCTATATGTCCACACTGAAAATTTAAGTAAGGACGATCTTGAACGGATTGAAAAAATCATAGATAAGCCTCTAAGCAAACAGCCTGGTTTTTATCTGGCAGCTGAGGTTACAGTAGAAAAGGAGATTTTAAGCCGGCTTAGCCATGAATTAAAAATCGATATTAATCTCGTTCCGGCACATTTTAATCCTGAAAATATAAAACTTGTCATTTCGGACATGGACTCGACCTTGATTTCCATTGAGTGCATAGATGAGATTGCCGATTTTGCCGGCTTAAAACCTGAAGTTTCAAAAATTACAGAATCTGCCATGCGCGGCGAGATAGATTTCCCGGAATCTTTAAGACAGAGGGTTTGGCTGTTAAAAGGACTTACGACGGATGTTTTGGACAAAGTTTACCAGGAAAGGCTAAAACTTAATCCAGGAGCAGAAAACTTAATAAACGGTTTAAGAAAAAAGGCGATTAAATTTGCCCTGGTTTCCGGCGGCTTTACCTTTTTTACTTCACGACTTGCCAATAGACTTAATATTGATTACAGCAAAGCCAATGTGCTGGGCGCAACAGATAGCATTTTAGACGGCAGCGTGGTCGGTGAGATCGTGGATGGCGCGGTTAAACGGGATTTTTTGCTTAAAATCTGTGAAGATTCCGCCATAAGCCTTAATCAGGCCATAGCTGTCGGTGATGGCGCTAACGATCTTAAAATGATGAATATCGCAGGTCTTAGTGTTGCCTACAGAGCTAAGGAGATAGTTCAGCAGCACACTGATGTACAGATTAATTACGGCGGACTCGATCTTATCCTGGATTTCTTGGCATAAATTTATGGCCATTATTGATGAGATAAGAGTGCAGCAACGGCTTCCCCTGGGACGTAAACTGAGATGCTATCCAATTAAGAAATTACCACTATATGGCAGTGGCTCTTCCTTAATAGAAGAGAGGACCTGATATGACCCTGAATATCAAGTCTATCAATTACTATAAAACATTCTGACTGAACCAGTCCGATACTGAGGATTTCTTCTTAACATCTTCCTGTTCACTATCATCTGCATTATCTTCTTTAGTCTTGTCTTTTGCTTTCCTGGATTTTTTTGAATCGCTGGAATCTTCCTCTTTGTCATCATAAGTTTTCTGTTTTTGCTTTGGTTTTTCATCCTCTTCCTCATTTTTTCGGTATTTAAGACATTTTTTAGCTATTTTTGAGCTTTGCTTTTTAACCGTAATACCGATAAATTTGGTACCCTCAAACAAACTAAAAAGATACTCGTCTGTCGGCTCTCCTTTTTCATTTCTAGGCTGTTGGCTAAAGATACCGTATTTTACTGGCGTGCAAATAAGGGTAAATCTTTCTTCCTGTAAATAATCAGCAAAATACTCATGCAGGTATTCCTGATCATGTCTTCTGTATTTTTCCTGTTTTTCAAGATTTGGGCTGTCTTTTGTAGTTTTTAGTCTGGAAACTTTTATTTTTTCATTAACAAAGTAAATTTTATTTGGCGTAAACGTCTCGCCCCTGTTTAATATATCAGTTGCCATGTATTCGGCGCCTACCGAACTTTCATCGGCAATATAATCATCCTCATCTACCGAGACTGGCGCCTGGTTAGCACAGGATACCAACAATAATATACAGCCTGTTAAAATTAGCGTTTTAGCAATCATCAGTAACCGGGATATTGTTAAATTACTCGCTTAGATTATACCAGCCAGCAAAGTAAATTAAGTCCGATAAATTAGAATAAATCACGTCTGGCAGAAAAAATTGATAATTCCCACATAATTTATGTGGATTTTGCTTGCTTTTTCCGAATTCTATAATATTATGGGAGACTTTTGCATAACACCTAAAAAATTTGCCGGCCAAACGGAGCCTTCAATTTTTTTGGCAAAATCCACAAAAATCTGTTCAATAATTGCCATATTTTCAATATTAACACCCATTCATCCTAAAAT
>Ga0209790_1000098_pt1 | contig 16287 bp, 16 predicted proteins | sample WorMetG1aBELIZE2_FD_187420 | JGI IMG/M metagenome (GOLD analysis project Ga0209790, IMG submission 187420) | Marine gutless worms symbiont microbial communities from Max Planck institute for Marine Microbiology, Germany - Inanidrilus... ... | reverse complement strand
GGTGTTAATATTGAAAATATGGCAATTATTGAACAGATTTTTGTGGATTTTGCCAAAAAAATTGAAGGCTCCGTTTGGCCGGCAAATTTTTTAGGTGTTATGCAAAAGTCTCATATTATATAACTCTTTGATATATAATATTATTAATTATTTCTCACAGACCCTCTGCGGCAAAGGTGTTGCATTTTGAGGTATCGCCATCTTTATAGCCAATAGCAAACCAGCGCATTCTTTGTTCGGAACTGCCGTGTGTAAAACTATCCGGAACCACATAACCAGTTGACTGCTTTTGCAAGCGATCATCACCGATGGCAGAAGCTGCCTGCAGGGCTTCTCTGATATCACCCTCATCCAGATTTCGCCGATTATAATGCGCCCAGGCTCCTGCATAGCAGTCAGCCTGTAACTCCAGCATTACTGACAGTTTATTGCCAGTGGATTTAGGGCTGGTCATTCTTAACTTGGTTACTTTACCTAAAGTGCCAGATAAGTTCTGTACATGATGCGCCACTTCATGCGATATCACATAAGCCATAGGGAAATCGCCGGTTACTCCGTGCCGGCTTCTAAGGTCGTGATAAAAACTCAAATCCAGATAAATTTTGCTATCCTGCTGACAATAAAAAGGCCCCATAGCCGCCTGGGCAAATCCGCATGCCGACTGGGAAAAACCACTGAAAAGTACAAGTTTGGGTTTTTTGTATGTTTTGCCGCCGCTGGCAAATACCCTGTCCCAATAATTTTCAGTATCCGCCAGGATTACCGCAGCGAATTTACTAAGATCATCCTCCAGTTTGGCATTTTCAGGTGTGGTCTGGGTTTGTTTAGGCTGCATTCCACCCAGGCCACCTAGCCCGCCAAAAATTGATAATGGATTTATATCGAAGACAAATATTGCCACCAGGGCAATAATAATCAGCCAGATACTTATGCCGCCACCCTTACGTCTGCCGGGCATAGGAAAAGGCAACCCAAAACCGCCTCTTTTACCTCTTCGGTCTTCTACATTTGAACTTTGCCGTCTATTACGCCAACGCACAACACTTCCTGATAAATAATAGATGCTTTAATTATATCAATCAGCAAAAACAAGTTTAAGGAAAATTTATATGCTGCAAACAGGGGCCCGAGAACCAAGAGTGACGATAGTTCAGGATTGAGTCGTAAATGCCAGCTCAACAATTGGAGAAAGTGCGGTAATTGAGTGCCTGGCAGTTTGCGGAAGGAAAATTCAGAATTAAATTAACAGTTAAGTTTGGAGCCAAACATATCTTCCGCATCTTGTCTTTTAGGATAATCAAAGTCCACAAGTCTTCCCGCACCTGCAGCTACATCTTTCCAGGTTGCAGTTGCAAATTCGATAAGCGCTATACCGCAGGTTGGCATATTGTAAATATCGCTGCCGGATAATTCGTTAGCCAGATAGGTCATGGTGGGGTTGTGACCGGTCAACATGGCACATTTCACTTCTGCGGGAAATACATTTATCAGACCGATTAACCCGCTAACTCCGCCACCATAGATTGAGTTTTCAATCTTTATCTCAGCTTTATTAAAACCTATTTCCCCGGCAATAATCTGCGCAGTGGCAAGAGCCCTGTTCGCCGGGCTTGATACTATAAACTCCGGCAGATTTTCGTATCTTTTCATTCTCTTACCCATCATGGGCGCATTTTTCTGTCCACGCTTGTTCAAAGGCCGATCAATATCAGAAAGGGACGGATCATCCCAGCTGGATTTGGCGTGCCTTACCAGGTATAACAATTTCATAATAAATCCAACAAGTTAAGTTTCTGCCAGTTCATTTTATCACATGGAAAAAACCAAGGAGTCACCTGAAATATGCCCAGGGTAATGAATTTTAATTGCTGTTCAATTAAATATCGTAAGCTTACTCTAATTTGACAGGAGCTATAATTGCACAAGGGCTAAAGACAAAATTACAGGCTGGATAAAAGAGCTGAAACTACATGGCCCCTTGTTTCCTGGCCTACATAACAGCACTGACGCACAACGCCATCAAGGCTGCAGGGAAAAAACCAAGGGCCAGGATAGATAAGACATTTACGCTTAATACCGAACCTAAACCGCGAGCCGGTATCTGGCAAGGCTCGGCCTCTTCTTCCGCCTCATGAAAATACATGTAGATAACAACTCTCAAATAGTAAAAAGCGCCGATAATGGCAAATAATACCGCTACGGCCGCAAGCCACACCAGATCGACCGCGACCACTGATTTTAATACCGATAATTTGGCATAAAACCCGACGGTCGGCGGCACGCCTGCCATTGAGAACATCAAAATCAGCATAAGAAACGCATACCAGGGCTGGCGGCGAGCTAAACCTTTGTAATCCGCTAACTGCTCGGCCTCAAAATTCTTACGACTTAGCAAAAGTACGATGCCAAAAGCCCCGGCGGTAGTGAGCGCATATACGATGATATAAAACATGGCGGCGGCGTACGAAGATTCGGTGCCGGCCAGAATACCCAAAAGGAAAAAACCGGCATGGGATATGCCAGAGTATGCCAACATGCGTTTGATATTACTCTGGGCTATGGCCACCACATTACCCAGACCAATTGAGACAATCGCAATCACAATTAAAATCTGCTGCCAGCTCTCAGACAAGGGCGACAAGCCCTCTGCCAAAAGACGCATTATCATCACGAAAGTTGCGATCTTGGGGATAGTGCTGATAAACGAGGTAACCGAGGTTGGCGAACCCTGATATACATCCGGCACCCACATATGAAATGGCGCTGCGCCCAATTTGAATACCAGCCCCACCAGAATAAAGCCCATGGCGAATAAACTAAGTTTGGAATCGGCGCTAACAGACTGGGCGATAGTTGCCAGGTCAAACGAACCCACAATTCCGTAGATAAAGGAAATACCGTATAACAACATACCGGTAGCAATTGCCCCCAGAACAAAATATTTTATTGCCGCTTCGGTAGCAATCACCGAGTTTCTTAAAAAAGCCACCATAGCATATAAAGATAACGACATCAGCTCCAGCCCCAGGTACAAACTCAGGACTGAACTGCCGCCTGCCATAATCATCGCCCCTAATATCGCAAATAACGCTAAAGCAAAATATTCAGTGTTATAGATACTGCGTTCTTTAAGATAATCTCTTGAATATAACAAGACCAAAATCCCAACCAGCAGGATAAATGCTTTAGCTACCGCGCCTAATTTATCGACCACCAGGGCGTTATTTAAGATAAGCTCGGGTTCGCTCGGCATATTGGCAAGAGTAAAAATCAAACCCAATATCAAGGCACTAATCGTTATCAGGTATGAGTAAAACGCTCGATATCTGGAGTTAAAAATCTCTACGATTAACAAGACAAATGCAGCTAAAACTACACTTATTTCCGGTAATAAGTTTAAAAAAACTTCTAGTTTCATTTGGCCACCGCTAATTTGTTCTGTACATGTTCTAACAGGTTATCTACCGAAACATGCATTACTTCCACCACCGGGTCAGGATAAATCCCAAGCCATAACACACAAAGTGCCAGAGCACTCATTACAAAAAACTCTCGTTTATTCAAATCTTTTAAAGAAGCTACCGCCTTGTTTTGAACATCGCCGAAAATCACCCTTTTGACCATCCATAGAGTATAGGCTGCGCCCAAAATCAAAGTAGTGGCAGCAAAAAATGCAATCCATATATTTGCCTGGAAGCTGGCCAGAATCACCATGAATTCGCCAACAAAGCCCGAAGTGCCCGGAAGTCCGGCATTGGCCATGGCGAAAAACACCGCAAAAGCAGCAAAGGCCGGCATGGTGTTTACCACCCCGCCATAATCCTTAATCATTCTGGAATGAACTCTGTCATACATTACCCCGACCGCCAGGAATAAAGCACCGGAAATAAAGCCATGGGAAATCATCTGCACAATGCCGCCTTCTATACCAAGACTGGAGGCCTCGGTATTTTTTAGCATTATAAACGGCATGAAAAAGCCTAAAGTTACAAATCCCATATGCGAGATTGATGAATAGGCGATAAGTTTTTTCATATCCTGCTGCACCAGAGCGACAAAGCCTATATAAACCACTGCGATTAAGGATAAAACTATCATAAAATCCGCCAGTTCATAACTGGCCTCAGGCACAATAGGCAAGGAAAAGCGTAAAAAGCCATAGGCGCCCATTTTCAGCATGATAGCCGCCAACACCACCGAACCGCCGGTCGGGGCCTCGACATGCGCATCCGGCAACCATGTATGCACCGGAAACATCGGCACCTTAACCGCGAAAGCCAGAGCAAATGCAATAAATATTAAAATCTGCGCACCAAGCGGTATTGCCAATTGGTGCAAGTCTGCAATTACAAAAGAGTTGGCTTGACTGCCCATCCACAACAGAGCCACCAACATGAATACCGAGCCCATGAATGTATATAAAAAGAATTTGATCGTGGCGTAGATCCGGTTTGGCCCGCCCCAGATACCGATAATAATAAACATCGGTATTAGCATGCCCTCCCATAATACATAGAACAAGATGCTGTCAGCTGCAGCAAACACCCCGTTCATAAGACCGGTCATAATCAGAAATGCCCCCATATAATAATGCGGACGATCCACAATAACTTTCCAGCCGGCAATTATCACAATTACATTTATAAAAGACGTCAGCACTATAAACGGCATGGAAATTCCATCCACGCCTAATAAATAGCGGATATTAAAAGTTTCAATCCATAAATAATTTTCCACAAATTGCAGTTCCGCCTTTCCTGCGTCAAAGCCACTTATTAACGGCAGACACAAAGCAAGGGTAAGCAAGGAGAACAGCAAAGCTACCACCTTGGCCACAGAAAAACTTTTACTGCTGGCAAATGTCAGCAGGCCGCCAAGAATCGGAATCCAGATTAATAAACTTAACAAACCACTCATCATGCGAAGATAATCCAGGCCAGAATTAACATAAGGCCAATAATCATGGTAAAGGCATAGATATACAACATGCCAGTTTGCAATAGCCTTGCCTTGCTGGAGAACCAGCCCACTAAATTAGCTGTACCATTTACCATAAAACCATCGATAATTTTGGCGTCGGAAATTTTCCATAAAATGGATCCCAGGCCGCGTGCGCCACCGGCAAAAAACGCCTGGTTAAAATCATCAAAGCCATACTTATTATCCAAAATCTTATGTAGCCAGTTAAATTTAGATTTAATCTTAGCCGGCACATCGGTAAACTTCATATACAAAGCCCAGGCCGTAATCAAACCTGCCATCGCCAGCCAAAATGCCGGAGTTACCAGCCCGTGCATAACAAAACCCAGAGCGCCATGATAGTCAATTTTTGCTAAAACATCATGCGCCGGCAAAACGGTTATTGAGTCTTTAAAGAAATCGCCGAACAACATATCACCAATATAAATCCCGCCGATAATCACCGAGGGTATAGCCAGGGCAACTAAAGGCATGGTAACCACCCACGGCGATTCATGCGGCTTATGTCCGCCGTGAGCATCAAATCTTTCCTTGCCGTGGAAGACTAAAAAGAACATTCTGAAACTGTATAAAGCGGTAATAAACACTCCGGTTAACACCGCAAAATAGGCAAATGAGGAACCGGCAATTTCAGAGTGATGCACCGCCTCAATAATCGCATCCTTGGAGAAAAATCCAGCAAAACCCGGAAAGCCGATTAAAGCCAGGGAGCCTATAAGAGAAGTCCAATAGGTTATCGGCATATATTTTTTAAGCCCCCCCATATTTCGCATATCCTGCTCATGATGCAAGGCAATAATCACTGAACCTGCCGCTAGAAACAGTAAAGCTTTGAAAAATGCATGAGTCATCAGATGAAAAACTGCCGCGCTATAAGCAGAAGCTCCTAATGCCACTGTCATATAACCTAATTGTGATAAAGTGGAGTACGCCACCACTCTTTTTATATCGTTTTGTACCAGGCCTAAAAAGCCCATGAAAAGTGCGGTTATAGCACCGATGACCAGCACTACACTTAATGCGGTCTCGGACAGTTCAAACAGGGGTGACATTCTGGTAACCATGAATATACCAGCAGTAACCATGGTCGCAGCATGAATCAAAGCTGAAATCGGAGTCGGGCCTTCCATGGAATCCGGCAGCCACACATGCAATGGAAACTGGGCAGATTTCCCCATGGCACCGATAAACAATAATATACAAATCAGAGTCATTACCGATACCTGTGAACCCAAAATTTCTGTTTTCTCACCTTTAATGCCGTCGGCAGCATCGAAAACCTGGGCATAATCCAAAGTGCCGAAATACAGCAAAACTGCGGCAATTCCTAACAGAAAACCAAAGTCCCCTACTCTATTCACTAAAAAGGCTTTTAAGTTGGCGTAAATTGCAGTTTCCTTTTTATACCAGAAACCGATAAGCAAATACGACACCAGACCTACAGCCTCCCAGCCGAAAAACAGCTGCAGAAAATTGTTTGACATAACCAGCATCAACATGGAAAAGGTAAACAGGGATATATAGCTGAAAAATCGCTTATATCCCGGATCATCATGCATATAACCGATAGTGTAGATATGCACCATCAGAGAGACAAAAGTAACCACCACTATCATCATAGCGGTCAAAGAGTCGATCAAAAATCCTATCTCGAATCTGAAGCCACCACTTACCATCCAGGTATAAACCGCGCCGTTAAACACATTGCCGTCTATTACAGTGTCTTTGAACACCACTAAAGACAAAACAAATGATGCCAAAACCCCGGCAATAGTAACCACGTGCGCCAGTTTTCTTTCGAGCCAGGCACCAAACACTCCGGCCAGAATACTGCCGGCAAGCGGGAACAAAATTATTGCTAAATATGCTGCTTTCATAAAATCATTAGCCTTTTAGCTTATCAATATCAGCCACATTAATACTGCCTTTGTTTCTGAACAATAAAATAAGGATAGCCAGGCCAATCGCCGCCTCTGCTGCCGCTACAGTTAAAATAAAAAATACAAAAACTTGTCCGGCGGCATCTTGCAGAAAATGTGAAAACACCACAAAATTCATATTCACCGCCAGCAACATAAGCTCGATTGACATTAACAGTACAATCAGATTTTTACGATTTAAAAATATGCCGGTCATGCTGATAGCGAACAACACTCCGGTCAAAACAAGATACTCGGTTTGACCAATCATGATTTCTTACCTCTTGGCAAATCAATAACCCGCAGCCGGTCTTCTGCCCTGGTGTTTACCTGTTCTGATATATTTTGGCGCAAAGCATCGGATTTTTTGCGAATCGAAAGTACAATCGCCGCCACTATTGCCACCAGCAGCACCAAAGCCGCCAGTTCAAATGCAAACAAGTACTCTGTATATAAAAGTCGGCCCAGCTCCTTAATATTGCTATAACCCGCGGCATGCGAAGCTTTGTACAAAAGTTTATCACCGCCAAGGGATGAGTTAACAACTACCAACACTATCTCGGCGATTATGATTATTCCGACCACGATTCCCACCGGCAGGTATTTTACGAACTCGGCTCTTAACTGTTCAAAATGCACATCCAGCATCATTACCACAAACAAAAACAGCACCATCACCGCACCAACATAGACCAGCACCAGTACGATGCTTAAAAACTCTGCTTGCAACAGCATCCACAAGGCAGCCGAGGCAAAAAATGTATTAATCAAAAATAGTACCGCATGTACCGGATTTTTGGCCGAAATAACCCTGATCGCGCTGAAAATAAGCACTGCGGCAAAAAAATAAAATATTATCTTTTCCATTATCTGTACTTCGCCTCCAGTTCCCGGTCGGCGGCGATTGACTCTTCCATTTTGTCGCCAATTTCCAAAAGCCTAGTTTTGGTCATAATGTTTTCGTTTTTATTTTCAAAACAATACTCAAAAATTCTGGTCTCGACTATCGCATCTACCGGACAAGCTTCTTCACAAAACCCGCAGAAAATACATTTGAATAAATCAATATCGTAGCGTGTGGTACGGCGGGTACCGTCTTCACGCATATCTGACTCAATAGTGATAGCCATCGCCGGGCAAATAGCCTCACACATTTTGCAGGCAATACAGCGTTCTTCACCATCATCATAACGTCTAAGAGCATGTAAACCTCTAAATCTTGGGGATTGCGGCGCCGTTTCCCTTGGGTAATCCAGAGTGAACTTGCGTTTGAAAAAATAGCGTCCAGTAACCGACAACCCTTTGAAGAGCTCCCACAAAGTCCAGGTTTTTATAGCTTGGCCAAGACTTCTCATGCGAACCACGGCCCCACTTTAAACCAGGCGGCAGCCGCCAATACAAATAAATAACCCATAGTTAAAGGCAGTAAGACTTTCCAGCCCAGGCGCATAATCTGATCATAACGGTAGCGCGGGAAGGTCGCCCTTAGCCACAAAAACATGAAAAGGAATATACATGATTTCAAGATCAGCCATACCATACCCGGCACCCAGGAGAACCAGTCTTGCAAATATGGAATTCCCTCAAACGGCGATAGCCAGCCACCTAAAAATAAAACTGCAGTTAAAACTGCAATTAAAATCATATTGGCATATTCAGCCAGAAAAAACACCGCAAAAGTCATGCCCGAGTATTCAACATGAAACCCGGCAACAATTTCCGACTCGCCTTCTGCAACATCAAACGGCGCACGGTTGGTCTCTGCCACTCCGGAAATAAAGTAAACTACAAACATTGGTAAAAGCGGCAGCCAGTACCAATGCAAAATACTGCCCTTTTGCGCATTTACTATATCTCCCAGGTTCAGGGAACCGGCAGCAATCATCACGCCTACCAGCGCCATGCCCATGGCCAGCTCATAGGATACCACCTGCGCCGCTGAACGCATGGCACTTAAAAACGCATATCTTGAATTTGAAGCCCAACCGGCTATGATAATTCCATAAACCCCGATTGAGGTTAGCGCCAGAAGATATAAAAGCCCGGCATCAAGGTCCGCCAGTACCAACTCATCACCAAACGGCACCACGGCCCAGGCCGCTAACGCTGGTGCAATAGTAAGAATCGGCGCGATCACAAACAAGGCCTTATTAGACTGACTTGGCAGTACAATCTCTTTAAACATTAATTTAAGGGCATCGGCAATTGGCTGCAGTAAGCCTTTGGGCCCTACCTGATTTGGCCCTACCCTGGTTTGCATATAACCGATTATTTTGCGCTCAAAATAAGTAAGATAAGCCACTGATAACATCAAGGGCACTAAAATAAGAATAATTTTCAAAAGAGCCCAAATGACCACCGCCACAGATTCTGGAAACCAGGAGCTTAATAATTCCATTTAACTCTTATCTCCTGCCGCCAACAAGGTATTCTGCAAAGGTTTTGACCTTCTTACCAGGGCGTCCGTATCATAAATAGCTGCAGGTTTAGCCGAACCGGCACTAGCCTCCGGTGATAAACTCCAGCCATTTTTAGCGGTATCCGTAGCTGACTTTGCTTTTGTTTCAGCCAACACCTCGGTCGAAGACATAAAATCAAAGCCGCCTATGTCGAGTTTGTTGCCCAATACTCTTAAAATTTTCCAGCCTGGCCTGGCTTCGCCTTTTGGCTCTAAGGCGCCTTTAAAGCTTTGCCAATCACCCTGCATGTTAATAAAAGTGCCGGAAGTTTCGCCAAACGCTGCAAGCGGCAGCACCACATCGGCATAATTTTTCGTAGTCTCATCCATAAAACTTGTAAGTGACAAGACAAAATCCTTCTGACTTAATACTTCATTAGCCGCGAAGGATGCGTCCTGCTCCAGTTCAACTCCGGTCAGGATTATACCGGAAACTGCATCCAACATTTCTGCAGTACTTTTGCCTGAGGCATGATTAACCGCACCCACTGCCCAGGCTCCGGCAGCGTTTGCCCCAATATCGATCAGGCCAAATTCAGATCCGGTCAAATCAGCAATCGCCCGCGCCAAACTATAAATATGGGCAAAATTACCACTTGTAAGCGCATGCTGCCCAAGCAAAATCAAAGATTTTTCAGAATCTAAAACGGCAGCGATTTCCTCAGCCATCTCGGAATTGACATTTATATTCAAGTCCTTAATCTTTTGGTATTTTTCGTCTTGCTGACCACTGGCGCAATTTTTAGCTATTGCTTTCAGTGTATCCAACATTTGCTCTGCATTAGTTGTCGCATTTTGCAGATTAAAATTAAAGTTAAAATCCTCAGGGTTAAGTGCATTTATAGCTGCTCCCTTATTAGCGGCTTTTCTAACTCTGTGACCTAATAACGGAACTTCCTTTTGCACGTCACAGCCAATCAGCAGGATTGAGTCCATGTTTTCAACATCAGCAATCTTGCAACTAAGCCCAGGAGCAATTTGGTCTGAGCCCAGGCTAAAATCAGTTTGCTTAAGTCGGTAATCAATATTATCCGAATCTAAAGAACTTAGTATTTTCTTAAGTAAATACATCTCTTCAACCGTGCTGCCAGAAGAGATAAAGGCGCCAAGCTTGTCAGGATTATCAGCAATATTTTCCTTAATTTTTTGCGCGGCAACAGCAAGCGCAGTATCCCAGTCAACTGTTTCTAATGCGCCATTAGAGTTACGCACCATCGGATTTAACACTCGATCATCACTTGCAAGACCTAAATAGGAAAACCTATCCCTGTCGGATAACCAGACTTCATTAATATCTTCATTGTCAAACGGCAATACCCTTACCAGTTTGTTGTTTATTGTTTGTAAAATTACATTAGAACCCAAAGCATCATGCGGCGCCACCGAGCGGGTATTGTTAAGCTCCCAGCTTCTGGCTTGATAACGAAATGGCTTGGAAGTTAAGGCCCCAACAGGACAAATGTCTATAATATTGCCGGATAATTCCGAGGATAAGGAAAGCTCAACATAAGTATCTATTTCCATATGTTCACCACGGCCGATTCCGCCTAACTCCACTACTCCGGCAATTTCCTTACCGAACCTGACACAGCGGGTACAATGAATGCAGCGCGTCATGTCGGTCGATACCAAAGGCCCCAGATTTTTATTCTTAACTATGCGTTTTTTCTCAGAAAACCTTGTAAAATCAGTGCCATAGGATACCGATAAATCCTGCAGGTCACACTCACCACCCTGGTCGCATATCGGGCAGTCCAGAGGATGATTAATCAGCAAAAACTCCATAACGCTTTTTTGCGCATCTATAGTCTTATCTGATTTAGTAAAGACTTTCATGCCTGCGGTTACCGGGGTCGCACAGGCTGGCATCGGCTTGGGTGAATTTTCTATTTCCACCAAACACATACGGCAGTTGGCCGAAACGGATAACTTACGATGATAGCAAAAGCGCGGAATTTTAATGCCATTGGCTTCGGCAACTTCAATTAAAAGCTCACCGGATCTGGCTTTAATTTCATTACCGTTAATTTCCAACTGGATTAAATCGTTATCAGCCATCAGTAATCCATGCTCGCTAAACACTGTTTATGTTCGATGTGATACACGAACTCATCTCGAAAATGCTTGATAAAACTTTGTACCGGCATCGCAGCCGCATCGCCCAGAGCGCAAATCGTATTGCCCATTATGTTTTCAGCTACCGAATCCAGAAGTTCAAGATCCTCCATCCTGCCCTCACCGTTTTCAATACGTTTAATCACCTTATGCAGCCAACCGGTGCCTTCACGACACGGCGTACACTGGCCACAGGATTCTTCATAATAAAAATAGCTAAGCCGTTCCAGCACTCTCACCATGCAGGTGGTTTCATCCATCACTATTACCGATCCTGCCCCCAGCATGGAACCTGCCTCTTCAATTGAATCATAATCCATATTGGTATTTAGCATAGTCGCAGCTGGCACTACCGGAGTGGAAGAACCGCCGGGAATTACCGCTTTTAATTTATGTCCGTTCCTGACCCCACCTGCCATTTCTAAAAGCTCGGCAAATGGTAAACCCATAGGGATTTCATAGTTACCTGGTTTGTTTACGTGTCCGGATACACAAAATAATTTCTCTCCGCCGTTATTTGGCTTGCCCAGGTTTAAAAACCACTCACCGCTGTTAGCAAGGATTACCGGCACCGAGGCCAAAGATTCAGTATTGTTAATCGTAGTTGGACAACCATATAATCCAGCTTGCGCCGGAAATGGCGGCTTGTAACGCGGCTGGCCTTTCTTGCCTTCAATAGAATTCAAAAGTGCGGTCTCCTCACCGCAAATATAAGCTCCGGCACCTAAATGACTATGCAGCTGGAACTCAAATTCGCTGTCGAATAACCTGGCTCCTAAAAGTCCCGCCTCCCGCGCTTCATGAATTGCGGCCTCAAATCTTTCATATGGCTGCCAAAACTCCCCGCGAATATAGTTATAGCCGACACTGGCACCAATACAGTACCCGGCAATCATCATGCCTTCAATAAGCTGATGCGGGTTATAGCGTAATATATCCCGGTCTTTACAAGTGCCGGGCTCGCCTTCATCCGAATTACAGACTATATATTTCTGGCCTTTCTGGTTGCGCGGCATAAACGACCACTTAAGCCCGGTAGGAAAGCCGGCGCCGCCGCGACCGCGTAAAGCTGAAGTTTTAAGCTCCTCAATTACTTCTTCTGCCGGGATATTTTCCTTTAGTATTTTTTCTATTACTTGATAACCGCCGGTTGCGCGGTAGGCCTCTAAAGTCCAGGAATTTTCTTTATCGATATTTCGAAAGCAGACAAGATTGGTCATTAGGTTAAGTCTCCTAAAATCTTGTCGATTTTCTCATTGGTTAAATTCTCATAATATTGCTTATCAATCTGGAACATCGGAGCATTTACGCAGGCGCCAAGGCACTCTACTTCCTTTAAGCTAAATTTGCCATCTTCTGTAGTTTCACCCATTTTTATCTGAAGCTTGTCTTCAAGATAGTTCACAATCTTGCGCGAACCGCATAACATGCAGGATATATTGGTACAGACGCAAATTTTGTATTTACCTACAGGTTGTAACTCGTACATGGAATAAAATGTCGCCACCTCATATACCTTAACTTTAGGCATTTTGAGATAACCGGCAATCTGATCCATCAATTCTGTAGTTAAATGCCCGCCATTTTCTTTTTGTGCAATTCTTAAAGCCGCCATTACCGCAGACTGTCTTTGTGCCGACGGGTATTTGGCAATTTCCTTATCAATCTGCCTTAAACTGTTTTCTGATAACATCAGCGGTCCACTTCACCAAAAACTATATCCATAGTACCGATAATCGCTACCACATCCGCCAACATATGACCTTTGGCCACTTCATCCATCGCCGCCAGATGGGCAAAACCCGGCGCTCTTATTTTAAGTCTATAAGGTTTATTTGAACCGTCGGCTACGATATACACCCCAAACTCACCTTTAGGATGCTCGACCGAAGAATAAAACTCACCGGCATTGACCTTATAACCCTCAGTAAATATCTTGAAGTGGTGAATCAGGGATTCCATGTCGTTATACATGTTTTGCCGTTTTGGCACCGTAATCTTGTTATCATCGGACAAAACCGGCCCCGGATTTTTCCGCAACCAATCAATACACTGCTTAATTATCCGGTTAGATTCGCGCATTTCCTGGATTCTCACAAGATACCGATCATAACAATCGCCATTTACTCCGATAGGAATGTCAAAATCCAGATCGCTATATACTTCATAAGGCTCGGTACGGCGTAAATCCCAGGCTACGCCTGAACCACGCAGCATAGGGCCGGTAAAACCCAAGTTTTTTGCATCCTTAGCGCTTACCACCCCGATATCAATGGTGCGCTGTTTCCAGATTCTGTTATCGGTAAGCAGGGTTTCGTATTCATCAACATATTTTGGAAATCTTTGAGTAAAACATTCTAAAAAGTCCAAAAGGCTGCCTTCACGGCCGTTTTCCTTATTACGGCGATTGGCAGTACGCAACGAAGTATGTTTGGTTTCCTGAAATTGCGGCATAACATCCGGCAAATCTCGGTGCACCCCGCCTACCCGATAATATGCGGCATGCATTCTGGCGCCAGACACTGCCTCATAGGCGTCCATTAAATCCTCACGTTCGCGAAACGCATATAAAAATACTGTCATGGCCCCGATATCCAGAGCATTGGTACCAAGCCACATAAGATGATTCAGGATGCGGGTAACTTCATCAAACATAACCCTTATGTATTGAGCGCGCTTGGGGACTTCAATATCCAGCATTTTTTCCAGCCCCATGACATAAGCATGCTCATTGCACATCATAGACACGTAATCCAACCTGTCCATATAACCGATAGTCTGGTTATACATTCTTTGTTCGGCAAGCTTTTCCGTGGCACGGTGCAGAAGGCCCACATGCGGGTCTGCGCGCTGTACGGTCTCGCCATCAAGCTCCAGCACCAGGCGCAATACACCGTGAGCCGAGGGATGTTGTGGCCCGAAGTTCATGGTGTAGTTTTTTATTTCCGCCATATCAGTGCCCTGTCCCGTCAGTCTTGGGAACTATTATCCGTTCTTTAATACTGACCGGCTCATAAATTACTCTTTGCTGCTTGGGGTCGTAGCGCATTTCAACATGCCCGACCATAGGAAAGTCTTTGCGAAACGGGTGACCGACAAAACCGTAATCGGTCAGTATACGGCGTAAATCCGGATGACCGCTAAACATAATCCCAAAAAGATCAAAAGCCTCACGCTCAAACCAGTTAGCTCCGCGCCAAATATGATTTACACTTGGAATTACCGGAAACTCATCATCTTCCACCCAAACTCTAACCCGCAGCCGTTCGTTGTTACGATAGGATAATAAGTGTAAAACTACCGCAAATTTATTTGGGGCCGATTTTGGGTATTCCGAGTAATCAACCCCGCAAAGATCGGTAAGCTGTTCAAAAAAGAAGGCAGGGTTAGAATGCAGAATTTCACACACTTCAAGATAGTTGCCTGCTTCTAGCTCCAAAGTGGTCATATCCGGGCTTTCAAACACCTTGGAATACTTTTGCTCCAGATGCTCTTCTACGCGCTCTAACAAACTGTCGTCGGTAACCGCCATCTTATTTTGCGATAGTCTCGGTTCTTTTGATTTTTTCCTGTAATTGCAGGATGCCATAAAACAGGGCTTCAGCGGTTGGCGGGCAACCCGGAACATAAATATCCACCGGTATTATTCTGTCACAGCCGCGCACGGTTGAGTATGAATAATGATAATAACCACCGCCGTTGGCGCAAGATCCCATGGAAATCACCCACTTGGGATCCGGCATTTGATCATAAATTTTTCTAAGAGCCGGGGCCATTTTGTTTACCAAGGTTCCAGCGACAATCATTACATCCGACTGACGCGGCGAGGGTCTGAAAATCATACCAATCCGGTCCAGGTCATAACGAGCGGCCGCACTATGCATCATCTCCACTGCGCAACAAGCAAGACCAAAGGTTACCGGCCACATTGAACCGGTGCGTGCCCAGTTGATTAATTTATCAGCGGTAGTTGTTACTACCCCTTGCTGCATAAGCCCTTCTATTCCCACTCTAACGCTCCTTTACCCCAAACATAAACAAAGCCCAGGATCAACTCCAGCATAAATATTGCCATAGCGATAAAACCCGCGCCACCTATGTCATCCAACACCACCGACCAGGGCACCAAATAGGCAACTTCCAGATCAAAAATAATAAACAGGATTGCAATCAGATAAAACCTGACGCCGAATTTCATTCGAGCATCTTCAAAAGCTTCAAAGCCGCACTCATAAGGTGAGTTTTTTTCTGGATCAGGTTTGCGCTCACCAAGTAAGGCACCAATTACGATCGGTCCTACTCCAACCAGCAGGCCCACCGCCATAAAAACCAATACTCCTATATATTCCTGCAGCATCTAAGCTTGTACTCTCCAATTTTTCGCTGTAGAGTTTAAAGCAAATCGGTCTAAAATCCAATTTAACTTTCAGTTTTCTACTGGTGCGAAGGCCGGACTTGAAAATCATACATAACTTATTGTTATAATTAACTATTTATCAACCTCCTAAATAGGTAGCACCAAATGTAGCACCACCAACGCTCAAAAAATGCCGTGATTTTAAGTTACGAAAAGCCAAGTTGGTGCTACTTTTGTCTTTACTTACCCAATGATTCCTGTATTCCATTTCATGCCAAAACCCTGCATAGAACAGTATTATATTCAAAATTGATAGAACAAAAGAAATATAGAGACTTTTGCATAACACCTAAAAAATTTGCCGGCCAAACGGAGCCTTCAATTTTTTTGGCAAAATCCACAAAAATCTGTTCAATAATTGCCATATTTTCAATATTAACACCCATTCATCCTAAAAT
>Ga0209790_1000096_pt1 | contig 16401 bp, 22 predicted proteins | sample WorMetG1aBELIZE2_FD_187420 | JGI IMG/M metagenome (GOLD analysis project Ga0209790, IMG submission 187420) | Marine gutless worms symbiont microbial communities from Max Planck institute for Marine Microbiology, Germany - Inanidrilus... ... | reverse complement strand
TCAGCGTCATGCCGCGGTACTCGCGGGCCGCATCCTCCAGCGGGAACAGGGTCGGGCTGTAGCGGTGGAGGAGCGCGTTGGCGACAGCCTCGCGGCGGGTCACCGTCGCGTCGCGACCGCCCAGCGGGACCGAGACATGGCCGAAGGTCCGGGTCTCGTCGGACTGCGCCGCGACCTGGTCGAGGATCAGCCGGCGCGCCTCATCGATAGAAACGCCACGCTTGATCAGGTCGTCGGCGAAGCCGCGCTCGAGGTGCAGTTTGTCGGCAAGGCCGTGAATGGTGGAGACGCGATCGCGTTCCTGCGCGCGCCTCGGTCACCAGCGCGTCCGTGTCGACGCTGCGGGTCTGCTCCTGCGGCTTCGGATCGGGTGCAGACTTCGGCTGGCCTCGGGCGCCGCTTTCCTTCGGCTTCTGCCGGATTTCGGCGTCCTTCGCCTCGGTGGTCTTCTCCGCAGGCATGTCGGTCGCTTCGCGGGTCGTCTCTTCGGTCTGATCGGTGTCGTGCATCACATTGGTCCTCTGCTGGGTTTGGCCTGCGGCGCTGCGATGCAGGATGCAGTCGTGGAGGGTTTCGGTGGAACGGAAGCCGGCGGCCGGATCGGCGCCGACCGGCACAGCGGAGATCTCGAAGGGGGTCCAGTCGACAGCGCGCCAGAGCTTGCGGCCGCCCTCGGGCTTTGAGACCTCGTAGCGGTGGACCTGGTAGCCGATGGAGACCGCGCGGATGTGCCCGGCCTCGATGTCCCGCCAGATATCGCCGACCGAATCACGCTCGGAGATCCGGATCCGCGCGATGCCCTGCCCGTTCTCGATCCGCGCCGAGCCCGGCACGACCGAGCCGATTACCGCATCGAGATCGCCCGCGTCATGCACCTTCAGGAACGGCGCGCCGTTGTTCAGCCGCTCCAACCGCACATGATCGGGCGCCATGCTCAGCTCTTCGTCGTGCGCCTCGCCGAAGAGCGACATGCGGCGGACCCGCGCGCCGGTCGACCAGATCACCTCGACGCTCCGGCTCTCGGGATCGATCGTGTTCGGCGACAGCTCCGCCGCCCGGCGCAGCGCCGGCAGTTCGATCGTCTGCTCCATGAATGGATCCTCGTCAGGTCTCGTCGCCGTCCGGGGCGTTCGGATCGGTCGCAGGGTCAGGATCGGCAGGCGCGCGCGACTGTGCGCTGCCGGTCTTGGTCACGCGGCGCGGGTCGCTGTCGAGGACGAGGCCCAACTCGTCCAGCTTGCCGTTCGTCGCTGCGATCTCGGCCAGCACCGCGTCGGGGTTACGGCCCTGCCGGGCGATCGCCTCGGCGAGCGTCATGGTGCCGGAGCGGATGGCGAGCAGGTCCGCCATCGCGTCCTTCTGCGGATCGACCGCCTCGAACTTCGGCGGCGACCATTCGACCGGCACGTCGGGCGTCGGGATTCGTCCCGCTGCCCACGCGGCCTCCGTGAACCAGCGCCAGATCGGCGCGCAGAACATCGGGATGAAGAGCTGCCACTGGACGGCGTCGATCATCCGGCGAAACTCGACGAGTCCCGCCCGGATCGACGAGTAGTTCACCTGGCTCAGGTCCCCGGTCAGCAGCTCGTAGGGCACGCGGAACCCGGCCGAGATCGTGTGCAGGCTCGCGCGCTTGTATTCGCCGTAGCCGGCGGTTGCCGCGGGTTGGTTGAAGCGGATGTCCTTGCCGCCCCGGGCGTAGGCGATGAGCCCCGGTTCGAACTGCTCGACCCGGTTGCCGTCGGCGTCTACAACGGAGGGGGCAATCCCCTGTTGCGCTTCCTCCTCGCCGAAGACGATGGCGGTGACGCAGGCCTCGGTCTTCTTGCGGACGATTTCGGCGACTTCGTAATCGTCGAGGTCGCGAAGCGCGCGGATGACCGGCGCGCCCCAGGGCACGCCACGGGCCTGCGTGCGCTGCTTCTCGTAGACATGGGCGATCTCGGAGGCCGGGACCGCGCGGCTAGTAAACCCGCCAGTCAGGGCGTGCATCGCGTCGCCCGGATGGACGCCGAAAATCCAGTAGGCCCGGCGCCGTCCGAGCGCGTCGAACTCGATCCCCTGGACCGCCTGACCGGAGCCGAGCGCCCCATTGCGTGACGCATCGAGGAAATCCGCCTCCAGCAGTTGCAGCTGCACCGGCGGCATGACCCCGTCGCCGGAACGCCTCGGACGGCGTCGGACCAGCACCTCGCCGGCCTCGACCATCTCACGGCAGGCGAGCGTCTGCAGGCCGTAGAAGTCGAGCTGGCCGTCCGCGTCGCAGGACCGCGCCCAGATCTCGAAGAGCCGATCGACCTCGCGGTCGAGCGCGGCGTCGCCGCTCGCAGCCCGCGGCATAATGCCGGCGCCGACGATGTTGTTGACCAGCACCGAGACCGCCTTGGCCGCATGTGGGTTGTTGCGCACCAGGTCCCGCATCCGGTCGCGCAGCAGCGCGCCGGCCCGGCCGATCTCGGCATCGGCCGAACTGCCTGGCGCGTGTCAGCCATTGGTGCGCCGGCCGCGGGCCGCGCCCTCGTAGGAGCGGGCGAGGCCTTCGAAAGCCTGGCGCGCCAGCACACGCCGTGTTGCCGCCCGGGGCGACACCGTCGCGATGGCCCGGTCGAACCAGGACACCGACATCAGCGATCCCCGCGCGCGAAGCCGGCGATCGGGCGGTTGGCGGCACCCGCGATCTGGCGCTCGATGGTCTGGATGCGCCCGAGCAGATCCTCGGCCGAGCCGTATTCGACGGTCTTGCCGTCATAGCTCACCCGCGTGGTCCCGCTCGCATAGGCACGCCGGAGCGCCGCGAGCTCCGCTTCCGTCCAGTCCGCCATTGTCAGAACCATCCTTCCCGCCGCCCGAGCCAGTCGGAGCGGCGCTTACCCTGTTGTTGCGATACCGGGCGCCCGATCATGCCGGCCGGCGTATCCATGCCGGTCGGGACGCCGAGCTGCGCTTCCAGATCGGCCCATGTCGCCTCGGACCAGCGGTCTGCGCCTGCAATCCAGGCGGCGGCGCGGGCATAGACCCGGCAGTCCAGCGCCTCATTGCGCTCGCGGAGCTTTTGCCATTCGAGCCGGGCGAAGCCGCGCCGGTTCCTGACCGTCACCAGCTGCTCGGCAGTGAGCTGTTTGATCCATTCGGTGTCGGCCCAGCCGGGCAGATGCACCGTGCCAGGGGCGAAGGCGGCGCCGGCCTCCATTTCTTCGGGCGTCGGACGCGGCAACCGCAGGAAGCGGTGGGTCTCGGCCTTGAAGGTCGAGACCGCCACGGTCCACAGCCGCGCACCCCGGCGCAGGCGCTTGCCGCCCGCGGTGGCGTCGACATAGGTCGGTCCCGAGACAGGACTTGCCCGGTTGAAGCCTTCGAGCCCCTTGACCGGGGCGACCTGCGCGAAGCCCGCCGAGCGCGCCCAGCCATAGACCGCCGCGGTCTCGTAGCCCGTGTCGATGGCGAGCCGGGCAAGTCCCAGTTCCGCGCCGCCGGCGTGCCGCCAGCTGCGCCCCAGCAGATCGGTCAGCGCCGCCCAGCTCTCGGGCTGGCCGGGCCCGCCTTCGATCACAACGTGATCGACGAGCCAACTTTCCAGTCCGCGGCCCCAAGCCCAGACGTCGACCTCGATCCGGTCCTTCTGCACGTCGGCGCCCCCAGTCAGGAACAGACCGCCCGCGGGCACGAGGCCTGCCGGCCAGTCCTCCCGACGCTCCACCAGCCGCTGCCAATCCGGTGCGTCTCCCGTCTCGATCCAGGTTTCGCCGAGCACCGTGTTGCGGAACACCCGCTCGGCCTCGTCCGAGCCCTTCGCGGCCTCCTTGTCCCGCGCGATGTCGGCCCAGCTCTTCCAGCCCGGCGGCGAGTAGAGCGCCGAGAGATGAAACCCCACCGTCCGCGCATCGTCGGCTTCGGCGGTTGCCCGCCACTCGCCGGCTTCGAGCATCGCGGTCTTGTGATGCTCGGCGATCGGCTCTTCGCAGGCCGCGCAGTGGTAAGCGGCGGTTTCGGGTTGTCCCTTCTCCCAGCGCAGCCGCTCGAACTTGAGCCACCGCATCTCGCCGCACATCGGACACGGCACGAAGAAACGACGCTGGTCGCTCGCCTCGTACTCCCGCTCGATCCGGCTCACGCCGCGTATGGTCGGCGTCGAGACCAGGAAGACCTTGCGCCTGTGCGCGAAAGTCAGCGACCGCGCCTCGGCGAGCCCGACCGGGTCGCCTTCCTCGTCGGCCGAAGCCGGGTAGGCGTCGACCTCGTCGAGGCAGACGTATCGCGCCGGCATGGAGCGCAGCCCCACGGCGGAGTTGGCGCCGGTCAGTACCAGCACGCCGCCCGGAAAATCCTTCGACAGCTGCGTGTTGCCGCTGTCGCGCGCCCGCGCCGGCTTCACCCGCTCCCGAAGCGCCGGGCTCTCCTCGATCAGCGGGTCGATGCGTTGCCGCGAGTTGCGCTTGGCAAGCTCCACCGTCGGCTGGACCGCCAACATCGGCCCCGGTGCGTGGTGCATCACGAAGCCGATCCAGTTGTTGCCGGCCTCCGTGGCGCCCACCTGTGCGCCCTTCATGAACACCACCCGCTCGATCTTCGAGGCCGGCGACAGGCAATCCATGATCTCCTTGAGATAGGGCGCCCTGGACGTGCGCCAGGGGCCTGGCTCGGACGCCCCTTTTCCCGACAGCCGCCGATGCCGGTCGGCCCATTCGGAGACCGTCAGTAACGGGTCGGGACACAGGCCCTGATCGAAGGCCTCGCCGTAGATCTCAGCCGCGGCCGGAATCACCTGACAGTTCCTCGCACGCTGCGCGAATTTCGGCGGTCAGCATCCCATGCACCCGTTGTTCGTCGGTTTCCGCCGCCAGCACAGCGGCGAGGCGCTCGGGGATGTTCAGCAACGCATCCCGGACCACCCGTGCCCTGTTGAACGCGGCGACCTTCACGTCGTCGGCATCCACGTATTTACCGGCCTCGACCCTGGCCTTGATCTCAAGAAGCTTCGCCCGCTCGACCTCGCTCTTGATGCGGGTCTTGAGCAGCAGGGTCGGCAGGTCGCCCCCCGACCGCGACGGCGCCGGAACTTCCGGGACCGCGGCGGCCGGCTGGCCCCGCCTTTCGGGCCGGACCGGCTCCCTGACCGCCGCCAGGACGGCGTCGGCCTGATCCGTATCGACCTTGCGGCCCGCGAGCCTGATGACGCCCTTGGCCACCATCTGGCCGACATATTGGCGGGACACCCCGCGAAGACGTGCGTATTCGGCCTGACTGACAAGCATTTCCGGACCGCGTTCCCATGACTGGACGCCCTCAAAAAGAACTGGAATTACAATCGATTAGAGTTGATAAGCGCCGCGATTGAAGCGTGTATGTGGTCACCGAAACGCTCAAGCCCAGGAGGCGCGCAAATGACCACCACCCACACCCCCGACGAACTTGAAACGATCTTCGCCACGGTTTGCGACCCGGACGACTGGAAGGCGCCGATCGAGGTCTGGTGCCGGGGCGAGGCGGTGCTGCCCATCTGCGAGGCGATCCGCTTTTTCACCGCCACCGAGCCCAGGGTCGAACTCGACGCCACCCGCATGCGCTACCTGGTCACCTCGGAGGGCTACCGCGCAGGGCCGGCGGGCGACCACTGAACATCGCACAAAACGAAAGGGACACGATCATGACCACCGACACCCGCGAAACTGCCCTCGACGCCTTCATGCGCCGCAAGGCCGAGATCGACGAGATGCTGGCCCGCCTCAAAACCTTGAGCGACGAGCATTTCAACGTCTTCCCCAATGACGTCCATTGGGGCCACGTCGGCGACCTTGCCCTCTACGCCGAGCTTCTAAAGCGCATCACCGACGTCGCCTTCCAGGAGGGCGAACACGCGGCTTGAGCCCGGCCCCGCTCCCCCGGCCCCGCTTGGCATTGCAGGCGGGGCTTCGGGCGGTAGGAGCGCCGCGATCGGCGCGGCGCCGGAACCAAGGAGGGAGCAACTCCCATGACCAAGCTTACCGATACACAACCGATCGTTCTCACTGCCGCCGCCGGACGCGACGACGGCTCGATTTTGCCCTTGCCCAAGACCATCAGGGGCGGCACCGTCGCCAAAGTGATCAATGCCCTTACGGCCAAAGGCCTGGTGATGCGCATCGTCGACGACCGTCCCGCCGTTGACGACGTCCTCAGGATCACCCGCGAAGGGCTGATCGCCATCAATGCCGATCCGGACGAGGGCGCCGGGGCGGCCAACGTCGCCGGAAGCGCCGAACCAGTGCCTTCCACCCGCCGGAACCGTAAGAAGACCGCCACCGCGCCGGACACGCCGAAGGAGCCCCGCAAGAAGCGCGAGGGCACCAAACAGGCCCTCCTGGTTGGCATGCTGCGCCGGCCCGAAGGCGCCACCATCGACCAGATCGTAGAAGCCACCGGTTGGCAGCGCCATACGGCCAGGGGCGCGATTTCCGGCGCCGTCAAAAAGAAGCTCGCTCTCGACGTCACCTCGGAGAAAACCGAGGGCGGCGAACGCGTTTATCGAATTGCCACGTGACGGTGACGGCCATGAACCGAAAAAGCAGAAGGCGGGCGGCAACCCGAAAAGGGAAGGCGCCCAAGCCCGAAGGCTACACCGTGCATCACATCGAAAGCCCCGCCGGGCAGGCGCAACTGGTAAAGCGCGGACTTACCACCCGCGACCTCGCCAAGGCCATCGCCCGGTTCCAGACAGCCGAGAAGGTCCGGGTCGGCACCCTGATCGGCGTCAACGAAGATGGCTTCTTCGGCTCGACCGACGATGGATGGACGCCGGATAAGTCTGGCGCCTTCGACGAGCCGCTGCTCAACATCCCCTGGGTCCAGATCCTCGAACTGCTGGGCCGGGTCCCGGAAAACACCACCGGAGAGTTCCTGGAGAGTGGCGGCAACATCCAATAATCTTTTCGCAACCTTACGCCGCCGCGGCCCCGTGCCCGGCGGCGGTTTCTTCGAACGTCTGGCCATCAGCTTCCAACGTCGCCGCGAGGCCTGAGAACTCCTGCCAGCGCGTGACGATGACGTCCACGTACTTGGGGTCCATCTCCACCAGCCGCGCACTCCGCCCCGTTTTCTCGCAGGCGATCAGGGTCGTGCCCGAGCCGCCGAAGGGGTCGAGCACGATGTCTCGGCTTTTCGACGAGTTACGGATCGCCCGCTCGACCAGGGCCACCGGCTTCATGGTCGGATGCAGATCATTCTTGCGGGGTTTGTCGACAAACCAGACATCGCCCTGGTCCCGGGCGCCGCACCAGAAATGCTCGGCGCTCTTCTTCCAGCCGTAGAGGATCGGCTCGTACTGGCGCTGGTAGTCGGCGCGGCCGAGCGTGAAGGTGTTCTTGGCCCAGATGACGAAGGTGGACCAATGCCCACCTGCCTCCGTGAAGGCCTTCTGCAAGGTGTGCAGTTCCGAGGACGACATGCAGATGTATGCCGCGCCCTTCGTCACCGTCAGGATGTTGACGCAAGCGTCGTAGAGAAACGTTTCGAACCCGTCGCCGAGGTTGTCATTCAGGATGCGGCGGTCATTGCCGCGCATCTTGTCCTTGGCGCTGTTGCCGTAATCCACGTTGTAGGGCGGGTCCGCGAAGCAGAAGTCCGCCAGGCCGCCGTCCAAAACCTTCTCCATGTCGCCCAACACCGTGGCGTCGCCGCAAAGCAGGCGGTGGTTGCCGAGCACCCAGAGATCGCCGGGCCTGGTGACCGGTTGCTCCGGCGCCTCCGGGACTTCGTCGTCTTCGATGTTGCCGGCGGCGGTCTCCGGTCCCTGGAACAGCCGATCGATATCGTCGAGATCGAAGCCGCTCAGGTCGAGGTCGAAGTCCTCCGCGCGGAGTTCCTCGAGTTCGATGCGCAGCATGTCCTCGTCCCAGCCGGCGTTCTCGGCGATCCTGTTGTCGGCGATAACCAGGGCACGGCGCTGGGTCTCGGAAAGATGGCCGAGCCGGATCACCGGCACGTCGCCGAGCCCGACCTTGCGGGCCGCTAGCAGACGGCCATGGCCGGCGATGATCACATCGTCCGCACCGACCAGGATTGGATTGACGAACCCGAACTCGGCGATGGAGCCGGCGATCTGTGCGATCTGCTCGTCCGAATGCGTCCGCGCGTTGCGCGCATAGGGGACCAGTCGATCCACGGGAATGTGTTCGATCTTCATTTCCATCTCGATGGCTTGACAAATTTCGGCTTCGGTTGACCGCCGCTTGACAGAAAGAATGGCCGAAAGTCGCGGAAAACCGCGATTTTGGCGTCAAGTTGTCAAGCGGGTGTCAAGTAAGTTGGCGGCCCTGACGCTAGCGAAATGCCGCGCCACGCCCGCCCGCATACGTTACGCGCCAGGAAGGACCCGCGGTCCACGCGTTATGGCCGATACAGCCCCTGGCCCCCGCGGTTGGCGATGATTCCGCCCGAGTCGGCGTAGAAAAAATCCAGCCGCCTGCCGTCCTCAAGGTGAAGAACTAAAGGTTCTCCTACCAGATGCAGATCCAGCTCTCCGATCTCAATGGTGCCCTCGATCCGCCTAAGACCAGGTACATCCTGCGACGGCGTCTCGTGCGCTTCCTGGAGCACTTGCAGATCGTACTCGGCCTCTCGGACGAACTCCCCGTTTTCCCGGTACACTCGACCGACGCCGCGGCACTCTTCGATCACATCCAGTCGGTCCACCGCACGTCACCATTCACTGAATTGAGGGGCCACATCGGCATTCCACCGCGCTCGCCTCGATATGCAACGAGCCGTGAGGTGTTCTGCCGCGGCTCGCACGCTCTTTCCCCGAGCTTGTCGCCGATCTTGTCGAATTTCGTGCTCATTGTCGCAGGCTATTTTGTTGCAACGTTATTGTTGCACCGGGACTGTTGAGCCGGGTCGCGATCTTGATCAGCGCGTAGGTCCAGTGCCGCCAAGCGGTCGACCGGTCGATGCCGAAGCGATGGCCGATGATCTTCCAGCGCACGCCCTCCGCGCGTAGCCACACGAGCCGTACCTCGTCAGGATCGAGCCATCGCAGCCAGAGCATGGTTTCGTCCATGCGGTCGATGGCCGTCGGCGATGGCGGGCCAAGCCGGACCTCTGCCTCGTGCCAGCCGAAGGCCTCCCAGAAGTCTTGGATGATCGGCGGCCAGGTGCTGAAATAACCTTGCACCTTGAGCGCGGGCAACCGGCGCAGGGTGTGGGCGGCTTCCTCCAGGCGCGCCTCGACCGTCTTGGGCGTCCAATCCCGATCAGTCATGGTCTGCCCTCCCGTGCCTTCCGTAGAGCCTCATGCCGAGCTGGCGAACCAGCTCGCGCTCGGGCCAGGTGAGCCGGTGATCGTCCTCCGAGATCACCAGAATCCCGTGCCGGCGCCAGCCGTTCCGCTTCTCAACCTCGACGTTCATAGGTGAGCGCTGCAGCTTTCCCAGCGGACACTGGGGACCGCGCGGGCCGCTCATCGGCTCACCTCCCGGAGACAGGCGGCATAACCCGCCACGTCAGGGATGCTGTCGAGACGAGCCGGGTCGTGGCAGAGGCGCGCGAGCTTGAGGTCGATCAGGCACAGCGCGACCTGGGCCGCCGTCACCTTGACGCCAAGGACAAGCGACCAGCGCTTCGCCACATGGTCGAAGAGGTCCTCGGGCTCGCCATAGCGCTCGCGCCGGTCTGCGACGACGCCGGCGGCGTGCCGGAGAAGCATTTCCGCGTTCATCGCACGCCTCCCCGGGTATCGATGGCCCAGAGCAGCAGCGCCAGCGCGTCGGCCTCGTTGTCGTCGGCGGGCTGGAAGCCGCGTTTCCTGACGGCGGCGATGACGACATCCTTCGGGGCGTTGTCCTTGCCCGCGACGTGACGCTTGATGGTGCCGACCGGCACCCCCTGGTAGGGCAGGACGCTCTCCTCGCACCAAGTCGTCAGATGGGCGAGGAAGCCGCCGAAGATGTGTGCCGCATCGGTCCCGGCGTGGCGCCGAACCTCCTCGAAATAGACGGCGGTGAGGCCGGGTGTCGTCCGCCGCAATTCGTCGAGCCAGCCGCGGAAGCGCAGGTAGCGCATTCCGCCGCCGTCGTAGCGACTGGGTCGGAACGACACCGTGCCGCTGACGACGGCGCCGTCGCTGGCCCGCACCGCCCACCCGGTGACCGTGCCGAGATCGAGGGCGAGGATGGCCGGCCTGTCCTCGGATCCGTCGGTCGTCATCGGGGCCGCCGGGCACGTTACGCCGCCGTTGCCAGCATGGCGGGCGATCGGAAGCCCGGTGTGGTTCACATGGGCGCCCTTCTCGGGCAGAGTCATCGTAACCATGGTGTCCTCCATTGGTGGGTCATCGTGGCGAGGGTGGCGGCGGAGGACTTGCGAGGTACGCCGCCGCCACCCGTCCATGGGGGTGCAGCCGGTACGGGGAGCGATGAAGTCGGGGGGCGCGCGACCCTTTGGGTGCGCTCCCCCTATCCCGTAGGGATAGAGCTTCCGCTGGGTTCTGGGTTCTGCTGCTAGCCTCTGAAATCGCTCGCCGATTCCAGATGGTAATTTCAGACCCCAGATCCGGTCTGGGTTCTGGGTTCTGGCGCAAGTGCTTGATTTTCCGAGGTTCCAGAACCCAGAACCCAGAACCAAACTTGGTTCTGCACGAGCGGGGCGGGCCGTCATGACACTGCCTCCCCGTCGTCGTGGTAGACCCACACCTCAGGGTCCTCGACGGGCAGCACCGCGCCGCTCATCGGACACTTGTAGTGGGTCGGAAGAACCGGCCTGGGCTCGTCCAGGACCTCGCCGGTCTCCGGGTCGACGCGGTTCTCCGCGGGCCCGAGCCGCATTCCCTCCACGCAGGCGTAGCCGAACTTGGAACGCGTCGCCGGGGGCAGGCCGTAGGCGTCCGGGTTCCGGAAGAACTTGATGTAGCCCTTGGTGGCCAGCACGCTGAGGCGCCGGCGGATGGTCTCGTAGCCTCCGAGCGACGCCTGGTTCTCGAAGCGGGTGGCGAACTGATTGGCGGTGTAGACCCGACCCTCGAGCGCCTCGTCGTAGAAGAGTTGGAGGATCACGTCGTGCTTGCGCCGACGCTCGGCGTCGAGCTTCTCGCCGAGGCTCTTGCGCACGAGCCGCTCGCCACGCGGGTCGAGCTCGACCCAGCGCCCGCCGATCTTGTCGACGAGCTTGGCCGGGATGGCGGGTCCGTTTCGGAGTTCCAGGTAGAGCCGGCGCTCGGTCCGCTCCTCGTCCGGCCGATGCAACAGCATGCCGCTGGTGTAGAAACCGCGCAGCGCGCCGGCGCCGGAGAGGGCCTGGAAGGGGTCCTCCTCGAGGTCCTTCTTGCGGGCCTTGCGGGTGTGGTGGCAGAGCACGATCCCCATCGCGGGGTCGAGCTCCTCGCGCAGCTTTTCCACCCGCTCCTGCAGAAAGAAGAGCATCGCCGCGTTGTCGTTCTCGGCGTTGCCCTCCGGGCCGCCGTCAAAGAGATTGCGGATCGGATCGATGCAGAGGACCTCGGGCGCCGCGTCGGGAAACCGGTCGCGCAAGGCCGCGAGCGTCAGCTCGACGCCGCGGTCGTTGAGCAGCATCCGCACCTTGGGGGTGGCGATGAGGTTCGTCGACGCGGCCACGACGATGTCCTTGGGCAGCCGCATGGCCTGCATGCGTTCGCGCAGGTAGTGATATTGGATCTCGGCCTGTAGATAGAACACGCGGAGCGCCCGCGGTGGGGCGAAGCCGAGAAACGGCGCGCCGGCGGCCACGTGCACCAGCAGCGAGGTCACGAAGTCGCTCTTCCCCACCTTGGGCGCGCCGCCGATCACGAGGAGCCCGCCCGGCGTCAGCAGCCGGGGAGCAATCAGGTCCTCGGGCATGGGGCTCGCATCGGCGAGCAGCTCGCTCAAGGAGAAGGTCTCGAGGCGTTGGCGCGCGGTTGCGGCCCCCGCCGGTGGGCCGTTGCGCTCGCAGTGTTTCTCCCACAGGCGCTGCGCCTCTCCGGCGAGACGGTCCTGCGGCCAGGACGGCCGGAGCATGGCGGCGTTGTACTGGCAGATCGCCTCCCAGGCCTCGGCGTGGCTCATGCGCCCCTCGTGGGCGAGGCGGACGTAATGGCCGATGGCGGCGGAGGCGCCCGCGAAACGCGTCCAGGCGTCCTGCCCGCCCTCGCGCACGGGCGTGATCAGCACATCGTCGAGCCCGGGCTTCGATGTGCCGCCGTTGTGGTCGAAGCCTGCGCCGCCATGGTCGGGGAGCGCCGGCATCTCATGGAGGCGCTCGGCGAATTCGGCGAGGTCGTTTTCGAGGCCGGTCCGGTTGCGGATCGAGACGAGCCGCTTGCGTCCGCCCTTGTGGTAGACCGAGCCCGCCACGCGGATCGGCTGGTGCGCCGAGCGGAAGTGGGTGTCGGCGCCGACCTTGACCGCGATCTCGTGACGCAGCCGACAGACGAGCGCGAGGTCGTCTCCCTCGGCCGGCTCGGTGAGCTTCCAATAGGCGTGGAGCTTGTCCTGGCCGTCCGCCGTGCGCCCGCCCGACTCGACCACCAGGCTCGGTTCGCCGAGGTGGCGCGCGAGGTGGGCGAGCTTTGCCGCAACGTCGCCGCAGTCGATATCGGCAAGCACCACCTGCGTGGCGACGACGTCGGCGGCCTTGGCCTGACCGTGGGCGGCCCCCGTGCCGGGGACCACGTAGAAGGCGGCGTGGTCCTTCGCCGCCCAGCCGGCGAAGGAGGCGGCCTTGGCCACGGCCTCGCCGTCGGCCTCGACCCAAACGTTGTGCGGACGCCCGCCGAGGCCCTGGCCCTGGTCGACGAAGCCCCGGAGCGGGATCCAGCCCTCGCAGTAGCCGAACACGGCGTCGAAATAGGCGGCGATCTCGCCGGGGTCCGGGTCGAGCACTATGAACTCCTCGTCTGGGTTGGCGTCGTTGAAGTCGCGCCATTTCTCGAAGTCGATGACGTCAGCCATGCGCCCAGCACCTCGCCTTCCAGGCGCACCCGGCGCACTCGTGGTGATCGGGATTGGCGACGACCCTGGGCAGGAGCTCGCCGGCGTCGGTCGCACGCAGGATCTGGACGGCCTTGTCGCTCACGCGCTGGGCCAGGGCGGCGTCGAAGGGCAGGAGCTCGTGCCAGAGCTCGGAAGTGTCTTTGTTGACGACGGTGAACAGGGCCGGGGCGCCGGCGAGGTCCATGTAGGCCTGGTAGAGGGCGACCTGGGCCGCGTAGACCGGGCGCGCCACGGCGACGCCGCGGCGGACGATCTCGCGCCAGCCCTTGGCGTTGGCGGTCTTGCATTCCCAGAGCGCCGGGTAGGTGAAGCCGTGCGCGCCGCCGCACAGCACGCCGTCGATGTGGCCGCGGATGCGCCCGCCCGCGACCGAGAATCCGAACTGCTCGCCCCCGCGGTCGCGCGTCCTGAGGTCGAAGCCGGCGCGCCTGAGCCAGCGCACGGTGAGGTTCTCGAAGACGTGACCGGCCGCGAAGATGCGGAGCGTGCGGCCGTCGAGGTCGGCGCCCTCGTCGCGCGGGGTGCGCGTGTACTCGTACTGGAGGCGCCTGAGACAGGGATCGCCGAGCCGCGACGCTCCGAGATAGTCGCGTGGCACCCTGGCGCGGTCCTCCGCCTCGAGCGCGGCGTCGATGAGGACGTTCACCTGATCGGCCGTGTTCGGCGCCTTCGGCCGCCGGTTGAAGTCGAGGTCGATCTCCATCACCGGCCTGCTCCCGGAGGATCGAACGGGATGTCGACCTCGTCCGTGCAGCCCATGGACCGCTGCCAGGCCTTGAGCACCGCATCCGCGATCTCCATCAGCTCGGCGAAGGTGAGGGTGTGGATCGGGCGGGTAATGTCCTTGCGCTCCAGCACCCGGCCCACCGCCTCGCCGGCCATCTCGAGGAGCTCGTCAGCCATGGGCGGCCTCGCCGATTCCGGAGGCGAGAGCCGCCCGCCGCTCCATGCGCCGGCGGCGCGCCGGCATCTGCTGGAGGGCGGCACCCTCGTTCTCGATGAGCCGGAGCGCGTGTTCCCGGACGAGCTCCGGTTCCAGCAGCGCGAGATCGCAGACGATGCGGAAATCGCAGCCGGCGTGGCGAAACCAGTCACGGGCCTCGTCGCGGACGCGCCGCCGCTCGACCTCGCTCGGCGCCGATGGGCCGAGACCGACGGCATCGAGCAGGGCCACGTGAATCACCGCGCGCCACATCGACACCTCGCCGCGCACGAAGGCCATGCCGTTCATGTAGCCGCCCTCCCTTCCGAAGCGTCGAACACGGCGCGCCGGATGGACGCACGGTTCCATCGGAAGGTGAGCAGACACGACGCCCTGTAGCGGGTGAGGCCGAAGTCCTGCGCCGCCGCCTCGCCGAGATGGGCGAGCTGCTTCGCCGTCGCCGGCTCGCGCAGCCACCGCTTCGCCTTGGACGCAGCGTCCGTGGTCTCGTTGGCGTTGAGCCAGTCGTCGGCGGAGGCGATGGCCATGGCGCGGTCCCCGATGGCGAGACGCCGAAACGGCAGGTCGCGACCGCCGCCCACGGCGTGCCAGAGACCGTCCCACAGGAAGGCGCCGGCCCAAGCGTCGAAGCCGGCCGCCAGAAGCGCGCCGTCGTCGCCGAACAGATCGACCCAGCGGAAGGGCGAGCGGTCGAGCAGCTCGATCTCGGTCATCGCGAAGCTCTCGAGCTCCGGTTTGCCCTCGCGCTCGAACAGGTGGCCGCAGAAGGGACATTCGCGGACCGACAGATGGACCTCGGCTGTGCATTCGGGGCAGGTCTTGGTCGGGGCTTCGCCCTCTTCCTCGCGAAGCCGGTCGTCGAGATCGACGTCCTGTTCGAGCGAGCCGTGGGTGAGCACCGAGGTGCCGAAGTCGAGGACGAGGCAGTCGGTCTTGACGACGCCGGCGTAGAGCTCGGGATCGACAGGCCTCAAGCCGCGGCCGATCATCTGGATCATCGTGCTCTTGTGCGAGCACGGCCGGAGCAGCATCACGCAGGAGACCGGCTGGCAGTCGAATCCCTCGGTGGCCACGGCGACGTTGACCAGCACCTGCATCTCGCCGGGATCGAGCCGGGCAAGGATATCTGCGCGCTCGCCGGCCGGCGTCTCGCCGGTCACCGTCTCGGCGGCGATGCCCTGCGCCCGGAACGCCTCCGATACGTGCTCGGCATGGGCGACCGTCGAGCAGAACACGATGGTGCGCCGCTCGCCCGCCTTCTCCTTCCAGTGCCGGACGACCTGCTCGGTCACGGGGGCGCGGTCCATCACCTGCGCGACCTCGCCCATGTCGAAGTCGTCGACGGTGCGGCGGACCCGTGAGAGATCCTCCCGGACCCCGACGTCGACGACGAAGCTGCGCGGTGGCACCAGGTGGCCCGAGGCGACCAGCTCGCCGAGCCGGATCTGGTCGGCGCAGTTGTCGAAGACCTCGCGCAGGCCCTTGCCGTCGCCCCGGCTCGGGGTCGCCGTGACGCCGAGCAGCTTGAGGTCGGGGTTCCGCTCGCGCGCCCGGTCGATGACGCGCCGGTAGCTCGCGGCGACCGCGTGGTGCGCCTCGTCCACCACCAGCACGTCGAGCGCCGGCATGGCGGTGAGGTTCGCCTGGCGGGAGAACGTCTGGACCATGGCGAACACCGCCCGCCCGGCCCAGTCCTTCCCGCCCGCGTCGACCACGGAGGAATTCAGGGTCGGGTTGATGCGCGCGAACTTGTCCCGGTTCTGGGCCGTGAGCTCGTCGCGGTGGGCGAGCACGAGCGCCTTCGCGTCGGTGCCCGCGATCAGCCGTCCCGCCACGGCCGAGAGCATCAGCGTTTTGCCGCTCCCGGTCGGGGCGACGCCGAGGGTGTTGCCGCGCTCGTGAAGCGCGGCGAGACACCGCTCGACGAAGACCTCCTGTCTCGGTCTCAGGATCATGGGCTCCGCCCCGGCTCAGCGGTTGGCCCAGGCCGGGACTGGTCCGCCGGCCGCCGGCTGCTGCTGCTGGCCGGCCTGCGGCTGCGGGGTCGGTTGCGGGGCCGCCGGCTGCGGCGTGCCATGGCCCTGCGCCGGCTGCGAGCCGGGCCAGGGGGCTCCCGCCGGCGCGTGGCCAGGCGGCTGCGACACCGGCTGGCGGCCCATGAGCGCCGCGTAGTCGCGGTGATCGGGACCGACGGCGGCGAGGACCTTGTTCTTGTCGGGGTACTGCCCGTCCCTGTCCTTCTCGACGCCGATGCGGGCGATGAACTCGATCCCGTCGAGGTCGCCGAGGGAGTCGATGCGCCGGGCGGCGACCGCCTGCGGGCTCTCGTCCTTGGGGTGGATGCCGCGGGCGGACTCCAGAATCGCCCGGATCAGGCTGCGGCCCATGTTGGCCCACTTGTCCTGGCCGTGCTCGTCGACCTTGGTGCCCTTGAGGCCGATCAGCGACCACACCTTGCGCCGGGCGTACGGGCCCTCGGCGACGGTGAACTCGCAATCGAGG
>Ga0209790_1000095_pt1 | contig 16465 bp, 12 predicted proteins | sample WorMetG1aBELIZE2_FD_187420 | JGI IMG/M metagenome (GOLD analysis project Ga0209790, IMG submission 187420) | Marine gutless worms symbiont microbial communities from Max Planck institute for Marine Microbiology, Germany - Inanidrilus... ... | reverse complement strand
GACATATGAGCATTATCCACAAGTCCACGGGCGACGGAAATCTCTATCTTGCAGTCAAGCCGGTGGACCCTGTGGAGAATGCGAATGGGAAACAAATTTACGATGACACAGAATTATGAACGCCCTCGACCTGGTTTTAAGAGGACCTACATATTTAAGCAGTGGTTGGGTAACACTAATGCAAGATCGGTAAGTTTTTATTCGTCATTTCCCCGCAAAGTCTATAAGTATGCGGCCAAAATGTTTTTGCATAATGGTAAATTACCATCGCCTGCGATTTAATTAATTTACTGTGGTTTTGCCTTTTCCCTGCGCACCATCCACACCATAAGTCCCTGGGCGTTGAGTTCCACATCATTGGCTAGTTTTTGCCGGCAAAATTCTTCATCTTTATAGGTTCCCATGTCCTGTAATTGCTCGAGAAGATAATTCATAATCCTCTGCTTGATTTTTTCCCTGGGTTTGTCAGATTCGTATTCTTCTTCGGCTATATTTGTCATATAGCTTATACCATCTTTTAACTGTGAAACCACTTTATCCTCCGGGTTTATAGCCCCGTAATGGGTAAGGCAAATTTGTTTGGGCTGGTGGCGCATTATGAGATCTATACTTGCCAGTAATCTTTCCGGTTCAAACTGCACCGGCGTAGTAGTGGGGAAGATAAATATGTCATCCGCAGTGTCAAACTCACGGTAGGAAATCCCGAAAGTATCACCGCTAAACATAGATTTACTTTTTTTATCCCATATGCAAAAGTGATGGCGGGCATGACCAGGGGTATCGAGAAATTTCAGTTTACGACCGTTAAAATCAAGTTTGAACTGATCCGGCGCCTCCAATATCCTGTCAGCAGCCACGGGTTTGATTTCCCCGTATAAACGCAAGAATTTTTCTTCACCATAAACCGCCATAGTGCCCTTAACAAGTTTTGTCGGGTCAATCATATGTGGCGCGCCTTGCGGGTGAATTACAAGTTCGGCATTCTGGCATAATTCCATAAGAGTGCCGGCACCAGCGGCATGATCCAGGTGCACATGGGTCGGGATAATGTAAGACACATCATCTAACCCCAGTTCAAGCTCCGTCAGGGCTTGTTTTATAAAAGGCAGGCTATGTAAAGTACCGGTTTCAATAATTACTGCCTGTTTCTTGTGTTTTAAAATATAAATAGCCGCGATATCCCGCTTGCCATAGTGGGCATCCACCAGATAAATGCCCGAGCCAATCTTGCTTGCAGCTGTCATTTAGCTTTTTTCTACCGCGTGTCTAATTTCAGCAAGAGACTCCGGATCATCAATAGTGGAGGGCACAGTGTAATCCTCGCCATCCACGATCTGGCGCATAGTTTTTCTTAGTATTTTACCCGAGCGGGTTTTTGGCAGGCGTTTGACGATTATGGTTTCCTTATAACAGGCAACCGCGCCGATTTCCTGTCTTACCATTGCCACCAATTCCTGTTCCAGTTCAGCACCAGCTAGTTCGACTCCAGATTTTAGCACTACAAAGCCAAGCGGCATCTGACCTTTTAGCTGATCGTTACGGCCGATAACCGCACATTCAGCCACTGCCTGGTTTTTACCGATTATCTCCTCCATCTCGCCGGTGGATAACCGGTGTCCGGATACGTTTATTACATCATCGGTACGGCCCATTACGAACAAATAACCGTCTTCATCAAAATAACCGCCGTCTCCGCTTACATAGTAGCCGGGGAACGTTTCCAGATAGCTTGCCTTAAAGCGTTCTATGTCGCCCCAGATAGTGGTAAGACAACTTGGCGGCAGCGGCAGCTTTATTGCAATATTGCCTTGCTGGCCGTTTGCTAGTTCATTGCCGTTATCATCCAGGATTTCAATGTTATAGCCCGGTACCGGTACTGTAGCTGATCCCGGTTTAACCGGCATTGGCTCAACGCCCATCATATTGGCGGCAATCGCCCAGCCGGTTTCGGTTTGCCACCAATGGTCTATAATCGGCAGCTTGAATTTATCACTTAGCCATTCATAGGTCGGTGGATCCAGACGTTCACCGGCGGCAAACAGGATTTGTAAGGATGATAAATCATATTTTTTAATAAACTTGCCATCAGGGTCTTCCTTTTTAATCGCCCGGTAGGCGGTAGGGGCAGTAAACAGGGCTTTTACCCTATATTCGGCAATCACCCGCCAGAAGGCCCCGGCATCTGGAGTCATAATCGGTTTGCCTTCAAAGAATACTGTAGTGCAGCCGTGCAAAAGCGGAGCGTAAACTATGTAAGAATGCCCGACTACCCAGCCGACATCTGAAGCGGCCCAGTAAACATCACCTGGCTTTATATTATAGATGGCGTGCATTGAATACTTCATTGCCACCGCGTGTCCGCCGTTCTCCCGCACTACTCCTTTGGGTTTGCCGGTAGTGCCTGAGGTGTACAGGATATATAGAAGATCACTGCCGGCCACCGGCACGCAGTTTGCCGGTTCAGCCCTGGAAAGCTCCTGATGCCAGTCAAGATCACGATCTTCTAGCATAGAGGCGGTTTCCTGTGGCCGCTGATAGATTATGCAGTATTCAGGTTTTTCACTGGCAATCTCGATTGCTTTGTCGAGCAGCGGCTTATAGGGAATGATTTTTTTAATCTCAATTCCACAGGAGGCGGAAATAATCGCTTTGGGCTTGGCATCATTAATTCTGACCGCAAGCTCCGGTGCGGCAAAACCGCCGAAGACCACAGAATGAATTGCTCCTAAACGGGCACAGGCCAGCATTGAAATTGCAGCTTCCGGGATCATGGGCATATAGATAATCACTCGGTCGCCTTTTACCACCCCCTGGTTTTTAAGCATCCCGGCGCATTTGGCCACTTCATCTCTAAGCTCCTGATAAGTGTAGCTACACTTGCTGCCGGTTACCGGTGAGTCATAAATAAGCGCGGTTTGCGCGCCGCGGCCGTTTTCCACATGATAATCAAGCGCCATATGACAGGTGTTCATTTGCCCATCGGCAAACCAGTGATGGATACCATGTTCATCCTGGCTTAGGATATTCTGTGGAAACTCAAACCAGTCAAGATCCTGGGCTTTTTGCCGCCAAAACTCTTCAGGTTGTTGACTGGCTTTTAAATACTCCGCTTTATATGTCATCCTCTGTCTCCTCTTTGTGTCCTTTATATTACAAACATATCCATAAAGTCTATCACCGATGTTTGTTCAAGTTTTTGTTGGTTAAGGCATAACTCCATAATCTGCCTGCACCTGGATTCCGGCAACCTGGTTTTTAAGCTATTAATAAACTTTTTTTCCAGAATTGGAATGCCTTCTGCGCGCCGGCGCCGGTGGCCAATTGGATATTCGACTTCCACTTTTTGCGTGTTGCTGCCATCTTTAAAAAATACCTGTATCGCATTGGCAATCGACCTTTTATCGGTTTCAAGGTATTCTGCAGTGTATCTTGGATCCTCTGTTACCTGCATTTTGTCGCGCAGCTTATCAATTTCTGGATTTGCCGCGTGATAGGAGTTTTCATAATGTTCCGCAATCAGATCGCCTTCAATCAAACCTACCACTACCATATATTGCAGGCAATGATCACGGTCCGCCGGATTATCCAGTTTGCCGGATTTGGAGATTATTCGTATTGCCGATTCATGGGTGGTAAGCTCAATTTTGTCAATTTCATCAAGACGGTCTTTAATTTCAGGGTGCAGCTTAACCGCACATTCAACCGCAGTCTGGGCATGAAATTCGGCAGGAAAAGAAATTTTAAACAAAATGTTTTCCATGACATAACTGCCATAATCCTGGGAAAAACTAAATTCCTTGCCTTTAAAACATACATCATAAAATCCCCAGTTAGGGGCGGTTAATACCGACGGCAGCCCCATTTCACCTTGCATGGTCATCATCGCTAGGCGTACCGCGCGCGATGAGGCATCACCCGCAGCCCAGGATTTTCTGGAACCGGCATTCGGCGCATGGCGGTAGGTGCGTAATGCCGAGCCATCAACGAAAGCCTGGGATAAGGCATCGACAATTTGTTCTTTATTGGCGCCCAGCATCAAAGCCGCCACCGCAGTACTGGCAATTCTAACCAGCAGCACATGATCCAGACCCACCCGATTAAAGCTGTTTTCAAGCGCGATAACACCCTGGACTTCATGCGCCTTTATCATGTACTGCAAAATTTCTTTCATGGTTAGTGGTTCTTTATTATTAGCAAGGCGCACCTGGGATATGTAATCAGCCAGCGCCATAATTGCCCCCAGATTATCCGAAGGATGTCCCCATTCGGCGGCAAGCCAGGTATCGTTAAAATCCAGCCAACGTACAATACAGCCTATATCCCAGGCGGCTTTTACCGGATCAAGCTCAAAAGATGTGCCAAATACTCTGGCGCCGTGTCTTACTGTAGTGCCGGGGACAATTGGTCCTAAGTGTTTGGTACATTCCGGAAAGCGCAAGGCCAGAAGTCCACAGCCAATCGTATCAATCAGACAGTTTCTGGCAGTGTCTAAAGCCTCGGTCGAATAAGTTTCATAATTTAAAACATAATCGGCGATATCGGTTAATACCTTATCCGGTTCCGGGCGATTCGCCACATCAAAATTTACGCTCATATTCTGTCCTCAAGTGGAATAATCTTTTGTAAATCCGGACCTATATAATCAGCATTAGGCCGGATCAGGCGATTATTCTGGCGTTGTTCAAAAATATGGGCACACCAACCGGTGATGCGGGAGCATACAAAAATAGGAGTAAATAGTTTGGTTGGTATGCCCATGAATTTATAAGCAGATGCATGGTAAAAATCCGCATTGGCAAACAGGTTCTTCTCCCGCCGCATTACTTGTTCCACTCTTTCGGACACGGCAAATAGATGCGAATCATCCGCAGTTTCGGATAATTTTTTCGACCAGTCTTTGATTATCTCGCTACGGGGGTCAGACTCGGTATATACCGCATGGCCGAAACCCATAATAAGTTCTTTTTTAGCCAGCATCTGCAGGATCGAGCTTTCAGCCTTATCCGGGTCTTGCCATTTTGCCAGCATTGCACTGGCCGCTTCATTAGCTCCGCCGTGCAAAGGGCCGCGCAGAGTGCCGATGGCCGAGGTTACTGCCGAGTGTATATCCGACAAGGTGGAGGCACAAATTCTGGCGGCAAAGGTCGAAGCATTAAACTCGTGCTCGGCATATAAAATTAAAGATACGCTCATTACCCTGGAAAAAAGTTCGCTTGGCTGTTTGCCGTGTAATAAATGCAAAAAATGACCGCCGATTGAATCATCATCGGTGACGGTTTCAATTCGCTTGCCGTTATGCGAATAGTGATACCAGTAATTAATAATCGATGGAAAAACTGCGAGTAATCTGTCGGCCTTGTCCTGTTGCCCGGAAAAATCCATTTCCTCTTCCAGATTGCCAAGCAAGGAGCAGCCGGTGCGCAGCACATCCATCGGATGGGCGTCTTTGGGTATATGTTCCAGAGTTTGCTTTAACTCTGGCGGCAACTCTCTTAAATTTTTTATCTTTGCAAGATAATCAGATAACTCATGTTTATTTGGTAATTTATTGTATAGGAGCAAGAAGGCTACTTCTTCAAAACTTGTGTTTGCAGCCAGCTCTACTAAATCATAACCGCGATAGGTAAGGCCGGAGCCGGTAACCCCTACGGTGCAGATTGCAGTTTCGCCGGCACTTTGGCCTCTAAGCCCGGCGCCGCCGGTTTTTTTAGGTCCTGCCATTAATCATCCTCCCTGGAAAAAAGTTCATCTAATTTTGCTTCGTATGCATGGTAATCCAGAAACTTATACAATTCCTCTCTGGTTTGCATACTGTCAACTACATTTTTCTGGTGTCCATCCGTTAAAATATGCTGATAAACCTTAAGTGCCGCCTGGCTCATGGCGCGAAAAGCACTTAACGGGTATAGCACCATTTTTACTCCGGCCGCTGCAAGTTCTTGTATGTCATACAGAGGAGTAGCGCCAAATTCGGTAATATTGGCCAGTACCGGCACCTTTACCGCCTGGGTAAATTGGCGGTATTGATCCAGGGTTTGCAAGGCTTCCGGGAAAATCATATCGGCTCCGGCATCAACAAAAGCTATGGCGCGCTCAATAGCAGAATCCATACCTTCAACCGCCAGCGCGTCGGTACGGGCCATGATTACAAAATCGGAATCGGTTCTGGCATCAACTGCAGCTTTTACCCTGTCGGTCATTTCAAGGCTGGATACGATTGCCTTGTTCGGGCGGTGTCCGCAACGTTTTTGTGCCACCTGATCTTCTATATGCAAAGCTGCCGCACCGGCTTTGATCATTTCCCGCACGCAGCGGGCGATATTAAAGGCACCGCCCCAGCCCACATCCGCATCCACCAGCAAGGGCAGAGAACTGGCATCGCTAATACGTCTAACATCCTCTAGAACATCATGCAAGGTGCTGATGCCTAGATCAGGCTTGCCCAAGGAACAGGCAGCAACTCCGCCGCCGGATAAGTAAATTGCCTTGTGTCCGGTTTTTTCCGCCATAATCGCAGTGTAGGCATTTACCGTGCCGACAATTTGCAGTGGATTACCGTTTAAGACCAGCTGTTTGAAAATTTCACCTTTACTTTGCATATTGATTACTTCGGGTTTAATGATTTTTGCATAGTTTGCCAGGCGCCTTGTATATGCCGGCGCATCAGCATTTCCGCCAATTGTCCGTCCTGGTTGTTGATGGCATCTACTATATTGACATGTTCTTTAAGTGCGACTTCCGGCCTTAATGGTTCGCGGCTGGTGCGCTGACGGCACATTCTTATAATTTGATAAAGTTTGTTTTCAAGATAATCTATTATCCATTGGTTCTGGCATTTGGAGAAAATGTAATAATGAAAGTCAAGGTCGCCTTCAGTTTGAAAATATTCTTTGCCTTCGGTTTCATTAATTGATCTGGCATGCTGCTCCAGTAATTGATATAAAGCGTCGATTTCTATTTGTGACATGTTGACCGCCGCTAACCTGGCAGCCATGCCTTCCAGGGCTTCACGCATAACATATATCTCACGCATCATTTTATAGTTAAGGGTAATTATCCTGGAGCCGGAATGTGGAGTGCGCTTAACCAGGTTCATATATTCCAGTCTATGCAGAGCCTCACGCAAGGGCCCCCGGCTAATGCCGTAACTTTTGGCAAGTTCAGTCTCGCCGATTTTCTGACCCTGGCAAAGTTTGCCGTTAATTATGTCTTCTTTAATCTTTTGAAAGGCCTGTTCCGACAGGGTATTTTGTTTTGTGATTACCTGAGCTCTCATATTAAATTGTTAACAAAAATAGATATAATACCATTTACACCCTTTATTGTATGCTATGAAGCAGATAATTGTCAACAATAGTGTTTGGTGTGGATTCAAGTAATAGGCAAAATATAACTTTATGTGTAGAGGGTAATTTAAGAATATAATCCTAAGAATGTTTTTTTATAAAATACTTATAAGAGTACTTTTACCGGCTTTATTACTTGGTTTAACCATGACTTCGAATGCCAGGCCTGATTCTAATAAAAAGACCAAAGTAGTGGCCGGCAGAGTAAAGCAGGAAACATTTACCGATATTATTGAAGCTCTGGGCAGTCTTAAGGCAAACGAGACTACAACTCTTAGTGCTAATGTAACCGAAACCGTAAAAGCCATACATTTTACCGACGGCCAACAAGTTAAACAGGGCGAAATTTTGGTGGAAATGAACTCGCTGGAGGAAAATGCGCAACTGGTTTATGCAAAGGCCGAGGTAAAAGAAGCAGAACAGCAGTATGCTAGAGCCAGGAGGTTATCTAAAACCGGCGCAGTGTCAAAGGCGCTACTGGATGAAAGACAAAGGCAGTTGGATACCGCCGGTGCCAGAATGCAGGAAGTATTATCCAAAGTACAGGATCGGCAGATTATCGCACCGTTTGATGGAGTTTTGGGCTTACGCCAGGTAAGCGTGGGTACTTTAATAAAACCCGGTGATGCCATAATTACCATAAATGACAATTCCAAGATGAAGCTGGATTTTCCGGTGCCATCCATATATCTTGGAAAATTAAAAATTGGCCAGGATATCAAAGCCAGCAGCCGGACTTACCCAAACCTGGAATTTGCAGGTAATGTGGTCAGTATGGATAATGCCATCGACCCGGTAACCCGCTCAATTCTGGTGCGGGCGCTTATTCCTAACCCGGAAAGTCTTTTGAAATCCGGGATTTTGATGCAGGTTAAGCTTAAAACCAAACAACATAAGGCCGTGGGTTTGGCAGAAGAGGCAATTATGCAAAACGGTGAAAAATATTTTGTCTTTGTGATAGATGAACAGGATAAAACTGTAAGCCGCAGGGAACTTATAATCGGTACGCGCAAACCAGGGATAGCTGAGGTTGTGTCTGGTTTAGATGTGGGTGAGCTGGTGGTTTTACATGGCGGATTCAAGCTGGCTGATGGTAAACCGGTTGAATTTACCCTGTCTGGGGAACAACAGAATAATCAACAAACAAAACCGGCCGGAACCAAATCTAAGGTGCAATAGACAGTGATACTTTCTGATCTTTCAATAAAGCGCCCGGTAATGGCCTCGGTAATATCTTTATTGTTGATTGTGTTTGGGGTTGTAGCATTTAATAAACTGCCATTACGCGAATACCCTGATATAGATTCACCGGTTGTTTCGGTAGAAACCACCTATCCGGGCGCATCGGCCAGGATCGTCGAAACCAGAATTACCGAGCTTATTGAAGACCGGGTAGCCGGGGTTGAAGGGATAAAAAATATCAGTTCCACCAGTAAGGACGGTGAGTCAGATATTTCCATCGAATTTAAGGTGGCGCAGGATATCAACGAAGCAGCTAATGATGTACGGGACCGGGTATCGAGAATTGCCGATAATCTGCCGGAAGAGGCAGATCCGCCCGAGGTGCAAAAAACCAATTCCAATGAGGATGTCATAGCGTGGCTTAACTTATCCAGCCCTAAAATGACCGTGCCGGAAATAACCGATTATGCTGATCGTTATCTGCTAGATAGGTTCTCGGTACTGCCGGGTGTGGCGCGGGTCAGAATCGGCGGCGGACAAAAGTATGCGATGCGTATCTGGCTTGACCGCAATAAACTGGCAGCGCGTAATCTTACCAGCAATGATGTGGAAAAGGCGCTTAGAGAGGAAAATGTAGAACTGCCAGCCGGCTCGATCGAATCACTTAATATGCAGTTTACCGCCCGGGTTGAGCGGGCCTTTAAACAGCCGTCTGATTTTGCCAAATTGGTACTGGCCGAAGGTGAGGGCGGTTATCTGATTCGTTTGGGCGATGTGGCGCGGGTAGAAAAATCTTCGGTTGAAGACCGGACATTTTTTCGTGGCAATAAAGAGCCAATGGTCGGTATTGGTATTATCAAGCAGTCAACGGCTAATACAATCGAGGTGGCTGGTGCTGCGGTCAAACTTGGACAGCAGCTTAACAGTGAACTGCCGCCTGGAATGCGCCTGCACCAAAGTTATGATGAATCGGTCTTTGTTAAATCTGCAATTAATGAAGTATATAAAACATTGGCTATTGCAGTGTGCTTGGTGGTGCTGGTTATATTTATTTTTCTTGGTAGTTTTCGTGCCATGCTGATACCGGCGCTAACGGTGCCAATTTCAATTATCGCGGCCTTTATTATTTTATGGTGGCTTGGGTTTTCGGTAAACCTGCTTACCCTTCTGGCGCTGGTAATGGCGATTGGGCTGGTGGTGGATGATGCGATTGTGGTGTTGGAAAATGTAGTACGGCGGATTAAGGAAAAACGCGAACCTAAACTGCTTGCAGCATATCGTGGCTCACGTCAGGTGGCATTTGCAGTTATTGCCACTACTTTGGTGCTGCTGGCGGTGTTTGTTCCTATCGCGTTTTTAGAAGGTGACTTGGGCCAGTTGTTCTCCGAGTTTGCTTTGACTATGGCAGCGGCGGTGGCGTTCTCCTCTTTTGTTGCTTTAAGTCTAAGTCCGATGTTAGCCTCCAAGGTTTTATCAGCAAATGTAACATCTAACCGTTTTCTCAAACTGGTGGACAGATTGTTTAACAGGCTGAGAAAATTCTATGCTGGAGTTATAAAGTCCCTGCTGCCCAGGTTTTATATAGTGCTGGTGATTTATGCTCTGATTGTGTTAGCGGCATATTATTTGTTTACCAATATTCAGACCGAATATACCCCGAAAGAAGACCGAGGCGCATTTTTTATTATGGTTAAAGGCCCGGAAGGAGCTTCATTTAAATATATGGAGCAATATATGAACAAAATTGAAAACCGGCTAATAAAGTATGTGGAAACAAAAGAAATTAATCGTCTGCTGGTTAGAGCCCCCAGGGGTTTTGGCAATATAGAATCATTTAATTCCGGCATGGTCATTGCGATTATGAATGACTGGGCCAACCGCCGTTCAGCCTTTACCGTAATTGCTGAAATCCGAAAAAAACTGTCTGATCTGCCCGGGGTCAAAGCATTCCCGATAATGCGCCAGGGTTTTGGTCGTTCGCGCTCCAAACCGGTACAGTTTGTTTTAGGCGGCGGTACCTTTGAAGAACTTACCAAATGGCGTGACATACTGCTTGCGAAAATTAACAACAATAATCCAGGCTTTATCGGCCTTGATTCTGACTATAACGAAACCAAGCCCCAGCTTGAAATTGAAATTGATTATGAGAGGGCGGCAGAGCTTGGAGTTACGGTAAGTAATATCGGCCGCACGCTGGAAACCATGCTGGGCTCCAGGCGGGTAAAAACTTTCCTGGAAAGCGGCAAGGAGTATGATGTGATTTTAGAAGGTGAGCGTGAGTCCCAGCGCACGGTAAACGATATTCAAAATATTTATGTAAGATCGGCGCGTACGCAAAAGTTAATCCCTCTGTCTAATCTGGTACACATAGCAGAGCGGGCGGATGCCATTTCGCTAAACCGCTATAACAGGGTGCGGGCAATTACTCTGGAAGCCAACCTTAAGGATGGTTTTACTCTGGGTCAGGCGCTTACTTATCTGGAAAATCTGGCCCGGGAACATCTGCCGGCACATGCTTTAACTGATTTTAAAGGCCAGAGCCAGGATTTTAAGGATACCGGCGCCAGTATTTTGTTTGTATTTATACTTGGCATTCTGGTTACTTTTTTAGTATTGGCGGCGCAATTTGAAAGCTGGATTCATCCATTGGTGATAATTGTTACAGTGCCGCTGGCCCTGGTGGGAGGACTGTTTGGCATTTATCTTACCGGCAGCACTTTGAACATATATTCCGAGATCGGGCTTATTATGTTAATTGGCCTGGCGGCTAAAAATGGTATTTTAATTGTGGAGTTTATAAATCAGCTGCGCGATGAGGGTATGGATTTTACCGAGGCGATTATTAAAGCCTCCAGTATTCGACTACGGCCGATATTGATGACCAGCATAACGACTACTGCTGGAGCGGTGCCGCTTCTGATTGCCAGTGGCGCAGGGGCTGAGACCAGGATAGTGATAGGTACGGTTATTTTCTCCGGGGTAACAGTTGCAACAATTTTTACCATATTTGTAGTTCCGGTTTTTTATTATATGCTGGCAAGAAAAACCGGCTCGCCAAAAATGGTCAGTAAAAAACTGGAGCTGGAAATTAAGCTTAATAAAGCATGAGGTTAATTAATTACAGCCATGGTTTGATAAATATAAAATTGTGCAGAAAGTAAAAAAGCCTCAAGCCAGGCTGTTACGTTTGGTTCTGGCAGAAGATGCACTGCTGCTTAAAAATTATGCTTCTGGCGAGGCTAGACTTCTGTTGGCTGAAGTTGCAAAGATTACGGCAAAGGCACCATTTAGAAATATGCACACCCCTTATGGACACAAGATGTCTGTGGCCATGAGCAACTGCGGTAAATACGGCTGGATAAGCGATTCTAAAGGCTATAGTTATGCAAAGTTTGATCCTGCAACCGGCCGTCCCTGGCCGCAAATGCCAAAATTATTCATAGAATTTGCGCAAACTGCTGCTAACACGGCAGGTTTTATCAGATTTAAACCCGATGCCTGTCTTATAAACTGTTATACAGCGGGAACTAAGCTATCTTTACACCAGGACAGAGATTAAACTGATTTTAGCCAACCTATAGTTTCGCTGTCTTTTGGCTTAACGGCAGAGTTTATGTTTGGCGGTAAAAAAAGAAACGATAAGCCGGCTAAAGTATCGTTAGAGCATGGTGATGTTGTAGTATGGGGCGGGGCATCCAGACTTAACTATCATGGCATATCCAGGATTAATTCAGGACAGCACCCGTTATTAGGTGCGATGCGGATTAATCTTACTTTCAGAAAGGCTGGGTGACATTGGCATTAAATCAGCATTTGTATTTAATGCTGCCTTGGGTTTATACTGAAAACCAATTAATAAGCCATTGAATTTATAAGTGTATGCAAATTAGTAATACTCTGCTTGTAATAATAGATCCGACTGTTAACGAACATCCCGCACTGGCCCAGGCCACGGTTTTGGCAAAAAAACTCAAATTGGAGCTGGAACTTTTTATCTGTGATGACAATCAGCCTTTTACTCCGTCACATGTTCTGATCGACCCTGAAATACTAAAAAAATATTTTGAATCTGAGCTGACAAAACATGAAGAATATCTAGAGAAGCTGGCGCTGCCGTTACAGGAACAAGGGCTGCAGGTAAGTTGGGATGTGGCGCGGGATATACCGCTATATGAAGGAATTGTGCACAAGGCTGAGAGTTCCAGGCCTTTTATGGTTATCAAGGATACGCATTATCATCATAAGCTAACCCGGGTGGTTTTACAAAATACCGACTGGAGTCTTATCCGCACTTGCCCGGTACCGTTAATGTTAGTAAGACCCGGTAACTTATGGCGGACTCCGGTAGTTATATCCAGTATAGATCCGATTGATGTAAGAAATGACGGGGTAAAACTGGATGAGGCAATCTTGCAATTAGGCCGCAAGCTTTCCTCGCTGACCGGAGGAAGCTTGCATGTATTTCATGATTGTGGCGACTTGGAAGCAATATCTATGGCCCTGGCGCCCTACGGTGGAACATATTCCGAAGTGTTTAGCGCCGAGGAACAGGCAAAAATCCGCGAAGAGCATAAAAGGGCGGTGTACGAGGTAACTGACAAGTTTGATATTGAGCGTGGGCAGATAACTGTCGAAGCCAAAGATATAAGAAAATCTTTAGCAGAATTTGCAGAAAAAATAAATGCTGATTTGGTAGTTATGGGTTCGGTATCCAAGAGCCGTCTGGAGCAAGTATTTATCGGCGGCACTACCGAAAGGGTGCTGGATGAGCTTAACTGCGATGTGCTGGTGCTGAAGCCTGACAGCTTTCAACCTTAGTATGCTAACAGATCAGCAGTTATATTTTTCTCATTTCCAACATCCGTCCTGGGAACGAAGTATTCTAGACGTAAGCCCTGAACGGAGACCAAATTAAAAGTCCCAGGTTTACTGTTTATCTTGCATCAAATCGCGCATAGCTGACAGCAAGGTTTTGTATAAATGCGGGTTGGACTTTTCCTCGGCCTTAAGCAGGTTTTTCATATGCTGGCGTTGGGTAGGTTTGGCAAAGCAGGCCGGACAGTTTTCATATATCAGCGGCAGTTTGGCCTTTTGTGCGAAATTTCTGGTCTGAGCCTCCCTTACATAAACCAGTGGTCTGATGACTCTCAGGTCGCCTTTGTCGATAACATAATTGGCTTTCATGGTGTTAAGTCGGCCTTCGTGAAAGGCCGACATTAGAAAACTTTCTGCCAGATCATCCAGATGCTGGGCCAGGGCCAGGACATTAAACCCAAGTTTACGCATGTTGGTATATATAATTCCACGCTTCATTCGGGCGCACCAGGCACAAAATGAGTTGCCCTGCATGTGTTTTTTAGCCTGCTCTTGTATTGGCTGCGCACAGATATGATATTCAATTCCCAGAGATTCAAGATAAGGCTTTAACGGCGAGGGGTCAAAATCATCCATCTCAGGATCTACCGTGATAGCTGCCAGATCAAATGTGACAGGGGCATGGCGTTTTAGGTGTATTAGAACATGCAGTAAGCTCATGGAGTCCTTGCCACCGGATAAGCCAAGCATAACCCGGTCGCCGGAATTTATCATCTTATAGTCGGCAATTGCCCTTCCCGCCTGACGTAAGATAGACTTAGGCGGTATGGCGGTCTTTGCTGGCATTATTTATCAGTGAAAACTATTTGTTTTACCTCAGCAAAAGTTTTCACAAAGTGTACCTTTAAACCGGTTTTGATATACTTTGGCAGTTCTTCAAAGTCTTTACGGTTCTTCTCCGGGAAAATAAGTTCCTTTATTTTCTCACGGCGGGCGGCAATGGTTTTTTCTCTAAGGCCGCCAATCGGCAGGACTTTGCCGGTAAGACTGAGTTCCCCGGTCATTGCCAGCTTGCGCGGCACCGTCTTGTTTTTAGCCAGAGAAAGTAAAGCCAAAGCCATGGTGATACCAGCGCTGGGTCCATCCTTGGGCGTAGCGCCCGCCGGTACATGCAGGTGTACATAGGCATCGTCAAAAAAATCCTCAGGCGCCTTAAAGCGTTTTAAATTAGCGCAAATGTAACTATAGGCAATTCCGGCCGACTCCTGCATAACATCACCTAATTGACCGGTGATTTTAAAACCTCGGGTTTTACTATGTACCAGTGAAGATTCAATGCTTAAGGTAGCGCCGCCCATTGCAGTCCAGGCCAGACCGGTTACTGTTCCCACGCCTTTAATCGGAGTTTCAGAATCAAATAGCGGATTACCAAGGTGCTGTTTAATATCTTTTATTCCAATATTGAAACTGGTTTTTTTGCCGCTTATAAGTTTTACTGCGATTTTGCGGATAAGCTTTTTTAAGCTTTTTTCCAGTCCTCTGACGCCGGCTTCTCGTGCATAGCCCTCAATTATTTTCTTGATCGCAGCATCTGATACCTTAAGTTGAGATTTTTTTACTCCGGCCGCTGTCAGTTGTTTGGGTAATAAAAATCTTTTGGCAATCTCAAGTTTTTCTTCCATTATGTAGCCGGACACTTCAATGGTTTCCATCCGGTCACGTAAAGGCCCCGGGATGGCGTAATAATCATTAGCAGTACAGATAAACAGCACTTTAGATAAATCAAATCTGCAGTCTAGATAGTGATCCAGAAAGCTTGAATTCTGTTCCGGGTCCAAAACCTCAAGCAGGGCGGAGGCCGGATTGCCGCTGTAGGAAGCGCCGATTTTATCTACTTCATCCAGCATGATTACTGGATTTTGGGTTTTGACCTCTTTGATCGCCTGAATAAATTTACCTGGCATAGCACCGATGTAGGTGCGCCGGTGGCCTTTTATTTCAGCCTCATCACGCATACCGCCAACTGAGAAGCGGAAAAATTTACGTCCCAGCGCTTCAGCTACCGATTTGCCGATTGAGGTTTTACCGGTGCCAGGTGGCCCTGCCAGCAGTATAATCGAGCCCGTAATATCGCCTTTTAATTTACCAACCGCCAGAAATTCCAGAATCCGGTCTTTTACTTCATCCATGCCATAGTGGTCGCGATTTAATATTTTACGGGCATGGCGTAGGTTAAGATTGTCTTTTGAATAAAGGCCCCAGGGCATGGACGTCAGCCAATCCAGGTGATTTCTGGTTACCGCATATTCAGGGGAGCCAGTTTCCAGCATTGAGAGTTTTTCAAAGGACTCTTCAATAACCTCCAGTGCGTATTCCGGAACTGTGAGAGCTTTAAGACGTTCGCGAAACTTGTCGGATTCTGCAGTTTTATCATCCTTTAGTATCCCCAGTTCCTGCTGAATAGCTTTTAGCTGTTCATGCAGGAAAAACTTACGTTGCTGCTCGTCCATTTTATCATCGACGGATTTCCTTATTTTATTTTGCAGCTTAGATACTTCTAATTCCTTTTGTAAAAGATTTAACACCTTTTCCATTCGTCGCAGGATATTTTTTTGCTCTAGAATATCCTGTAAATCTTCGACACTGGCCTGAGTAAGGCTCACGGCAAAATCCGCCAAAAGCGATGGATTACCTAAATTAAAACGATCGAGGAAATATTTGAGTTCCTCGCCATATAAAGGATTTAACGGGATAAGTTCCTTAATCAGATTGATAGTTGCCATTGCATGTGCTTTCAAACTGTTGCTATTGGCTCCTGGCGTTTCTTTTATATATTCAACCTGCACTCTGAATGGCGGTTTTTTAGTTAGCCATTTACTAATTTTTATTCTTTTAATACCTTCGGCTATGAACTGGATTTTATGTTCATGCAAAGACGGATGATGCATACGCGCCAAGGTTCCCACTTCAAGGAAATCCTTGGGTAGTGTTCATAATTCTGTGTCAAAACTTAAAATATGATAATTTAAGGAGACAGACATGGAAGCAAAATTTGATATAGACAAGGCCTTAGCTGATTTAAAATCAGGTAAAGGTCTGACAGGTAAAGATGGAGTTCTAAC
>Ga0209790_1000094_pt1 | contig 16494 bp, 15 predicted proteins | sample WorMetG1aBELIZE2_FD_187420 | JGI IMG/M metagenome (GOLD analysis project Ga0209790, IMG submission 187420) | Marine gutless worms symbiont microbial communities from Max Planck institute for Marine Microbiology, Germany - Inanidrilus... ... | reverse complement strand
GCCAACCTTCGGCACCGGCCCCTTTCCTTGAGTGAGGCCCAAGGGACGAGCTGTGGCTTCCCGCGCGGTACACGGTGGAGGCGTTGTGCGAGCCAAGCGTAGGTGTCCAGAGCCAGGGACGAATGCGCGAGGCCAGCGAGTGCGCGCTCATCGAGAGGCACGGCGTGTTTTTGGAGGCTGGCCATTTCCACAAATCCGGCCCTCCCATTCCCCCAAGCACCCCTCCCATACCCCCAAGCACTCCCAGGAGGCCCGGAAAGGCCCTTAAAACGGCTTCCCAAGGGCAACCCTAGGCAACCTACCACCTGATGGTCGTCGAACGGATTTTGGGGGGTTCTAGGTCGTCCGGCTCCGAGGAACCGGCTCCGAGGAACCGGAGGACGACAGGGTGGCGATGCGGTCTCGTTTGCCGGTCTGTAGACCGCTGCGGAGCCACCGCCACCGGATGCGCGGAGGATTCCCGGTATCCGTGTATCCCTCCACACTCCGGCATCCCTGCCTGCGCGCGCGTCCGTGCGCTTGCGAACCTGAGGAATCCACGCTGGTCATTTGTTGGATGGACAGCCCGAGAGTCCCTAGAACCCCCCAAAATCCGTTCGACGACCATCAGGTGGTAGGTTGCCTAGGGTTGCCCTTGGGAAGCCGTTTTAAGGGCCTTTCCGGGCCTCCTGGGAGTGCTTGGGGGTATGGGAGGGGTGCTTGGGGGAATGGGAGGGCCGGATTTGTGGAAATGGCCAGCCTCCAAAAACACGCCGTGCCTCTCGATGAACGTCTCGATGGGCTTGTTTTGGGGATCTATCTGTTCAATATGTTAGGAGCGATTTCTCAATTCGAGACGGAAATCCGCGCGGAACGCCAACGGGAAGGCATTGAAAAAGCTAAGGCCAATGGCGTTGCCTTTGGGCGGCAGCGGGCGCTATCCGACCAGGAGGTGCATGATTTGGTCAGGAAGCAGCCAGGAGGCCCTCAAGCCGAACGAGGCGATTGCGGCGAAACGCTTTGCGGCGCAGTCGAAGAACAGGTTTACACAGACGATGGCCGAGCGGGGGGTGAGTGGTTTAGATGCGGGCCGCGCGGACGCCTTCTTCAAGGGGGGCCAGACGAATGCGACGCTTCGGGCTGGTGCGGACGCAATCGAGAGGGCTGAAATGCTCAATCGTGGCGAGATCACTGGGCGCGCGGCGGTGGCGAATGAGGTATCCGGTGGTGATCCGTTCGGCTTTGGGCAGGGGCTTGGGGCTCGGAAGGGGGCGATTGGGGCTGCCGAGCTGTGGCGTGACCAGGCGGTTTCGCAGGAGCTTGGCCTGAATCCCAATGAGATCCGTGACAATGTGCAGTACCATCGTATGTCGAACTCGCAGGTACAGCTCGGGCTGTCCTCGGATATGGCGAGTCGGGTTGCCGAAAATCCGATGACCTGTGGATAACCCCCATGGACAACTCAAGTTATCCACGGATACTTCATCGCACAAACCAATAGGTACGGATATCTACTGCTATTAAAACCGACGTGCCTGTGGAAAACTTCACCGCAGCAGGAAGCAACAGCCAAGAACAATGCCAAGGTCTTCGTGTGGAAAACCGGGGAAATCGCTCCGCGAGCGTGTGGATACTTGCCTTCGGCAAGTCCCCACACTTTCCCCCTGGTTTCCCACACGGCGACCCACAGACCCCAACAGCAACCTGAAGGCTCCTACGGAGTCCCTACAAATTTTCCTTTCGATTCAGCCTGAAATGGCCGAGGTTTTCCTCCGCCCTAAGGCTCTGGAGCCGTGCTTGCAACGCATGAGCCATCGGACCGATCAGTGGATTGCCAGACATAGGCGACCAGCTCGTTGATCAGGATGACGCAAGGAGCACGGCGTTCCAGAAGATCACGGAGCACGTCCTTTCCCGGTAAGGTTCTGGTTGCATCAACTTCGCTGACAAGGGCACAGGCGGCCTTGCCATCAAGCTGCCAAGCCAACTCAACCCATAGCGTCTTGATTATCTGCTTGCTGCGCTTCTAAGGTTATCCCGGGGAATATGCCATACCGCTCCGCGTAAGGCTCAATAAAGCATCTTACGCTCAAACAGTTTCCCACCGATGCGCCACCAACCCTGATTGTTCATGTCTTAGGTCTTCAAGTTTAGTTAAAAGGCGGTCCAACTCAGCGCCAGGGTCTTTGAACCAGTCCGTAGACCAGACGCGATGGATCTTCCAGCCGAGATTTTCAAGAATCATCTGACGTATATGATCACGATCCCGGACTGATCGTAATGAGTGATAAGTGGCTCCGTCGCATTCGATGCCCAGCAGATAACTCTCCGGAACCTCCGGGTTACGCACGCCAATGTCGATGAAGAAACCGGCGACGCCAACCTGAGCAATGGTGTCGTATCCGGACGAGCGTAGTGCCTCAGCGACAGAAACCTCGAAATCACTGTCGGGTGAACGCCCCGAATACTTTGGTTGCTCCAGCACACCCGTCTCAGCATAAGCAAGGTAGTCCTTTAACGCCTGGACGCTGCGGTGCGAAGTCGGGGATACACGTATGTCCTCTGATCCCATCGAAGAAAACGCTATAACGCGACTTTTGGCCCGAGTGTAAAGTACGTTCAACCGTCGCCAACCAAGCTCGGTATTGATCGGACCAAAACGTTGCAGGACAGGTGCCCCAACTTCCGCTGGTCCGTAAGTGAATGAGATCATGATGACATCGCGCTCATCTCCCTGAACATTTTCCAGATTCTTGATGAAAAACGGCTCGCCTCTCTCCCGATGGGAATCCGTAAACACTTGAGCCATTGGGTTCTCTTTCAGTAGGAAATCAACCTTTTCTTCAATCAACGTAGCCTGATCTCTGTTCATCGCTACGACACCAAGCGATTCGCTTCCTTGCTTTTCCATATGACTGACGGCAGCATGGGCAACCCTCTGTGCTTCCGGATGGTTCACACGGTTTCGGAACACACCGTCTTTGACCTGAAACAGCGTGATACCGAGGCTCGCGGCATCGGGTTGTTGTGGCGACGGCACGACAATCAAGTCACTGTTGTAGAAGTAGTGATTGGAGAACGCGATTAGGCTTTCGTGTCGAGACCGATAGTGCCACCGAAGCCGACGCACCGGCTTGAACAGCGGGATTGCCGCATCAAGAATGCTTTCAGATTCCTCGATACCCATGAGTTCATCAGGATCCTCATCTTCCGACCAGGCGATTTGATCGAAGAGGCTCGTCGGTGGTAACTGCTTTGGATCGCCGACAACCACGAGTTGTTTGCCACGGGCGATTGCGCCAATGGCATCTTCGGGTTTCATCTGGGAGGCCTCATCCATGACAATGAGGTCGAATGTCAATATACCTGGTTCCAGGTACTGGGCAACAGACTGCGGTCCCATCATGAAGCACGGTTTAAGTGCCTTTAACGCACTTCCAGCCCGACGGACTATCTGACGAATCGGTAGATGTCGTCTCTTCTTACTGATTTCAGTCTTGATCAAGCACAAGTCAGTCCGGCTAACCGCACTGCCAAGATCTACGCCAGCTGGAACGTCAGTCCGATCTAGCGTTGCGGCAATCTGTTGTTGTTGTAGTTTCATGATCTCATCGCAGACCTCAGCAAAGCGCGCGCGCATCATGTCGTGATCGTAACCACGGAAGTCCCGCAAACTGTTATGTTGCTTTAGCAGAGATTTAGCCAAGTGATCGTAGATCACGTAGTTCAAAGCAGCGCTGGTATTTTCCGTCGTAATTTTGCCCGTCTCTGCAAGGTCGATTAGTGCCTGCGTCACGGGTAATCTGGGGCTATTACGGGATCGCCAGTAGTCCAACCAACCACTTAACGCCGTTGGCTCCATGATGGCGCGTTCCGCCCGATCAACAAGCGTTTCCAGACTAAGATGAGCCTCTTCACCAGGCAACCAGCGTGCTATATCCAACTGCGTTTGGTCGACGAACACGTTCCGTGCAGCAACATATGCCTCCACCCCAAGATGCAGGTCTTGCAAACGACGACGGAGGGCTTCAAAGGCGTCAACGCCTGAGGCGTCAAACAAAGTTTTTCGGAGTGGCTCTGCTAACGCCGCGCTTGCAACTGCCTGGGTAACAGAGATCGTTGCGGCGAGGCCCACGACGTCTGTTTCGGTTCCGGCAAAATGCGCACCTAGCAAACGCCGCGCAACATTGGCCTGTTCGATCACTTCGCGCAGATCAAGCATCCGCGATCCGGTCTCTGCCATCCTACCGAGATCGTCCACACTACCCTGCTCCACGATATGCCGGTCGCGAAGCTCGTTGAAGGTTGCCGCCAGGCGTGTTTCTAGATCGTGCAAAATTGGCAATGCATCAACCAGATTCGAGTGATCATCATGCAGCCAAGCCTGCGGCAGCTTCAGCCGAACCTTCTGAAGTTCTGAGAGGAACGTCTCTAGCGCTTCTGCAAAACCGCTATCAGACAGACCGGCCAGCGCCTTTAACTTGTTTGCCGGCATATCGAGCAATGTCTCTCCAATAGCGGCATCGGGTCCAAACTCGGTACCAAATTTCTGATGGATCTTTCGGTACCAGTTGCGCAGTTGACGCAGGGCTTCAATCTGCGTATCTCGACCAGCGTAGAAATGCTTGAGAAGGCGTTTCGCGTTCCTATGCTCAGCCACCTCATCACACCGTCGGCGGAATTTCGCAGCCCTCAGAAGCAGATCGGGAACCGAAACATCATTTGGATCGAAGCCTTCTCTTAAGAGATCGCGTGCGAGCTGATTTGCCCAACGCCAGTCTTTTCTTAACCATCGGAAGACCCCTGACCCACGCAATAGCCGAACGGCGCGACTCAACTCTTCGGCGTTTGGCAATTCCCCGATTTTGAGTGAGCCTGCCAGTTCGGCTTCCAGGTCTGCTAGCTCTTCAAACTCGATGGCCAAACTATTGAGGAGGTCGTCCAAAGCATCCTCATTCAGAAAAGGATCGCGGAAGTCGAGGTGTACGAGCGGCACCGCAGCACTTGCGGAGATAACACGGAGAACCATCCGTGCGCTTGAGGCGCTCAACACAGGCTCAATCAAGAGACTGGCAGCAATGTCAGACACGGTAGGCGCCAATTTCCGGATTTGCATGGTCAACGACAGGATCTCTTCCGAGATCTGGTCAAGCATCGGCAACTCGACATCAGGCACAACCATTTCGGATAAATTTGCCGCCAGTTTCTGAATTTCATCCACCTGAGGTCGATCTACCGGCGACGACCATTCAAGACGTTTTTCAAGGAATGCGCTGGAATCGTGATAATCTTTAAGCGATCGCAGAAGTTCTCTAGCACAGTCGATATCGTCGGACATTGCGAATGTGCCCAGAAGATCGAACCATGCCTCTTCTTGAGGAACTGGAACGGCAGCCTCTTGCACGATCAGATTACGCGCCGTCTCAAGACAGACTGGAAAATTCAGGCCCGTGTCCTTCAAAAGTCCATGGAGCTCACCACTCAAGTCACTAGCCCTATTCCTCCATTCCTTAAGTGTTCCAACAAGACGTTGGGCATCGAAAGGTTGAAGATCGAGGTTGCGTACACCAGCCCAAGGTTGGGCCGTGACTTTTCCGTATTGCGACACTACCCTTTCGTGCGCTTTTGCATACACTCGTAAATCGTTCCTATCCTTGGAGAAACTCAAATGCGTGACATCGTCCAGACCTTCTATCGTGAGGTCGGAAAGCCAGGCGCTTTCTGGAGCAAGCTCGCGCCGCAATCGTGTGGCCCGGTTTAGAATTTCGTGCACGCTGTCTTCGAATGGACCAAAAGACTGGGCCATGAGTGCTGCGTGTGACTTTAAGCGTTCCTTCAGATGCTCATATTCTGCAATCTGCTGTTCGATCTTCTTTGGTGAACGATAGCTTCCTAGATTCTCAAGGCGTCGTTCAAGATCATCCAACAGCGCCCGTTTTTGGGTTCGATGGCTATGCAATTCGAGGCAGAAGTCACCTAAACCGGCGCGTTCGAGCCGGCGGCGCACAACTTCCAGGGCGGCTAGCTTTTCCGAAATAAAAAGCACGCTTTTTCCTTGGTTCAGAGCCGCTGCGATCAGGTTTGTGATGGTTTGTGACTTACCAGTTCCCGGCGGTCCTTCGATAACCAAGTTGCATCCATCCATGGTGTCCACAAGGGCAGATAGTTGTGAGCTGTCTGCGTTGTCGACCAGAGGAATGCGGGTGGCGAGGTTCGGTAATTCGTCGACTGGATGTTCTGTGGCGAAGGCATCAGCTTCGACCGCATCTCCGATGAAGAATCGCTTTACTATTGGGTGATCGACCAATTTTTGCTCATCTGGCCAACGATCTGGATCGAGATCTAGATGGAGTAGTAGTTTTCCGAACTGGAAAAGCGATAGCGTAATCTGGCGTCTGACACGCCAGCGCCGTTTTTCCTCCGTCAGCGACACGACACGCTCGAAATAGGTCTCCGGACCTTCGTCGTCTCCGATGGAGGGAAGGGCCAGGCCAAAATCATGATCAAGTTTCTCTTTCAGAGAAAGGTTGGTGATGATGTCTTCGCTGGAGTAAGAGATTTGATATTGATAGGTACCTGTCTTACGATCTGCTCTCTCGCGTTTTAGCACCGCAGGAACAAGTATGAGTGGGGCATACTGCGGTTTATCGGAATCCTCGTTCTGATACCACTCAATGAAACCGAACACAAGGTACAGCATGTTGCTCCCTGACTCCTCGATCGCTATTCGCGCGTTTGATCGAAGGGTCCGAAGTAAAGCTTCGAGCTGCTTTGGGTAATGCAGTGTTTGTATGAAGTCATCATGGTGTTTAGCAGCTGCAATTTCTTCGGGCATGGCTACCGGAAGGTCATAGTTGGTATCAAGTCCGAGGTGACGTGCCCAGGCCTCCGCCGTTGGCTTTTGAGGCGGGGTATTCACGTTGCTGTTTGATTCTATCTTCCAATAATCCTCAAGCTCCTGTTCGGTGGGCTCTTGAACAGGCGCGAAGGTCAGCATTCGATTGTCGAGAAGAACGTCAAACAGCTGCTGAGGAAACTCGTCGACAACGCGCAAACAGGACCGTTTGGGAAACCGAAAATTTAAGAGTCGGTTGCGGCTGCTCAGATCCAATAAACGGCGACGTAACCGGTCGAGTCCATCTGTCGGATTTCCTGTTCGAATGCTAGTAGCCCCCTTTGATAAGGCATTCATGATTTCAGACATCCTCCATATTTCGCTTCCAATACCGCCTGGCAGGCATTGTTAGAACATCGAGGGAGCGAGCTTCAATTGACCGCTCGTATAGCTTCGGTCAGAGAAAGGAATCTGACTGTTCGATTTTCCAGATTCCCAATGGTTTTGGCGAGCTAGCGGCTCAACTGCACCAGGCGGTCGAGCTTCCAGTTCCTCGAATACCCCACTCGCAGCCACGACCTCTCAAAAAGGATGCGCGGCCCGGAGACGGTCTCGTGGTTTGGAAGCTGGATCGCTTGTCCCAGTCGCTCAAGCAACTTATCACGACGGTGGAAAGGCTCGGTGAGCGAGCAATCGGTTTCAGGTCTCTAACGGAACGGATCGACACCACCAGCGCTGGTGGCAAGCTGACCTTCTTCGAGCGCGGAATCATCCGCGAGCGTACTTTGGCGGGCCTCGCGGCCGCCCGTGCGCACCTTCTGCCTTGTCCTGCATTACACCGGGTGCCGGATATCGGAAGGCTTGGCCCTCACGCCGCAGCGGTTTGATTTTGCGGGCCGGACGATTGTCTTTGAAACTCTCAAGAAACGCCGCTCAGGTGTTTACAGGGCCGTTCCGGTCCCCGAGGGGGTGATGGATACCGTCAACATGGTTCACGGCCTTCAGGGTGCCGGAAAACGCCATCGAGGCGCATCGGGGGAAAAGCCCTTGTGGGCGTGGAGCCGGACCACGGCATAGCGGCGGGTGAAAGAGGTACTGGACGCCGCAGGAGTCGCCGAGGGGCCGCACAGGTCCCCCAAGGGCCTGCGCCACGGCTACGGCGTTGCCGCCGTCTGGACCGGGGTGCCGCCCAACATGCTCAAGAAGTGGATGGGCCACGCCTCCCTTGAGGTCACGGCCATCTACTCCAACGCCCTCGGCGAGGAACAGCACCAGATCGCGGCGCGGATGTGGGAGTGAGCCTCGGCGGCGGAGGGAAGGAGTCCCGGTGCCCGTTTCGTAACGTAACAAAAATGCATAAGTACACTACGTACATTACGCGTGACGGGGGAGATGCGGCCACAGTGCAGGGCGTGCGGCGATACGGGCGATACGGGCGGGAGGGGGTCGGCGGCCACGGACGAAGAGGGGCAGGGCAAAAGTCCTTTTTCCTGTTGCCAAATCATTGAGTATTTGAGTTAATGAGTAATTACACAATTACACAATAACTCAAAGAGGGGGAGCTATTATGCCGATCATTTCCATTCTTAACCCTACAGGAGATCACAGACACTGACGAGCCCAAGAAGCGCCTTAATGCTCAGGTCGAGGCCAACCTTTACCGCAGCATCAAGACACAGGCCGCGCGTGAAGACCGTTCTATTTCCGATATCACCCGGCAATTGTGGCTTGAGTATTTGAGTAAACGCTCAATTGAGTAATTACTCAATTTTCTTTCTACAGGCGTTCTTTTTGCTTGCAAAACCCGATGAACGCGGCTTCATAGCCCTTTTCCGGGGCTGGCTTGTCCTTGATCCAGTCCCGCCACTCCCGCTCTAGGCCGTAAATGTCATATCTCGGCGCGGCCTCTTTGGCCCGTTCAATGGCCCATGCTGCCAATGGCGGAGTAGGGGGCGTGTCCGCCTGTTTCTTTTTTCTCCTGTTTTTGAACACCAGAACATTATCGTTCAGGGCCAAAGTATAATCAGGAAAATGCTTGTCCTTGCGGTTTGTTTCAATGATTTTCTTCAGCAGGAATTTGAATTTTTTATCTGGTGATCTCGATCCTGTTTTTTTCTTGAGTTTGTCCAGCCCTATCGTAAATTCCAGTTGGTTACCACAATGCTTGCGCCCTATCTCATAAAGCCGCCGTTCCAGCGGCTTTCTCAGGCGGAAATAATCGCGGTTGATGCCCAAAAGTTCATTGGCCATCAGAGAATTGTAGAACCAGTCAGACAGTTTGATTTCCAGAGCCATCAGGCGACCGTCAAACCCGTTTCGGCGCACGGCTTCCCATTCATCTATCAGGCTGAAATTCTTTGTAATTATCAGATCGTTTGTTTTGATATTGGTTAGTATTCTGGTGCCTGCCAGTCGGTTTAATCCGTCTTCAAGTCGTTTATATTCTATCCCGCCCGTTGCGCGGTTGGTGGATACCAACATATCAAGAGCAGTCAGGCGCACCCTCTGATTGATTTCCCGGCCTTCTTTCATGGCTGCGTGAAGGTAGCTCACCACGTAAAGCAAAATATCTTTGTCGTGGATTGTCGCGAGGCCGTCACCGCTTGGTTTTATCGTTATGCTGTTTCCGTTGTGCTCGTAGTACAACTCCCGCCTGTCCGGCTTGGTGGACAGGGAAAATACCGGGTGTTCCATACTGGCGCGGTCATCCCGAAACCCCGGTATGCAATCGAAGATGTCACAGGTAAAAAAATCGCAGTTCGGGTGCCGGATCGGCAGGAGCACTTCCGCCATAGACGTCTCTTTTCGCACTATCAGGAACCCGAGCTTACCAGCACTTCGTTATATCAGGAACCGTTTTTTGTGGATAAAGGACTTTTTCCACTTCGTTACTTTGGGAACCGAAATTCGTTACTTTGGGAACCGAAATTCGTTACTTTGGGAACCAAACTCGCTGGAAAGACTTATGAGGCAATGGCTTGCAGCGCCCCTATAACACTTACACTAACAACAGTTATAATAACACTGGAACGCTTCGCGTTGTGGGCTGTGGATAACTCCCGCGTAGCGCCTGTGGATAAACCCCAAAATTAGCCAAGTTATCTACGGGTACTTTGTCGCGCTTTTTACGGGTACTTTGTCGCGCAAACCTATAGGTATCCTATAGTCACCTATAGTTAGACCGGCCCACCTGCGGATAACTGGCCGCTCAGGGGAAAATCGAACCGCCCCGGAGCGGCCAGAAGGAACCCACCAATTCACCAACCGCCAGAGCCGGACTGAAGACCCCAAACCAGAAATCTTCAAGGTGAAGTCGATAGTTTTTCACTATGGGAGAGTGTGGGATACAGGTAAGTGGTTCGTAGAGACGAAGTGAGCCAAGCACCCAGTCTACCTCCGTCCTTGGAGCCTTCGGCATCCCTGCCTGCGCGCGCATCCTGCGCTTGCATCGACCAAATCTCGGTGCCGGCCCCTTTCCTTGAGTGAGGCCCAAGGGACGAGCTGTGGCTTCCCGCGCGGTACACGGTGGAGGCGTTGTGCGAGCCAAGCGTAGGTGTCCAGAGCCAGGGACGAATGCGCGAGGCCAGCCAGTGCGCGCTCATCGAGAGGCACGGCGTGTTTTTGGAGGCTGGCCATTTCCACAAATCCGGCCCTCCCATACCCCCAAGCACTCCCAAGAGGCCCGGAAAGGCCCTTAAAACGGCTTCCCAAGGGCAACCCTAGGGCCAACACTACCTGACGGCCGTCGAACGGATTTTGGGGGGTTCTAGGGCCTCCTGGGCTGTCCACTCCACAAATGCACAGTGTGGCCCAGTGTGGCGTGACAGTCGCCATCGGATTCAATCCAGGGGTCGGCTTTAGAATGCCTGATTTCCTCGCAACCAAGGCTATAAAACCGTTTGTTAACAAGGAGTTAGTGTCGGCTTTAAAAAACGGAAAATTTCGGCAGCTCCGGACGCCGGTTTCCTGCGGGTACTGGGGGAAGGGATGTGCGGATCAGCCTACCAACCGCCGGGTCAATCGTCCGGCGGCGAGGAACCGGAGGACGGCAGGGTGGCGATGTGGTCTCGTTTGCCGGTCTGTAGACCGCCGCAGAGCCGCCGCCACCGGATGCGCGGAGGATTCCCGGTATCCGTGTATCCCTCCACACTCCGGCATCCCTGCCTGCGCGCGCGTCCTGCGCTTGCGAACCTGAGGAATCCACACTGGGCGTTTGATAGATCAACAGCCCAGGAGGCCCTAGAACCCCCCAAAATCCGTTCGACGGCCGTCAGGTAGTGTTGGCCCTAGGGTTGCCCTTGGGAAGCCGTTTTAAGGGCCTTTCCGGGCCTCTTGGGAGTGCTTGGGGGTATGGGAGGGCCGGATTTGTGGAAATGGCCAGCCTCCAAAAACACGCCGTGCCTCTCGATGAGCGCGCACTGGCTGGCCTCGCGCATTCGTCCCTGGCTCTGGACACCTACGCTTGGCTCGCACAACGCCTCCACCGTGTACCGCGCGGGAAGCCACAGCTCGTCCCTTGGGCCTCACTCAAGGAACAATTCGGGGCCAGAATTGGCCGGATGCGAGACTTCAAGCGGAAATTCCACATTTCCCTAGATCAAGTCCTCGCTTTCTACCCCGCCGCCAAGGTGGAAGGCGACCAGCGAGGGCTAACGTTGTACAACAGCTTCCCTCCCATAAAAAAGCGCATGGTGCTTGTGGATAATTCCCGCTCCCGCGCTGCGCTTGTGGATAACCCTAGGAATTAACCAAGTTATCTACGGGTAATTGGTCGCGCTTTTTACGGGTAATTGGTCGCGCAAACCTATAGGTTACCTCTAGTTACCGATAGTTAGACCCGGCCCACCTGTGGATAACTGGCCGCTCAGGGGAAAATCGAACCGCCCCGGAGCGGCCAGAAGGAACCTACCAATTCACCAACCGCCAGAGCCGGACAGACAGCCCCAAACCAGAAGTCTTCAAGGTGTAGTCGATAGTTTTTCACTATGGGAGAGTGTGGGATGAAGGCGAGTGGTTTATAGGGGCGTGGTGAACCAGGCACCCGGTCTACCTCCGTCCCTGGAGCCTTCGGCATCCCTGCCTGCGCGCGCATCCTGCGCTTGCTCGACCAAACCTCGGCACCACCATCCGCAGTGGAGCCAGCGGGGCCGAGCTGCAGGATGCGGTCGATTGCAGCGGCGGCGAGCACTCCCAAAAGGCCAGTATCGAGGAGCACGACCGCCCTGTCGTCCATTGAGGGTCCGACCCCAAGGGGCACTACCCTATGCCGACCCCGATGGCCCCAGAATGGTGGCCATCTCCGGCAATCCCGATCTCCTATGCACAACCAGCACCCAAAACACCCCCTAGGAGGCCCTGGAACCACCCAAAATCCGTTCGACGACCGTCGGTAGTAGGGTTGCCTAGGGTGCCGCGCAGGATAGCCCTATTTCTTCCCCTGGGCTTCGCTCAAGGACCAATTCGGGGCCGGCGGTACCCGGTGGAGGCGTTGTGCGAGCCAGGCGTAGATATCCAGAGCCAGGGACGAATGCGCCAGACCGGCGAGGGCGCGCTCATCGAGGGGCACGGCGTGGGTCTGGCGGCTGGCCATTTCCACAAATCCGGCTCTCCCATACCCCCCAAGCACCCCCAGGAGGCCCGGAAAGGCCCTTAAAACGGCTTCCCGAGACCGACCCTAGGGCAACCCTACTGCCGAAGGCCGTCGAACGGATTCCAGCAAGCGCAGGGATGCGCGCGCAGGCAGGGATGCCGAAGCGTACAGGGACGCACGAATTCCTGGAATCCTCCGCGTATCTGGTCGCCATCCTGTAGACCGATTCTCCGTATCCTTCAAAGAGTAAGTGTGATATGTGAAATCCTTTGATCGCGCCGACCAATTTACGCTGTCAAGCGTTCCACACGTTCACTTAGCGCCTCGAAAACTGTCTTAAAGCTGTCGCGGCTCTTGATCATCGTCGTTTCGGCATGACCAAAAACTTTACCAACATCAGCGATCTCCTCATCAGTCAGGGAAAACACCGGCTTTGACACTTGCTGACTAATTGCAATCAAGGAATTGAAATCCGATACGTGAGCTAAATCGTAAGGTTGCAAACCAGTACCCGTTAAAACATTATTCATCTTTTCCTCGCTAACCAAGCAATCGATATTTCTAAGCGATGGAACAAACCGTTCATTAATCGTCTCCCTGATGCGATCAATCCAAAGTTGAAATGACTTAGCCGGTTTTTCATGCCTGGGCCGATAACGCTGCTGAATCGCTCCTAAAAACTTTGGATGATTCTTGATTGGAAAATTCGACATGGAAAAGCCGTTACCTTTGACAAAAATGTTGATCTCTTTTTGCCATTTCAAAACTGTTTTTTCAAGCGATCCTATAGCTTGCAAGCAAAAATAGTCAGGAGATGTTGGTACAATGAAAGAATCACTTGACATGAGGATAACCTCATTCAACCCGCCAACGCTGGGACTTAAATCGTAAAGCACATAGTCAATTTCCTGGTTCTGCGCAAGCAATTGAATTATCTTAGGAAGAGCGCCGGGGACATCTTGCGTTGCCGGAACCCCAACAGCTATCTTCAGGGAGATGCTAATTTGAGAATCGAGATCGGAAAGGCTCAGATGACCAGGAAGCAAATACAAGTTAGGATTCCTAGTAGGAAAAATTTTTCCGCTTTCCCCCTTTACGAACATATCGGCATTTATGCCTTTAATGGAAGCCTCTACTATGGGCCTCATAGTTAGGTTATCTCGGCTCGAATAAAAACCCTCCATCTTTTCGTCATCGATAGCTGCCTGCTCTAAAATCAAACCGGTAAGATTGCATTGGGGATCAAGATCGACCACCAATACCTTATTTCCACGTTCAGCCAAACCCCAACCTAAATTAAACGCTGTCGTTGTTTTACTAACACCGCCTTTATGATTAAAAAGTGCAATCGATTTAGTCATGTTATATCCGCCCTGGAGGGAAAAGCTGTTCGATCTGGCCCACGCCATTATACGTCCGGATCTGTCTCCAGAGCGGCATGGCAAATCGGCTCGGGAGCCGAAGGCCCGGAGCCGATTTGAGATGCCCGCGCGGCCAGCTACGAAGACAACTGGACACCCCCATCTACCCCACATTTTTAGGATTGGGGTGCGGAAAGCGGCTTTGGGGGTGATTTAGGCTTGCAATGCCCTCAGTGGGGCGACTTGACATCCTCCCCCGCCTAAAGTCGGGGGATTCCCGCGGCGCTCATGAGGCGTTTCGGTGGGTTCCTGTTGCTGGCGGCCTTACTGCACCGCTCACTTCACAGGCGAACCGGGCGTGTCCCGCCCTTAGAACATTGAACGCGCCGACCACATCAAGGCTCAGGAGAATCCTCGATTATTGAGCAAGCGCAGGGATGCGTGCGCAGGCAGGGATGCCGAAGGGTGCAGGGACGCACGAGTGCTTGGAATCCTCCGCGCATCCGATGGCCGCAGCTCTGCGGTTTTCCACGGACCTGTACGAGGCCGCTGTGCCACCTTGTAGACCGACCCTCTGGAGGTCTGTCATTCCGCGAAGTTTTGAGGTTTTCCACAGGCGGTCCGGCTTAACTATCGGTAGCTAGCGGTACATACTATCGGATTGCATCACCAACTACCCGTAGATAACTTGTCTTTTCCTAGGACTTATCTACAAGCACCAGACGCTTTTTCACGGGGGGAGCACTGTTGTACAACTTCAACCCTCGCCGGTCGCCTTCCACCTTGGCGGCGGGATAGAAGACGAGAACTTGGTCAAAGGCAACATGGAAGTTGTGCTTGAAACGATCCATTCGCCTACGTCCGGCCCCGAACTGCTCCTTGATCGCGGCCTAGGCAACGAATTGTGGCTGGCGGCGTGGTATCCGGTGCAGGCGTTGTGCGAACCAGGCGTAGACGTCTAAGGCCATTGCTGAATTCGCGAGGCTAGCAAGCGCACGCTCATCCAGTGGCACGGCGTGGTTTTGGAGACTGTCGAAGTAGTCCTGGCTCAGGTGGAGCGTTGCAGGCCACAAGATGCGCTGCCGCTTGTCTTTAACGAGCAGAAGATTGAAAGCCTTGGAGACCTTCGAGTCGAGTTGGAAAGCGCAGTCGTTCATCACTGTTGCCATGCGAATAACCGCCGTGGATATTCGGATTAGCTGCTCCTTGTAAACCCTTATCTCCGGTCCAGTGGGGGCGCGCTTTTGAATGCGCTAGACAAAGGCCGTGAAGCTATTCTCGATGTCGATCTTCGGGGAATTAGTAGACACTTTCTATGACAGTGTCAATGAGCGGTGGCTTGCTCTAAATCGTTCTCACAAAGAAGGCGGGGTTCCTATAGGAACCCCGCCTTTATCTTCTAACTTGACGGTGATGTCGAGTAGAATCTAGCCTCAAAGTCGGGAATAGGGAATAAATACGATGAGGCAAAAATGAGTTTACATCCTCCAATAGGTCCGAACAAGTTCCATTCACCCAATCCCCAAATAAGCAAGGCCCTTAAGCCGCTCAAGCCACTGAGCCGCGTACAGCAACGAAGCGTCGAAACCAGCACATCTCTCACCTTGGAGACCCCGGAGCAGATCGCCTACCAACACTCAGTCCTCTGCCAAACCTCGTTGCCATACCGGGATCCAGGATCGGATACGCGCGTTTGGGACAAGGAGCAAGGCATCGTTTCCTTGCGCATCAGAGCAGGCGAGGACAAGAATCCTGAGACCGGAGAGTGGATCCAACTCGGACTTCCCTTTGGCACCAAGCCCCGGCTCATCCTGGCGCATCTGAACGCCGAGGCGCTTAGAACGGAGTCCCCGAAGATTAACGTCGAGGATAGCTTCACGGCCTTTGTACAACGCATCCAAAGTTACCGTCCGAACGGAAAAGAAATCCGAGCGTTCAAAGACCATCTAGGCCGCCTGTCTGCCGCAACCATCCGCATGGCTATTTCCACCGACGGCCACTCGCTACGAGTCAACAGCCAAATCGTTACAGCCTTCGATTTGTGGTTCCCCAAGGACAAGAGCCAGCGTGTCCTGTGGCCCTCAACGCTTCACCTAAGCCACGAGTACTTTACCAGCCTCCAAAAGCACGCCGTCCCCCTCGATGAGCGCGCGCTTGCGGGATTGTCCCACTCGGCCATGGCTCTGGACCTCTACACCTGGCTTGCTCAGCGACTCCACCGGATCCCACACCGGCAGCCACAATTCCTCACCTGGGCTTCACTCAAGGAGCAATTCGGGGCCAGAATTGGCCGGATGAGCCATTTCAAGAACCACTTCCGTGTTGCCCTAAGCCAAGTCCTCGCCTTCTATCCCGCCGCCAAAGTGGAAGGCAATGGGAAAGGGTTGACGTTGTACAACAGCTTCCCTCCCGTAAAAAAGCGCATGGTGCTTGTGGATAACTCTCGCGGAGCGCCTGTGGATAACTCCCGTAATTAGCCAAGTTATCTACGGGTACTTTATGGCAAAATCTACGGGTACTTTATGGCAAAATCTACGGGTATTTTATGGCACAAACCGATAGTAGTACCGATAGTTACCGATAGTTAGCCCGGCCCACCTGTGGATAACTGGCCGCTCAGGGGAAAATCGAACCGCCCCGGAGCGGCCAGAAGGAACCCACCAATTCACCAACCGCCAGAGCCGGACTGAAGACCCCAAACCAGAAATCTTCAAGGTGAAGTCGATAGT